>FSVW01001550.1_pt1 | contig 15146 bp, 14 predicted proteins | sample 1637551 | NCBI WGS metagenome assembly FSVW01 (sample SAMEA3914814, study PRJEB12502) | metagenome | biome: forest; material: soil | place: USA | collected 2011-09-16 | depth 0.1 m | reverse complement strand
GTGGAGAACCAGAGGATGCCGTCATGATCCTCGCGCACCGAGACGATCACGGCGCCATGTCGGCGACCCGCCGCAGCTCATAGCCCTGCGACTGCGCGCGCGCCGGCTGAGGCAGGAAGACCAGCAGGCCGATGACCCAGAGCACCGCACCGAAGCGCAGCCCTCCCGCCCTTGGCGACAACAACATCCTCAAGGCATTTGAAAGGTACTGCATGGATTCCACCCTGGATCGCGTGCTGGATTAAACACGCTCGGCGCAGCGGCGGCCGCCATTCCCTTCGATGGCGCTACAGATTTCAGCCGACAGGGATAATCGCCGCATGACTTTTGCCGACGCCACAGGCCTCTTCCTGGCCGGCCTGGCGCGCCTGATCACCGGCGCGCAGGGCCATTGGAAAGGCTGCCCGCCCACCGCCGACCAGCGCATCTATTTCGCCAACCATCAAAGCCACTTCGACTGGGTGCTGATCTGGGCTGCGCTCCCCCGTGATTTGCGTGCCGTCACCCGCCCGATCGCCGCGCGCGACTACTGGACCAGCAGCAAGCTCAAGGGCTGGCTGACCTCGGCGGTGTTCAACGCGGTCTACGTCAGCCGCACCCGCGCCACGCCGGATGAAGATCCGCTGGAGCCGCTGGTCGATGCGTTGGGTTCGGGTAATTCGCTGGTCATTTTTCCCGAGGGCACGCGCTCGAACAAAGGCGAGCCGCAATCGTTCAAGGCCGGTTTGTTCCACCTGGCGCAGCAGTTCCCGAACGTGGAGCTGATCCCGACCTGGATCGACAACGTCCAGCGCGTGATGCCCAAGGGCGAAGTTGTGCCCGTGCCCATCCTCTGCACAGTGACCTTCGGCGAGCCGATGAAACTGCAGCCGGGCGAGGACAAGAAGACCTTCCTTGAGCGGGCCCGGGCTAACGTCCTGGCTCAGCGGCCGATGGCGGATCCGGCATGAGGACACTGCACGCGCTCACCGCGAGCGAACAGGTCGCGCTGCTCTTCCTGATCCTCTTCGGCCTCTTGATCCTGGTCAGCCTCGGCGGGCTGCTTTATTCGCTGAAAGACCGCGTACCGAGCCAGCGCCACGACGACAACTGGCGCCAGTTCCGCCGCGACCTCAACGCCATCTGGGCCGGCTCCTGCATGTTCTGGGTCGCCTGGGTCTCGGGGCCGATCGGCTCGACCCTGCTGTTCGGCATCTTCTCCTTCCTGATCCTGCGCGAGTTCATCACGCTGATGCACACCGTCAGGGCCGATCACCGCAGCCTGATCCTCGCCTTCTTCGTGCTGCTGCCCTTGCAGTACGTGCTCGTGGGCACGCGCCAGTTCGACATCTTCAGCGTGCTGATCCCGGTCTACGGTTTCCTGGCGATTCCGGTGGCCAGCGCGCTGGCCGGCGACCCCAAGCGCTACCTGGAACGTAACGCCAAGATCCAGTGGGGCATCATGGTCTGCGTCTACGGCCTCTCGCACGCCCCGGCGCTGCTGCTGCTTGACTTCAAGGGCTATGAAGGCCGCGGCGCCTTTTTGCTCTTCTTCCTGGTGATGGTGGTGGGTGTCGGCCAGATCGTGCAGGAGGTGGCGAGCCGCTCGGTGCGGCGCCGGCCCGTGGCCCGGCGCATCAGTCGAAGCTTCTCGTTACGGGCCTGGTGGCTGGGCTTGGCTGCAGCGGCCGTCACCGGCGCGCTGCTCTACTGGATCACGCCCTTCAAGATCGGCCAGGCACTGGTGATGGCCGTCATCGCCTCGGGCGCGGGCACGATGGGCGGGCTGGTGATGAAGGCGCTCAAGAAGGACGCCGGCGTGATCTACTGGGGCAATCGCAGCTCGATCACCGGCGCGATCGGCCTGCTGGACCGCGCCGCGGTGATGTGCTTCGCGGCCCCGGTCTTCTTCCATTCGGTTCGTTGGTATTTCAAGGCAAGTCTCTGATGAGAATTCTCGGCATCGACCCCGGCTTGCAAGTCACAGGTTTCGGCGTGATCGACGCGGACGGCCCGCGCCTGAGCTACGTCGCCAGCGGCACCATCAAGACCAGCGCCGCCGAGACCGGCGACCTGCCCGGTCGGCTCAAGATCATCTTCGACGGCGTCCGCGAAGTCGTCGCCCGCTACCAACCCCTGTGCGCCGCGGTGGAGATCGTGTTCGTCAACGTGAACCCCCAATCGACCTTGCTTCTGGGTCAGGCCCGAGGCGCGGCGCTGACGGCGCTGGTCTCCTGCGACTTGGCTGTTTCCGAATACACCGCCTTGCAGATGAAGAAGGCTGTCGTCGGCCACGGCCATGCCAAGAAGGAGCAGGTGCAAGCCATGATCCAGCGCCTGCTCGCACTCCCGGGCGAGCCCGGCAAGGACGCCGCCGATGCGCTGGGCCTCGCCGTTATGCACGCTCACGCCAGAGTGTCATTCGAAGCAATGAGCCGCAGCACCACCTTGCAACGCCGCCAGCATGCAATGTTCAAGGGCACCCGAACCTACTGACGCGCAAGGGCCCTAACGCGCAAACACACCGGCGGCAGCCGGGGCAGGATTAGGGGGCTTGCGGGACCATAAGCGGGCTTGTCTCGCTTGCCCCCTGACCCTGTCGCGGCAAAAGACAGATCTAACGTCAAGAATGAGCGGGCTGAGCCGCCATAGGGGCAGGGAGCAAGGGCACAAACCCGCTTATGGTGCCCAAGCCCCCTACCCCTATGCCGGCTGCGACGAGTTGGTTTCATCGGCGAGGAATGCACAGCGGCGGCACAATCGGCGCCAATCGCATTTCCTAGGAGATCAAGATGTTCGGCATCTCAGACTACGGCACCTTCGTCGGCGCCATCATCGTCTTCCTGCTGCTCCCGGGCCCGGGCAACCTGGCCTTGATCTCCTCGACCGGCAAGGGCGGTATCAAGGGCGGCCTGGCCGCGACGATGGGCGTGATCGCGGGAGACCAGGTGCTGATGTGGACCGCGGTGGCCGGCGTGTCCGCGCTGCTGGCGGCCTATCCAACGGCTTTCGCTGCCGTGCAATGGCTGGGGGCCGGCTATCTGGCCTGGCTGGGTCTGAAGATGTTGCTGGCCAAGCCGGGCGCTGCGCCGATCCTGAACATCAAGCCGCGCCACTACTTCCAGCAAACGCTCCTGATCACGCTCCTGAACCCCAAGGCCATCGTGTTCTACATGGCCTTCTTCCCGCTTTTCGTGGATCCGGCGCGGCATCCGGGTCCGTCGACCTTCGCAGCCATGGCCGCGACGATCGCGGCCTTGACATTCATCTACGGCCTGACCGCCACACTGCTGACGCACCACCTGGCCGAGCGCCTGAAGCGCAACCCGATGATCGTCCGCACGCTTGAGAAGGTCGCAGGCGTGATGCTGATCGGCTTCGGCCTCAAGCTGGTGCTTTCGCGCTAACGCCGGATTTCAGCGGCGCTCGCCGACCAGCCGATAAGCCGTCGCGCCGATGATGGCACCCACGATCGGTGCCACCCAGAACAACCACAACTGATCGACCGCCCAGCCGCCGACGAAGAAGGCGACGCCGGTACTGCGGGCGGGGTTCACCGAAGTGTTGGTGACGGGAATGCTGATCAGGTGGATCAAGGTCAGGCACAGGCCAATGGCGATCGGCGCGAGGCCGGCCGGCGCGCGCTTGTCGGTCGCGCCCATGATGACGAAGAGGAAGAAGGCCGTCATCACCACTTCGCAGACCGCTGCAGCCAGCAAGGAGTAGTGGCCCGGCGAGTGCTCGGCATAGCCATTGGACGCAAAGCCGGCCGTGATATCGAAGCCCGGTGCGCCGCTGGCGATCACATACAACACGCCGCCGGCGACGATCGCACCCAGCACCTGCGCGACGATGTAAGGCACCAGTTGCGAGCCCGGGAAACGACCGCCGACCCAGAGGCCGACCGATACCGCCGGGTTCAGGTGGCAGCCCGAGATGTGGCCGATGGCAAAGGCCATGGTCAGCACCGTCAGGCCGAAAGCCAGTGAAACACCCAGCAGGCCGATGCCCACATGAGGGAATGCGGCCGCCAGGACCGCGCTGCCGCAGCCGCCAAGCACCAGCCAGAAAGTGCCCAGGAATTCCGCACCGTATTGTTTCATTTGCCGCCCCTGATGATGTTGAAAAGGTAGGCGAATGCTAGTAACCAAACGGTGCATCCGAACGATCGGGTTCGGGCAGCTGTCCCGACAAAAGCGGGCTTTCTGCACAATCTCGAGGGTTCAGATTAGGGACCGGAATTGAAAAAGGGCGCCTTTCCAGGCGCCCTTCGGCAGATCCGACCCGGGGGTCAGGTCTTTACTCGGCCATCGTTTCCGACGACTTCTGAGCGGCCTTGCTGGCGGCGAAGCGCTGGATGGCGGTCGGGTCTTCACTGTTCAGGGCAGCGAATTCGCCGCTGGCTTGCGAAGCCTTCAGTTCGGCCAGCACCTGGGCGCGGGTCTTGGTCGAAGCCACTGCCGTGCGGCGTGCATTGGCAAACGGATCTTCGCTGTTCAGTGCGGCCAGTTCGCCGCTCTTCTGGGCTTCGGCCAGCGCGGCTTGCACTTCAGCGCGGGTCTTGGTCGACACGGTGCGGGCCGTGAAGAAAGCCGGGTTGTCGCTGTTCAGCGCGTCGAGTTCACCGGAAGCGCGGGCTTGCGCCAGTTCGGCGGTGACTTGGGCGCGCGTCTTGCCGGTATCGGCAGAGGCGCCATCGGCGAACACGACACCAGCGGACAAGAGGGCAACAGCAAAAATGGTCAGCGTCTTCATGATGGGTTCCTTTGTTTACAACAGGTTGTTGGGTGGCTCGGAGCACCTGCCTTGTTTGCCTGCGCTTCGTCCATGGATCTAACTGTATAGGTCGACGGCGAGGGTAAACACTAGGCAAGTCCGAACTGACCATTCAGGATTCATGAACAGTCCCCCCGCATCTCAATGGCCTCTTCATAGAATCGCCCCACTTTGAACGATTCCACGACCCTCACCCGGATGCTGTCCGGCTTCGTCCGCCGGCACTGGCGCGCCTATGGCTCGGCGGCCGTGATGCTGGCCTGCATCGCCTTGCTCACCGTCTGGATACCTCGCCAGGTCGGCCACGTCGTGGACGGCCTCGTCGCCGGTTCGCTGCGGGGTCAGGTCTTGCTCGGGCAGCTCGGCCTGCTGGTCGCGGCCGGTGCCTCCATCTATATGCTGAGAGTCGGCTGGCGCATGGCCCTGTTCGCCGCGTCCTACCGTCTCGGCCAGCAGTTGCGTACGCGGCTGTACGCGCGGCTGACCTTGCAAGGCCCGGCCTTCTTCCAGGCCAAGCGCACCGGCGACCTGATGGCGCTGGCGACCAATGACATCGACGCGATCGAGATGGCCGCCGGCGACGCGCTGCTGGCCGCGTTCGACGGCTCCATCACCCTGCTGCTGGTACTGACGATGATGACGATCGGCGTCGACTGGCGCCTGGGCTTGGCTGCGCTCGTGCCCTTTCCGCTGATGGCCTTCGCTTTCTGGAAGATCTCGGACCACGTGCACCTGGCCTGGCAAAGCTCGCTGGCGCGCTTCTCCTTGCTGAACCAGCACGTGCAGGAAGGCCTGGCCGGTGTGCGCACGGTTCGCGCGTTAGGTCTCGTCGATCGCAATGCGCAGCAGTTCAGCGAACTGGCCAGCAGCGCAGCCGAGGCGAGCTATCGCGCCCAGCGCTGGGAGGCGGCTTACGAGCCCGCCGTCGGCACCACCTTGGGCCTGGCTGTGGCGATCGCCCTGGCCTTGGGCGGCTATCTGGTCGAGCGCTCGGAGCTGACGATCGGCCAACTGACCTCCTTCACCATGTACCTGGGCCAGTTGATCTGGCCGATGTTCGCGGCCGGCTGGGTGCTCTCCTTGCTGGAGCGCGGGCGCGCCGCCTGGGCTCGGCTGGCGCCGGTACTGGAGGCGCCGCTGACCCTGGATGACAAGGGCGAAGCGGAACTGCCGCCGCACGCCGAGATCCGCTTCGAACACCTGCAGTTCAGCTACCCGGAAGCGGCGAGGCCGGCGATCGATGACGTCAGTCTCACGCTGCGCCCGGGCCAGACGCTGGGCCTCGTCGGCCCGACCGGCTCCGGCAAGACCAGCGTGCTGCGCCTGCTCCTGCGCCAGTTCGAGCCGGATGAGGGTCAGGTCTTGATCGATGGCCAAGCGCTGCCGAGCTTCACCCTCGAATCGCTGCGCCGGTCGATCGCCTGGGTGCCTCAGGAGCCCTTCCTCTTCTCGGCCTCGGTGGCCGAGAACATCGCCCTGGCCAAGCCGGGCGCAAGCAGGGACGCAATCGAACAAGCCGCGCGCATGGCCGCCGTGCATGACGACATCCGCCGCCTGCCGAACGGCTACGACACGGAGGTCGGTGAACGCGGCGTCACGCTCTCCGGCGGCCAGCGCCAGCGGGTGGCGATCGCCCGCGCGCTCTTGTCCGATGCGCCAATCCTCTTGCTGGACGACGCACTTTCGGCGGTGGATACCGGCACCGAGACGCAGATCCTCGAACACCTGCGCGAGCTGCGCCACCAGCGGCCCGAGCGCAGCATGATCATCGTCAGCCATCGGCTCAGCGCCGTCATGGAGGCCGATCACATTGCCGTGCTGCGCGCCGGGCGCATCACGGAAGCCGGCGATCACAAGGCCCTGGTCGAACACGCCGGTTGGTACGCCCAGCAGTGGCGCTACCAGCAACTGGAGGCCTCCATTGAAGCCCTCTGAGATGAAGGAAAAGCCCTGGGCCGCCATCGGCCTGTTGCTCGAATCTGCGGCACCGGAGAAGTCGCGCCTGACCCGTGGATTCTTCTGGTTATGCGCCGCAGCCGGGCTGGAGGCGCTGGGCCCGATCATCGGCAAGCACTACATCGACACCTACCTGCTGCCGCGCCACTTCGATGCGCAAGCGATGGGCCTGCTGATCGGCACGCTGCTGCTCTGCGGCTGGGCCGCCAGCTGGATTCGTTACGCCCAACTTGCACGGATGGCCGGCGTGGCCCGGCGCTCGGTCTTGCGCCTGCGCGAGAAGGTCTATGCCCATGTGATGGCACTGCCCATGGCCTTCTTCGACAAGGCGATCACCGGCCAGTTGGTCAGCCGCGTGACCAATGACACCGAGGCGGTGAACATGCTCTACCGCCAGGTGCTCTACGTGATGCTGGACTCCGGCATCGTCGTGCTCGGCTCGATGACGGCGATGGCTTATCTGGACTGGCGGCTGATGCTGATCGTCGCGATGCTGGTGCCGGCGATGCTCTGCATCATCACGCTCTACCAGCGCTGGAGCGCGCCGGCCGTGGCGCAGCAGCGGCAGCTGCGCAGCGACATCAACGCGCAGATGGCCGAGAGCATGGCGGGCATGGCCGTGCTGCAGGCGGCCGGCGCGGCGCCGCGCTTCGGCCAGCGCTTCGAGCAGACGAACCGCTCGCACTTCGGCGCCCGCATGGCCGAGCTGCGCGCCAATGCCTGGCTCCTGCGGCCGGCGCTGGACCTGCTCAATGTGATGCTGCTGGTGACGGTCATCTACGGCTTCGGCCAGCGTGAGATGTCGGGGCTGGAGGTCGGCCTGCTCTACGCCTTCCTGAGCTACATCTCCCGCGTGGTCGAGCCGCTGATCCAGATCACCTTGCAGTTCGGTCAGCTGCAGCAATCGATGGTGGCGGCCTCGCGGGTGCGCAGCCTCTTGCAGGAAACGGAATCGGTGCCGGTGACGACGGCCGGCCGCGAAGTGAGCGAGGGTCGCATCGAGATCGAACACCTCAGTTTTGGCTACGACCCCGAGCGGCCGGTGCTGCATGAATTGCACCTCGATATTCCGGCCGGCGCCTTCATCGGCATCGTCGGCCACACGGGCAGCGGCAAGTCCACCTTGATGTCGCTGCTCCTGCGTTTCTACACGGCTCAGACCGGCCGCATCTCGATCGACGGCCTGCCACTGGCCAGCATCCCGGATGCGAGTTTTCGCGCTGCCGTGGGCCTGGTGCCGCAGGAGCCCTACCTGATGGCGGCCACCGCACGCGAGAACATCGCCATGGGCCGCGCGATCCCCGAAGCGCGCTTGATCGAAGCGGCGCGGGCCGCGCGTATCGACGAATTCCTGTCAGCTCTGCCTCAGGGTTATGACACAGTGCTCGGCGAAGGCGGTGCGCGGGTTTCCACGGGTCAGAAGCAGCTGATCGCGATGGCCCGCGCGCTGGCCGGCGACCCGCGCATCCTGTTCCTGGACGAGGCCACGTCAAACATCGACAGCGCCACCGAGCAGGTGCTGAGCGAGGCCCTGGAAGCACTGCGCGGCAAGGTCACCGTGGTGGCCATTGCGCACCGGCTTTCGACCATCCGCGCGGCGGATCAGATCGTCGTGCTGAATCACGGAAATCTGGTTGAAAAAGGCACGCATGCAACGCTGATGGCGCATGAGGGCGGCCTCTACCAACGGCTGGTGCAACTGCAGGCCTTGGCTGAATAGCGACACCCGAACGCACCGCCAAAGGTGCAGCATTTCACGCTTAGTCTCGACGTTAGGTGCCAGGTCTTGCCTGACTCTGGATCCATAACTTATAAGGCTCACAAAGCGAGACGCGCAATTCCCTGCGCCTACTTGCAGGAGCCATAGAGTGCGTCGAGTCGTTGAGAAAATCGTCAATCACGGTGCTGCCCGGATCTTGCCGGCGCTGGTGCTCGCCATCGCCGCGCTGACCGGCTTGTGGCACCTGAGCCGCACGGAGGCGCTGCGTGGCGCGCCGCTGCCGCTGTCGGTCTGGGAAGACAAGTCGGCGGTGGCGGGCGCCACCCCCGCGCCCGTGGTGCCTTCGATGGCAGCCCTCGGGCTGGCACAAAGCACGCCGAAGGTCAGCGTGGCCACACACCTCTCGACCCAGCCCTTCTGGTATGGCGCGCATGCCTTGGCTCCCCAAGGCGGCGCCGCCTGGCAGGTCGAGTTGCCTTCGCGCCATGCCATGGACTTGACTTGCTGGGACGGAAAGACCGGGCAGCTGCTGGCCACCGTGGATCGGGACCATCCGGCCCAGGGGGTCATCAGCGCGGCGCGCGGCGGTTTTGCGCTGGCTTTTGACGGCACGCGCACCGAGGCCGATTTCGTCTGCCGATCCAACTTCCGTGGCCCCGCCAAGATCACCGCCCTGGTCTGGAATACCCAAGCATTTGCGATTGCCCAGGACGCGTTCAGGCGCGTGGCGCTGATGCTCGAAGTGGGCCTGGGCGTGCTGGCCTTGTCGATCGCGCTAACGGCCACGATCAACGGCAGCGGCTTGTACTGGGCTTTCGTCGGCTGGCTCTTCGTCAGCCTGCGGATGGCCCTGCTCTCCGAAGGTGCCGACGGCAGCCTGTTCGGCGTGCCGCTGCCTGCCGATCTGCTGACGCCAAGCCGGCAATGGACGCTCTGCCTGTACGTCATCAGCACGGTCAACGTGTTCAGCATGCTGTTCCGCAAGGAACTGCTCAGCGTCGGCGGCAAATGGCTGCTGAAGATGCACCGGATCACATCGCTGACGCTCCTGCCGCTGTGCATGGTGCTCGACTATGAACAGATGCTGCCGATCATCTGGGTGTGCGCGGCAATGCTCATCGCGATCTGGACGCCCTATCTCTATGTCTTCCTGAGCCGGCTGCGGTCCCGTCACGGGCTCTGGTATGCGTTGTCACTGATCATCACGCTGGCCGGTTCGCTCAACGAGGTCGTGGCAGCGTCGATGGGCCACCATCTGCTGCTGGCCGGCCTCAACAGCGTCACGGCAGCCATCGCATCCGCGTTGCTGGCCGCCGCGGCCGTGGCCGAGCACATGCGCGCAGATCGCATCGAAAGGGAGCGGGCACAACGCACCTTGAAGGCGGCGTATGACGACTCCCCGACCGGCCTGTTCACCGTGCGGGACGGCGAGTTCATCGTCAACGCCAATGCCGTTTTCAAGGCGATGCTGGAAGTGTCCGACGACACCGAATCGCTGCCGCTGGCCCAGGTGTTCGGCGATGACGTGGTGGGCGAATTCCTGATGCTGCACGCCATGGCCGCACCGGCATCGCTGGACCTTCAGGCTCGCGCCCTGAATCCGGCGCTGAGCAATTCCGATCGGGACACGGACCGCTGGTTCGCCATCAAGGCCAGCACGACCGACGGTCGTGTGTTCGAAGGCTCGCTGCAAGACATCACCGAACGCGTGCGTGCCACGTCGCGCCTGGAATTTCTTGTCAATCACGACCCGCTGACCGAATGCCTGAATCTTCGCGGCCTGTCGCGCCAGTTCGAGCGCGCGCAGCAACCGCCCAGGACGCTGGCCTACTTCGACCTGGATCGCTTCAAGCTGATCAATGACCTCTACGGTCACGCCGCCGGTGACGCCGTGCTCAAGCAGGCCTGCGAGCGCATCCGCAGCCAGTTGGGCCCGGACGACTTCCTCGCACGGGTCGGCGGCGACGAGTTCGTCGTGGCCTTCCCCAACGCCACGATGGCCGAGGCCTCGCAACGCTGCCAGAACATCTGCGCCCTGGTGGCCTCGGCGCCCTTCCTCATCGATCTGCAGCGCTTCACGCTGAGCATCTCGGGCGGCCTGGTGGCAGCCGAAAGCTTCGGCGGGACATCGCTGAAGGAAATCGTTTCCGCTGCCGATACGCTGTGCCGGATGGCCAAGAAGCGTCCGACGGAACGCCTGGTCGTGATGGAAGGCGGCGACACCTTCTTCAAGCACCACAAGGAAGAGCTGGAGCTGATCGGCTGCCTGGAGCGAGGCGAGACGCCCACCGGCCTGTTCCTCATGATGCAGCCCGAGCTGTCCATCGCCGCGCCCTTCGAATCGCTGAACTTCGAAGTGCTGCTGCGCATGCGCAAACCCAATGGCGAGACGGTGCCGGCGCAAGTGATCATCGAAGCCGCCGAGGCGCACGCCAAGACGGCCATCATCGACCACTGGGTCGTTTCCACCACGATCGCCTGGCTGGAAGCCAACGCGGCGCAGCTGACCAAGACGCAGTTCGTCGGGGTCAACCTGTCAGGCAGTTCGCTTAACGACGAGACCTTCGTCGAGAACCTGTTCAAGCTCTTCGAGTACCACAAGAATGCCGTCTCGCGCATCTGCATCGAGATCACCGAGACCGTCGCCTTGACCGACATGGTTCACATGCAGCGCTTCATCGACCGTGCGCGGGACCTGGGCGTGAAAGTCGCTCTGGACGACTTCGGCGCCGGTTATTCCTCGTTTGGTTACTTGAAGGGCCTGAGCGTCGATGCCTTGAAGCTCGATGGCTCGCTGGTCAAGGATGCCGCCACCAATCCGGCGAGCATGGCCATCCTGACCGCGCTCGGCGGCCTGGTGCGCAGCCTGGGCATGAAGTCGATCGGCGAATACGCGGAAAACCTGCCGGTGCTCAAGGCGCTGGTCGCCGCGGGCGTGGACTACGCCCAGGGCTACGGCATCAGCCGCCCGGTGATGCCGGACCGCATCCTGGAGGCCTCATCGGCCGTGGATTTCATCCAGGATCCAGCCATCCTTGCCTTTGTCGAACAACTGCAGGGCACGAGCCAGCAGAACCTGCCGCTGCTCGGTGACAAGAGCGGGGACCCATCAGGCCTGATGGCGGCCGGACTGCTGCACTGAAACAGTTGCGCCCTCACCACCCCTTACCGCTCAAGCGGCAATGCCGCTCAAACGGGGCGTTAGCGGGCGATCAAAGGTATGGCCGTTGCTGGCCGCGAGACTCAGGTGCGAATGCGCCAACGGGAGTGCGACACGGGTCGATGCTTGCAGGGCGTCCAGCGAGCGGGCGTCGCTGAGGTCGATGTCCGTATGTTCCATCAGGAAGAAGAACTGATACAGCGCATGACCTGCCCGCATCCATGAGGGCTCCACGGCGCTGGTGGCCAGGCTCATCACACGGTGCGGCACGTTGCCGACATGGGACATCGGCAGGTAGCGGCCGGCCTCGCCGACATCGCTGAACAGCAGCGCGTCATAGAGACGGTCGACAGGGCGGCGGCCCACGGCGAGCATCCAGTCGACATGGTGCTCGACGCAGTAGCTGTAGAAGGCCTTGAACAAGGCATTGCGCACCAGCGACGAGCCCGGGCTGCCCTTCACGCAAAGGCGGGTGGCCTCGGCCATGCGGCTGCCGGCGTAGGACTGCGGCAAGGCGATCGAGGCTTCCAGCGGCAGCGGTTTGAGCACATTGGAATGGATCCGCAGCGTGCCGAGCACACTGCCGTCCAGCTTGGACGTGGCGACCAGGACATCACAGCCCGGCTCGAAGTCCGAAGGCTCCACCTGCGCCAGGCGCTGGCCCAAGTCCGGCAGGTGGCGACCATAGGAGGAGGCCCGCAACTGCGCGACCTTGTCCATGTCCGCCCGCGCCGCCACGCTGATCCGAAAAGGCAGGCGATTCTGCTGATTCGCCTCGTCACTCGCGGCAGCGCCGCCATCGATTGCCAGGTCTGTTTCTGCTCGCGTTCCCAACACGTCCATGACCATTCCCTCGTTGTTTGTTTATGTAACGAGGACCAAGTCTATGGATCCAATCCGCGTACTAATTCACGAATTGAACGGGATAAATCAGGCTGATTTCTTCAGTCCGGGCTTACTCGTAAGGGTTGCCCAGAGGTCGAAGGCAAGATTTGACCCCGGCGTGACGACAGCGTGACGAAGCGATGACAAGACCTGACCCTGAAAGCCGGGACCGGCGTCTCAATCGGGCGGAATCAGCCCGGCCCGCTGAGCTTTGGCCACGGCACTCATCTTGCTGTGCACCTGAAGCTTGCGGTAGCTGCGCTTCACGTAGGTCAGCACCGTTTCGCGCGCAACGCCCAGGCGCAGCGCGATCTCGGCATAGGTGTGGCCCTTGGCACTGAGCTGCAGGACCTTGAGTTCCTGTTCGGACAGCGTGGCCACATGCGCAGCATCGGCCAAGTCGATCGCCAGGCGGCTCTGCGTGGCCGGCGCCGAGGCAGCCATGCGCCGCAGCATCTGGCGTGCGATCGAAGGGCTGATCGGGCTGCCGCCGCCGCGCAGCACCTGGATCTGGCCGGCCAGGTCAATATCGCCGGTGTCCTTGAGCAGGTAGCCCGTGGCGCCGGCTTCGATGCAGGCGACGACGTGCTCATCGCTGTCGAGCACGGTCACCACCATCACATCGCAATCGGGCAGGTGCTCGGCCGCATGGCGGATCAGCGGCAGGCCGCTGCCGCTGGGCAGCGCGAGGTCGACGAGCAACACGTTCGGCCGCTGGGCGTCCAGCAGGGCCAGGCCTTCGGCAATGTCGCCCGCCACACCCGCCAGGCTCATGCCCGGCGCGGCCAGCACGGCATGGGCCATCGCGCTGCGCCAGCGCGGATCGTCGTCGACGATGGCCACGGTGAAGTCCATGGCACTCAGTGTAGGCAGGCCGGGGCCGCGGCTCTTCCTACCGATTGAGGGTGCAGGCGGATCGTTCGTCTCCTGTTGTAGGGACAGCCGACCAAGCGCCCGAACTCGGTGGTGCCTAAATTCCATCTGTCAAAAAGCCCGCGCCTGGCGGGCTCCAGCAACGTTCAGGGAGAACGGAAATGACGCTTTCAATCGACGAAAGGGATCGATGGCCGGCAGGCTGTGTCATCGACTCGGCCTGGTGCGGCGACGACGACGAACACGAAGACGGTGCGCCGACCCAAGATCCCTCCGAAGCGCACGAAACCGTGCGTGCGCCAGACCGTGGCGACGGCAACAGCCGCATCGACACGCCGATCGACCTGACGGCATTGATCGAGCGAGTCCAGGCCGGCGATGCCGGCGCCCGCGATGCTCTCTACGCCGCGGCCTACCCGGAGCTCAGACGCCTCGCCCATGCGCGGCTGCGCGACGGCGCGGGCCGCCATGCCGAGATGGGCGCGACCGAGTTGGTGCACGAGTCCTACCTGCGCTTTCTGAGCGGCTGCGTGCTCCAGAACGGCGCACGCCGGGCCTTCTTCGCCTACGTCTCGCAGGTGATGCGCTCGGTCATCGTCGACGCCATGCGGGAACGCCAGGCGCAGCGCCGCGGCGGCGACTGGGCCCAGATGACGCTGGACACGCAGGTCGCGCAAGCGCTGTCCTACGACGACGCCGACGCGCTGCAGGTGCATGAAGCGCTGGCCCAGTTGACGGCAGCGGAACCGCGACTGGGCGAGGTGGTGGAGATGCGTTACTTCGGCGGCTATACCGAGGCCGAAATCGGCCTGGCGCTAGGACTGACCGAACGCACGGTACGCCGGGACTGGGAGAAGGCGCGCCGGCGGCTGCTGGCCTTGCTGCGGGACCGTTGACCCGTCAGAGGATCAGCACGACGCGCTCAAGAATCAAGAGCGCAAAGAAGGCCAACCCGGCCATCACCGTCCAGCGCAGAAGCAGCACGCCCCGCTGCCGCCAGATCTGCTGCCGGGTGCCGACCCAGAGCGCGAAGCAGAGGGCCGCGGCGGCGAGGAGGAGGGCGAGGGCGAGGCGGAAGATCATGGGCGGGGCCTGCTCACCAAGCCGGCGCCAGCTCCGCAAACCCCGCCGGTGCCTCGCGCTCGTCCTCGAAGGTCACGATCTCGTAGGCTTCGGGGTCGGCCAGCAGCGCGCGCAGCAACTTGTTGTTCAGCGCGTGGCCGCCTTTGAAGGAGGTATAGGCCGCCAGCAGCGGGTGGCCGGCGACCTGCATGTCACCGATGGCGTCGAGGATCTTGTGCTTGACGAACTCGTCGTCATAACGCAAGCCATCAGCGTTCAGGACCTTGTAGTCGTCGACGACGATGGCGTTGTCCATCGAGCCACCGAGCGTCAGGCCGCGGGAGCGCATCAGGTCGATGTCGCTGGCCATGCCGAAGGTGCGGGCCCGGGCAATCTCGCGCTTGTACTGGCCCGAGCCCATGTCGAACACATACTGCTGGCCGGTGGCCGAGACGGCCGGGTTGTCGAATTCGATCTGGAAGCTCAAGGTGTAGCCATGGTGCGGCTCCAGCTTCGCCCACATCAGGCGCTTGCCCTCGCCCTGGCGCACTTCCACCGTCTTCTTCACGCGCAGGAACTTCTTGGCGGCCTTCTGCAGCTCGATGCCGGCGCTCTGCAAGAGGTAGACAAAGCTGGCGGCGGAGCCGTCGAGAATGGGTACCTCGTCGGCACTGATGTCGATGTAGATGTTGTCGATGCCCAGCCCCGCGCAGGCGGACAGCAGGTGCTCGATGG
>FSVW01000358.1_pt1 | contig 15147 bp, 16 predicted proteins | sample 1637551 | NCBI WGS metagenome assembly FSVW01 (sample SAMEA3914814, study PRJEB12502) | metagenome | biome: forest; material: soil | place: USA | collected 2011-09-16 | depth 0.1 m | reverse complement strand
CTGCCGATGGCCGCGCAACATCAGGTCTTTGTCGCCACCGCTGCGGTGGCCGACTGGCGCCCGCTCAAGGCCAGCGAGCAGAAGATCAAGAAAAACGGCTCGGGCGCTAACGCCACATTCGAGCTGACAGAGAACCCCGACATCCTTGCTGCCGTCGGCGCGCTGGCAAAGCCGCCGCTGTGCATCGGCTTTGCCGCTGAAACCGAGAAGCTCGCCGAGCACGCGCGTGCCAAGCTCATCCGCAAGAAGGCCGCGCTGATCGTCGGCAATATCGGCCCGGCCACCTTCGGCCGCGATGACAACGCGCTGCTGCTGGTGGATGCTGAAGGGCAGCGCGAAATCCCCCACAACGACAAGCTGAGCCTCGCGCGCGAACTCGTGCGCGAGATCGCCAAGAAGCTGCAATGACGACGACTGTTGACCTCAAAGTGCTCGACGCCCGCATGGCCGAGCAACTCCCCGCCTACGCCACGTCCGGCAGCGCCGGCCTCGATCTGCGTGCCTGCCTCGACGCGGCCGTCACACTGGAGCCGGGCCAGACCACGCTGATCCCCACCGGCCTGGCCATCCACATCGCCGACCCCGGCCTGGCTGCGCTGATCCTGCCGCGCTCAGGGTTGGGCCACAAGCACGGCATCGTGCTGGGCAACCTCGTCGGCCTGATCGACAGCGATTACCAGGGCCAGCTGATGGTCAGCTGCTGGAACCGTGGCCAGACGAGCTTTGTGATCCAGCCGATGGAGCGCATTGCGCAACTGGTGCTGGTGCCGGTGGTGCAGGCGACCTTCCGACTTGTGCATGAGTTTGGCGAGTCCGAACGCGGCGAAGGCGGTTTCGGTTCAACGGGCAAGCACTGAAGAAGGCCATGCGCGGCCTGGTCATCCTGGCCATCCGTGCGTATCAACGTTTTGTCTCGCCCCACAAAGGCTTTGTCTGCGCCTATCGCGTTCACACGGGGCGCTGCAGCTGCTCGGAGCTGGGTCGCCGTGTCGTGCAGCGCAAGGGCGTGTTTACCGGCTTGCTCTTGCTCGACGCTCGCCTGCAGCGCTGCGGGGATATCAGTCGCAATCGATCCAAGTCCTTGCATCCGCAGCAGGGCGTCATCCACTGCGACTTGCCTGACCTCAGCGGATGCGACTGTGGCGGCGACGCTTGCTCCGGTGGATGCGGCGGCCTCGATGGCTGCGACGGCTGTGATGGCTGCGACTGGCGCCGCCGCCGCAAGACGCGCGAGCGGAACATCGTCATTCGCCCGAGTTCATCCTTGACCAGGCCGCGCTGACGGCGACTCACATCGCCAGCGCGCGCTTCTCCTCCGCATCCAGCACCGGCCCGTCCAGCGTCACGCGCTGCTCCTGCACCTCGCCGCGGCGGAAGCGTGCGATGACCGGCTTGAGTTCTTCCTTCACATGCGCCTCGCTGTAGCCGTTGAAGAGATGGCCGAGCAGGCCCCGGCGCAGGTCGCTGGTGTTCATGAACCAGTCGGCAATCGGGTAGGTGAGGTTCATGTTGTACTTCATCATGATCCCCATGTTGTGATGGGCCTTGTGGTGGCGGCGGATCGTGTTGACGAGCGGCATGCCGCGCACAAAGCCGTTCTCGGGGATGTGGCAGAAGAAGTGGAAGGTCTCGTAGTTGAGGTACTGCGCCACCATGGTCATGAAGACGATGTAGCCCGCGTTGGCATTGATCACGAGGCTCGTCAGGTAACCGAGCACTGAGCCGCCCACCACCAACACCGAGAGCACGCGCCACGGGAAGAACACGATGCGGAACTCGCGCACCGTGTTGATCGTCGGGTCGTTGTCGGTGAAGTACTGGTGGTGCTCGCGCGTGTGGCGCTCGTAGATGGCGCGCAGCGCAAAGACGTCGATGCGCCGGTGCATCACATGGGTGTGCATGGCCCATTCGATCAGGTTGCCGGCCAGGAAGACGGGCAGGACGACCAGCCATTCCCAATGCACGCCCGCGAGCCGTTGCCAGCACCACCAGAGCGCGCCAATGCCGGCACCGTAGAGCACGGCGATGTGCACGATGCCGTTGTAGTAGGGGCTGATCTTGGCCACGTATTGCGCGCGGAATTTTCGCTGGCGGTCGGTCTGCATGGTGGGATCCTCTACGGCCTGTCGACAATGAATATGACTGACATATTAGTCAGATTTTTTCGCTTGAACAAGCGCTTCCTTTCACCGCGCCAAGGCCCTCCATCGATTTGCCGTAAACCCTGATCTTCAATTGTGCGTCAACTGACATACTAGTTGCATTCACGCTGCTTTGCGTGGATGCTGCAAGCCTCAACACAAGCTCAAACCAAGCGAGGTCCGCCATGTCGAACGATGCAAATCCGCTTTCGAATCCGCTCTTCTCCCGCCGCCAGATCGTCACCGCGCTCGGGGCCACGGCCGCGGGCGGTTTCGGCGTGGCGCCGGCCTTTGCGCAGAACAAGCCGCTGCGCATCGGCGTGATCGCGCCGCGCGGCGGCATTGCCGGCACCATCGGCGAATGCGGGCTGCGCGGCCTCCAGTGGTCGGTGGCGCGGCTCAACGCGGGCAACGGCATCGGCGGGCGCAAGATTGAGCTGGTGATCGAGGAGGAAACCTCGCCCAAGGACACGATCGAGCGCTTCCGCAAGCTCGCCCTGCAGGACAAGGTAGACACCGTGCACGGCATCGTCTCCACCGGCGTGAGCCTGGCGCTGGCGCCCGCGGCCGAGGACATGAAGATGCTGACCGTCTTCTGGGATGGCACCACGCAGGACGGCGTGAAGGAGACCATGCCCAAGCCGCGCTACGTCTTCCGCAGCAACGACAACGAGTGCGAGGCGGTGATGGCCTCGCTGCTGGCGATCAAGCACTTCAAGGGCAAGTTCAAGACCATCGCCGGCATCAACCCCGACTACTCCTACGGCCGCAACAACTGGGCGGCTTTCCAGGCGATCCTGAAGAAGTTCGGCATCGAGTTCACGGTGGTGGCCGAGCAGTGGTCCAAGGTCGGCAATCTCGACCTCACCTCCAACGTGGCCGCGCTCAAGGCCGCCAAGCCCGACCTGATCTTCTCCTCGCTGCTGTTCGCCGACCTGCCCGTGTTCATGAAGCAGGCCCATGCCGCGGGGCTGAGCGACGGCCCCAAGTTCGTGCTGCCGGCGGCCGGCTGGCAGCACACGGCGCTGAAGAAGGAGTTCATGCCCGAGGGCGTGATCTTCGGCCACAACACCCTGTACTTCGACCACCCGCAGGCGAGCCCGATCCAGAAGGAGTTCGTGGCCTGGTACGCGCAGACCTACAAGGACTACCCGCACTGGGAAGCCGACCGCGCCTACTTCGCGCTGCACGTCTACAAGGCCGGCGTGGAGAAGGCCCTGGCGGCCAAGGGCGGCAGTTGGCCCAGCACCGAAGAGATCGCCGCGGCCATGGAGGGCGCGGAGGTCGAGTCGCTGGGCGGCAAGGGCGGCATGCGTGTGGACCACATCGCCAACCAGACCTACCACCAGGGCCTGTCCACCAACAAGAACCGCTACGACTTCCCGACCCTGGCCTCGGTGGACACCATGTACTCCGACCAGATCCAGAAGCCGGCCGGCGCCGACTTCTGGGAGTGGATCAAGACGGCGAACTTCAAGCTTTGAACGAGCGTCGGGTCGGCAGGCGATGAGCAGTTACCTGAACCTGGTCCTTGCCGGCCTGTTCCACGCCTCCGTGCTGTTCCTCGTGTCCGCGGGCCTGCAGCTGATCTTCGGCGTGCAGCGCATCCTGAACCTGGCCTGCGGCGCGATCTATGCGCTGGGTGCCTACAGCGGCGTCACGGCCACGCAGTGGGCGCTGGAGCAGGGCTGGCCGCCGATGCTGTTCCCGCTGGTGCTGATTGCCACGGGCCTGCTCGTCGGCCTGGTCGGCATCCCGCTGGAGCGGCTGCTGCGCCTGATCTCGGGCCGGCCGGAGTCCTTCCAGCTGCTGCTCACCTTCGCCCTGCTGCTGATGCTGCAGGAGAGCCTGCGCTTCGGCTGGGGCGGCTATCCGCAGCAGCTCGGCAATCTGTCGATGACCTATGGCACGCTGAGCTTCGGCGAGGTGGCCGTGCCGGTCTACAACCTCTTCGTGATGGGCGTGGCGCTGCTGATGGCGCTGAGCCTGGCCTATTTCCTCGCCCGCACGACGGCCGGCAAGATCCTGCGCGCCACGGCCGAGAACCGCGACACCAGCGCGGCCATGGGCGTGAACGTCTCGCGCGTGTACATGCTCGTGTTCACGCTCGGCACCATGCTGGGCACGGTCGGTGGCGCGCTCGTGGTGCCCACGGCGGCGGCCTCGCTGGAGATGGGTGTGGAGCTCGTGGTCGAGGCCTTCGCCGTGGTGGTGATCGGCGGCCTGGGCAGCATGAAGGGCGCGGCCGTGGGCGCCGTGCTCGTGGGCCTGATCCGCGCCGCGGCCATCGCCTTCTATCCCGAGGCCGAGACCCTCGCCATCTACGCCATCGTGCTGGCCGTGCTGATCTGGCGGCCCGCGGGCCTGTGCGGAAAGGTGGCGGATTGATGGCCGGATCCAAAGCGTCCGCAGCGCCTGTGGCAGTGAACGCGCCGGCCCGCAGCCGCGCGCGCGCCGCGCCGGTGCTGATCGTGCTCGTGCTGCTGGCCCTGTGCGCAGCGCCCAGCGTGCTCGAGGTCTACCAGGTCACGCTGCTGATTCCCTTCTTTGCCTACGCCATCATCCTGCTCGGCTTCAACCTGCTGTTCGGCTATGGCGGGCAGCTGTCTTTCGGCCACGCGATGTTCGTGGCCATCGGCGCCTATGCCGCCGCCACGGTGGCCGGCGTGTGGGGCCTGGCGTCGTTTGAGCTGATGCTGGCCGGCGCGGTGCTGGCCGGGGTGCTGATGGCGCTGCCGATCGCGCTGATCGCCAGCCGCTTCACCGGCATCTTCTTCGGCATGCTCACGCTGTCCTTCGGCATGCTGTTCCACTCCTTCCTCAACAAGTTCTACAACCTCACCGGCGGCGACAGCGGCATGCGCGTGCCGCGGCCCAGCCTGCTCGGACAGCCGCTGGCCGAGCTGGACAAGACGGCCTTCCTGGTCGGCCCCTTCTACTTCTACTGCCTCGCGCTCACGGTGCTGCTGGCCTTCGTGATGTGGCGCGTGGTGCGCTCGCCCTTCGGCCTGCACCTGGCGGCCTCGCGCGACAACGAACGCAAGGCTGCCTACGTGGGCGTGAAGGTGCGCGCCGTGCGGGCCGTGGCCTTCCTCTTCTCCGCGGCGTACGGCGCGGTGGGCGGCGTGATCCTCGGCGTCAACACCGGCCTGGCGGACCCCGAGCTGGCCTACTGGACGCACTCGGGCCATCTGGTCTTCATGGCCGTGCTGGGCGGCTACCAGGAGTTCCTCGGCCCCATCGTCGGCGCGCTGGCCTTCATCCAGTTGCAGGACCACCTGATGTCGGCCACGCAGTACTGGCGCTTCTTCCTCGGCCTGATGCTGGCCATCCTCGTCATCGCGCTGCCACTTGGCCTCCTGGGCACGGCGCGCAAGCTTCTTCAGCGCAGGCGCCGGCAATGAGCGCGCCGCTGCTCCAGGCCACCGGCGTTTCGCGCCTGTATGGCGAGTTCACGGCGCTGTCCGGCGTCGATCTTGCGCTGGGCAAGGGCGAGTTCGTCTCCGTCGTCGGCCCCAACGGCGCGGGCAAGTCCACGCTCGTCAACGTGCTGACCGGCCTGCACCGGCCGAGCAGCGGCAGCGTGCACTTTCTGGGCGAAGACATTGCCGGCCTCGGGCCCGTGGCTTTGTCGGCGCGTGGCCTGGCGCGGGCCTTCCAGCTGGTCAATGTCTTTCCGGACCTGACCGTGGCCGAGACCCTGGCCGTGGCGGCCAGCTCGCATCTGGGCCGGCGCTGGCGTTTCTTTGCCGACGTGCGGCGGGACCGTGCCGTGGCCGAGATCGTCCAGCGCACCGCGCGTGCCTTCGGGCTCGAGCACGACGCCGACACGCCGGCCCGCTCGCTGCCGCACGGCCGGCGCAAGCTGCTCGACGTGGCCAGCGCCTTCGCCCTGCATCCCAAGGTGATGCTGCTGGACGAGCCCACGGCCGGTGTCTCCACGGCCGACAAGGACGGCGTGATGGGCACCTTGATCGACGCCGCCAAAACCCTCGGCGTGGAAGCCATCCTGCTGGTCGAGCACGACATGGACCTGGTGGCGCGCTACTCCTCGCGCATCGTTGCGATGATGGGCGGCAGAAAGATCGCCGATCAGCCGACGGACGCGTTCTTCCGCAACGAGGAAGTGCTCGCCGTGGTGGTGGGGAAGGGCGCGGCATGACGGCCTTGCTCGAAGTCTCGGACCTGCACGTCGCTCTGGCCGGCAACGAGGTGCTGCGCGGCGTCTCGCTGGCCGTGCAGCCGGGCGAACTGGCCTGCCTCGTGGGCCGCAACGGCGCCGGCAAGAGCACGACGCTGCGCAGCGTGATGGGCTATCTGCCCAGCCAGCGCGGCAGCGTGCTGTGGCGGGGTGCGTCGATCAAGGGCCTGGCCACGCACCGCATCGCCGCCCTGGGCCTGGGCTACGCGCCCGAGGGCAGCGATGTGTTCGGCGACCTGACGGTGGAAGACAACATCGCGCTGCCCACCTGGACGCGCAAGACCGCCAAGCCGGCGGCGCAGCGGCTGGCCGCCGCGTACGAAGTCTTCCCCAAGCTGCGCGAATACCTGCATCGCGGCGGGCATCAGCTCTCGGGCGGCGAACGCAAGATGGTGTCGATCGCGCGGGCGCTCGCGCTCGACCCTGAGCTGCTGCTGCTCGATGAGGCCTTCGAGGGCCTCTCGCCCGCCATCCTGGGCGTCATCAGCGAAGGCCTGCAGCGCGTGATGGCGCAGGGCCGCGGCGTGCTGCTGGCGGAGTCGAATTTCTACCACCTGCCGCGCTTTGCCGACCGCGTCTACGTGATCGAGCGCGGCGAGATCGTCTTCGCCGGCACCTTGGCCGAAGTGGAGCGCGACGCGGCGGTGATGAAGATCATCAAGGGCGTGGATTGAACGTGCCGTCGAAGGCCTGCCGGACAATCGCCGCATAGCTTGCCGGCACGTCGGGCACCGGGAAGGCCTTGGCCAGACGCACGACCGACAGCGCATCCTCGATCAGCGCCGGCAGATCGGCTTCCACCAGGCCGAAGGCTTGCAGGTCGGTGGGAATGCCGAGCCGGCCGATCATGTCGCGCACGGCCGGTGCCACCTCGGCGGCATCGCCCAGGCCCATCAGGCCCGCGACCTCGCGCAATTCCGTCCGCCGCGTCTCCAGCAGAGCGTCCAGCACATAAGGCAGCACGACCGCGTTGGTGCTGCCATGGCTCTTGTGCGTCTTGCCCGCCACGGCGTAGGCGATGCCGTGGCCCGCATTCAGGCCGGCGCTGCCGTAGGAAAGCGCGGCGTAGACGCTCGCGTAGGCCATGCCGATGCGCGCCTGCTTGTCGCTGCCATCACGGTGGGCGCGCTCGAGGTAGGCGAAGCAAAGCCGCATCGATTCGCGCGCGAACATCTGCGTCAGCGAGGAGCGGCCGCTGTAGCCGGGGTCGGGGTTGCCGCCGCGGTCGAACTGCCAGGAGTCGAGCGTGAGGAAGGATTCGATGGCATGCGTGAAGGCGTCGATGCCCGCGTCGGCGGTCACCCGCGGCGGGCAGGTGTAGCTGAGCTCGGGGTCGACCAGCGCGATCACGGGCCGCAGGCGGTTGTCCATCACCGCGACCTTGGTGGCATTGGCCGGGTCGAGCAGGATGGCGCCCGGCGTGGCCTCCGAGCCGGTGCCCGAGGTGGTGGGCAGGGCGATCAGCGGCAGCGGTCTTGTCTCGCCGATGCCGGCGACGAAGTCCGCAATCGGCCGGCCGCTCGGCAGGGTCAGGCACAGGGCCTTGGCCAGGTCGATATTGCTGCCGCCGCCCAGGGCGATCACGTGGTCGGCGCCATCGCTGCCGAGCGCATCGAGCAGCTCCCGCGTTGCCGCGTCGCAGAGCGTGGTGGTCGGGTCGGGCAGGCCGCCATCGAACACCACGGTGCGCAGGCCCAGCGCGGCGGCGGCCTGCAGGTACTCGTCCACCCACGGCGTCTGGTGCACGAAGAAGCGGTCGGTCACCAGCACGCCGCGGCGGTAGCCCAGGCGCGCCAGCAGGGCCGGCAGCTCGGCCCGCGCGCCGCAGGCCATGATGAGCCGGCCGGGCGGGCAGAAGTGGATCAGGTCTTCGGCTCTCATGCCGTGCGTTCCTGTTCGTCGAGGCCGTCGCGAATCGCCTGCGCCACCCAGTCGGCATGCAGGCCCAGCAGGCCATGGCCCGCGCCCGGCAGCGTCTTCAGCGCGGCGCGCGGCAAGCCCTCGGCCAGCCAGCGCGCGTGCTCGATCGGGCAGTCCTCGTCCTGCTCGCCGTGCAGGACCAGCGCCGGCGTCTGGATGCGGCCCAGCAGCGCGCGCTGGTCGCTGTGGCGGATGGCTTGCCAGGTCCAGGCCACGGCGTCGTGGTCGGCCGCGGCGCGCAGGCCCAGGCGCTGCTCGCGTGCAGCGACCGCGCCCAGCAGCGCGTCGCCGTCGCCTTCGAACCAGCTCAGGCGCGCCAGGCAGGGCGAGCCCGAGAGCAGGATCAGGCCGGCCGGCTTCAGCTCAGGTCGCGAGCCCAGCAATTCGAGCGCGACCGAGACGCCCAGGCTCCAGCCCGCCAGCAGGAAAGGCCGACCGGCTGTTTCGCGTTCGATGGCGTCCGCGGCATCGCTGGCGTACTGCGCCAGGCCATAGTCCGCCGGACCCGCGCCGCGCCGGGCGCTGCCGCGGCCGCGCAGATCGGGCAGCACCCAGCGCCCCAGATCGGCGAGCCGTTGCGCCACCGGCTCCCAGGAGCTGTGCGTGCCCTGGATGCCATGCAGGGCAACAATCAATCGCTGGCCATCCTGCATTGCCGCCTTCCTGTCTTTGCTTGTCTGTGCACAGTTAATATGTCAGTTGCATTCAGTGTACATTCAAGCTGTTTAAGCGGTGGCATACCATCGTCAACTTTTTCGGGAGAGTGTCGATGGCAACCCAGCGTGCTGCGACAGTGAAGAAGAAGATCGCCAAGCCGGCCAAATCCGCCAGGCCTGCGGCGGGCGCGCCCGCCGTGCTGCAGATCAGCGAGCCCCAGGCGCGCACCAAGCTGACGGACCAGGCCTACCAGCTGATCGAGGAAGCCATCGTCACCCTGCGCCTGCCGCCGGGCAGCACAGTGTCCGAGCAGGCGCTGGCCGACATGACGGGCATCGGCCGCACGCCGATCCGCGAGGCCATCCAGCGCCTGGCGCGCGAGCACCTGGTGGTGGTGCTGCCGCAGCGCGGCCTGCTGGTGGCGGCCGTCGACGTGAGCAAGCAGCTCAAGCTGCTCGAAATCCGGCGCGAGATCGAGCGCTCCATCAGCCGCAGCGCGGCCCGCCGCGCCACCGAGGACGAACGCAAGCGCTTCGCCCAGCTGGCCGTCGCCTTCCGCAGCGCCTCGGCCAAGAACGACGACGTGGCCTTCATCCGCGCGGACCGCGAGTTCAACGAGCTCTGCCTGAGCGCGGCCCGCAACGAGTTTGCGGAAGGCGCGATGCGCCTGCTGAACGGCCTCTCGCGCCGGTTCTGGTATCTGCACTTCAAGGAAACGGCCGACATGCCCGAGATGGCCCGCCTGCATGCCAGCCTGGCGGTTGCCATCTCGAAGGCCGACGTGAACGGCGCCGGTGCGGCGCTGGACCAGTTGGTCGACTACATCGAGAACTACACCCGCGCCACGGTGATGGGCGGGCGCTGAGCCGTCATACCGGCTGCAGCAGGGCGCTGAACACCGCAGGCTCCAGGGGCTTGTGGAAGTAGTAGCCCTGGGCCGCGTCGCAATGAAGCGTCTGCAGCACGGCGAGCTGGTGCGCATCTTCCACGCCCTCGGCCACCACGCTGAGCTTGAGCGTATGGGCCAGGGTCAGGATGGCGGCGGCGATGGCCTGGTCGTCCGGGTCCTCGGCCAGGTTGCGCACGAAGCTGCGGTCGATCTTGAGCTCGCTGATCGGCATGCGCTTCAGGTAGGCCAGCGATGAATAGCCGGTGCCGAAATCGTCCACGCTGATGCTGAAGCCCAGGCCGACCAGTTCCGCGAGGATCTGCTGGTTGGTCTCGCTGCGCTCCATCAGCACGCCCTCGGTCAGCTCGATCGCGAGGTTGGCAGGGCTCAGCTCGTGCTCGCGCAACAGGCCGCCCAGCCACCTTGCAAAGCCCGCGCCCTGCAACTGCTTGGCCGACACATTGACGGCAATGACCGGCAGCGCCAGCCCGCGCCGGCGCCAGGCGAGCAGGTCCTGGATCACCATCTCGATCACCAGCACGCCCAGCTCGGAAATGGCGCCCGAGCGCTCGGCCACAGGGATGAACTCGGCCGGCGAAACCACGTCCAGCTCGGCGTCGGTCCAGCGGCACAGGGCTTCGGCGCCCGTCAGTGCGCCGTCGGCCAGGCGGATCTTGGGCTGGTAGGCCAGGTGCAGGTGCCGGTCGCGGATGGCCTTGCGCAACCGGTTGCCCACCGTGAGGTCGCGCTGGATGGCCTGCTTGATGTCGAGCGCGTAGAACTGGAACTGGTTCTTGCCCATGGCCTTGGCGCGGTACATGGCCGCATCGGCCGCGCGGATCAGGCTGCTCGGGTCGTGCCCGTCGTCGGGGAAGAGGCAGCAGCCGATGCTGGCGGAGATGAACAGCTCGTGGTCCTGGCACAGCAGCGGGCGGCCCAGCGCTTCCATGATGCGCCGGCAGACCATGTCGATCTGCAGCGAGTCCACGCAAGGCACGAGCGCAGCGAACTCGTCGCCGCCCAGGCGCGCGATGGTGTCCATCTCGCGCAGGCATGAACTCATCGTGCGGGCGAACTCCACCAGCACGGCGTCGCCCACATCGTGGCCCAGGCTGTCGTTGATGGTCTTGAAGTTGTCCAGGTCGAAGAAGAGCAGGGCCAGCTGCGTGCCGTCGCGCTCGGCCTGGGCGAGTGCCTGGTTGAGCCGGTCCTTGAAGTTGCTGCGGTTGGGCAGGGCGGTCAGCTCGTCCTGCAGGGCCATGCGGCGCAACTGGTCCTCGGCACGCATGCGGCGGATCTCGGTGCCGGTGCGGGCGGCCAGCAGGTCCATGATCTCGCGCCCCAGGTGGGCGTGGACCATGTCGGGCCCGCCCATGGCCGCCAGCACGCCCACGGCGCGGCCGGTCTCGTTCAGCAGGGGGGCGCCGATATAGCTGGCGCTGTTGAACGGCGACGCGGGCTCGGCAGGATAGTCCTGCGCCAGTTCCGCCGTCATCAGGACTTTCATGCGCCGCATCACCTCGGTGCAGGGCGTCTGTGCCACGGCGTACTCGAACTTCTCCTGCCAGGTGCCATGGCTGTAGAACGCAATGGTGCGCGCCTGGCCTGGCGCCTCGGGGCGCAACAAGGCCACGAAAGTGTGTTCGGCCTGCAGCAGCAGGGCCAGCTGTTGCACCAGTTGGCGGAAGTAGCTCTGCCCGCTGCTGCCCGGCACGCCGATGACCATCTGCCGCAGCACTTCTCCCGTGCGCAGGCTGAGCGAGAGTTCGCGCTCCAGGCGCGCGTTCAGGCCGCTCAACTCGTAGGTGCGCTCGGCAATGCGGGTCTCGAGCATATCCTTGTGCCGGTCGATGGCGCGCACGAAGTGCAGGCTGCGAAAGTCCGACTCGATCAGCTGCCGCGCCATGTCGATCAGCTTCAGCAGGGCCGTCGAGCGCTCCGACGCGGTGAAGATCGACAGGCTGCCGTAGGCGATCTTGTCCGGCCAATACAGTGGCACGGCGCAATGGCGGCCTTCGCTGCTCTTCGTGTCCCCGTGCACGCGCTCCTGGGTCTCGACGGCTTTCCGGCCGCTGAGTGCGGCGGCCTGGCGCAGCGGCGGCATGGCCTCTGGCGCGAGGCGGCCCGACTCGATGACCGGTTCCATCCGCTCATTCCGCTGTCGCAGCAGGATCAGCGCATCGGCCTCGAAAGCCTCCCCCAGGACCTGCAGCAAGCCCCGCCATTTGCGCAGGTAGGCCGAAGGAACATGCGGGGTCGCGTCATGTTTCGTGTGACGCTGGCTTGGGACGGCGCTGACCAGGCTCAGCGCTGGCGCGTGCTCAGTGCCTGATGCCGTTCTGTTCATGGCCGGCTCCATCGCGCAAGACGGTGATGCAGTTCTCGAAGGCGAGCATGCGCTGCTCCCGGTAGCCGCCCTTGCTCGGCCCGCCGACCAGGGTGGCGAAGTCTTCTTCGATGACGGCCCTCAGCAATTGCAGCAGGCGCAAGGTGTCGCTGCTGTAGCGGCGCGGTTGCCGGTCCAGCACGCAGATCGTGCCGAAGATGCTGTGGTCGGGCCAGACCAGGGGCACGCCCAGGTAGCTGATCATGTTCAGCCTGACGTCCGGGTTGTCGGCCCAGCCTGGGTCGGACAAGGCATCGGACACCAGCAGCGGCTGGCGCGTGTTCATCACGGTCTCGCAGTACAGGCCGGTGCCGAGATCCGCTTTTTCGTGCGCCTCGTAAGGGTTGTCAGGGCTGAGGCTGGAGATCAGCACCTCGATCTGTTCGGGCCAGACCCGCATGACCAAGGCCGCCGGTACGCAGGCCGCTTCCGCAGCACGATCTGCAAGCGTTTGCCACGCCTGCAGCATTGCAGTGGTCACGGTTTTCATGTTCCCCCCTCCCTGCATGGCGCTCGAACGCCTTGCGCAAATGGTGCGCCACCTAACGTCAAAAGTCCACGGAGTCTGGGGACTTCAAACTAGGGGGTGAATGGGTGCGGAACGAGGGGCTAACTTCGAAAACAGACGGAGTGCCGGGCCGGCCTCGCGCGGTATCAGTGCAGCGCTTCGCCCGGGGGCGCGCCGCTCATCACGCTGAACACGGCCTCGCCCAGGCTGCCCACCTCGATCTCCTGCTCGGTCGCCTCGCGCACGTCCAGCACCTTCAGGTGCATGCGCAGGCCCACGCCGGCCAGCGGGTGGTTGCCGTCGAGCACCACGTGCTCGGGATAGACCTCGGTGACGGTGTAGATGGCGGCGGGCATGTCTTCGGTGGCCGCGCCTTCGGGCAGGCCTTCGAACTGCATGCCGGCCTCCACGCCATCGGGGAACAGGGCCTTGGACTCGAAGCAGACGAGGCCGGAGTCGTAGTCGCCGAACGCTTGCTCGGGCTCCAGCGCGAGGCTGATCTCGAAGCCGGCTTCCTGATCGAGCAGGGCCTCCTCGACCTTGGCGAACAGGTCTTCGCCGCCGTAAAAGAATTCGAGCGGCTCGGTCAGTTCGTCGATCAGCTGGCCTTGGGCGTCTTCGAGTTTCCAACGCAGGGAAACGACGCAGGGTGCGGTGATGTGCATCCGCGAATTTTAAGCCGTCGATAATTCCGGCATGGATATCACCCTCAAGACGCCCCTGCTCGGCGGTCTTTCGCCCGAGCAATTCATGCGCCGTCACTGGCAGAAGAAACCGCTGCTGGTCCGGCAGGCCATGCCCGGCCTGCAGCCCCCGCTCACGCGCGCGCAGCTCGCGCAGCTGGCCGCCGGCGATGACGCCGAATCGCGCCTGGTCACGCATTTCGACGGCCGCTGGCATCTGCGCCAGGGTCCGATCGGCAAGCTGCCGCCTTTTGCCAAGCCGGGGTGGACGCTGCTGGTGCAGGGGCTGGACCTGCATGTGCCTGCGGCGCGCGAGATGCTCGACGCCTTTCGCTTCGTGCCCGAAGCGCGGCTCGACGACTTGATGATTTCCTACGCCTCCGACGGCGGCGGCGTCGGCCCGCATTTCGATTCCTATGACGTCTTCCTGATCCAGGCGGCTGGCAGGCGGCGCTGGCGCATCGGTGCACAGAAGGACGCTGTGCTGCGCGACGACGTGCCGCTGAAGATCATCGAGAACTTCAGCCCCGAGGAGGAGTTCGTGCTGGAGCCCGGCGACATGCTTTACCTGCCGCCGGGCTGGGCACACGACGGCGTGGCTGAAGGCGGCGACTGCATGACCTGTTCGGTCGGTTTTCGTGCGCCGGGCCGCGTCGGCTTGACGCGCGAGCTGCTTGCGCGTTTGCTGGACGATGCGGAGGAGGGCACGGGCGAGCGCATCTACGCCGACCCCCGTCAAACGGCCACTGCGCAACCCGGGCTTGTGCCAATGGATTTACAAATCTTTGCCCGTAACGCTGCCGAGCGCGCGCTGCGCCAGCCGCTGGCTTTGGAGCGCGCGCTGGGCGAGGCGCTGACCGAGCCCAAGCCCCGCGTATGGTTCGAGATCGGTGAGCCACTGGCCGGGGGCAGCGGCGCCCGGCTCGATCCGCGTTCGCGCATGCTCTACGACGCCGCGCACGTTTTCATCAATGGGGAATCCTTCCGTGCGAGCGGGCGCGATGCGCGCCTGATGCGCCTGCTGGCCGACCGGCGTGAACTGGCCGCGGCCGATGTTGCCAGGCTCTCGGATGGCGCGCGCGAACTGCTCGCGCAATGGACCGAAGACGGCTGGCTGCAGCCTTTGCTATCGTGAGCGCACCATGAGCGAAGAAGCCTCCACCTACCAGATCGTTGAGGGCCGTGCGGCCTACGCCCAAGCCTTGCGCGAGACCTTGCTGGCCTTGTGCACGCAAGGCTGCCGCGAGATCTTCTGCGTGGATGCGAGCCTGGCCGAATGGCCCTGGTCCGATCGCGCGGTGATCGAGGCACTGACGGCCTGGGCGCATCGCGGCCGCATGCTGCATCTGCAGGCCCGGAACTACGACGCCCTGCGCCAACGCCACCCGCGCTTCGTGCAGTGGCGGGTCACCTTCGACCATTGCGTGGATGCGCGCGAATATGAGCTCGAAGGCGGCGATACGCGCGCGCCGGTGGCTGCGCTCTTCGGTGCCGGCGCGGAGCCGCATCGCTCGGTGCGCCTGCTGGATGCGAGTGTCATGCGCGCCGTGAGTTCCTTCGAAGCAGGGGATAAGGTGTTGCTGCAACAGTGGTTTGATGCCCTTGCGCAACGTTCAGTGCCCGCATTTCCTGCCAGCACGCTGGGACTTTGATTCGCTTTGCATATAATGCGCGGCTAGGCGAGGGAAGCGCTCGAGGTTTTCCACGTCTTGTTCTGCGAAGCCACACCGGTGTCAAGCTCGTGTGGCTTCAAAATTACCGG
>FSVW01000965.1_pt1 | contig 15157 bp, 11 predicted proteins | sample 1637551 | NCBI WGS metagenome assembly FSVW01 (sample SAMEA3914814, study PRJEB12502) | metagenome | biome: forest; material: soil | place: USA | collected 2011-09-16 | depth 0.1 m | reverse complement strand
TCGTACGGGATCAGCGCTTCGTCGAGAAATGTCGTCAGCGGCAGATCGGCCAGCACCAGCTTGGCCGCGATGCGTTCCTCGTCGGTGCCGGCCACCGACTGGAACACCAGGTCGACCGGCGCGCCCAGCTCGATCGCCTGCAAGGTGTTGGTCACATGGGCCAACACGCAGGATTGGGTCGGGATCTGGTGGCGCTGGATCAGCTCGTCCAGCTGCCTCAGCAGGTTGCACAGCGCCGGGACGCTGTCCAGCGCCGGGTTGATGCCGATCACCGCGTCGCCGGCGCCGTACATCAGGCCGTCGAGGATGCTGGCGGCGATGCCGGCCGAGCTGTCGGTCGGGTGGTTGGGCTGCAGCCGCGTGGCCAGATGGCCTTTCAACCCTAACGTCGACCTGAAGCGGGTCAAGACCTGGCAACGGCTGGCCACGAGGATCAGGTCCTGGTTGCGCATCAGTTTCGAGACGGCGGCCGCCATCTCGGGCGTCAGGCCCGGCGCGAGGGCGGCGAAGGTGGCGCCGGGGGCAGGTCTTGCTGCTTCGGTCAGCAGCCAGTCGCGCAAGCCGCCGACAGTCAGATGCGCGACCGTCGCGAAGGCCGCGGCGTCGTGGCTGTCGATGATCAGCCGGGTGATCTCGTCCTGTTCGTACGGAACCAGCGCCTCGCTGAGGAAGGTCTTGAGCGGCAGGTCGGCCAGCACCCTGCAGGCGGCAACGCGCTCGGCAGCGCTCCCGGCGGCGATGCCGGCCAGTTGGTCGCCCGAACGCAGCGGCGAAGCCTTGGCCATCAGTTCGCGCAGATCGGCGAAGCGATGGCTGATGACGCCGACGCTGGCGCTGAAGCTCATGGTTTGAGGCTTCCCATCACGGTCGGAATCAGCTCGGAAACGGTCGGATGGATGTGCACCGTGTGAGCGAGCGCGGTAGCCGTGGCGCCCGCGGCCATCGTGTCCAGGATGCTGTGTACCGCCTCGTCGCCGTTTACGCCAAGTATCGCGGCGCCGAGGATCCTGTCGGTGTCGGCGTCGACGACGACCTTCATGAAACCCAGCGTCTCGCCTTTCTCGACCGCGCGGCCCACGCGGCTCATCGGCCGGCGCCCAATGCGGACCTTGTGCCCGGCCTTCAGCGCCTGCGCCTCGGTGAGCCCGACCCGGCCCAGCGGCGGATCGGTGAAGAGGGCATAGCAGTCGATCCGGTCGCTGAGGCGCCGCGCGGGCTCGCCCAGCAGGTTCGCCGCGACGATCTCGAAGTCGTTGTAGGCGGTGTGGGTGAAGGCGCCGCGGCCATTGCAGTCACCGAGCGCCCAGATGCCGGGTACGTTGGTCGCTAACTGTTCATCTACACCGATATAGCCGCGCTCGTCGGTCGCTATGCCGGCGCGATCGAGGCCGAGATCGTCGGTGTTCGGGCGGCGGCCGACAGCCAGCAGCACATGCGAGCCGACCACCTGCGGCTCGCCGGAGTGGCAATCAACGCCGACCGCGATGTCCTCCCCTTGCGGGCGGAAGCTGATGCATTCGGCGCCGGTGCGAAAGGCGATGCCCTCGGCTTCGAGGATCTCGCGGATCGCGGCCGACACTTCCTCGTCTTCGCGGCCGAGCAGGCGCGGCGACTTCTCCACCACGGTGACCTTGGCGCCGAAGCGCCGCCAGATCTGCGCGAACTCCAGGCCGATATAGCTGCCGCCGACGATCACCAGGTGCCGAGGCACTTGGGCGAGTTCGAGAATCGAGACGTTGTCGAACGTGGAGACGTCGTCGATACCCGGCATGTCCGGGTGCGAGGCGCGGCCGCCGGCGTTGATGAAGATGCGCGGCGCGCTCAGGCGCTCGCTGCCGCCGCCATCGCCCTTGTCCACGCTGATCTCCTGCGCGGACTCGAAGCGGGCGTGGCCGTCGAAGACCGTGCAGCCGGGCATCTTGCGCAACCAGCTTTCGACGCCCTGGCGCGCGTTCATCGTGACCTGCTGCTTGCGTGCCTTGACGGCCGGCATGTCGATACCGATACAGCCCTCGATGCTGACGCCGTACTCAGCCGCGCGCCGCGCCAGATGCGCCGCATAGGCGCTCGCGACCAGGGCCTTCGTCGGCATGCAGCCGGTGTTGACGCAGGTGCCGCCGAAATACTTGCGCTCGATCAACGCCACCTTCATACCGGCGCCGGTGAGCGCCTCGGCCAGCGACGGGCCGGCCTGGCCGGCGCCGATGATGATCGCGTCGAAGGCTTGTGGCATGGCTCTGGCTCCGGCTGTTGTATGGCAGCGATGTTAGAGGCAAGCCACGGGCAAATGGGCTCGGGCCTCCGCACGGGCGAGGGCGCCGATCGTCGAGTGCCCGGGGTCGGTCTTCAGTTCGGCCGCAGCAGGTCGCAGTGCTTGGACTGGCCGGCCGCCGGGTCCTGGCCGAAGCTCTCATTGATGCAGACCATGCCGTCGAAGCCTTCGGCATAGAAGGCTCGCCTGCCGGCGCTGTAGCGCACCATGGCCGGCCCGCGGAATTCGCAGCGTTCGCCTTCGCGCGCGCAGGGCACCCAGGTCAGCCCCGGTCTTGCGCCGGCGTTCGCGCCTTCGCCATTCGCCCGCTTGAATGCGCACTGCTTGGCGGCGCCTTCCATCGGGTCGCCGAAGATGCCGTTGTTGCAGGCGATCTCGCGATTCGTCTTGATTTCGGAGTACCGGCCGTCGGCGCCATAGCGCACCACGAACTCTCCCGGCGGCAGGGGGCAGAGATCGCCTTCGTTGGCGCACAGGGTCCATTCACCCTGGCTCGCGCCGGCCGTCTGCCAGTTGCGGTAGCGCGGCTGGTTCCGCCAGTTGACCGACACCTCGCAGCGCTTGTGGCGGTTGGGCAGCGGATCCGAGCCGAAGTTGTCGACCGTGCAGGGCTGCTGGTCGTGGGTGACGCGGAAGGCGAAGTGGCCCTCCGCGCCGAAGCGGACCAGCGCGTCGCCGCGGGTCCGGCAGACTTCGCCTTCCTGGGCGCAGATGGCCCAGTCCTCGGGCTGGGCCTTGGCCACGGAGGGCAGCAAGGCAACGAAGGCGACAAGGGCAAGGAGGGCCGCCGGCAGGTATCGGGTGCTCAGGTGCATGGCATGCTTTCTTTCGGTAGAGCAGGTGGGATCAACAGCCTTCGATGCGATGGCTGGCAACGCGCTCCATGCGCTCGTCGAGCACATAGCGCACGACACAGCTGAAGTTGACCGGCCCGGTGGGGCCGTTCAGCTTCGCCGACTTCGAATAGACGTAGACCATGTGGCCATCCGGCTGCTGCGACTTCACGGTCGGCTGGCCCAGCTTGGCCACCAGCTCTTGCACCTTGGCGCCGTGCCAGTGGTCCTGGCTGCGGTCGAACTCGGTCTGGCGCTTTGAGTCCAGGGAAGACTGAGGCGCCGGCACGGGCGCTTGGCGGGCGGGCGGCAGCGTGCTGGCGCAGGCGGCGAGCAGCAGGGCTGTTGCGAGGCAGGCAAGGCGGGAAGCCGGGAGGTGCGTCAAGGGCGTCGTCGTCATCGGTTCGGAAAAGGAGTCAGGGAGTCAAGGAGTCAGTGCAGATCGGAGGTTAGCGACGGAAGCCGACCCGCCGGGCCTGCATTTGTGTCCAATTGCATTGCCAGGCTGTGCAAGGGCTGTGCTGGCAAACGGCGGGCCCGTCGCGCGATGCTGACGCCGAGATTCAGCTGACAGCAGCGGCGTTCCGCCGAAGCTGGCCGCCGGCCCGGGGATAATCGCCGGCTATGACCGAACAAGTGGCTCGCGTATCCGCCCAACTCCCGTCTGGCGACATGGATGAGCCCGATGCGCAGGAGTTGCAGCAGCTGCGCTTTGAAGATTATTTCCGCGAAGGATCCGCGCCGACCGAGGCGCTGCTGTGGTGGCAGCTGGAGCGCAACGAGCCGCTCCTGAACGCGCTGCGGGCGCTGTGCCACGGGCCGGCGGCGCTGGTGCGGCTGCGCGTCTGGGTGTTCATCGAACTGATGGCCTTGCCGGAATCGAAGGTGGCGCGCGACGGCCTGAACCGGCACTTCCATGTGCTGCGCGAGGACGCGCTTGACCTGGTGCTCAAGCGCCTGCGCGAAGCCGATCTGCTCGCCTGGGATGGCGGCAACCAGCTCTACAGCGTGACGCCGCTGGCTCAGAGCGTCATGGGCCTGCTGGCGCCATTGACCACCGCGCACGGCGAGGACGACGACCTGGCCGCGCTGCTGGCGAACGTGGCCGGCGCCCATGCGCTGGGCATGCTCGATGCCAACCAGTTGCGGCACCTGCAGGCGCAACTGGCGCGGCTCTACGACCAGTTCGCCGATGCGATCGCCAGCGGCAGCGAGTTCCACCTGCGCCGCGCTCGCCAGCGCTTCGACCGCGCTCTCGCGCTGGTGGCCAAGGCCAACGAGGCGCTGACGGCCATCATCGACAAGGCCCAGGAGCACGGCGATGCCAAGCTCGAACGGCTGGCCCGTGAGCTGGGCCTGGCGCAGGCGCGGCTGCTGGCGATGGCCAGCCAGTTCAACCGGGCCTTGCAGCAGGCGGACCGCCAGCGTGTGACGCTCGGCTCCACCGGCCTGACGACGACCGACGTGCGCCGCTGGCTGCAGAACGTTCCGTATCTCGAGAACCTGAGCCTGGGCGCGCTGTCGCGCCCGGTGCAGCCGGTGCTGGTGGCCCAGCACGAACTCGTGGACACGACCGAGGCCGAGTTCGAACGCGACCGCCCGGCGGGTAAGTCCAGCGAGCCGCTGCCGCAGGGCATGGAGGCTCCCGAGGGCAAGCTGGCGGTGATGAGCCTGCCGCCGGAGATGGCGCTCATCCAGGCGCTGCTCGGCCGCTGGAGCGCGGAAGGCCTGGCCGAGCAAGACCTGGCCCCCGCGGTGCTGGGCGGCAGCTACGCCCGCGCCGCCTATCGCGCGCAGTTGCTGCCGCTTCTGGGTGACCCGCAGGCCCAGCATCTGACCGGCGCCACCGGCGACATGGCGCGCCAGCCGTGGCGGGTGCGCTGGTCGGTGGAGCAGGGCGAGATCGATGATGAACACGTCAAGTGGATGAGCCGGGGCGTGCTGCGTTCCACGCAGGCAGTGCCCGCCGCCACCACGCCTACCGACCCCGACAACAAGACGGAACAAGCTGCTTCATGAGCACGAATTTTGATGACGCCGCGCAACTCGCGGCGCAATTGCTGGCGCGCCGCTGGCTGCCGCGCAGCCACCGCCTGGTCCGGCACGCATTGATTGACAACGAGCTCTGGTCCGCGCTGAGCGAGCGGCTGGCGGCCGTGGGCTTGCGCATCGTCGACAACGTGTACGCCGACCACATCAGCGTCGCGATGCTGCGGCCAGCCGAGGTGGCGGTGTTCGGCGAGACCGGGCTCAATGCCAACAACAATCTCGACCTTCCGCGCGACGGCGTGGCCCTGCTGATCGTGCTGTGGTCACTGATCATCCTGCCCAAGCGGCAGCGCCAGGTGGCGCGGGTGGAAGCGGCCGACGAAGGCCAGGGCGAGATGTTCGCCGGCGACAAGCCGCTGCCGGCCGCGGCCAGCCTGGCTCAGCCACTGTCCTACCAGAGCCTGCTGGCGGACTTCGGCCCGCAGTTGGGCAAGAAGATGCGGCTCGATGCGAACCTGAAGCTGCTGGAGCGCCACGGCTTCATCGTGCGCCGCAAGGAGGACATTGCCGAAGGCCCGCTGCTGGACCTTCTGCTGGACTACGACGTGCTCGCGCCGCGCATCCTCGAAGGTGCGCTGGGCGACGTGCTGGCCCGCTCGACCGACCCGATGGCCGCACCGGCGATCGCGAAGCTGCGTGCGCGCAACGACGAGGGAGCCGAAGCCGAGCCCGAACATGAGCCCGAACCACAAAGACAGACCGATGAAGAAGAGGGCCAGGCCTGATGTTCCACCTGCAATCGCTTGAACTGCTGCACTGGGACTACTGCCAGCGCGTCAGCGTCCCGCTGGACGGCGCCATCATCACCATCGCCGGCCCCAACGGCTCCGGCAAGACGACGCTGCTGGATGCACTGCGCACCTTGCTCGGCCTGGACTGCTCGGGCGGCCGCACCTTCCGCACCTATGCGCGGCATGCCAACGCCGACAGCGCCTGGCTGCGCGCGGTGGTGGACAACCGGCCGCGCAGCCGGCAGAACTCCGACCGGCCCTTTGCCAAGGCCTCGCTGCTCTATGCCGACCAGGTCACGCTGGCCTGCCGCATTGAGCGCCATGGCGGCGACTGGCAACGCCGCTACCTGATGGCCGACGGCGCGCTGGAGATCGAGCAACTGGCCGAGCGGTCCGACAAGGAATGGCTCGGCATCGAGGCCTGGAAGAAGCGCCTCGAAGCGGCCGGCCTGACCCGCGCGATCGGCCGCGTACTGGCGCTGGAGCAGGGCCAGACCGACCGGCTCTGTGAGTTGACGCCGAAGGAGCTGCTGCGCCTGGTCTTCGAGGTCTTCGGCGACCAGGAGGTGCTGGACCGCTACGAGCAGGCGCGCGGCCACCAGCAGCATCTGGAGAAGGAAGTAGAGCAGACGGCCGGCGAGCTGGCCCATGCACAAGCGCAACTGACTGAGCTGTCGCTGCGCGTCACCAGCTACCGCCAGTACCAGCAGCGCATTCAGGAGCGCGAGCGGCTTGCGACCGAGGTGCTGCCGGTGATGCAGTGGGCCGAGGCCCGTTCGCGCACCGTGCAGGACCTGCGCGAGCTGCATCGCCAGCGCCTGTTTGCCGCGGCCGATGCGCGCGCCTTGAGCGAGAAGCGCGCGGGCCTGCATGGGCTGTTCACCGCATCGGAAACGGCGAAGCTGCGGCTGGCCGAACTGAACCAGTTGCGACCGACCTTGCGCGATGCCTTCAATGCCGCACGCGAATCCGAGCGACCGCTCGAACTGCTGGCCAAGCGCGAGGATGAATTGAAGGCGCTGGCTGCCGTTGAGTCCGATGCGCAGGAGCTCGCGCGCCGCACCGACGAACTGGCCACCCGCCAGCACAAGCTGCGCGAGGACTACACCCGCGTCAACGACAGGCATCGCAAGGCGCAGGCGGCGATGGATGCGCTACAGGGCCAACGCCTGCCGCCGCCGCCGAGCGAGGTCACGCGATTCCGCAAGCAGCTGGACGACGCCGGCATCGCTCACCATGTGCTGGCCGATTGCATCGACATCGCCGACGAGACCTGGCGCGCCGCGGCCGAAGGCGTGCTGCGCGGCTCGCGCTGGGTTGTCGTGCTCGCCTATGCCAGCGACGATGCGCGGGCCTATGGCCTGGCAGCGAAGGAGCGCTACCGGCACTACCTCGTCGTCGATGCCGAGAACGTCGTGCCCGCCGCAGTGCCCAAGGATTCGCTGCTGGCCGCATTGAAGGTCAGCGCAAGGATCCCGGCCTGGCTGCTGCGCCAGCTGACCGGCATCCGCTGCGTGAAGGATACCGAGGCCGGCGCGCGAGCCGGCGGCGAATGGATCACGCCCGATGCCTACTACCGCGACGGCCGCGGCGGCCGCAGCGTCTGGATCGAGCCGCGCGAGTACCAGTTCGGCGCCTCGGCCTTGCTGGCGCGCCGCACGTCCATCGAGGCCGAGCTGAGTGGACTCGACGGCGAGCTGGGCCGCGTCGCGAAGGAGCAGGCCGAGGTCGAGCGCCAGCTGAAGGATGCGCAGCGCGCCGCGCAGGGCCACAAGGCGGCCAAGGAGTTGTCCGATCGCGCCGATGAATTCGCCCAGGCGCGCGAACGCTTGCCGCGGTTGGCCCAGATGCGCCGCGAGGCCGCCACGCGCATGAGCGAGATGGATGGCGAGCACGACCGGGCGCTGACTACGTCCAATGACAGCGAACGCAAATACCAGGAAGCCGCTCGCGGCCTGCAGGCCAGCGAGGAGCAATTGGCGCGATCGCAGCGCGAGCATCAGGTGCGCAGAGAGCAACTGGGCGTGGCGGCCAGACAGTCGCGCGAGCGCCGCGCGGCCTTCCCGGCGAGCTGGTTGCAGCGCCCTAAGCTGGTGGCCTTGGTCAAGGAATTCGAAACCGCCAAGCAGGCCGAGATCGCGCTCAAGCATGCGGAGCAGGATCTCGAAGTCGGCAAGTGGGAGACCGATGCGCAGGTGCTCGATCGCCACGCCCGCATGGACGTGCAGGTGCGCGAGCAGGCGCTGCAGCTGGACGACCGCCGCGCCAGCAACGAGTCGGCCCGCATTGCCTCGCACAATGCCCGCGAGCGCTACATCGACGTGCTGCGCGCCACGATGCGCCGCTACAAGAAGAACGTGCAGGAGCTGGGCGAACTGGCCGGGGTGCTGGCCCAGGCCGATCTGCCGCACCTGGACAACGACGACCTGGTGCTGTCGCAGGCCGGCCTGCATGTGCGCTTCAATTTCGACGGCAAGGGCGAGGTCGGCCTGAACGACGGCGAGGCCTCCGGCGGCCAGCAGGTGCTCAAGAGCCTGATCCTGCTGGTCGGCCTGATGAAGGACGACGAAAGCGCCGGCGGCTTCGTCTTCATCGACGAGCCCTTCGCCCACCTGGACGTGCGCAACATCCAGCTGGTCGGCCACTTCCTGCGCTCGACCCGTGCGCAATACCTGTTGACGACGCCGATCACGCACAACGTCGAGGTCTTCGAGCCTTCGGAAATCACCTTGGTGACGAGCAAGAAGGTGCGCGGCGAACGCTGGGCGCCGCCGATCGCCGTACTGGCGCGGCGGCCGGAAGTGTCGGAGTACGCCTGATGCGCTTTGCCCAGTTGGTGACGGTCGTCGAGCTAGAGGGCTCGACACGGCTGGACCGCCGGCTGGCTGCGCAGTCGCCCGAATGGCCGGCCAAGCCGCTGGGCTTGAGCGAAGATGAGCGGCATCTGCTGCGTGACTGGGCGGATGAAAGCAGGGCCGCCGTCAAATGGGACGCGCTACGCAAGCGGGCGAGGATCGACCGGCTCGAACTGGCGGACCGCCTGTCGAGCAACTTGCTCCGCGCGGGTGTCTGCGAGCTGCGCGAGAAGTTCGACAAGGGCTTCTGGCGCTGTGTCGAACTCAGCTGGACCGACCTGCCCGCGCTGCAAGCTGAACTGGGCCTGGAGACGGACGCCGACCGCCAGCTGGCGAAAGCTGAGGTCCAGACGCAGCTGCGTGCGCTGTTCGATGACGAATGGGTCGGGGAAGTGTCAGGGCAGTTGCTTGATTCTCCCGCAACGCTGAAGACCAAGCGCGCCCGCACTGAACTGCTTGCCGGACTGGGCTCGTGGATCCGCGCCGAAGCCAGCGGCCTGCGCCAGGATTTTGCGCTGCACGCCAGGCCGCACACCAAGGCCATCGTGGATACCGAGTGGGAATGGCTGGAGCGGCACTTCGATCTCGCAGGGCTGCGCATCGGACGCTTCATGCCGGTGCTGTGGCTTGCGGGCGATGCCGCGCTGAGCAGCGCGACTGCCACGATCGACCTGCGCTTCGCGCCGCTCCTGGGCCTGCCCTGCGAGACGATCACGAGCTTGAGCGCCTTGGTCAATCCTCCCGCCTATTACTGGCTGATAGAGAACCGCGCGAGCTTCGAGAAACAGGCCTTGCAGCGCCCGGAGGGCTGCTGCCTGGTCTGGACGGCGGGCCGTCCGGCGAATGCCTGGCTGCGTGCACTGCAGGCGCTCCTGCGCCTCGCACCAGCGCCGGCGTGGATCAGTGCCGATGCCGATCCAGCGGGCATCGAGATCGCCATGGCGGCCGTGCAACCGTGGCGTACCGCCGGGCTGCCCTGGGAGCCGCGCTACATGGACGATGAACTGCTGCGCGAAGCCAAGCGCCTACCGCTGAACACCTACGACCTGCGATGCCTGCAGCGCCTGCAGGAAGAGCCGGACCTGCCGCCTATGCTGGCCCGTCTTGCCGAGGCGATGAGGCAGTTGCAAGGCAAGGCCGAACAGGAGGCGTGGCTGTGAATGCCCGCAATCTCAACTTGAACACGATCCACCCGATGAGCTTGAACATAAGATTGCTGGCCGGCCTGCTGGGCATGGCTCTGATGCTGCCGATGGCCATCGCGCCGGCCGCGGCGAAAGACGGTACGACCCCCAGCAGCATTCTGGTCGAGGGCTTCGAGATCGTGCACAGCTATCCGCACGACCCGCAGGCGTTTACCGAAGGCCTGTTCTTCAAGGACGGCTCCCTGTACGAGAGCACCGGGCTCGAAGGCCACTCCTCGGTGCGCAAGGTGCGGCTGGAGACCGGCGAGGTGCTGCAGGGCACGAATCTGCCGGCCGATCTGTTCGGTGAAGGCATCGTCGACTGGGGCGATCAGATCATCGGTCTGACCTGGCAGACGCAGGTCGGCTTTGTGCTCAAGCTCGACGACTTTTCCTTCGTCAAGAAGTTCACGTACGCCGGCGAAGGCTGGGGCCTGACGCGCAACAAGACCGAGCTGATCCAGAGCGACGGCACGGCCGAACTGCGCTTCATCGATCCCGCCACGCTGAAGGAAAAGCGCCGCATCAAGGTCACGGCCGACGGCCAACCGGTGACGCAACTGAACGAGCTGGAATGGGTGGACGGCGAGATCTACGCCAACATCTGGCAGACCGACAGGATCGCCCGCATCGATCCGAAGACCGGCAAGGTGCTCGGCTGGATCGACCTCACCGGTCTGCTCTCGCCGATGTTCCGCATTCCCGGCAAGACCGACGTGCTCAACGGCATCGCCTACGACGCCGCGGGCAAGCGCCTGTTCGTGACGGGCAAGATGTGGCCGAAGCTGTTCCAGATCAGGCGGGTGAGCAAGCCGGCGGGGAAGAATTGAGCGATCGAAATCGATCCGACCGAACTCGGTGCTCAATTCCTCGCATGCGTTACCTTGAACCCGGCCAGCCCGGGCAGTTCCGGCAGCCGGCTTGAAAAGCGGGTCAAGGTCTGGCCTTTGTAGTTGCGCAGCGCGGTGCAGACGAAGCGCCATTCCTCGCATTGGTCACGGTACTCGATGCTCAGCGAACCGGGCGCGAAGCGGTAGCCGACCGACAACGTGAAGGCCGCGAGCTCGGCTTGATCGAAGTGCCGCGAGGGCGCGCCGCGGATCGTGACGGCAATGGCCGGGTGCGAGGGCAGGCGCGATTCGAGGCGCGCGCCCCACATCATCAGCGAGGCGCAGATCAGCGCCAGCAGCATGGCTGCGAAGAAGAAGCCCACGCCGACCAGGATGCCCAGCGCCGCGGCCACCCACAGCGAGGCGGCGGTGGTGAGGCCGCTGATGTTCATGCCCTCGCGCATGATCACGCCGGCACAGAGAAAGCCAATGCCGGTCAGCACGCCCTGCATCACCCGCGTCGGGTCGGTGATGATCGGCACGCCCTGCAGGGCCTGGTGGCCGCCGAACCACTGGTGCGGATAGGCGACCAGCACGGTCACCGCGCAGGACGCCATGCAGACCAGCGCGTAGGTGCGCATGCCGGCGGCGCGACCGTGATAGGTGCGCTCGTAGCCGAGCGCGAGGCCCACCAGCATCGCGCCGAGCAGGTGCATCACGATCAGGACGTTGGCTTGCCACTGATCTGCGACCCAGTAGTGATAAAGGTGTGGCAGGTCGAGCATGTCCATGCCCGATGCTAATGCCGAGGTTCGGCGGCAAGCCAGCAAAAGGCATGGAAAGGGAATGAAAAAGGGGTTCCGAAGAACCCCTGATGTTGCTTGCTGCTAACGCTGGAATCAGACGGCGAGCAGATCGACCTCGAACAATAGCGTCGCGTTCGGCGGGATCACGCCGCCCGCGCCGCGCGCGCCGTAGCCCAGGGCCGCGGGAATGACCAGCGTGCGGGTGCCGCCGATCTTCATGCCTTGAACGCCTTCGTCCCACCCCTTGATGACTTCGCCGCCGGCCAGCTTGAAGCGGAACGGGTCGCCGCGGTCCTTGCTGGAGTCGAACTTCTTGCCCTTGCTGCCGTCCTTGTAGAGCCAGCCGGTGTAGTGCACGGTCACGCGCTGGCCGGGCTTTGCTTCTTCGCCATCGCCGACGACGGTGTCCTGGAACTGCAGGCCGCTGGGCGTCGCCTGAAGGTCGAGTTCGACCGGCTCGTCGCCCCCGGCAAGGCCGAGCAACTGGACTTCGAAGAGCAGGGTGGCGTTCGGCGGGATCACGCCGCCGGCGCCGCGCGCACCGTAGCCGAGTTCGGGCGGGATCACCAAGGTACGGCTGCCGCCGATCTTCATGCCTTGCACGCCTTCGTCCCAGCCGCCGATGACCATGCCAGCATCAAGCTCGAACTGGAAGGGCTCGGCTCGGTCGAGGCTCGAATCGAACTTCGCACCCTTTTCGCCGTCCTTGAAGAGCCAGCCGGTGTAGTGCACGGTCACGTCGTGGCCGGCCTTCGCTTCGGCGCCGTCGCCCACGGTGGTGTCTTTGAACTGCAGGCCGCTGGCGGTCGTTGTGGTGTTCATGGGTCTGTTCCTTCCTTCGTCAATCCGAGGAAATTTTGAGGTGGGCGGCATCATGCCACCGTTTGAGTTGCGCGGGCCAGGCAGCGACGGCCTCGCCGAGCAGTTCGGGCAAGCTGGAGGCCTGCGGACGCAGGCCCAGATGGTGCGCCGCTTCGCGCAACGCCTCCACCGGCTCGCGCAGATCGAGCGCGGCGGCGCCATTCTGCTTGGACAGCTTCTCGCCGTTTTTGCCCAACACCAGCGGTGTGTGCAGGTAACGCGTTAGGTGAACGCCAAGTAGTTGCCGCAGGCGGATCTGGCGTGGCGTGTTGTCGGCCAGGTCTTCGCCGCGGACGATGTCGGTGATGCCCTGCTCTGCATCGTCGACGACGACGGCGAGTTGGTAGGCCCACAGGCCGTCCGCGCGCTTGAGCACGAAGTCTCCGACGGCGGTGTCGAGGCGCTGCGATTGAGGGCCGAGGCGGCAGTCGTTCCAGTCTATGTTCAGTGGCTCCTGCCCGGCTTGATCGGCCGTGCTGAGCAGCCGCCAGGCCCGCGCGGGCCTGCCCTGCAGACCGTGCCGGCAGGTGCCGGGGTAGATCAGTTCTCCATGGCGTGAATGCGGCGGGGCCAGGGCGGCGATTTCCTTGCGGGTGCATGCGCAGGCGTAGGCCCAGCCAGCTTCTTGCAGGTGCGCGAGGGCGGATGCATAACGTTCATTTCGCGCTGACTGCCAGACCGGCGCTTCGTCGGGCAGCAAGCCGCAGCGCGCAAGTTGATCGAGGATGAACTGGTCGGTCCCGGGCGGGCAGCGGGGCGTGTCCACATCCTCGATGCGCACCAGCCAGCGCCCGTCATGGGCACGCGCATCGAGCCAACTGGCCAGCGCGGCGACCAGCGAACCCGCATGCAGCGGGCCGGTGGGCGAGGGCGCGAAGCGGCCGGTGTACGGATGAGCCAAGGCTGACGATCCAAAGCAAGCGGTTCAAAGCAAAGAGCCCGACATCTTGCGATATCGGGCTCTTGCATTTTTACTTGGGGTGGCTGATGGGGCTCGAACCCACGACAACAGGAATCACAATCCTGGACTCTACCAACTGAGCTACAACCACCGCTGAATTGAGTCGACCATTGTAGCCTGGAATTTCAGGCCTATCTGCCGAATTCGGAAACTTTCTTCAATCCTTGCAGGCGCCTGAGCTACTGGATGGCGCTTGGCGCCAGCGAAGCGGCCGATGGCTTGATCGTCGCCTTGAATCGCGTCTTCAAGGCGTTGTAGTAGGCCTGCGTTTCGGCCGTGGCCCAGGCCTGGCTGTATTGCTGGTCGGCACGCTTGGCATCGACGATGGCCGGATCGCGCGGCAGCAGCTTGTCGATCTGCACGACGAGGTAGCTGCCGTCGCCGGTATCCACGCCGACGTAGGCGGGCAGCTTGCTCGCATTGGCCGAGAGCACGCTGTCCAGCGCCGCGCGTGGCAGGTCACCCGGCTTCGCACGCGAGACGGTGATCGCGGCGTCGAGGCCGGCCGCATCGGCGCCGCCCTTTTGCAGGGCAGCCAGGCGCTCCTGGCCCACCTTGACGGCCTGAGCTGCAGCCAGCCTTGCAACCAACATTTCCTTGACCTTGCCCTTCACGTCGGCGAGCGGCTGCAGGCGCGCCGGGTTGTACTGGACGACGCGGGCGGCGACCATCTGGTTCGGCGCGGTTTCGATCGCGTTGGTGTTGTGCTTGCTTTGCAGCGAGTCATTGGCGAAGACCGCATCGAGCAGCTTGGGCGAGGCCAGCGGGCCGGCGGCGCCGGGTGCGGGCGTGCGCTGGACGGTGGCGGTCTGAATCGGCAGCTTGAGCTTGTCAGCGGCGGGCTGCAGGCTGTCGGCTTGCTCGTAGACGGTGTTGCTGAACTGCTCGGCTACCTCGCTGAAGCGCTTCTGCGCCAGCTGCTTGCGCACATCGGCCTCGATTTCCGGGCGAACCTGTTCGAAGCTCTTCTTGTCGCCGCCGCGGATGCCGGTCAGCTGGATGATGTGATAGCCGAAATCTGACTCGACGACATTGCTGATCTCGCCCTGCTTGAGCGAATAGGCCGCGTCCTCGAAGGGCTTGACCATCGCGCCGCGGGCGAAGAAGTCGAGGTCGCCGCCGTTGCCCGCCGAGCCTTCGTCCTGGGAGTTTTTCTTCGCCAGATCGGCGAATCCGGATGGGTTCTTGCGGGCGTCGCCCAGCAGCTCCTCGGCCTTCGCCTTGGCCTTGGCGCGGTCCGCTGCTGGAGCGCTCTTGTCGGCCTTGATCAGGATGTGGCTGGCGCGGCGCTCTTCCGCCACGTTGAAGCGCGAGGCGTTCTCCTCGTAATACTTCTTCAAGTCGTCTTCGCTGACCGTAACTTCCTTCTTCAGCGCATCCAGGTCGAGCGCCAGATACTGGATCTGGGCACTTTCAGGCAGCTTGAACTTGTCGGCGTTGGCGGCGTCCTTGTAGAAGGCGTCGATGTCGGCGTCGCTCGGCTCGATTTTGGCGGCGAAGTCCTTGGCGGCGAAGCGCTGCACGCGCACTTCGCGCTGCTGGAGCAGCGCGTCGAAGGCAACGCCGGCATTGCTGCTGGCTACCAGCGCCGAGCGCAGGATCGGCTGCGTGACCTGTTGCGTGGCCAGCTCGCGGCGCAACCGTTCGCCGAAGCCTTCGAAGCTCATGCCCTGGGCGGCCAGAACGGCATCGTTGACCTTGCCGTCGGCGGTACGCAGTGCGGCGAATTGCGGATCCGTCCAGAAGGTGCGGTTGACCTGATCGCGGCTCACGAC
>FSVW01002091.1_pt1 | contig 15223 bp, 14 predicted proteins | sample 1637551 | NCBI WGS metagenome assembly FSVW01 (sample SAMEA3914814, study PRJEB12502) | metagenome | biome: forest; material: soil | place: USA | collected 2011-09-16 | depth 0.1 m | reverse complement strand
GCGCTGGATGGTGGCCGAACATACCTTTCGACCGCCGTGGTTCCATCGCAATATCATGAGTGAATTCATGGGCTTAATCGACGGCGCCTATGACGCCAAGGCGGAGGGTTTTGCGCCCGGAGGTGCCTCGCTGCACAACTGCATGAACGGCCACGGCCCGGACGTCACCAGTTATGGCAACGCTATAAAAGCTGACCTTAAGCCGCACAAGATAGACGGCACCATGGCTTTCATGTTCGAAAGCCGCTGGGTGCTGCGTCCAACCGAATGGGCGCTGCAAACGCCGTTGCTGCAACGCGATTACGACGACTGCTGGCAAGGTTTCAAGAAAGCTGAACTACCATAATGTCCCAAACCCTCGACGACACCCACGACCCGAAGCGCATCTCTTGGGTCACCAGCGCCAACCGTCACAGAGATTTTCCGATCCAGAACCTGCCGTTCGGCCTGTTCAGCCCGCCCAATGAAGCGGCGCGTCCGGGCGTGGCCATCGGCGACCAGATCATCGAACTGCAAGCGCTCGTTGCCGCCAGTCTGACGCGCGAAGTCCCAAACGACCTGCACGACGTCCTGGCCACACCGGCTTTGCGCAAAGCCTTGCGCCGGCAGCTGTCGCGCCTGCTGTCGGACCCGATGTTTCGCGACGTTGCCGAGCCCTATCTGCATGCGGCGGCCGATTGCCGGATGCACCTGCCGACGCGCATCGGCGACTATACCGATTTTTATGTCGGCATTCACCACGCCACCAAGGTCGGCGCCCTGTTCCGGCCGGACAATCCCCTGCTGCCCAACTACAAGCACGTACCGATCGGTTATCACGGCCGAGCGTCTTCGATCCGCGTTTCCGGCGAACCCGTCGTGCGCCCGCGCGGCCAGACCAAGGCGCCGGACGCCGACGCACCCTCCTTCGGCCCCAGCAAACGCCTCGATTTCGAGCTTGAACTCGGCGTCTGGGTTGGTTCCGGCAACGATCTCGGTGATCCGATCGCCATTGCGGATGCCCCTAACCACATCGGCGGCTTCTGCCTCTTGAATGACTGGTCGGCGCGCGATTTCCAGGCTTGGGAATATCAGCCTTTAGGCCCGTTCCTCGCCAAGAATTTCCACACCACAATTTCGGCCTGGGTCATTACCCCCGAGGCGCTGGCGCCATTCCGCGCGGCGCAAATGCCGCGCCCCGAAGGCGATCCCAAGCCCCTGCCCTATATCTGGGAGGAAAAGGATCAGGCTGAGGGTGGCCTTTCCGTAAACCTGGAAGTGTTGCTGCAGACCGCGAAAATGCGCGAACACGGTCTCGCCCCCGTCCCCCTGACGCAAAGCCATACGCAATACATGTACTGGACGGTAGCGCAAATCCTGACGCACCACGCCAGCAACGGCTGCAATCTGCAACCGGGCGACCTCTTGGGCACTGGCACCCTGTCCGGGCCGACACCCGAAAGTTCCGGCAGCCTGCTGGAATTGAGTGAAGGCGGTAAAAAGCCCGTGACACTGCCGAACGATGAGACACGCACCTTTCTTGATGACGGCGATGAGCTTATCCTGACGGCGCGCGCGACCGCCGAGGGATTCGTCTCGATCGGCTTTGGCGATTGCCGCGGCAGGATTGTCTCCGCGCGAGGATAAAATGTTGAAGCTTCACGGCTACTGGCGCTCATCCGCCGCCTATCGCGTCCGTATTGCGCTCACGCTCAAGGGGCTCGACTACGAGCAGGTGACGCACGACCTGCGCAAGGACGAGCAGTCTTCCGCCGGTTACAAAGCACTGAATCCGCAGGGCCTGGTGCCGGCGATCGACGACGGCGACCACGTCTTCGGCCAGAGCCCGGCCATTCTCGAATGGCTGGAAGAGACCTACCCGACGCCGGGCCTGCTGCCCGCCGACATTGCCGGCCGCGCCCATGTGCGCGCCATGATGGCGATCATCGCCTGCGATATCCATCCGCTCAATAACCTGCGCGTCCTCAAGAGTCTGAAACACGATCTCAAGGCCGAACAGAGCCAGATCGACGCCTGGGTGGCGCGCTGGATCACCGCCGGTTTCGATGCGCTCGAGGAAATGATCGCCCGCCACGGCAAGGGATTTGCGTTCGGCCACCAACCGACCTTCGCCGACTGCTGCCTGATCCCGCAGGTCTATAATGCCCAGCGTTTCAATATCGACCTGGCGCCTTATCCGCTGATCCGCGCCGTCAACATGGCGTGCGACGACCTGCCGGCCTTTGCGCGGGCGCATCCGCAGCATCAGCCCGACGCCGATCCACCTGCCGATTCATGAGCCACGCCCGCGTCTTCAAAACTCCGGCCGGCGTGAAACTGGGGCCGCTTGATCTTATTGCAGACGGAAAGGCACGCAACTACGTCCTGCAGATCGGCGAGGCGTTTTTCCATGGCTTCGTCGTGCGCCAGGGGACGAGCGTCTACGGCTATGTCGACCGTTGCCCGCACGCCGGCATGCCCCTGGCCGAGGTGCTCGATGACTACCTGACACCGCAGGGCGATTATATTGCCTGCAGCTGGCACGGCGCCCTGTTCCAGATCGCGTCCGGCCGTTGCATCGGCGGACCGTGCGCCGGCCAAAGCCTGACGCCCTGGCCGGTCGCCATAGACAGCGATCAGATCATAACGGCTTAAGCCACGGCTTCTTCGACGGCCCGCCTTGTCGTCAGGCTCGATCCTGCCGAGGCGACAATCACCAGGCCAATGGCCAGCCATTGCATCAACGTCAGCTTTTCGGCGAGGATGACAAAGGCCAAAAGCGCCGCAGCTGCCGGTTCCAGGCTCATCATCAGGCTGAACGTCTTCGCCGGGATATGCTTCAGCGCCATCATCTCGAAGCTGTAGGGAATGGCACTCGACAGGATGGCGACGGCGATGCCCCATGGCAGGACCTGCGGCGACCACAGCATCGCGCCCGCATGCGCCATGCCGATCGGCAGGGTGAGCAGCGTCGAGATAAGCATGCCGAGCGCCACGGCCTTGCCGCCATGGACGCGATCGCTGACCTTCTGGCCGACAATGATATAGGCGCCCCAGCAGACGCCGGCGATCAGGCACCAGAAGACGCCGGTCATGTCGAGGGCCTGGCCCACGCCATTCCACGGCAACAGGATCACCAGCCCGGCCAGCGCGCAACCCACCCAGATAAAATCACTCAGACGCCGCGACGAAAAGATAGCTACGGCCAGCGGGCCGAGGAACTCAATCGCCACGCCGATGCCGAGCGGCACGCGCGCAATGCCCATATAGAATGTCAGGTTCATGACGCCGAGAATGACGCCATAGAGAGCGACGATTCCCCAGTGTTTGCGCTCAGGCCCGCCGCGCCAAGGCTGGAAAAACAGTAACAGCACCAGCGTTGAAAAAACCTGACGCAGGGCGGTTGTGCCCTCGGCGCCAATTACTGGGAACAGATGCTTGCCGAACGACGCGCCGGCCTGGACCGACAGGATCGAAATCAGGACGGCGACGACCGACAGGGTTTTGACGGGAATTTTGGCGAGGAACTTTACAGGCATGATACGACTCCGAAGGGGCTGGCGTCGTCTTGTCGTTACCGGGTACGGCGCACCTCGTCCGGAGCCTCCCGGAATCGGATGTACGATACCGTCGGGCCTGATAGTAGGCTGCAAAATAGTCAGCCCGCGTCAGCAACTCAAGGCCGCCAATAGAGAAATATGCAAAGAAAATAAAATTGGTCTGCTTGAACGGGACGTATGACGGTGCCAAGCTGAGGCAATTGCCGCAGGTCGAGGGGAACGCCGCCATGCCGGGTCACAGGACTATTGCCACGCTTGCGCTTTCCTTGTCCCTGATGGTGCCCGCGCAGGTGGTACTTGCCAAGCCCCGGCCGGTTATGATCGGTTATCTGGCGGCGTTCCACGACATGAAGGGAACGCTTGGCGCTACCGATCTCAGCAAACTCACCCATATCAATCTCGCCTTCGTCAATCCCGGACCGGACGGCAGCATCGTCACTGGCGACCGGATGAGTTGCATGGACACAAATCCCGGTTCAGCACTTGTGCAGGATATTCGCGATATCGTCACCGCGGCCCATGCAAAAGGCGTCAAGGTCCTGGTGTCACTCGGCGGCGGAAAAATCCCCACCTGTGCCGGTGACTGGCCGGGACTCCTGCAAGGCGACAAAAGGGCGGTTCTTGTCACCAATCTGCTGCAATTTGTCGACGACTATGATCTCGATGGTCTGGACGTCGATCTCGAATGGGACGTGTTGACGGCGATCGAAACCGGCGACCACTACGTCCCGTTTATCGCCGAGCTAAGCAAAGGACTGAAAAAGCGCGGCAAGCTGCTGACCTGCGCCACGGCATCGCATTCCGGTGGAATGGTGCCGCAGGCCTCGCTTCGCTACTTTACCTACGTCAATATCATGTCTTACGACGCCATCGGCCCGTCGTGGGGAACACCGGGCAGTGAACACGCAACGCTCGCGAACGCCGAGGCCGATATCGCCACCTGGCAGACGCTCGGCGTGCCGAAGGCGAAACTGGTCCTGGGCGTGCCATTCTACGGCTACGGCTTCAACGGCTATGATCGCGGCTATCACTATAAAAACATCCTGACCACATTCGGCTCGACCGCCGCCGATACCGATGTCCAGGGGCAAGCCTGCGCTGGTTGCAAGTACATCACCTATAATGGTCGCGCCACGATCCAGGCCAAGGCCAGGCTGGCCTTGAAAAAAGGTGCCGGCCTGATGATCTGGGAGTTGTCGGAAGACGCGCCGGTGCCCGACAGCCTGCTCGAAGCCGCTGATGAAGTGCTCAACCCGCGCGAGCCGTAACCGTCACAGCTGCGGTAACGCACCTGCACAACAGGTGCAGCAAAAGCGTATTAATCACATAATTCGTTAACGACATTACGACGGTTTTGCGGCGATTAAATAAATTTGACATAAATGTCAGTTTTCAAATTGACCCTGCGATATAGATTTTGTATCTTGGTCCTAGAACAAGATGAGTGCCACAATGCCTACCCGTGCGTCCGCTTGCGTCAGCGTCACAGCCCCTGTCACAGGGCTCGCCGCAGCAGGATGGAAATATTCGCCCAAAGCGGGAATTTCAGAAGAAGCGGACACCATTATGTTGCACAAAATTGTGCGCAACATAATGCATCCGGGATCGGGCGCCATTGTTCTTCCGGAGGCTTTCAGAACCGGCCTTCGGCAGCAGACAAATCCCACCTCATAATTATAAAACAGGGAAAACGGCGGCCATGCGCGACAGTCTTCTTGAATACACATTCCGTCTGGGCGATGACGCCCTCATCCTCGGCCAACGCCTGAGCGCCTGGTGCGGGCACGCGCCCAATCACGAGATCGATCTCGGCCTGTCGAGCCTGGCGCTCGACATGATCGGCCAGGCGACGGACTTCCTGGAGCTGACCGCCCGCGTTGAAGGCAAGGGGCAGGATGCCGATGCCCTGGCCTTTCGCCGCGATCCGCCCGACTATCACAACTGTCTGCTGGTCGAGCAGCCCAATGGCGATTTTGCCCAGACCCTGGCGCGGCAGTTCCTGTTCTCCAACTGGCAAGCCTTGTTTCTCGACGCCCTGTCGGGCTCGGCCAATAAAGACATCGCAGCCATCGCCGCCAAGAGCGTACGCGAAGTCGGTTTCCACGTCGAATTCTGCCGCGACTGGATGATTCGCATGGGCGACGGCGACTGCGTCAATCACAAGCGCCTGGTGCTGAGCCTCGATCAGATGGCCAGCTTCGTCGACGAACTGTTCGTCATGGACGAGGTCGATGAGGAATTGCTGTCGCACGGCGTGGCTGTCGATAAGGCCCTGTTGCGCGCCGAGTTCGACAATCGTGTCAATGCGGTCCTGCGTGAAGCCCGCCTCGCCCATCCGCGTCCCTGCGCACCGGTGATCGGCGGCCGCCGTGGTCACCACAGCGAGCACCTCGGTCACATGCTGGCCGATATGCAGCTGCCGACACGCGACGCCGGCGCCCGCTGGTAGAGCGCCGCAGCGCGCTGGCCAGACTCACGTTTCACACGTAAGAGAACTTCCGTGCCCTTGGGCACGGCAAGCACGACCGTGCGCCGCCGCCAATGCGGCGAGCCCGCGCGGCGCCTGAGCGCACAAATAATGTCCGAACGCATAAAAAAAGCCCCTGAAATCGGCTCGCGGCTGCAGGCCCTGCGCAAGCAGCAGGGCCTGTCGCTTGACGACATGGCGATCAGATCGAAAATTTCGCGCTCTATGCTCAGCCAGGTCGAGCGCGGTCTGGCAAACCCGACCTTTGCCACCCTGTGGGCTTTGACCCAGGCGCTCGGCGTCGAGATCAGCCAGCTGATTGGCGATGCCGCAGACGAAAGTGAGCAGGCGATCGAGTTGATCGAGGCGCATAATATTCCGCGTATTCAATCCGCCGACGGCCATTGCACCTTGCACATCTTAAGTCCGCCTGAAACCACCGGTTCGAGCGAATGGTACATGCTGGAGATCGAACCCGGCGCGTCCCTGACCTCGCAGCCCCACGCTGCGGGCAGCCGCGAACATCTGTCGATTTTGTCCGGCGAAGCCATGGTGATTTCGGCGGAAATACAAGCCTCGGGCGGAACCGGGGCGACCTTGCGTTACCGCGCCGACGTGCCGCACAGCATCAGCAACACCGGTAAAGGACGCCTGCAAGCCCTTCTGGTGGTGATGAGCGGGGCTTAATATCACTTGAAACCAATCCCACCATATTGTACATTTGTTCAATATAATGGAATTGGAGCCTGTGCATGCGCGCCGCCTTTTACAGCCGTGTCGATGAAACGCTGAGCGATATCGAGGCGCGGGGCTTAAAAAAGCCCGAGCATGTCATTGCCTCGATGCAACGCCCGGCGCTGCGCCTGCAAGACGGCCGCGAAGTCATCAACTTCTGCGCCAACAACTATCTCGGCCTCGCCGATCACCCCGACGTCATCGAGGCCGGCCGCGAAGCCTTGCGCACGCACGGTTCCGGCATGGCCAGCGTCCGCTTTATCTGCGGCACGCAGGACCTGCATAAGCAGCTCGAAGCCCGCATTTCGTCCTACGTTGGCAAAGAAGACTCGATCCTCTTTGCCGCCTGTTTCGACGCCAATGGCGCCGTGTTCGAACCCTTGCTGACCGACGAAGACGCCATCGTTTCCGACAGCCTGAACCACGCATCGATCATCGACGGCGTCCGCCTGTGCAAGGCCAAGAAGTACCGCTTCAAGAACGCCGATCTCGACGACCTCGAAACCCAGCTGAAGGCCGCCCGCGCTGCCGGTTCCCGCACGATTCTGATCGCCACCGACGGCGTCTTTTCGATGGACGGTTATTTCGCCCCGCTCGACGGCATCTGCGACCTCGCGGACCGCTACGACGCGCTGGTCATGGTCGACGACTGCCACGCCACCGGTTTTGTTGGCGCCAAGGGTGCTGGCACTCCGTCGCGCCTCAACGTCTCAGACCGCGTCGATATCCTGACCGGCACCTTCGGTAAGGCACTCGGTGGCGCGATGGGCGGTTACATTGCCGCCAAGAAACCCGTCATCGACCTGCTACGCCAGCGCGCCCGCCCCTACCTGTTCTCCAACGCACTCGCCCCCGCCGTCACAGCGTCTTCGATGAAGGCCATCGACCTGGCCGAAGCCGGCGACGGCCTGCGCACGCAACTCACCAAGAACGCCGAGCGCTTCCGCACCAGCATGGCCGCGGCTGGCTTCAACCTCCTGCCCGGCAGCCATCCGATCATCCCGGTCATGCTCGGCGACGCCAAGCTGGCCCAGACCCTGGCGGCAAAGCTGCTGGATGAAGGCATCTACGTCATCGGGTTTTCGTTCCCGGTCGTCCCCGACGGCCAGGCCCGCATCCGCACGCAGATGTCGGCGGCGCACACCTTCGAGCAAATCGACGCGGCCATCGCCGCCTTTACCAAGACCGGCAAGAGCCTGGGGATTATCTGATGAGCGACGACTTAAAGCCCGTGACCAACCCCAGCGTGACCCTGCCGACGACAATGCGCGCGCTCGCCAAGTTGAAGCCCGAACCCGGCATCTGGGAAACCACTGCGCCCGTGCCTGAAGTCGGCCCGGAAGACGTGCTGATCAAGGTGACGCACACAGCCATTTGCGGCACCGACATCCACATCTATAACTGGGATGAATGGTCGCAAAAGACCGTGCCCGTGCCGATGATCACCGGCCACGAATTCGCCGGCGAGATCGCCGCCATCGGCGCCAGAGTAACGCGCAATCTCCGCCTCGGCCAGCGTGTCTCAGGCGAGGGCCATGTCATCAATTTCGACTCCGACGCCGCCCGCGCCGGCCGTTTCCATCTCGATCCGGACACCAAGGGCATCGGTGTCAATCGCCCCGGCGCCTTTGCACAATACGTCGCTATCCCCGCCTTTAACGTTGTGCCCCTGCCCGATCGCGTCACCAATGAAATGGGCGCGGTCCTCGACCCGTTCGGCAATGCCGTCCATACTGTTCAGCAGACAGATATCCTCGGCGCCAACGTCCTTGTGACGGGTGCTGGGCCCATCGGCATCATGGCCGCCGCTGTGGCTAAATTCGTCGGCGCACGCAGCGTCACCCTGACCGACATCAACCCCTATCGGCTCGAACTAGCCGCCAAGGTCGCCGATGTGCGCACCGTCAATGTCGCTAACGAAGATCTGAACGATGTCCGCCATGAGCTCGGCATCACCAACGGCTATGACGTTGCCATGGAAATGAGTGGCGCCAAGCCGGCTATTCCGCAGGCGATCGAGCATCTGAAGATGGGCGGCGAGCTGACCTTGCTTGGCATTCCAGCCGGCGAAGCGACGGTCAACTGGTCGGATATCATCATGAAGGCGATCACCGTGCGCGGCGTCTATGGCCGTGAAATGTTCGAGACCTGGCGCAAGATGCTGGGCCTGATCGAGGCCGGCTTCCCGCTGGAACGCATCATCACGCATCGCCTGCCGGCATCGGAATTCCAGCAAGGTTTTGACATCATGCGCGCCGGACAGTCGGGCAAGATCGTTTTGGATTGGACATCATAGCCGCCACGTAGAAAGCAAGACATCCACAGATGGACACAGATAAGAAGGGATGACCGGGAGCGACGTCCGAAACCGCGCATCATCCCTTCTTATCTGTGTCCATCTGTGGAGAGTTTACTACTCCAGGGGCGCTTACGCTACGAATTCAAACTGATTTCTTTGATTGCTTCGCGAATATCAAAGAAATCAATTTCGCCTTTCATCATCAGCTTATTGAATTCATCAGAATCAAAATTCATGCACCTGATTTCGCCGGCCATTTCAAATCGGCAGAGCGTCTCAAGAGACCGATGCTCATTTCCAACAACGATCTTAAACAGATCCGAATTGAGCATCTCCACACCAAGAAGTTTCATCATTTTGGCATACGTCCGTTCCAGGCAACCCATCGCCAACCTACAGCAGTACTAAGCGAGTGAACTGCATTACATTAAGCCACGGCCAAACTCGCCGCCGCCAGATCCTGTGACGCATCGCCGACACTCTTGAACAGAGTAATCGTATTGTCACGCTCCGCGATCGATGACACAGCACAGAGATCAGTCAAGGTTCCCTTGATGTCCTCCAGGCGGATAATCCCGTGCGACAATGGCTGGACCAGATCGCCCGCCTCGCTCAAACCGGCATAGGTATCGACCCAGACCCTGGCGCGGCGGATCGCTTCGTCGTCAGCTTCACGCATATCGGGCGTATATCCACCGATCAGCGCCACATGCTGTCCGGGCTTCAGCCACACGCCCTTGACGAGCGGTTGATGGCTGAGCGTCGCGCAGGCAATGATCTCCGCGCTCGACACGCCCGTTTGCAGATCGTCGCAGACCTGGGCGCGAAAGCCGGCAGCAACCAGCGCGTCGACCAGCTTTTCGGCGTTGTCGCGCGTCTGGCTGTGGACCGCCACCGTTTCAATCGGCCGCACGGCGCGATAGGCAAAGGCCAGTTCCGACGCGATCCGCCCCGACCCGATCAGCAACAAACGCCTGGCGTCGGTCGTCGCCAGTCGATCGGCAGCGATCGCCGCCACGGCTGCCGTGCGACGCGCCGTCAGTTCGCCGCCGTCAAGCAAGGCTGTGTGTTCACCCGTCACGGCGTCGAACAGAAGATAGCTGGCGGTGACCGCCGGCAAGCCTCGCGCCGAATTGCCGGGCGTCACATTGACAAGCTTGACACCCCCCTTACCCGATGGACTCCACGCCGGCATAAGCAGTAAGGATGCATCCGGCTCACCGCCTTGCTGAACAGTGTAGACGTGGCGCTGAGGCGATTCAGTCTTTTGCAGCAGCAGCTTCGGCAGATCGCGGACCAGGGTCTGGTAAGGAAGGGCCTTGATGACATCGGCCTGCGAATAAACGCGCATTTTGATCCTCCCAGGATTCATTTTGATACCGGCTTAGATCAGACTGCCACACCGGGCAACGGGTTTCTGTCGGCCTCGGTCTCGGCCAGCAACCATTGCCGGAAAGCAACCAACGGCGGATGGGCGGCGCGCTCAAACGGCCAGGCGAGGTAGTAGGCCTCAGCGCTCTTCATTTCCCCACCTTGCGGCAAATCAAGCGCCCACACCAACTGGCCCGTCCGCAGCTCTTCCTCGATCAGGAACACCGGCAACAGTGCCACGCCCAGCCCAGCGCGCGCCACTTGCGCGACGGTCGCGAACTGGTCGAACAACATGCCCTGCACATGCTCATCCGGCACGTCGTGTAGCCGTAGCCATCGTTCCCAAGCGTCAGGTCGTGTCGTGATATGCAGCAATGGCGCCTTGCGCAGATCGGCGGGCTCGGCAAATTGGTATTGCGCCGCCAATTCCGGGCTGCACGCCGGCACGACATATTCTTCGCGCAACAGGACCGTTTCAGCGCCGCGCCAATCCCCGGTACCGAAATGAATTGCCGCGTCGATCGGCTCGAGGGCAAAGTCGAATACCGTCAGACGCGTCACCAGATTGAGCGTAATGCCCGGATTGGCATTCAGGAACGATGGTAAGCGCGGCGCCAGCCAACGCGTACCGAAGGTCGGCAGGATGGCGAGGTTGAGCGTGCCGCCATAAGGATTGGCACGCAGGTTCATCGATGCCGTGCCGATCTTTTTCAGGGCGTCGCGCACCTCGCGCGCATAGATCTCGCCGCCGGTCGTCAAGCGGATGGTCTGGCGTTCACGATGGAACAGCTCGACCTCGAGCTGGTCCTCCAGGGCCTTGATCTGACGGCTGACGGCGCTCTGCGTCAGGTTCAGTTCACGTGCCGCCGCCGTGACAGAGCCCGTGCGTGCTGCCGCCTCGAAGGCTTGCAGGTGTGACAGGCTGGGAAGGAAGCGTCTTGGAGCTAACATTTGGGTGCAGGCATATTCCCATATGGAATGACATGATGCGCAATTAGCGCTGGAAAGGGCTAAAATAGCGTATAAAATGGCCGCGCGACATACCAAAACAGAATAATCTCGTCGCTATCCGAGGCCTAAAGCCAAATAATGCCCACCACGCCCAGAAGTCATGGCCCCAAAGCGCACGGCCCGAAAACGCATGGACTTTGGGCCATGACGGCCCCGCCCGCGCCCTTCACCGAGTCTTTAGGTGAAGCCAAAACGGGCGACGTCGTCATCGTTGGCGGCGGCTATACAGGTTTATCGACCGCTCTGCACCTCGCCAAACGCGGCATTCAAGCTGTGGTGATCGAGGCCGGCGATGTCGGCTTCGGCGGCGCCGGTCGCAATGTCGGCCTGGTTAATGCCGGCATGTGGGTCATGCCCGACGAGCTGCCGAATGTCCTGGGCGAGGTCTATGGCGACCGCCTGCTGCGCCTGCTGGGCGATGCGCCGGCCGCCGTGTTTGATATCGTCAAGACCTACGACATCGACTGCGAACTGCAAACCAACGGCACTCTGCATTGCGCCGTCGGCGAAACGGGACTCGATGAACTGAAGCAGCGCGAAGCCCAGTGGCGCGCGCGCGGTGCGCCTGTGCGTTTATTGTCACCTGAAGAAACCGCGCAAAAGGTTGGCTCAAACGCCTATGCCGGCGCCCTGCTCGACATGCGCGCCGGCACGATTCAGCCGCTGGCCTACGTGCGTGGCCTCGCCAAGGCAGCGCTGCTGGCAGGCGTGCAAATCCATACCGGCTCACCCGTCCTCCGCGTCGAAAATGCCACCACAGGCTGGCGCGTCGAGACGGCGCGTGGTTCCGTCACGGCGCCTTGGGTCGTCATGGCGACCGACGCCTACACGCAAGGCCCGTGGGACATCATCCGCCGCGAACAGGTCCACCTGCCCTATTTCAACTTCGCCACCGAGCCTTTGAGCGAAGATTTGCGCAAGCTCATCCTGCCCGACAGACAAGGCGCCTGGGATACCAAGGAAGTCTTGTCATCCTTCCGCATGGATGCCCGCGGCCGCCTGGTGTTCGGTAGCGTAGGTGCGCTAAAAGGCATGGGCGAAGCCATCCACCGCGACTGGGCCCTGCGCGCCCTGCATAAGATATTCCCGCAAATCGGCAATGTCCGTTTCGAGGCCGAATGGTACGGCCAGATCGGTATGACAGATGACAACCTGCCGCGGTTTCATAAATTCGCCGATAACGTCATCGGAATCAGCGGCTATAATGGCCGGGGAATCGCACCCGGCACGGTCATGGGGCGCACCCTGGCCGAACTGATCGCCGGCGAAAAGGCCGAGGCCGATCTGCCGCTACCCGTCACCGCGCCGTATGAAGCCAAGATGCGTGCGCTCAAAGAAGTTTTTTACGAAGTCGGCGCCCAGGCCGTCCATCTCACCGATTCACGTTTTTAACCCTTCACGGAGACCGCCCGAAAAGATACCCCTCCGTCGGCTTCGCCGCCACCTCCCCATATGGATGGGGGAGGAGAGTCGCAGCTTTTCCCCCTCCCCACTCCGTGGGGAGGGGGACCCCGAAGGGGTGGAGGGTAATTCTCTGGCAGATCAGGACACAAGGATGACCGCTATGATCACCGAAACCACCCAAACCAAGTCTTCGGCCGGCGAACAGGTCGCCGCCCTCCTCAATAGCCTCGGCGTCGATGCCAAAGCTTATCAAGGCGGCTCGCTCGCCGTCCATTCGCCGATCACCGGCGACCTGATCGCCAATGTGGCGGAGACGTCGAACGCCGACGCCAAGACCGCCATCGACAAGGCGCATCAGGCGTTCCTGGCCTGGCGCGTCATCCCGGCGCCGAAGCGCGGCGAACTGGTCCGCCTGTTTGGCGAAGAACTGCGCGCCCACAAGGCCGATCTCGGCAAGCTCGTCTCCCTCGAAGTCGGCAAGGTGACGTCCGAAGGTCTCGGCGAAGTCCAGGAAATGATCGACATATGCGACTTCGCCGTCGGCCTGTCGCGTCAGATCTACGGCCTGACCATCGCCACCGAGCGCGCTTCGCACCGCATGATGGAAACCTGGCATCCGCTCGGCGTCTGCGGCATCATCTCGGCCTTCAACTTCCCCGTCGCTGTCTGGGCGTGGAATGCGGCCCTCGCCCTCGTCTGCGGCAACGCCATCGTCTGGAAGCCGTCGGAAAAGTCGCCCCTCACCGGCCTTGCCACTCACGCCATTTTCGAACGCGCCCTGAAGCGCTACGTCAATGACGGCTATGACGCGCCCGAAGGCCTGTCGGCCCTGCTGATCGGCGCGCGCGAAACCGGCGAAATCCTCGTCGACCACGAAAAGGTCGGTCTGATCTCAGCCACCGGCTCAACGGCCATGGGCCGCGCCGTCGGCCCCAAATTGGCCGCGCGCTTTGCCCGCTCGATCCTAGAACTCGGCGGCAATAATGCAGCCATCGTCGCCCCGACGGCCGACCTCGACCTGACCCTTCGCGGTGTCGCGTTTGCGGCCATGGGCACGGCCGGCCAGCGCTGCACCACCCTGCGACGCTTATTTATCCACGACAGCCACTACGATGCCTTTGTGCCTCGCCTGAAGGCCGCCTTTGCCTCGGTCAAGATCGGCAACCCGATGGAAGACGGCACGCTCGTTGGGCCACTGATCGACAAGACCGCCTTCGATGGCTTCGAAAAGGCCATCGCTGACGCCAAGGCTGCCGGCGGCAAGGTCACCGGTGGCGAACGCGTCACGGTCTCCGGTGACAACTCGTACTACGTCCGCCCAGCAATCGTCGAAATGTCGAAGCATGATGGCCCGATGCTGCGCGAAACCTTCGCACCTATCCTCTACGTCATGCGCTATAAGTCAGTCGACGAAGCCATCGCGCTGCAAAACGCCGTCGGCGCCGGCCTGTCGTCGTCGATCTTCACCAACGACGTCCGTGAAGCCGAGCTGTTCATGTCGGCAGCCGGTTCGGATTGCGGCATCGCCAACGTCAATATCGGCACCTCGGGCGCTGAAATCGGCGGCGCCTTTGGCGGTGAAAAGGAAACCGGCGGCGGCCGTGAATCGGGCTCGGACTCGTGGAGGGCCTATATGCGCCGCGCCACCAACACCATCAACTACGGCTCGACCTTGCCGCTGGCCCAGGGCGTGGTGTTCGATGTCTAAGATGGACGCCCCGCCGTTCAACTGGAGCGACCCGTTCCTGCTGAGCGAACAGCTGTCGGACGACGAACGCGCCATTTCGGAAGCCGCGCGCGACTACGCGCAGGACCACTTGATGCCGCGCGTGCTCAAGGCCTATGCCGACGAGCACACTGACCGTGCCATCTTCAACGAAATGGGCGCCTTGGGCCTGCTCGGCGCCACCCTGCCTGAGCAATACGGCGGCGCCGGTGCGTCCTACGTCGCCTATGGCCTGGTCGCCCGCGAAGTCGAACGCGTCGATTCCGGCTATCGCTCGATGATGAGCGTGCAGTCGTCCCTGGTCATGCACCCGATCTATGCCTACGGCACCAAAGAGCAGCGCATGAAATACTTGCCCAAGCTGGCAAGCGGCGAATGGGTCGGCTGTTTCGGCCTGACCGAGCCCGACGCCGGTTCCGATCCCGGCTCGATGCGTACCAAGGCCGAAAAAATAGACGGCGGTTATCGCCTGACCGGCACCAAGATGTGGATTTCCAACTCGCCGATCGCCGACGTCTTCGTTGTCTGGGCCAAGTCCGACGCCCACGACGGCCAGATCAAGGGCTTCGTCCTTGAAAAGGGCATGAAGGGCCTGTCGGCGCCGAAGATTCACGGCAAGCTGTCCTTGCGCGCCTCGATCACCGGCGAAATCGTCATGGACGGCGTCGAAG
>FSVW01002711.1_pt1 | contig 15238 bp, 11 predicted proteins | sample 1637551 | NCBI WGS metagenome assembly FSVW01 (sample SAMEA3914814, study PRJEB12502) | metagenome | biome: forest; material: soil | place: USA | collected 2011-09-16 | depth 0.1 m | reverse complement strand
GTCCTTGTTGGTGGACAGGCCCTGGCATTCTGGATGGACCGGTTCGGAATCGAACCGGGAGAAATGTCCGTCTCAAACGATGGCGATGTCCTCGGTCGAGCTCGGGCAGCCTCTGAGAGCGCTGACCGAATGTCATACGCCTTGGGCGCCCGCCTTGAAAGGCCGCGCGCGCGAAGTCTGACGTCAATCGTGGCCCAGCTGCGCATTCCGGCTGGCGACGGCAAGGAGCGCAACATCGACATCCTGCATCTCTTGTACACGGTGGGCGGCCTCTCCAAATCGAGAGAGTTCACGGAGCACGTGCTGCAAAACGGCGTCGACGTAGTGCTCTCGTCAGGCACCAAAGTCCGCGTAATGGACCCGTTCGACACATTCGAGTCGCGCGCCCAGAACGCCGCGGGGCTACTCGAGGAAAAGGGACCTCACGTACTCACGCAACTTCGATGGGCCATTGAGGTCGCGCGACACGCTCTCCTTGCGATAGCCAGGAAAGACGCGCAATCCCCTGGCCGACTGGGCAACAAGATTCAGGGCGTCTTCACGCTTGCAGCCAGTAAGGCGGGTCGGCTGCTGTTGAAGGAACAAGGAATTGACCTTCTGGACGCTGTTGACGTCGATGCGATTCGTGCGCTGGCTCCTGAAACAGAGCCTCAGCTGCAGCGTGTCATCGAAGCTCGCTCCAAGAACCAGCTGACCGACACAAGCGCGCCAAAATCAAAAGTGCGACCGCGCTGAATTCCGGACAGACTTACATGGGCAGCTTTAGCGCCGGCATCCTGCCATGCCGTCTCGAGTCATCGCCTAAGCCAACAGCCCGAGGCGGTTCAAGCTCTCCGCCGTGGCCACGATCGCTTCTTCGCGGGAACGCGGCGCCCAGCCGAGCAGGCGGATCGCCTTCGCGCTGGTGGCATTGAGGTTCAGACCCAGCAGCGGCACGGCGCCTCTCAGGGCAGGATCCTTCAGCGCCCCCAGCCGCACCACCCAGTTGGGCAGAACGCGCGTGGAGACCTTGCTGGCGACCGGTCCCATGCGGGACTTGAGCACCTTGGCTACTTCGGTCATCCACAGGCTCTCGCCGGCAATTGCCAGGAAGCGCTGGCCCTTGGCGGCCACGTGGGTCATGGCCCGCAGATGCAGGTCGGCGACGTCCCGAACGTCCACGAAGCCCGAGTTGATCCTGGGTGCGCCGGGCAGGCCGCCCAGCATGTTCTTGATGAGCCGGATGGAGTGCGAGTAGTCCGCCCCAAGCACCGGGCCCAGCACCGCCACCGGGTTGATCGCGGAGAGTTCCATGCCGCCGCCCTCCCGTGCGATGAAGTCCCAGGCCGCCTGCTCGGACAGGGTCTTGGACTTCTGATATGGCCAGAGCTTCTTGCTCGTAAGGTCGCTCCAGTCTTCGTCGTTGAACGGCCGCTTCATGGGGCCACGGCCTGCGCAGACGGCGCCGAAGGCGGAGGTCAGCACGACCCGCTTGACGCCCGCATCGCGCGCCGCGCGTAGCACCCGCAGATTGCCGTCGACCGCCGGCCGGATCCAATCCTCTTCGCTCGTCTGACTGCCGGATGGCGTCGGCGAAGCGCCGTGCATCACGTAGCTGCAGCCGGCGGCAGCTTCGGCCCAGCCCGGATCCGAACTGAGGTCGGCGACGACGAAGATGAGCCGGTCTCCCGCTTCCTCGCCGCCCTCGCGCAGTTGCTGGCGGACCTCGGCCTCGCGGGCCAAGGACCGGACCGTCGTGCGCACGCGGAAGCCGTTCGCCAGCAGCACGAGGATGCAGTGTTGTGCAATGAAACCGGTGCCGCCGGTGACGAGGACTTGTGTGTGTTGGGTGTTCATGGGCGCTCAGCTTAAGACCCATGATTCGGATTGTTAATGCGCCAGAGTACGAGTTACTTGCGCGATAGTTCGCAAATGCACGCAGACCCTTTTTCCGACATCCTTAAGCTTACCCACGCCGAGTCTCTGGTGACGGGAGGCTTCACGGCCGGCGGCCGATGGGCCTTGCGCTTCCCGGTGCCGACGAAAATCAAGTTCTTCGCCGTGGTGAAGGGCTCGTGCTGGGTCACCATCGACGGGGAGCCCGAAGCGCGGCAGTTCAAGACTGGAGATGTGGGCTTGCTGACAGCGCAGCGCGCATTCGTTCTGTCCAGCGAGCCCGGGGTCGAACCGCTGGATGCAATGAGCATCTTCTCCGGCGGCAAGAGTCCGGTGGCCCGCATCGGCGAGGGCGAGGACTTCGGCTATATCGGCGGCCACGTGCTGCTCGATCCGACCAGCGGCGGATTGCTGTCCGACGTATTGCCGCCGTGGATCCACGTGCCGGCCGCATCAGCACAGGCCACGAGTTTTCGCTGGCTGCTTGAGCAACTGGTGAACGAGCGCGCGGCCGATCTGCCAGGGGCGCAACTGGTCTCAGCCCAGCTCGCGCAACTGCTGTTCATCCAGATCCTGCGCGCGCACCTGCGGACCTCGAACCCCATGTCGGGGTGGTTGCGCGCCTTGAGCGATCCGCGCATTGCGCCGGCGTTGCGGCTCATGCATGGCGATCCCGCGCGGCCCTGGCATCTGGAAGAACTGGCCAAGGCCTGCGCGATGTCCCGCACGACCTTTGCGCTTCGCTTCAGGACCAGCGCGGGTGTCGCGCCGCTGGCCTATCTCGCCCAATGGCGCACGCGCCTGGCCGAGCGTAGCCTGCGGGAGGAAAGCAAGCCGGTCGCGATCATTGCCCAGTCCCTGGGCTACGGATCGGAGAGCGCTTTCAGCAATGCCTTCAAGCGCATGACCGGCCGCTCACCGAAGGCCTACCGCGCTGCGGCGCGGGTTGCGGCAGCGGCGAATCAGAAGAACGACAAGGTCGGCGCCTTGCAGAACGACGAGCATGTCAAGTAGACGACTGCGGTCGCGCGCTTTTTGAGCCGAGCGATGCGACGGAGAAGGCGCGCGTGTTGACGGCCGGCTAGAGTCGGCCATAAGCGGCTCTTGGCGGACGGCTGGTCTGCGGCAGTGCATGAATTTCGGCCCGAGTAGTCTCCGAGCTCACGGACGGCGCCTCGGACCAAGGCTAGCGCCCGGTGCGACTGCCGAAACCGCTTCCCGCCGGCTGTCAGTTGACGCCGGGCAAGTTCAACAAACCTTTCAGCAGCGTCCTCGCGCGTCTCTTGTACTCACGATCGTCGTGGTCGCCCGTGGCCAATGCCATCACGCGGGCCGATTCGACGGTCTGGACCGCAAATACGACATCGGGGATCGTGACGCCCTCGACGATCTCGCCGCGCTTCTTCGCGGCCTGGGCGATCTCGGTGATCTTGGCGACGTAGCGCTTCCTGTGAAGCGCGAGGGTGGCGGCGAGGTCCGCATCGCGACCGCTCTCCGCCGTCACCTCCAGGCCGAAAGTCGGGCCGGTGACCAGTTCGTCCTGCATGACATGGGCCGGCGAACGCAGCAGACCCAGATAGATGGCCAGGCCGTTGGGTGCATCGACGAGGCTGTTGAGGAAGCGTGACGCGACGTCCCAGTCGTGCAGATAGACCGCCTGCACCAGCGCTTCCTTGTTCTTGAAGTAGTAGTACGGATGCGCAGGGCTCACACCGGCTTCCGCGCAGATCTGCACCATGCTCGTCCCGTGCAGGCCATTGCGGCTGAAGCATGTGATCGCTGCCCGCAGGATCTGCTGGCGCCTCTGCTCCGTGTTCTGTTCGTCCGTCTTTCTCATGCGCGTCTTGGATGCTGGCTGCAGCGACGGATGTTAATCGCGCAGGGAATGCCCTCCGGAAAATCCGCTGTTGACAGTGCGAGGTTCGGTCTATACGATTTGTTTGATTGCGCATTCAAACAATTATCCAAACGGCCCAAGGCCCTCGAAAGGACTTCCGTGAGAATCGATCGCATCCCGTTCCAACGCACCGCCCCGGCTTCGGCTGCACTGCTGGCGACGCTGATCTTCAGTAGTGCCGCCAGCGCTCAAGCAAGTGCATCTGCGCCATCGACGCCAGCGAGCGGAGCCGCGCAACGCGCTGCGGACGATGATGTGGTCGGTCTTCAAACCGTGGTCGTGACGGCCGACCGGCGATCCGAGAACATCAAGCGGGTCCCTTCGTCGATCACGGCCATCAGCGGGGATGACCTCGAGAAGACGGGCGCCGCTCGAATCGACGACTTCGTCAACCTGGTTCCCGGCCTGAACTTCGTGGGCACCCGGCCCGGTGACCGGCAGCTCACCTTGCGCGGCATCAGCAGCGGCGGTGACCAACAGAGCGCGACGGTGGCAACCTATATCGACGACGTGCCCGTCGGCTCCAGCAACTCCAACGGCCTCGGCGCACGCAACAAGCCGGACCTGGATGCCTTCGATCTCGAGCGCATCGAAGTGCTGCGGGGCCCGCAGGGCACGCTCTACGGCGCCAACAGCCTGGGCGGCCTGCTGAAGTACGTGACCGTGCAGCCCGACCCTGGCTCGTTCCAGGGCTTCGGCCGCGTCGAGGCCATGAGTGCTAGCGGCGGCGGCACAGGCTTCGGGGCCAATGTGGGCTTCAACGCGCCCTTGTCATCAACGTCGGCGATCCGCGTCACGGCCTTCGATCGCAAGGAGCCCGGCTACATCGACAACGTCAATCCGGCGATCGGCCGCAAGAACGTCAACGACCTGCACAGCAGCGGCGCCCGGATCTCGTATGCAGCCAAGCCGATCGCGGGCCTGGATATCCGCTTGAGCGCCATGACGCAGGAGTTCAAGGCCGGCGGCGAGTCGACCGAAGACATCAGCCTGCCGGGCGGCCAGCCCGTCATCGGCAATGGCAAGCAGAACCGCTATACCCCGGAGAACTCGAACCAGCGCTTCAGCCTCTATTCGCTGTCGATGGATCTCGACGTCGCGGGTGGCAAGCTGCTGTCCGTCACCTCGTACAACCAGACCCGCGCCACCCGGGCCATCGACTGGACTGCCGTCGACGGCATGGGTGCCGTGGACCCGAGCGTTCCGCTGGCGCACGAGGTGATCGGGCCTTCGACGAAGAAGTTCACGCAGGAACTTCGCTACACCTCGCCTCGCTCGGACGTGCTCGAATGGATGACCGGGGTGTTCTGGACGCGGGAGCGCAGCACGCTGCCGGATCTCGAGGTGGGCTGGACCGACCAGGGCGTGATCGCACCAGCCCCCAACGACAACATCTTCAGCTATGACCTCTTGTCGAAGTTCACGGAGAAGGCCGTGTACGGGAATGTCCGCTACTACTTCTCGAAGTCCTTCGACGTGGCGGCAGGCCTGCGCTATACCTCCGACGAATCGCAGAACCACACGATGCAGGGCGGCCTCTTCGGCAGTGGCGAAACGCTGGACATCCACCAGTCGGAGCACTTCACCAGCTTCATGCTGTCGCCGCGCTACCTGATCGACAAGCAGACGACGGCGTATGGCCGCGTCGCGAGCGCGAGCCGTCCCGGTGGCGTGAACGGACTGCCGCCCTCCGCGGTGGCCGCCGGTGGGCAGGACACCTTCGGCCCCGACAAGCTCACAAGCTATGAACTGGGGCTCAAGACCTCTACCGTCGACGGCCGCTTCGGCCTCGACCTGGCGCTCTTCTACGTCGACTGGAAGGACATCCAGCTGCGCACCACCGTCAACGACAACTCGTTCATCAGCAATGGCGGCAAGGCGAAGAGTTCCGGCCTGGAAGCGACCCTGTCTGCGCGACCGATCGAGGGCCTGAACCTGGGCATGAACGCGGCCTGGACGACGGCCAGGCTGACGGTGGATGCGCCCGGCGTCGGCGGTGTCGCCGGCGAGCGCTTGCCGAACTCCGCAAAGCTGACCGCCGGCTTCACCGCCGACTACGAGTTCGGCGAAATGTCCGGCGGCAGGCCCTACGTCGGCGGGGCGCTGCGCCATGTCGGCGACCGTCTGGAGAACTTCGTGATCGGCCACCAGCGTCCCCGCATCACGGCCCCGGCCTACGACACGCTCGACCTGCGCGCGGGCATGCGCTGGCAGGCCTGGGACTTGAACTTCTACGTGAAGAACGCCACCAACGAAAGAGTCGTCGAGACCGTCACGACGAACTTCACGCCGGCCAGCGCGACGATCGACCGCCCGCGCACCATTGGTATGTTCCTCACCTACCGGAGCTTCTGATGTGCCTGCCCGTCCGCGATGCCTTCGCTGCCTGCCTTGCCCGAGGTCGGCGATGAGGCCTTGGGCCGGGCTCGCCGGCTACTGCGCCGGCTCGATCGGCGCGAACTTCGCCATGTGGCCGATCGCGTCGCTGCTGCTGTACTTCCTCACGGAGACGGCCGGCTTCAGCGTCGCTCTCGCCACCGTGGTCATCACGGCACCGAAGCTCTGGGACATCGTCGTGGATCCGATGATCGGCGCCTGGGCCGACCGCAGCTCGGCGCAGCGCGGCCACCGTGGCGCGATGCTAATGCTGTCGGCCCTCGTGCTGCCGGCCGCCGTCGCGCTCGTCTTCCTCCTGCCGAGCCCGGCGCAACCGTGGATGGCGGCCGTCGTCGTGGCGCTGCTCATCGTGACCTCCAGTGCCTTCATGGTGTTTCTCATCAGCCATGTCGCGCTGGCGGACGACATCGAGCATGCGGGCGCGGCCCGGCGCGACACAGTGCTGGCGGTGCGCGTGGCAGGGCAGGCTGTGGGCAGCCTGTGCGCCGGCGCCATGGGGCCGATGCTGATCTCGGCCTTCGGCGGTGGATCGGCGGCCTATCGGGGCATGGCACTGCTGCTGGCCATCCCCCCGGTGATCGGCCTGGTGCTCGTGGCGCTGGCTGCACGCCGCTTCCCGACGCGACGGGGCCTTGCCTCGGCGGGCCCCGGCGGCTTGATGCATGCGCTGCGCGCGGTGCTGCGCAATCGCATGGCGGGTGTGTTGATCGCGAGCAACTTCTTCCTCTACATCGCGTCGTCGGTGGTCACCACCTTCATGCCCTACCTGAACAAGCACTTGCTGGGCGAACCGGACTCGTCGATGTCCATCCTCTACAGTTGCATCATGGTGGGCATGGTGGCCGGATCCGCGTTGGCGGCGCTTGCGACGCGCCGGCTGCCGCGGTCGAGCGCTCTGCTCGCAGCCACGGCGCTGATGACGCTGTCCACAGGGTTCTTCCTGCCCGGCTGCGCCTCTGGCGCTAGCACGCTCGCGGCCGGCATCCTGCTGGTCTGGGGGCTTGGGCTCGGCATGTATTCGCTGCTGATCTTCTCCACCATGATGGATGCCGTGGCGCGCGACGGTGCCCCGGGCGCGGCGCCGGCGGCCGGGGCGGGGCTGCTGCTGGGCCTGCTCATCTCCACCGGCAAGATCGGCGATTCGCTCGGCGGCGTGCTGACCGGCGCCATGTTGTCGTGGTCCGGCTACGTCCCGGGGATCGTGCCGGTCGCGCCGGTGCTGCACGCTCTGCGCCTGTCCTATGCCGGCCTCGTGCTCGTCACGATGGGGCTGTCGCTCGTCGCACTGCTGCCCCTGCTGCGCCGCGTGCAAGGACCGCGGGCCGCCGTGCCATCGTGGGAGGGTTCGGAGTGAGCACGCTCGAGCTGACGGAAGACGACCGTGCCATGCTGGGCGGTGACGCCGGCGCCGCCGCCGCCATGGCCATGCGTCTCATCGTGGGCGCGGCGCGCGTGATGGGCGCATCCCGGCTGGTCGACGTCACCAGTGCGCACATCGACGGCTGCCTGCACCATGGCCAGGTCAGCCTGGACTTCGTCGAGAAATTGGTGGCCGGTGGCGGTCGCGTGCGCATTTCGACGACGCTGAATGTCGGCTCGATGGATCTGATCCATCCGGAACTGTTCCGCGGCAGCGAAACCCTCGCGACCGAAGGCCGGCTCCTGATGGAGGCGCATCTCGCGCTCGGCTGCGAGTCGACGTTCACCTGTGCGCCGTACCAGCTCAAGCACCGGCCCCGGCTGGGCGAGCAGGTGGCCTGGGCGGAATCGAATGCCATCGTGTTCGCTAACTCGGTGTTGGGCGCCCGCACGAACCGCTACGGCGACTTCATCGATCTCTGTGCAGCATTGACGGGCCGGGCGCCCTACGCCGGCCTGCACTGCCCGGAGCATCGCATCGCCCGCGTCGTCGTCAACGTCGAAGGCGGCGCGCCCGACGCGGCCGATCGGGACGTCTGGTTCGCGCTGATCGGCCTGGTGCTGGGCAAGATCGTGGACGGGCAGGTGGCGGCCATCGTCGGCCTGCCGGCGGATGCCACGGAAGACGAACTCAAGGCCCTGGGCGCGGCGAGCGCGTCGACCGGCGCGGTCGCGATGTTCCACGCCGTCGGCATCACGCCGGAGGCGCCCACGCTCGAACGGGCGCTCGGCGGTATGGCGCCGAGCCTCAGGCTCACGATCGCGAAGTCCGACCTCGCCAGCGCGCGCCGGGTGCTCAACCAGGCGCACAACGGCGATCAACTGGCCGCCGTCAGCGTGGGCACGCCGCATTTCTCGCTGGCGGAGTTCCAGCGTCTGCATGGGCTGCTGGCGTCTTCGGAAGGCGCGCTGCGCGTGCCGCTCTATGTCAACACGAGCCGCTACGTGCTCTGGCAGGTCGAGGAGGCGGGAATGATGCGGATCTTGCAGGCGCGTGGTGTGAGGGTCGTCACCGACACCTGTACCTACATCACGCCCATCATCGAGCAGCTCGGCGGCGTGGTCATGACCAACTCCGGGAAGATGGCGCAATACGCACCGTCGAACATGGGCGTGCGCCTTGCGTTCGGAAGCCTGTCCGAATGCGTCCGCTCGGCGCTGCGTGGCGAGGTGGCGCTCGATGACTGACGCACTCGATCCGTCCCGCGACCCCGTATTCGGGCGAGGCCTCACCGTCTCGCCCGGCAGCGCCACCGGAACGCCCCTCCTGCTGGCCGAGCCCCTCAGCTTCTGGGGCGGCTTCGACGTCCACACCGGCCGGATCAGCGACCCGCGGCATCCCGACCACGGGCAGTTGCTCGCCGGTCGCGTGGTGCTGATGGCCAAGGCCAAGGGCTCGAGTTCCAGCAGCAGCGTGCTCGCAGAGGCCGTTCGCAAGGGCACCGCACCGGCCGCGCTCGTGATGGCCGAGCCGGATCTCATCATCGCGCTCGCCGCGATGGTTGCCGACGAGCTCTATGGCGTCCGGCTGCCCATCGTGACGGCCGATACCGCGCTGCGCCAGCTTCTGGCCGGCGTCACCGTACCTGTCCGGGTGGAGGCCGACGCCGATGGCGCCTGCAGCTTCGCCTGGCATCCATTTCCTTGAACCTGCCCATGCATGCACCCATTCTGGCTGCCCTCGAAGAGCACATGCTCGACGTCGGCGATGGCCACCGCCTCTACTGGCGCCGCCACGGCAAGCCCGATGCGCCTACCGTCGTCCTGCTCCATGGTGGCCCCGGCGGGGGCATCTTCCCGCGCTGCGCGGAGTTCTTCGACCCGTCTTTCTGGAACGTGGTGATGTACGACCAGCGCGGCTGCGGCCGCTCGACGCCAACGGCGTCGACGAGCAACAACACCGTCGCCCACCTCGTCGCCGACCTCGAACGGCTGCGGCTCGAACTCGGCGTGGAACGCTTGGTCCTGCACGGCGTCTCGTGGGGCACTCGCCTGGCGCTGGCCTATGGCGCGGCTTACCCCCACCGTTGCGCCGGCTTCCTGTTGACGTCGGTCTTCCTGGGCCGCCGTGCCGACATCGACTGGTTCCTCTGGGATGTGAGGCAACTGTTCCCGGAGAACCACGACCGGCTGCTGGACGCGGTCGCCGAAGCTGCGGGCAAGCGCCCCGCGAACCTGGTGCAGTTGCTGGCACTCGCCGGCGCCGTGTTCGCCTCGGGCGGGGCCGATCAGCGCCAGCGGCTGGCCAACGAATGGGACGACTACGAATGGCGGATGATGTCCGTCGCGCCGATGCCGCCCTTGCCCACGGATCCCGTCGAGCTTGCCGCGACGCGCGCCAAGTCGCTGACGCAGGCGATCCTCGAGCATCACTACATGGCGCGCGTGCTGCCTGCCGAAGACGATGTCCTTGAGCACGTCGGCCGCATGGGCCACCTGCCGTGCGAGATCGTGCATGGACGCTACGACGTGATCTGCCCCGCCGAACAGGCCCGGTTGCTGGCGGACGCATGGCCGCAGGCCGCATTGGAGATTGCGCCGGAGAGCGGGCATCGCACCTTCGATCCGGCGATGGCGGATCTGATCCATCGCGCGAGCCACCGTCTTCGTGGTCGCATGGATACCGCTGATGCCGCTGATGCCGATTTGTCACTGCTGCGGAGCCGCCGATGAGCGCCCCGCATGATCACTGGCTGCAAGTCGCGCGCTCGGTGCCTGGCCATCTCGAGCTGCCGACCGTGACGACCCTGCAGGCCCGCACGCAGGCGCTGATGGCCGAGGGCGATCCGCGGGTGCGCGTGCGGCGCGTCGGTGCCAGTCGCGATGGGGAACCGATCGACCTGATCTCCATCGGGCAGGGCGCACGCAGCGCGCTGGTCGTCGGCACGCCGCATCCCAACGAGCCCATCGGTTGCCTGACGATCGAATTCCTGATCGACCGCCTGCGCCGCGACCACGCGCTGCGCGAGGAACTCGACGTCACCTGGCATTTCATCAAGACCATCGAGCCGGACGGCCTGCGCCTGAACGAAGGCTGGCTGGATCGGCCCTTCGATGCCGAGGCCTACCTGCGTCACTTCTTCCGGCCCGCGGCGCGCGAGCAGGCCGAGTACTGCTTCCCGATGGACGTGCCCGGCTATCGCTTCACGGCCTCCACCCCGGAGAACCTAGCCTGGCAGGAGGCGCTGCGCCTGACGCAGCCGCAGCTGCTCTATTCGCTGCACAACTGCGAATACGGCGGCGCCTTCTTCGTGCTCTCGCGCAACGAACCCGAACTGGCGGCAGCGCTGTCGCGGCAGTCGGCCTTGTTCGGCATGCCCATCGAGACCTTCGGCGAATCGCTCGAAGGCGAAGCGTCCTTCGCGCCGGGTGTCTTCGCTGCGTTCGATCCTGAAGCAGCGCTGCGCATGCCGCCCGACGCCGCCGGAAGTGACGGCCATTGCTACGACGCCGGCCTGTCGAGCTTTGGCTACTGCGCCCCGCAAGGCACGCTCGGCCTGATCGCCGAGGCGCCGCACTGGCGACCACTGGCCGTGGAGCCGCGTGTGGATGCGAAGCATGCGGTGCCCGCGGCGCAGGCCGCGATCGAACAACTGGCGGGCGACGTCGTGGCCCTGCTCGATCGCCACTTGGGCGGCCTCGATCTGCAGGCCTGGCACGGTGCAGCGAGGTTCAGGGCCTCGCTGGCGGAGATGCGGCGGCATGTCGCCCACAGCGGCGCGGCTGTCCGCGCATGGAGCGCCGTGATGCCGGCAGCCGACGTCGCGCGCCGTCGCCACGCAACGCTCTTCAACCTACTGAGGCCGGTGGGCATGCTGCTGAGGCTGGCCCAGAACGCCCATCTTGCAGCGCCTGCAGCCAGCGAAGCCGAGAGCCTGCTCACCCGCGCGCTGCGCCAGTACGGACTGCTCGACGGTATCGCGCCCGTGCCCCTCAAGGATTCGGTGGGCCTGCAGGTGCTCGCGGGGCTTCAGGCCGCTTCGATGCTTCCTTAGCGCCAGGCCTCTCCGCGATCCGCCGGCAGCCATGCCCATTTCCCGACGAAAGGTCGATATCGTGAAAGACACTGCGCACACCGCCGCCGAGCCACGGCTCGCCGAAACGATCCAGGGCCGCCTGCGCCGGGCCCGTGGCTTCATGAAGGACAGCGGCGTCGATGCGCTGCTGGTGTATTCCGGAGACCCGCATTTCACCGGCGCGCCGCCGGCTTGCTGGCAACTGCGGCAGTGGCTGTCGGGCTTCACCGGTTCCGCGGGGACGCTGATCGTCACAGCGCAGCGCGCCGTGCTGTTCACCGACAGCCGCTACTGGGAACAGGCAGAAACCGAACTCGCCGGAACGGGCATCGAGGTGGGACGGCAGGCCTCGGCGTTCAGCGCCGAATACCTCGACTGGCTGACGGACGAGCTCCCGCGCGGCGCGCGGGTGGCCGTCGAGGGCCGCACGATGTCGATCACGAACGGCCGCGCGGCCCGTGCCAGCTTCGTCGAGGCGGGGCTCGCGCTGGCGACCGATCTCGACCTGCACGATGCGATCTGGGGCAGCGAGCGGCCTGCCGCGCCGTCGAGGCCGATCTATGAACACGAGGCCCGCTGGTCGGACGTCTCCCGTGCGGAGAAGCTCTCCGCACTGCGCGTGGCCCTGCAGGCTGCGCGTGCCACGCACCTCCTCGTCTCGTCCCTGGACGACATCGCCTGGCTCAACAACCTGCGCGGCAGCGACCTGCCGGTCAGCCCGCTGTTCTTCGCGTTCATGATGATCGACGAGACGCACGCGACGCTCTTCGTCACCGAGGGAACTCTTCCAGCCGCCCTGCAGGTGAAGCTGAAGGCCGACGGCGTGGAAGTGACGCCGTACAGCGCCGTCACCGCATCCGTCGCTGGCCTTGCGCCGCAGGCGCGCGTACTGCTCGATCCGGCCGCCACTTCCGTTGTCCTGCGCGATCGGGTTCCGGTCTCGGTCGACGTGATCGAGGGCGTGAATCCCATCGTCCTGGCGAAGGCCCGCAAGACCGATGGCGAGCTCGCCTGCTTCCGGGCGGCCATGCTGCAGGACGGCGCCGCCATGTGCCGGTTCTATGCCTCGTTCGAGCGAAGGCTCGCGGCCGGTGAACGGGTCACCGAGGTGGACGTCGCCGTGGGCCTGGAGGCCGAGCGATCGGCGGGAGAACACTTCGTCGGCCTGAGCTTCCCGACGACGTCCGCGTTCAACGCCAACGGCGCGATGATGCATTACAAGGCCGATGACCGGTCGCACGCGGTGCTCGAAGGAGACGGCCTGTTGCTGGTCGATTCCGGCGGCCAGTACCTGGGCGCGACGACGGACATCACGCGCATGTGGCCGATCGGCACGCCGTCGATCGAGCAGCGCCGGGACGTGACGCTGGTGCTCAAGAGCGTGGTCGCGATGACCGAGACGCGCTTTCCCCGCGGCACGCTCAGCCCCATGCTCGATTCGATCGCGCGGCGGCCGCTGTGGGCGCACGGCCTCGACTTCGCGCATGCCACCGGCCATGGCGTCGGCTTCTTCCTCAACGTCCACGAAGGCCCGCAGACGATCTCGCGCCGGCTGCCGGACGCCACGATGGCCATGCAGCCCGGCATGGTCACCTCCATCGAGCCTGGCATCTATCGGGCCGGCAAGTGGGGCATCCGCATCGAGAACCTCGCCGCCGCCGTCCCGGTCGAGACGCCGGAGCGCGGAGCCTTCGGCGAAACGCTGGAGTTCGAGACGCTCACCTTGTGTCCCATCGACGCGCGCTGCCTGCTGCCCGAACTGCTGCTGCCGCATGAGATCGACTGGCTCGATCGCTACAACGCCAGCGTACGCGAGCGCCTGGCTCCGCTCGTCGACGGCGACGCCAGGGAATGGCTCGATCAGCGCACGCGGCCGCTTGCGTCGAATCCAGCGCTGGCCCGCGCATGAGCAGCTTGATGAAGCACATCGATGCCGCGGCCACGGCGAAGGCGCTCGACTTTCCTCGCCTGATCGAGGCGCTCAGGTCGATGTTCGTCAAGGGCTGCGAGGTGCCGGCCCGGAGCACGCATGCAATCGGCGACGACCTGACGATGCTCCTCATGCCGGCCTGGCAGTTGGGTCGCTACGCGGGCGTCAAGATCGTCAACGTTGCGCCCGGCAATGCCGCTCGCGGGCTGCCGGGGCTGTTCTCGACCTACGTGCTTCACGACGCGACTACCGGCCAGCCGCTGGCGCTGATCGACGGCAACGAAATCACGTCGCGGCGGACGGCAGCCGCCTCCGCGCTGGCGGCGTCGTTCCTCGCTGACCCGGCGGCGCGCACGCTGCTGGTGATCGGGGCCGGGCGCGTGGGGCGCTTGCTGCCCGAGGCCTGTCGTGCGGTGCGGCCGATCGAGGAGGTTCTCGTGTGGGACCGCGATTCGCGTGCAGCCGTCGAGTTGGTGCCGACATTGCGCGACGGTGGCTACCGCGCCAGCGTGGCCGCGAACCTCGCCCAGGCAGCGCGGCAGGCGGATATCGTCTCCTGCGCCACCCTGGCCACGTCGCCACTGGTCTTCGGCGAGTGGCTGTCGCCTGGCAGCCATCTCGACCTGATCGGCAGCTTCACGCCGGCCATGCGCGAGGCCAGCGGCGATTGCTTCGCCCGCGCTCAGGTGTGGGTCGACACCCCCGAGGCCCTGATCAAGAGCGGCGACCTGCTGGAGGCCATGCGGGAAGGTGCACTTGCGCGCTCCGACGTCCGCGGCACGCTGGCGGACTTGTGCGAACGAGCCATCGGCCAGCATTCGCCGGCAGCCCGGACGGTCTTCAAGTCCGTCGGGACGGCGCTCGCGGATCTCGCCGCGGCGATCCTGGTGTACGAGGCCGCCTGATCCTTTCATTTCCCCCCTTTCAAATAGATCTCTCCGATGTCCCTCTCGCGCGGCTTCTTCGTCCCGTTCCTGGCGATCCTCTGTTCGGTCACCTGCCTCAACCTCGGCACGCTGTGGGCGAGGCACAGCCTGTTCCCGCTGGTGGGCGTGCAGGGCACGACCGCACTGCGCGTCGGCCTGTCGGCCGCCTTTGTCCTGTTGTTCGCTCGCCCTTGGCGGAGCTTCCCTGCGCGAGCGGATCTCGCGACCATCGCCTGCTACGGCACGGCGCTGGCGGCCATGAATCTGCTGTTCTATATGTCGCTGAAGACGCTGCCGATGGGCCTGGCCGTAGCGATCGAATTCTCCGGCCCGCTGGCCGTGTCGATCGCCTCCTCGAGGCGGCCGCTGGACCTGCTCTGGGTGTTGCTGGCCATCGGTGGGCTGTACACGCTGCTGCCTCTGGGGGGCGGCATCGGCTCGCTCGATCCCGCCGGCGTGATCTATGCGTTGGCGGCCGCCGTCTGCTGGGCCGTGTATATCGTCTTTGCCAAGCGAGTGGGGCACCTGCCCACGGGGCAGTCCGTCGCCCTGGGCCTGGCCGTCGCGGCGCTGATCCTCATCCCCGTGGGCGCGAGCCAGTCGGGGATCGAGATGCTTTCACCGATGGTGCTGGGCATCGGCCTGGCGGTGGCCCTGCTGTCGAGCGCACTTCCGATCTCGCTCGAGATGTTCGCGCTGCACCGTCTGCCTCGCCACGTCTTCGGCGTGATGTTGAGCATGGAGCCCGCGGTCGCCGCGCTGATGGCCTTGGCTCTCT
>FSVW01003260.1_pt1 | contig 15275 bp, 13 predicted proteins | sample 1637551 | NCBI WGS metagenome assembly FSVW01 (sample SAMEA3914814, study PRJEB12502) | metagenome | biome: forest; material: soil | place: USA | collected 2011-09-16 | depth 0.1 m | reverse complement strand
TTCGCGACCAGCCTGCAGGCGGCGCTGGAGGTCACCGGCATGGCCGTGCGCACGGTGGCGGATGGGCAGTCGGCGCTCAAGCTCGCCCAGGCGCAGCCGCCCGATATTGCGATCCTTGACATCGGCATGCCCGGCCTCAACGGCCACGATCTGGCGCGTGCATTGCGCGCCGATCCTGCGACCGAGGGGATGCTGCTGTTCGCGGTCAGCGGCTGGGGCCAGGCCAGCGACAAGGACCTGGCCAGCAAGGCGGGCTTTGACAGGCACTTCGTCAAGCCCGTGCTGCCGGACACGCTGATCGAAGCCATCTCCGAAGCCATCGCCTTGAGGGCGGCCTCGACTCCCAGAACCCTGGATGGAGAAAACTGAAGCATGGGCCAACACCTGCGAAAGATTTGGAAGGTCTGCAAGGCCGGCGTTGCTACTGCGGCCCTGTGCGGCGTGACGAGCCAGGCGAACGCAAGCGACATGCAGGCCAGCGATCAACCCGCGGACCTCGGCGATCTCAGCCTCGAGGACCTTGGCCGCATCCCGGTCACCTCGGTGACGGGCCGCCCTCAATCCGTGCAGCAGGCCGCCGCCTCGATCTTCGTCATCACGGCCGAAGACATCCGGCGCTCGGCCGCCACCAGCCTGCCGGAAGCGCTGCGCCTGGCGCCTAACCTCCAAGTCGCACGGACAGGCGCCAATCAATACGCGATCAGCGCTCGCGGCTTCAACAATGCCATCGGCAACAAGTTATTGGTCATGGTCGATGGCCGCACGGTCTATTCGCCGCTGTTTTCCGGCGTGTTCTGGGATGCCCAGCAAGTCATGCTGGCGGACGTGGAACGGATCGAAGTCATCAGCGGCGCCGGCGCCACGCTCTGGGGCGCGAACGCGGTCAACGGCGTCATCAACGTCATCACGCGAAGCGCGGTCGACACGCAGGGGCTGCTCGTCAGCGGCTACGGCGGCAAGACGGGCAATGAAGCCTCAGCGCGCTTCGGCAAGGCCTTCGAGGGCGGAGCCTGGCGGGTGTACGTCACGCAACTCGACCGCAGCGCCACCGAGCTGTCATCGGGCAAGGCGGTGAACGATCACCAGGATCGCCAGCAGATCGGCTTCCGATCGGACTGGCGGCATACAGCGGATGCGATGACTGTGCAGGGCGACCTCTACCGGGCCGGTGGCGACGGGCTGGGCACCACCTCGGCCAAGCTCTCGGGCGGCAACCTGCTGGCGCGTTGGCGGCACGACATGGCCGACGGTTCGAACTGGCAGCTGCAGGCCTGGTTCGATCAGGCCAGCCGCGATGAGGCCGTGGAGTTCCGCGATCACGCGCGCACCTTCGACGTCCAGTTCAACCACGTACCCGCCCTCGGCCGCGACCACCAGCTGATCTGGGGCCTAGGCTACCGTCGCGCCACCGATGCAACGCAAGCGACGCCGCTCGTGGCCTTCATCCCGGCCACGCGCGTGCTGCAGTGGACCCATGTGTTCGTGCAGGAGGAATACCGCGCCACCGATCGCTTGCGCCTGACGGCCGGTGCCAAGGTGGAAACGAATGTCTACACCGGCGCCGAATTCCTGCCCACGCTGAGGGCGACTTTCGACGCGGGCGCGCTGGGTTCGCTCTGGGGTTCGGCGTCACGCGCGGTGCGTGCGCCGGCAAGACTGGACCGCGACTTCTATCTGCCGGCCAAGGCGCCCTACCTGATCGCAGGCGGGCCCGATTTCCAGTCCGAGATTGCCAATGTGTTCGAGCTCGGCCTGCGCGGTCAGCAGGCTTCGGGCTTCGGCTATTCCGTGACCGTCTTTCACGATCAGTACCGCGGCCTGCGCGCCGGCAAGGCCGCGCCGACCACCATCGGCAATCTGGCCTGGGGCGATGTCTCCGGCATCGAAGCCTGGGGCAACGCCGACCTGGCGCGAGACTGGCGCGTGTCGCTGGGCTGGACCGGGCTGCGCAAATCGCTCCACGCAGCGCCGCAAGCGGGCGCCAGCTCGGTCGACAACCTGGGCAATGATCCTCGGCAGCAATGGTCGCTCCGCTCGCTGTGGCGGGTGACGGGGACCGTGGATTTCGACATCACGCTGCGGCACGTCGCCGCCCTTCCCGCCCCCAAGGTGCCGGCCTATACCGCGGCCGACCTGCGGCTTGCATGGCAGTGGCGACCCGATCTGAGCGTGAGCATCCTGGGCCAGAACCTCGGGCGCCGGCATGTTGAATTCGATCCGTCGAATTCGAGTCAGTTCGGGCGCACCGTGTTCGCCAGGCTGGAGTGGTCGATGCGCTGAGCCGGCGTCACTGGGCGAAGAAACTGTTCTTCTTCGCCAGGCTCGGCTTGATTCAGCCGTACGACCGACGGAGTTCGACATGCGGCCTCGACCATCATCGGCAACAAGATCCAGGCCGGCACGCTGCTCTCAGTGGACCTTGAACGACGCCACGGCGGTCACGAGTTCATCTGCCTGGCCTTTGAGGCTGCTGGCCGCGGCGGCCATCTCCTCCACCAAGGCGGCGTTCTGCTGTGTGGTCCGGTCCATGGAGGTCACCGCCTCGCCTACCTGCGCCACGCCCAGCGATTGCTCCACGCTCGCGCTGCTGATCTCGCCCATGATGTCGGTGACCCGCTTGATGCTGGTCACCACCTCGCCCATCGTGACACCCGCGCGATCCACCAGCGTCGTGCCGTGCTCGACGCGCTCCACGCTGACCATGATCAGTTGCTTGATCGCCTTCGCGGCCTCGGCCGAGCGCCCGGCCAGCGTTCGCACCTCCGAAGCGACAACCGCAAAACCGCGCCCCTGTTCTCCCGCACGTGCTGCTTCCACGGCAGCATTCAGCGCGAGGATATTGGTCTGAAACGCAATGCCGTCGATCACTCCGATGATTTCCGAAATCTTGCGGCTTGCGTCGTTGATGCCCTTCATCGTCTCGACCACCTCGTGGACGACCTGACCACCCCGAGTGGCCACTTTCGAGGCCTCTTTGGCCATGCCGTCTGCAACGCGCGCGTTGTCTGCATTGGCCCGAACCGTCGAGCTCAGTTCCTCCATGGATGACGCGGTTTCCTCGAGCGCACTCGCCTGCTGCTCCGTTCTTGCCGACAGATCGTGATTGCCCTGGGCGATCTCGGCGCTTGCCGTCGCGACACCTTCAGAGCCCTCGCGCACCGTCGTCACCACGCGGCGCAGGTTCTCCTGCATCGTCTGCAAGGTGTCCAGCAGCACGCCAACTTCGTCGCGCGCGGGCGTGTGAGCCGTAGGCGTCAAGTCGCCACCCGAGACCCGCTGAGCCAGGGCCACCGCGTCGGCAACGGGTGCGGTCACGCTGTGGGAGATCACCCAGGCGAGGATGCTGCCCAGCACCAGCGCCACCGCGCCAAGCGCGAACAGCGCCTGGATCGTGGAACGGTTCAGCGCATGGGCTTCGTCGTAGTCCGCCTTCGCCAGCACGACCTGGATGTCCGAGATCTTGACGATGGGATCATTGACCTTGGGCGCGAGCGGGCTGACCTTTTCCTTGTAAATCTTCAAAGCAAGGTCCAGTTGGCCATCCTTCATGGCAGCAGCAGCGGCGCCCAAGCCCTCCGCCCGATAGGCTGCCAGCGCCGGCTCCAGGTCGGCGAGATAGCTCTTCTCGTCCGCGGACAGATCGGTCGCCTTGTACGCGGCCAGGCTCTTGTCGATGACGTCGTTGTTCTTGCCCAGCTCCGCGATCCGCTTGGCAACGTTCTCGACGGCCGGGTTGAGCATCATGTCCATCACCAGCACGCGGTTGCGCTGGACACGGTAGCTGACCTCGCCAATCGATTGCAGCGGCACGGTGGCGTTCTCGTAGATGTTCTTCACGCCGCCGAAGGTGGCATCCACGCTGGCGTAGCCCTTGAGCGTGATGGCCGCCAGGAGCGCCAGCACCAGGCCGAAGCCGCAGATCAGGCGAATGCGGATGTTGTAGTTTCTGATCAGGGCCTGCATGCGGAGTCCTTGGTTCGATGTCTCGTCATAAAGTAACCGCAAAGCAAGGGCTCGGGTGGTCTATGGGGCCAATGCAATGGTCACGCAAGCTCATTGCAAGCCCTCCTCCTACACGCCGCTTTCCGCGCAGGGGCGAGACTCGGGACATCCGAACTGACAAGGGCGGTGCCCCGTGAGAATCGTCCAGAGCGCCATCGTTGGCGCTGTCTCTGCAATGGTGGTCACGAGCGCCGTGTGCGCTCAATCCATCGCGCCACCTTCGCCATCCGCGTCGGCAGTTGTGCCCTTGACCGCAGCCTCCAGGCAGCCCGCTCGCAGCGCGGCGGTTGCAGCGGACGAAAACTCCAAGGAGCCTGGAAACCAGCGGCCCGAGGAACGCGTGGTTCCGCAGATTTCACTGCCGCTCGGTTCGAAGAACAAGCCCGCAGCGGCCGCATCGGCGCCTGCAGGCAGCGCACCCGGCGTCATCAGCGACGGCGTGGCGCGATGCCTCGCCGCAAGCACCGAAAGTGGCAAGGCCGCTTGCAAGCGCGGCTTGGCGGCCTCTGCGGCGAACGTGGCTCGCTGATTTCAACCAAATGGCATGGAGACATTGATGATGAACATTCGCAGCCTTCTCTCCTCTGCCCTCATCGGCGCCGTCGCGAGCGCACGCTCGATGACACCGATGGCGGCACTCTCGGCGGCTCGCCTTGCGGGTCGTCGTACGCCGGGTCAACTGGTGCTTTTGGACCGTCCGCTGTTCAAGTTCGGCGCGCTGGTCATGGGGGTCGGTGAACTGTTCGGCGACAAGATGAAGTCGGCGCCCGACCGCACGGTCTTGCTCGGGCTGACGGCGCGCGTCATGAGCGCGGGCATCGCTGGCGCGGCCCTGGCGCCGCAAGGCGAGGAACGTGCAGGCGCAGCGGTCGCGGTCGCGACCGCCGTCCCTCTCGCCTACGCCACCCTCGCCGCCCGCAAGCAAGCCATGAGCCGCCTGGGCCAGACCCGCAGCGGCCTGATCGAAGACACATTGATCGTCTCTGCCGCCGCTTTGATCGTGGCACTCGCCCTGAGACCGAAGCGCAGCTGAGTGACTTGCGCAGCCACGATCAGCACGCTGTCGATGCAGGCGAGATTGCCCATGCGCGCTTGCTCGGCGCGACTCGGCTCGGTGCCGACCGGATGATTGAGCGCGAAGAAGGCCGATGATCGACGCCCATTCGCCCTTCACACCACACCCAAGCCATGATCGACAAAGCGCTTGAGCTGAGGCTTGCCAAACGACGCGCATTCACATGCCTGTGCATTGCGGGCCTGGTGTTCGTGGTGGGGCTCTTCTTGCCCGCCGGCGCAGCGTGGGGTGTCGTGAAGGCGACCGGTGAGGCAGCGCTGGTCGGCGGGCTTGCCGATTGGTTCGCCGTCGTGGCGCTGTTTCGGCGCCCGCTCGGTCTGCCGATTCCTCACACCGCGGTGATTCCCAGAAGCAAGGACCAAATCGCCGACGGCCTTGCTGAATTCGTGAAGCTCCGCTTTCTGGAGCCCGAAGCGCTGGTGGCGCTGCTCCAACGTCGAGAGCCTGTGCTGACGCTGGCGAACTGGCTGGCAATGCCTGAGAACGCACGCCGACTCGGCAGCTATGCAGCCGCGATGGTCGGGCACACGATGGACCTCATCGACGACGAACGCGTGAAGGCCTTCATCGCCGATGCAGTGCGGACCGTGGCGGAGAAGATCGATCTCTCCAAAGGGCTGGCAGCGGCCTTGAAGCTGCTGACTCACGAAGGCCGCCATGAGCAGCTTCTGGTGGACATCATCGGAGCGATTCAAAACGAGTTGAACCGGGAAGAGACGCGGACCTACATCGCCACGATGGTGGGCGCCTATCTCAAGGACGAGCATGCCGTGGTTGAAACGATCCTGCCCACGACGTGGCTCAGTGGCAAAGCCGCGGGCGCGATCCAGACGGCCGTTCTGAAGCAGCTCACACACATTGCCCAGGCGCCGGAAAGCGAGATTCGCGTGAAGGTGAACGAGGCCATTCACAAGCTGATCGAGAACCTCGAGACTGACGAGAACTTCCTGAAGCGCGGCGAAGAGATCAAGCTGCAGGTGATGGCCAACCAGGATTTCCTGAAATACACACAGGAGCTGTGGACGGACTTTCGACAATGGATCCTGGACGATCTGTCCAAAGATGTGGATCAGTCCGTCGTGGCAGGCAGGGTGCAGGACATCGGCCTCTGGATCGGCGGCAAGCTGACTTCGGATGAAGGGCTGCGCCGGTCGCTGGAAACTCACCTCGCGGCCTTCGTGCGAGGACTCGCGCCCGGATTGGCCAATCATCTGGTGGACCACATTCGCGACACGATCCGCAACTGGGATGCGAGCGAGATGACGACCCAACTCGAGCAACAGCTTGGCTCGGACCTTCAGGCGATTCGAATCAGCGGGACCTTGGTGGGCGGGCTCATCGGCGCCATGCTTTTCCTTGTCTCGCAGGGCCTGGCGCATCAATGAATACATCGGAGCGAGCCGGCCCTCGCCTTGTTCAAGGCAAGCAGCGTGATCCTCGGCGTGCCGGCTTGAAGCCTGCTGCGCGCAGCTGCGCCCTCAATCAGCGGCCTCAATCCCAGTCGGTCGCCTGGATGAGCACGGCCAAGGCATTGGCCATGCCTTGGCCGTCGTATTCATCGAAGCGGGCCAGCGTGGGGCTGTCCATGTCGAACACCGCGCGCAGTTGACCGTTGACGATCATCGGCAGGACCAGCTCGGATTGCGAAGCTGAATCACAGGCGATGTGATCAGGGACGGCGTGAACGTCTTCGACCACCAGGATCTCCCGCGTTCGCGCGCAGGCGCCGCACACGCCGCGGCTGAACGGAATCCGCACACAGGCGACCTTGCCTTGGAAGGGGCCGAGCACGAGCTCTTCGCCGTGCGCCATGTAGAAGCCGGCCCAGTTCAGGTCGGGCACCGCGCCGTAGATCAGGGCCGAAAACTGCGCCAGGTTGGCGAGCCAGTCCCGCTCACCCTGCAAGAGCGATTGCACCTGTTCCTGCAGCAGCTTGTAGGACGCACGCTTGGCTTCCTTGTTGGACATGTCGTGCATGCCGCTGACTTCAAAACTCATAAGGGCCGCCCTTGCAGACAAAGATGGAAATGTTCGCTGCGTAATATACGTAAAACTATTTCGCGCCAAACAGGGGCTCGGGCGTAAGGAAGCCATCTCTGGCCCGACTACCGGTCTATCCAAGGCTTCGAAACAAGGCGGGAACATCATGACGCTCAACACACGCAGGACATGGCTGGCCGCCGGCGCAGGCGCGCTGGCCTACGGGCTCACAGGCTTGCGCGGCCTCGGTCTTTCACAGGCCGCTGCCGCCGGCACGCCCAGCTTCGAGGTCACGCACACCGATGAGGAATGGCGCAAGCTGCTCACGGCAAACCAGTACGCCGTGCTGCGCCATGAAGGCACCGAGCGACCCTTCACCAGCCCGCTGAACGAAGAGCACCGCGCTGGCAGGTTCTCGTGCGCCGCTTGCGCGCTGGAACTGTTCAGCTCCAAGACCAAGTTCGAGAGCGGCACGGGCTGGCCCAGCTTCTGGCAGCCCCTGCCTAACGCCGTGCTTGAGCGCAGTGACCGAACCCTCGGAATGCTGCGCACCGAAGTGCAGTGCAAACGCTGCGGCGGCCATCTCGGCCATGTCTTCGACGACGGCCCGAAGCCGACCGGATTGCGCTATTGCATGAACGGCGTGGCGATGAGCTTCAAGCCCGGCGCGGCCTGAGTGCGGAACGCCGCAAGTCAACAAGGAACCCGATGCTTTTGTTGACCCTGACCTATGCCGGCGGTGTGCTGACCATCCTCAGCCCCTGCATCCTGCCGGTGCAGCCCTTTGTCTTCGCCCGCGCCGACCAACCGTTTTTCAAGAGCGGCCTGCCGCTGCTGCGCCGAGGTCGACGCGCAGGGCAAGGGCGGCATCAGCAGACAGCGGCTGTACCAGCTGATCCGCCGGCAGGCACCCATTCAAGATCGCCTGTTCGAGATCGAATTCCTCGATCCGGGCGCGCAGGCTTTTGCCTTCACTTTCGGCTGAACCTCAGGAGGAATTCATCATGACAACATCTCGGGTATCCAATGGTTTGCAGCGCCGCTCCTTGCTCCTGCTGAGCGTGGTCGGCGTGATCGGTGCGGTCGGGGCGATCGGATATGGCTCGACGAGTTCGGCCGCAGAGTCAGCGGTGTTGGTGCCGGCCCCGGCGGCCGATCTGACGGCGCCCTCAGCGCCCTCAGCCCCCTCAGCGCCGACGATGCAGACGGCAGTTCTGGCAGGCGGCTGTTTCTGGGGCGTGCAAGGCGTGTTCCAGCACGTGGCGGGTGTCAAGACCGCCGTGTCGGGCTATGCCGGCGGCAGCGTGTCGAACCCCAGCTACGAGCAGGTCAGCAGTGGCCGCACGGGTCATGCCGAGTCCGTCCGCATCGTGTTCGACCCGAAGGTCATCAGCTACGGGCAGTTGCTGCAGATCTACTTCTCGGTGGCTCACGACCCGACCGAACTCAACCGGCAAGGGCCGGACACGGGCACGCAATACCGCTCGGCCATCTTCCCTTCCGACGAGGAGCAGGCCCGCGTGGCGCGCGCCTACATCGCCCAGCTCAATCAGGCCAACACCTTCGGCAAGCCGCTGGCGACGACGGTGGAGCCGCTCAAGGACTTCTACACGGCCGAGACCTATCACCAGGATTTTCTGGAGCGCAATCCACGCTACCCGTACATCGCGATCAACGACATGCCCAAGGTGGACGCGCTGCGGCGCCTGTTCCCGCAGCGATGGCGCGCGGCCGCCGTGCTGACCCGAGGCGCCTAGTTGCGAATTTGAACCGTGGCGGCACTTGAAGCGAACTCACGGGCCTAGACTCCAGCCTCTCCAGGAGTCGCGACAGAAGGACTTCGCCCGTTCTTTCCACTGACCAGGACTCCGCCATGAACAAGCTTGCCCGCAGTTTCGTCTTGCCCGCCCTGCTCGCAGCCGCGATGTCAGCCAGCGCCGCCGAAATCACGCTGCCGTTAAAGGAAGCCTGGTTCGACGGCCAGCGAGTCAACTACATCAGCACCGATGTGTCGGATCAGAACCTGGCTCGAAAGCAGGGCTTGAACTATGTACCCGCGCTGGCCGATGCGCTGAAGACGGGACCGGTCGAGAAAGCGTACAAGTTCCCGAACGAGGAGCAAGGCGCGGTCCTGCCCTCGGTCCCGCGACCGCTTGGCGCCGACAACGCGGACAAGAACTATCACCCGCTCTGGGTGCTGGTGATGGTGCGCTGGAAAGCGGGAGTTGCGCAGCATGTGCTGACGTCCGAAGAGGCGGTGCTGGCGGCCGCTGATAAAGGCGAGGTCGAGCTGACGCACACGAAGATCGTCGTGAACTGGCCCGTTGTGCGTGTCAACGACACGGCGTTGCCAGGGGTACGTTGAGCAGCCAGGATGGCAAGCAGCGCGGTTGCAACTGCAACTGCAACTGCAACTCACCGTCGGCCCGCCATCTTGATGCGTACCGAGTGGGACATTGCCCACCATCTGAAGAGCGGACGGCTGAAGCCGGTGCTGGAGGGCTGTCAGACGCCGCCGGCCGACATCCATGCCGTGTATTCGCAGCGGCACCAGTTGTCGGCACGCGTGGGGGCATTCGTCGATTTCGTTGCAAGCGAGTTGAGTAAATCTGCTCTTTAAAGCCAGGGTGGGGCTGTTGTGACCCAAGGCGTGAATCCATCGATAGTTGCATATCAAGCAACGATTCATTCTTGCCGCTCACATTGTTCCGCGGCGGCTCTCTCATTAAAGTTGCACGCAAGCCAAGAGTTATTGCCGCAAAGGCAATTCCCGGCACCAGAACCTCCCCTCACAAAGCCTCGGAACCCCCATGGACCGTCTGCACAGCTTGCAGGTCTTCTGCCGCGTCATCGACCGGCAGGGTTTCGCGTCCGCCGCGCGCGACCTGGGCCTCTCGCCCTCGATCGTGACGCGGCTGATCAATGACCTGGAAGCTCATGTCGGCGCTCGGCTGATCAACCGCACAACGCGCCGCCTGGTGCTGACCGAAGCCGGCGAGACCTACCTGGAGCAGGTGCGGCGCATCCTCGGCGACCTGGCCGAGGCCGATGCCTCGGTACGCTCCACCAGCCATTCACTGGCCGGCCACCTGAAGGTGCTGGCGGCGCCGGCTTTCGCCACACACCAGCTGGCCCCGCTGCTGATCGGCTTCAGGCGCCGCTACCCGAAGCTGACGGTGAGCCTGTCTTCGCCGGGCCTGGTCGAATCGCTGGACGAGAACTTCGACATCAGCCTGATCACGACCCGCGGCGCCCTGGTGGAAGGCGAGTTCGTGGCACGACGGCTGGCGCGCTCGCACATGATCCTGTGCGCCTCGCCGAGCTATCTGGCCCGCCATGGCCGCCCGAGCAAGCCCGAGGAGCTGAGCGAACACGAGGTGATGAGCAGCCCGCTGGCCGAGGACATGCTGCTGCAGCCCGACCGTGGCTCGCCTCCGGGCACCCTGCCCTTCCAGTTCAAGGCGCTGAATCCGCCGCTGTCCACCGGGCACATGGACGTGGCGCTGTCGGCCACCTTGTCGGGCCTGGGCATCGCCTCCATGCCGAGCTACGCCGCCGCCCAGGCCATTGCCGAGCGGCGGCTGGAGCGCGTGCTGCCGGGCTGGCATCTGTTCGAGATCGCGGTGTTCGCCGCCATGCCCTCGCGCAAGTACGTGCCGGCCAAGACGCGTGCGTTTCTCGACTACCTGTTCGAGGTCTTCCCCGACGACGACAGCGACCCCTGGCTCAGCGGCCGGGCCGGGCGCTGAGGCGCGCCGCAATGAACACTGCTACCGCATTTGCCACGCGCCTCGAACACCGGATCGATCGCCTGCAAGCCCATCTGCCCACGGCGCGCGAATGGCTGCTCTCGGGCAAGACCTTTGCCGCCGCGATGCTGGCCTTCTACCTCGCGCTGGCCGTGGGTCTGCCGCGGCCCTACTGGGCGCTGGCCACGGTCTACGTGGTGTCCAACCCGCTGACCGGCGCCACGCGCTCCAAGGGTTTTTATCGCGTACTCGGCACCTTGATCGGCGCCACTGCCGCGGTGCTCGTGCTGCCGCTGCTGGTCGACACCCCCGTGCTGCTGAGCCTGTTCATCTCGGTGTGGACCGGCACCCTGCTCTACGCCTCCTTCCTGGACCGGTTGCCGAGCAATTACGTCTACATGCTGGCCGCTTACACGCTGCCCATGATCGCCCTGCCGATGGTGCAGGCGCCAGACGCGGTCTTCCCGTTTGCGGTGTCGCGGACCGAAGAGATCCTGCTGGGCATCGTCAGCGCCAGCCTGGTGTCGGCGCTGGTGCTGCCGGGCAAGGCCGCGCCGGTGCTGGAGGCGCGCTTTCATGCGTGGCTGGACGACGCCTCGCGCTGGGCCACGGGCCTTTTGCGCAGCGAAGCCAGCGGCCAGCCGCGCGACGCGGCCGCGATGGTCAGCGCGCATCGCCTGGCGGGCGACGTGCTGGCGCTCGATCAGTTCATCAGCCATCTGCGCTATGACGCCGACAGCAGCGATCTGGTCCGCATCGCACGCGAACTGCGCATGCGCCTGGGCTTGCTGCTGCCCACGCTGTCCTCGCTGAGCACGGCGGTGCAGGCCTTGCGCGCTTCGCCCGGCGGCATGCCGGCCACGCTCGGCGGCCGGATGGACAAGATCGCCGACTGGATGGCCACGCCTCCGTCCATCGAAGCCGCTGCTGAAGGCCTGCGCCTGCAGCAGCGGCTGCGCGAACTGGCCGAGGCCGGTGACGAAGAGCATGCAAGCGCTGGCTGGGACGATCTGCTGAGCCGCCATGTGCTCAAACGCCTCGAAGGCCTGGTCCAGCTCTGGCGCGATGCCCGCGCGCTGCAGCGCATGATGGCCGAGGGCCGGCTCGACACCGCATGGACGCCCGCCTACGAGCGCTGGACCTTCAGCCCCGAAGAGCGCCACCACGACCACGGCATGCAGCTGTTCTCGGCCGCATCGGCCTGCACGGTCACCTTCCTGGCCTGCCTGATGTGGATCTTCAGCGGCTGGAGCGACGGGGCCGGTGCGGTCATCATGTGCGCCGTCACTTCGTGCTTCTTTGCCGCGCAGGACGAGCCCGCGCCGGCGCAGCTGAGTTTTTTCTACGCCAACACGCTGAGTCTCGCGATGGGCCTGCTGCTGCTCTTTTTGATCCTGCCCGCCGCGCAGGAATTCGAGACCCTGGTGCTGGCACTCGCGCCGGTCTTCCTGATCCTCGGCACACTCGTCACACGGCCGGCCTTCGCGGTCATCGTGATGGGCCTCACCGTGACGCTGGCCACCAGTCTGGGTCTGTCGGATTCGTACAGCGCGGACTTCGGCCTCTTCGTCAACAGCGGCCTGGCCAGCGTGGCCGGCGGCGTGATGGCCCTGGTGTGGACGCTGCTGACGCGGCCCTTCGGCGCGCGCCTGAGCCTGCACCGCCTGCTGCGCGCCACCTGGGCCGACCTCGCCGACACCGCCGCGGGCCGCCATCGCGCCGACGTGAACAAACTCCGCGCCCGCATGATCGACCGGCTGGCGCAGCTGATGCCGCGCCTCGCTTCGGCCACCGGTTTGCAAGGCACCGAAGGCCTGCCCGAACTGCGCGTGGGCCTGAGTGCCGTGCTCTTGCAGCGCGAGGAAATGCAGCTGCCGCCGCAGGCTTCTCATGATGTTCAAGCAGCGCTCGACGCGCTGGCGCTGCACTACCGGCGCCGCGCGCAAGTGCCCGTGGACACGCCGCTGGATCCCTCCGCGCTGCTGCGTCGCCGGCTGAATCGCGCGATCAACGAACTCGCCACCGGCCCTGCTTCGGAAGATGCGCACGAAGCGCTGCATGCACTCGTCGAGCTGCGCCTGACCCTCACACCCGAGCAAGAAGAAGCGTCCACATGATCGGAGACCTCAGCCTCTACGGCATCTACTTCCCGGCCATGGCGCTGCCGCTGCTGCTGGCCTTCCTGGCACTGATCCCGATGCGCTGGCTGCTGGGCCGCGCAGGCGTCTACCGCCACGTCTGGCACCGCTCGCTCTTCAATCTCTCGCTCTACCTGATCGTGTTCTACGGCATGGTGGTCTGGACCACAGGATGGCTCTCATGAAACGCAAGACCTCTTCTTCCTTGTCCAATACCTGGGCGCCGCTGGCGCGCAAGGCCCTGCCGGTGGCGCTGACGCTCGCCGTGGCTGCAGTTGCGCTGGGGGCCGGCCGCCGCGCCTGGGCGCATTACAGCGACACGCCGTGGACGCGTGACGCCCACATCCGCGCCAGCGTGCTACAGATCGCGCCCGATGTCTCGGGCCTGTTGACGCAAGTCTGGGTGCACGACAACCAGCGCGTGGCGCGCGGCGATCCGCTCTTCCAGATCGACCCGGCACGTTACGAACTGGCTCTCGCCCAAGCCCGCGCCACGCTCGCTCAAGCGCGCGCCGCGCAAGCCCAGGCGCAGGCCGGCTTGAGCAACCAGCGCGTGCAACTGGCGCAGGCGCGGCGCGAGTCCGAGCGCAACCACAGCCTCTCGGAACTGGTCGCGAAGGAGAACATCGAACAAGGCGAGATGAAGGTTCAGCAAGGCCAGGCCGCAATGGCGCTCGCGGAAGCGCAAACCGCCTCGGCCGCCGCATCGAAGGCCGCAGCGGAAGCCGCTGTACAAGTGGCCGAACTCAACCTCGCGCGCACCACCATCCGCAGCGCCGTGGACGGCTATCTGAACGACAACGCACCGCATGCCGGCGACTACGTCAACGCGGGCAAGCCGGTGCTTTCCATGGTCGATGCGGGCACCGTCTATGCAGACGGTTATTTCGAAGAGACCAAGCTCGACAAGATCCACCCGGGCCAGGCCGTGCGCCTGCAGATCATGGGCCAGAGCACGAGCCTGCACGGCCATGTGCAAAGCCTCGCCGCCGGCATCGAGGACCGCGACCGCAGCAGCGGCAGCAATCTGCTGCCCAACGTGAACCCGAGCTTCAACTGGGTGCGCCTCGCGCAACGTGTGCCGGTGCGCATCGCCATCGATGACTGGCCTGCCGACCAACGGCCCACCATCGGCCGCACGGCGACGGTTTCGGTTCTTGAGAGCAAGAGCACACAGGGAGCCAAGCCATGAAACCGCCTATCGTCTCTCGCACGGCTTCTCGCACGCTGGCGCTTGCAAGCGCGCTGCTGATGGCTGCGTGCACGACCGTCGGCCCCGACTACAAGCTGCCCGCCAACGCCGCCCTGCAGCGCCCGGCCGCGCAGACTTCTTTCACACAAGCGCAGGGCAACACTGCCGTCAGCCTCGACCCGTTGCCGCCGCAGTGGTGGCACCTGTATCGCAGCACCGAGCTGGACGCGCTCGTTGAACAAGCGCTGGCCGCCAACACCTCGCTGCGCGTTGCCGAAGCGCATCTACGCAGCGCAGCGGCTCTCGTCACGCGCGTGAACGCCGAGCACGACCTGCACTTCGGCGCCGTGGCCGCCGTCAAGCGTGCGCGCGAATCGGGCGAGGCCTTTCTGCTGCCCGAGCAATTGCCGGTGATGAACGAAGGCGAGATCGCGTTGCAGGCTTCATACCAGCTCGACCTCTGGGGCCAGCTCAAGCGCGGCGAGGAAGCGGCCGAGGCCAATCTGCAAGCCGTCGAGGCCGCGCAGGATGTGGCGCGCGTCAGCGTGGTCGCGCAGACCGTGCAGGCCTACGTGCAGATCTGCCACGCGCAGACCCAGAAGCGCGTGGCTGAGCATGCGCTCGCGCTGCAGGAACACAGCCTGCAACTCGTCCAGCGCATGCTGGATGCGGGCCGTGGCAGCAGCACCGACGTGCTGCGCGCCCAAGGCCTGGTGGATGCACAGCGCGCCGGCCTGCCGCGCTTCGATGCCGAACGCGACGCGGCCTTCTATCGTCTGGCCTATCTGCTCGGCCGATTGCCGCAGGAGTTGCCGGCATCGAGCGTCACCTGCGCCGCGCCCCTTCAGCTCGACCGGCCTTTGCCCATCGGCGACGGCACGGCCTTGCTGAAGCGTCGCCCCGATGTGCGCCAGGCCGAACGCCAACTCGCGGGCGCCAGCGCGCGCATCGGTGTGGCCACGGCCGAGCTCTATCCCGACATCCGCTTGGGCGCTTCGTTAGGCCTCGTCGGCGTGGCCGAACATCTGGGCCGGCCCGCAACGCAAAGCTTCGGCATCGGCCCCTTGATCAGCTGGCGCATTCCCGATGCCGGCGCCAAGGCCCGCGTGAAGATGGCCGAAGCCGACGCGCAGGCCGCG
>FSVW01004247.1_pt1 | contig 15360 bp, 10 predicted proteins | sample 1637551 | NCBI WGS metagenome assembly FSVW01 (sample SAMEA3914814, study PRJEB12502) | metagenome | biome: forest; material: soil | place: USA | collected 2011-09-16 | depth 0.1 m | reverse complement strand
GCGGTGGCCGAACCGCCGCCGGTGTCGAACATCTGCTCGGCCGCCTGGATGGCCATGCGGCCGACGATGATCTGCGTCTTCGACTGGGCGAGTGCGCTGCGCATCACCAACTCGTCGACGTTCGGCGCGTCGTTCGTGATGGCGATCGCCGAGACGTCGAGCGTTCGGGCCGCGTCGGAGATCAGGGTGTCGATCGCATGCGAGGTGGCGGCGATGTCGCCGACGGCCTGCTGGACGAAATGGTCGCCGGTGGCCGTCTCCGAGGCGCTGTGCTTGGCCGAGCGGGCGCTCTTCTGAACATAGGCCGTCGCGTCGCTGAGCACATTGCGCACGATGCCGCCAATGACGGCTACCAGGTGCAACTGCGCGCGCGCGGCGCCGTGGCGGCGGGCGAAGGGGTTGCTGCTCTTGCGCACGCTGACCTCGTGCGGCCAGACCTCCACATGATCGAGATCGACGCCACCGCTCGCGGTGAGCCGCTGGCCCATGCCGTCCCAGTCGTCGTGGATTGTGATGCCTTCGCGGTCGGCCGGCACCAGCGCGCCGGTCATCTGACCGTTTTCATCCATCGCGCTGAAGCTGGTGTAGTCCGCGAAGATCGCGCCGGTGGCGTACCACTTGCGGCCGTTGAGCACGAACTTGTCGCCCTGCGGCAGCAAGGTCGTGCGTAGCATGTTCGGCCGCGGCGTGCCGATCTCCATGTTCGCGCCGCCGAAGAGCTTTCCCTTGAGCACCTCGCCAACGTATTTCTGGCTGTTCGTCGCCAGCGGATCGATGGCGATCGTTTCCAGAAAACCGAAATGGCCGCGCAGCGCGTGCGCGACGTTCGAATCAGCCGCGGCCAGCGCGCAGGTTACCTCGACCTGGTCGGCCAGGCTGCCGCCCGGGCCGCCGAGCGAGGTGGGCACGCGGAGCCACGTCAGGCCGGTCTCGCGCAGCCTGTGGAAGATATCGAAGGGCAGCTCGCGGTTCAGCTCGCGCTGCACGGCGCCGGCGGCGATCTCGGCGGCGATGGCCGGCAGGCCGGCAAGAATTTCCTCGCGGCTGCGTTCCAGCCGTGCAGGTAACGCGTTACGTAGGCTGCTGTGCAGCAAGGGATCGGCGAGCTGTGCGGACATGTTCTGAGTCTCTGGAATCAATCAGTCAATCAATCAAGCGAAAGTCCTTCGACGGCCACCAGCTCGTGCGCCAGCCGTAGCGGCTCGCGGACGATCCAGCCGTCGAAGTCGAAGTCCTCGGGCAGGAAGCCCCAGTCGAGCAGGAAGCCCTTCTGCAGCCGCAGGCCCTCCACGTACTGCTCCGACAGCTGCACGCCGAAGTGCAGGTGCAGGTCGGGGCCGTAGCCGCGGCGTACGTTGTCGGCGGTGCTGTGGCTCTCGGCCGCCACAGCGGTGATGACCTGCTCCGGATGGCTGCGCGCCCAGTGCGAGGCCTTCAGCAAGGTGGCCAGGTAGCGGGCCACGATGTCCGGCCGCTGCTCGGCCAGCTCGCGGTTCACCGTCACCGGCCGTGGCGTGCCGGTGTTCACGCGCACGAAGGGATCGGGATGCGCATTGATGTCCAGCAGCGGGCGCAGGCCCAGCTCGCGCACGAGGCCGGCGCCGTGCGCGCCCTTGGCGTAGATGACGTCGACCTTGCCGTCCAGCAGCGCGTCGACCGTCACATGGCGCAGCAGCGCGCGGCTGCCGTCGGCGTTGCGCTGCTCGAAGTCATGGCCGGCGATGTCCACGATCTCCACGTCGGCCGGCTTGAGCCCGGCCAGTTGCAGCGCGGTGACCAGGCCGTGCAGATCCTGCGCACGCGGGAAGTCGACCACCTGCGCGGTGTTCTTCGGGATGCCGAGGCGCCGGCCCTTGATGTCGGCCAGCGTCTTGATGTCGCTGTCCGCGCGGACGAGGATCAGCTGTTCCTCATCCACCCAGGTGATGCCGACGACGACGGTGTCCTGCCCGCCGGCCTTGGCCCAGATCGCCGGGATGTTGCCGCCTTCGCGAAAGCTTGCCGGCAGGCTGTGGGTGAAGTGCGAGCGGCGCACGGCCGGGTCCTGCGATTCGCGCAGCGACTGCACGACGATGCCCTCGCGCTCGAAGGCTTCGTGAATCCAGCGGAAGTGCTGGGCCAGGCCCGAGGCGGTCGGTACCGGGCAGCGGGTGTACCAGATCTCTTCGACTTCGATGCGGGCTTCCAGGGTAGCGGTCGACATGGTTTTGATTCCTCCTTGAGACCTGCTGCGCATTGCAGTCTTTGTGCCATGCCGCCCGCGGGGCCGGCTCTGCGCGGGGGTGGGCAAATGCTGCTCGGAACGCAGCAGCGCAACGGCATTGCTGTTGGCTGCGAAGCAGCAAGGGTGGCTTGCGGAAGCAGTCCCATTGCTGCGAATCAGACAAGGCTGCTAGGTGCCGGACAGCGCCTGCCCGGCCGGCGGCGCGGGCTCCAGCTCCCAACGCGACCAGCGCCGGTCGGCCAGCATCAGCAGTGGCAGCACCATCGCGGCAAGACCCGACACCGAGATCGCCGAAGCCGCGCCGATCCGGTCTGCCAGCGCGCTGATCGTCATCACCGCGAACGGTTGCAAACCCAGGCCGACCACGTTGAAAAGACCCATCAGCCGCCCGCGCATCCCCGGCGGCACGATGCACTGCATCGTCCCCGTGCAGCCGACCATCGCCAGCGAGGTCGCCAGCCCGGCCATGAAGATCGCCGCCATGCGCAGCTCCAGCGACCGGCTCTGCGCCATCACGACGAACCAGCCGCCCATCCAGACGAGCGACAGCGACAGGATCGGCCCCATCCGCGAGAGGCCTGTGACGAAGGGCGAGAGCAGGAAGGCATAGCACAGCGATCCTGCGCCGGCCGAGGCCAGGATGAGGCCAGTCTGGCGCGCATCGCCCTGCGTCAGCGCGGGGATCAGTTGCAACATCGCCAGGCCGAACATCTGCAGGATGGCGGATGAAAAGTAGAGATTGCGCAGCCGCACGTCGTTCCTGACCATGCGCAACATAACGCCCAATCCACGCGGGCCCCGATGCGGCTCCTGCGCCGCCGGTTTGACCCCGCGCAGCGCCAGCAGCGAGGCCATCACGGCGAGGAAGGACAAGCCGTTCTGCAGGAAGGCCATCGCCGCGCCCCACTGCGAAATCAGCAGCGCGGCCAGCGCCGGCCCGCTGATGCGCGCGACGTTCAGGACCATCGAGTTGATGCTGACCAGCTTGCGGATTTCGCCGAGGCCGACCAGATCGAACAGGAAGGCCTGCTGCGCCGGGAAATAGACCGCCTGCGTGCATCCGAGCAGCAAGGCGAGGCTGTAGATCTGCCAGAGCTGGATCGCGCCGGTGTGGCTCAGCAGGGCCAGGCTCAGTGCCACGCTCATCTGCACGACATGGCAGGACAGGAGAACTCTGCGGCGCGGGAAGCGGTCCGCCAGCGCGCCGCTGAACGGACTCAGGATCAACACCGGCATGGCCATGCAGATCGACAGCAGGCCCAGCGAGACGGCCGCGCCGCCGGACAGGCGATAGACGACCAGGCCGAGTGCGGTCGACTGCAGGAAGGTGCCGATCATCGACACGGCCTGGCCCGACAGGTAGATGCGCGTGTGGCGCGTGCGCAGTGGCGTGAAGTTGTTCTTCCAGACCGCAACGATGCGGCTGCTCATGAAGGAAGGGCGCTCGCCAGTTGGCGAGCCGGCCCGAGGCTTCGCTCCAAGGCCTGCAGCGATAGCCGCACCGCCGCAAAGCCATGCGCCTGCATCGCCTGCTCGTAGTCGCCCAAGGCCGTCAGCAGCGGCTTGCCCTCGTGCTTCACGGCGGCCAGCTCATGCACCAGCAGCCCGGCATCGAAGATCGCCGTGTTGCCGCCCAGCGCGCGGAAATAGGTCATCGCGTGGATCGCATCGCCGAGCAAGGTGACCCTGCCGGTCGGCCAGGGATCGGGCGGCTCTGACGAGCGCACCTTCAGCGCCGCGACGGTCGACGGATGCGTGTGCCGCAGTAGCCTCAGCAGCTCCGGATGCCAGCCTTGCAGATGGTCGGCCAGCAACTCCAGCAGCTGCGCGCCGTTGGCCTTGTCGAGCACCGCATCGAGAGCCAGCTCGTTCTGGCGGAAGGCAGTGTTCCACCACAGGTAGTCGGTCGTGTTGCTGAAGTGCAAGCCCTCGATGCCGCTGTGCGTCGCGTCGTCGGCGCCGATCAGTCCGTAGTCCCGAAACGCCTGGGCATCGACCCGATGCGCGCTGATCGAAAGCCCGTGACCGCGGCCGTTCTTCGGCCGTATGCCGACCTGCCTCTCGAAGAACAGCGGCAGCAGGCCCAGGCGCTTTGCCTCCTTCACGCTGATCTTGCCGGCCAGCCGCCGCACGCCGGTGTCGAACACGCGGGCGTGGGGCAGCAATTGCTGGCGCACGCGCGAGTTGATGCCGTCGGCGCCGACGACAATGTCGGCGTTGGCGCTGCTGCCGTCGGCGAAGTGGAGGCTTACCGAACCGTCGGCCTGCTTGACGTAGTGGCTGTACTCGGCGCCATAGCGGACGTGCTCGTCGAGTCCGCTGAGCAGGACCTGGCGCAAGGTGATGCGGCTGACCGACTTGCCGGCGTGGGCGTCGTCCACATCGCCGGGCAAGACCTGACCCCGTAAATCCTCGACCGCCCCAAGCTGTTCATCGAGGCTGACCGAGGCAATCGGCGACCGGCCGGTCGTCGCCTCGAAGGCTTCGAACAGAGGGGCCGGCAGGCAGGCCCGCAGCGCCTGGATGCCGCGCTCGCGGATGCGCAGGCGGAAGCCCTGCACATAGTCGTCGCGCACGCGGGACTTCTCGTACACGGTGGCCTGGATGCCCTGCCTCAGCAGCCCCTGCGCCAGCGTCAGCCCCCCGGGCCCGCCGCCGACGATGGCGACCCGCATCATTGGAGCCCCTCGTCCGGCGTGTACGCCGGTCGATCCCCCGAGGGGATGCGGGCCGGCTCGGGAGCGGCCCAGCGCTCGGCCCGCGACTGGTTTGATAGAGCTTGCCTCATCGGCCGTCCCCCTTCAGGTAGTAGCCGCCGATCAGCGGGAACTTCCAATGCACCGGATCGTGGACCGTGTGCGTGCGCGCATTGCGCCAGTGGCGGTCATGCCCGTGCGAGGGGAGGGTGGAGCTGGCGCCGCCGAGCTGGAACAGCTTGTTGCTGGCCAGCAGCGCGATCTCGGTGGTCAGGATCTTGGCTTCGGCCAGCGCGACCGCCGCGGCGGTGTTGGCGGCCGGGTCCTGGCTTGCCACGGCCTTGTCGAAGATGTTTGCACCGCGCTCCAGCAGCGCCTCGGCCGCATGCAGGCGCGTCACCAGATTGCCGACCTCCTGCAGGATGTACGGGTCGTCCACCGCCCGCTCGACACCGGCGCGGCGGAAGGCGCGGGCGTGCTCGCGCACATAGGCGATGGTCTCGTCCACCGCGGCCTGCGCGATGCCGAGGTCGATGGCGCTGTGAACCAGGTCGGGGATGCCGAAGCTGGTGGAGGTGGCGCGGGCGCGCTCGCTGTCCAGCAGATGGCTGGCTTCGACGATCACGTTGTCCAGCAGCAGGGTGCCGCTGGCCGTCGTGCGTTGGCCGAAGCCGTCCCAGTCGTCGAGGATCGTCAGGCCCGGCGCGTGGCGCGGCAGCACGGCGGTGACGGACTTGCCGTTCTCGTCCAGGCAGCCGATCGAGATCAGGTGCGAGTACAGCGCGCCGGTCGAATAGAACTTCTGGCCGTTGACGACATAACGGTCGCCCTGCCGGGTGACTCGCGTGGTGGTGACGCCCGATTGCACGCCGCCCGCTTCCGCGTGGCCGTTGCCCCAGCGGTAGCCGTAGAGCACCTTGCCGAAGAACTCGTCCTTCTGCTCGGGCCGGCCGACCGCGTCGATGATGGCGTTCGACAGCAAGATGCTCAGCATCAACTGGCCCAGTGAAGGATCGGCGGCCGAGATGATGCTGACCGTGCGCGCCACCGTCGCATAGCGGATCTCCGCGCCGCCGTAGGCCCGCGGCACGCGCGCCGCCAGCAGGCCGCTCTGCGAGAACTGGTCCAGCTCGGCCCAAGGCAGGCGTCGCTGCTGGTCGCGCTGCAGCGCTTCGAGCCTGAAGCTCGCGGCCAGCCGGTGGGCGACCTCGATCGCCTCCTCGTCACTGCGGATGATGTGGGCCGCCTGCGTGGGCAGATCGACCCGATGACTCTGAACGTTAGGCGCGCTCATTGGAGCCCCTCGTCCAGCGAATACGCTGGCCGGTTTCCCAAGGGGACGGCGATACGTGACGGATCGACCGCCACGCACATCGCCAGGTGGGCCGGCTCGGGAGCGGCCCAGCGCTCGGCCCATGAAGAGCTAAATACAGGATTGTTCATCTGATTTCCTAAACGGTGGCATCGGCGAAATTGCCGTAGATGCCTTCTGCCGAGTTGATGAAGTTGCGCAGGCGCTTGCTGCTGACGACCACGCGCGTGGCGGCGATCAGCGGGATGCGGGGCAGATCGGTCTGCGCCAGGCGCTGGAACTGCAGGTAGTGCTGGCGGCGCTTCGCCGGGTCGAGCTCGGTCTGGGCGCTTTCCAGCGCGCGGTCCATCTCGGCGCTCGCGTAGTGGGTGCCGTTCGAGAAGGCCACGCCGGGCTGGAAGTTCTTCGACCAGTACCAGCGCTGCGTGCCGATCGCCGGGTCCGGGCCGGAGTTGCCGCCGATCACCGCGGTATCGAAATCGCGCCGCGTGTAGATGCGGTTGACGAACTCGGCGAAATCCTGGTTGCGCACCTCGAGCTTGACGCCGACTTTCGCCAGCGCACTGCGGATGTACTGCGCCGTCTGCACGGCCTCGGCGCCCGGCGTGGGGTCGATCTTCAGCGTCAGCCGCAGGCCCTGCGCATTGCGCCGCAGGCCGGCGGCGTCCAGCAGCGCCTCGGCCTTGGCGGGGTCGAAGGCATAGGTCGGCACATCGCCCCGGTAGAACTCGCGCATCGCCGGCGGGATCGGCGAATCGGCCACGCTGCCATGGCCGTGATAGATGTTCTTCAGGATGAAGCCGCGGTCGATCGCATGGGCAAAGGCCTGGCGCACGCGCAGGTCGCGGAACACCGGCCGGTCGAGGTTGAACTCCAGCGCGTTCACGGACGCGGTGAAGGCCTGGTCGATCTCGCTGACCTGCAAGGACGGGTTGCGCTGCAGCCGCTCAACATCGGCCAGCGCCACCGTGCCGAGCTGCACCTCGCCGGTTTCCAGCGCCGCGGCCACGCCGGCCAGATCCGGCACGATGCGGAAGACCAGCTTCTCGATCCGCGGATGGCCGCGGTCCCAGTAGTCCGGGTTGCGCCCCAGCACGATCTGGCTGCCACGCTCGCGCCGCACGAAGCGGAAGGGGCCGTTCCCGATCGGCGCGGCGTTGTGCGGATTGAGCAGCGGGTTGCTGCCGGCGTAGAGATGGCGCGGCAAGACTTGCGATTCGATAGAGACCAGTGCGCTGAGCAGGTAGGGAGCGGGCCGCGACAGCCGGAGCACGGCGGTCAGTGGATCGGGCGTCTCCACCTGCTCGACGTTGGCGAAGGTCGAACGGCCGCGGGCGTTGTACTTCTTCCAGACTTCCTCGACCGAGTACGCCACGTCGGCCGCGCTGAAGGGTTGGCCGTCATGCCATTTCACGCCGGGCCGCAGCTTCAGGGTGAGGCTCAGGCCGTCGGCGCTCCAGGCCCATTGCTGCGCCAGCCGGGCCTGCGGCTTGCCGTCGATGCCGAACGTCAGCAGGCCGTCGAACAGCTTGCTGGACGCCGTGTAGATATTGCCTTCGGTGGACAGCGCATTGGTCAGCGATTGCGGATCGGAGGCCTGGGCGATCACCAGCGTGCCGCCGCCTGGCTCGGCGCCGAAGGAGGTAAGGGCGGCGGTGCCGGCCAGCGTTGCGGTGAACTGTCTTCGTGTCAGTGGCATATGAAAGTTAGCTTGAAGCCAGCCATGCGTCGGCGAGGTTGCCGAGAAGGCCGCCCGTATCGGTCTCGACCAGATTGCTGACGCGCTTGCTGGCGACGATGACGCCTTCGGCGGTGACCACCGGGATGCGTGGCAGGTCCTGCAAGGCGAGGCGCTGAAACTGGTCGTAGAGGCCGCGGCGCTTGGCGACATCCAGCTCCACCTGCGCCGCTTCGAGCAATCGGTCCGCCTCCGCGCTCGCGTAGTGGGTGGCGTTCGAATAGGCCACGCCGGGCTGGAAGTTCTTCGACCAGTAGAAGCGCTGCAGGCCGATGGCCGGATCCGGCGCAGTCGAGGCGCCGGACAGGTTCAGGTCGAAATCGCGTCGCGTGTAGATCCGCTGTAACCATTCGGTGAAATCCTGGTTCCGCACCTCCAGCTTCACGCCGATGCGGGCGAAGCTGCTGCGCAGGAAGAAGGCCGTCTGCACATAGCTGGCCGAGGGGCTCGGGTCCAGGCGCAGGCTCAGGCGCTGGCCCTGCCGGTCGCGCCTGAAGCCGGCCTCGTCCAGCAGGCTTTCCGCGCGCTTCAGGTCGAACGGATAGTGCGGGCCGGCGCTGCTGTGGAACTGGGGGAAGTTGTTCGGGATCGGCGAATCGGCCGCGCTGCCGCGGCCCAGCAAGATGTTCCTGACGATGAAGTCCCGGTCGATCGCGTGGGCGAAGGCCTGGCGCACTCGCAGGTCCTGCAGTGGCGGGCGGTCGAGGTTGAACTCGAAGGCCATGATGCCGGTGCCGCCATAGGTGTTGGCGCGCTCGTGGACCTTCAGCGCCGGCAGGCGGCCGAGGCGGCTGATGTCGGGGGCCGCCAAGTTGTCGCCGCTGGCCACATGGACGGCGCCCGTCTCCAGCGCGGCGGCGGTGGCCGCGGCATCGGGGATGAAGCGGTAGATGATCTGGTCGAGAAAGGGCCGCTGTGCATCCCAGTAGTCCTCGTTGCGCTGCAGTTGGATGTGGCTGCCGCGTTCCCAGCGCACGAAGCGGAACGGGCCGGTGCCGATCGGCCGCACGTTGGCAGGATTGGCCAGCACATCGCGGCCCGCGTACAGATGCTTCGGCACCACCTGCGAATCGCGCGGGTTCAGCGCGCTGAGCAGGTAGGGCGCCGGCCGGGCCAAGCGCCAGACCGAGGTCAGCGCGTCCGGCGACTCGACCCGCTCCACATGCGGGAAGGCCGAGCGCCCGCGCGAGCTGTACTTCTTCCACACCTCCATCACCGAGAAGGCGACGTCCTCCGACTTGAACGCTTGGCCGTCGTGCCACTTGACGCCGGGGCGCAGGTGAAAGGTGACGGTCAGGCCGTCGGGGCTGATCGTCCAGGCGCGAGCCAGCTGCGGCACCGGGCCGTTGTCGGGGCTCAGCGCCACCAGGCCGTCGAAGATCTTGGCGGAGACCAGCTGGGTTGGCGGCGAGGTGGTGATGGCCGTCGTCAGCACCGCCGGCTCGGGGTTCTGCGCGATGACGAGCGTGCCGCCACGCCTGGGGCTAACTGCGGCGTTCGACGGCGTCGTGGGCATGACCCAACCGGCCGCCGCCAGCGCCGAACTCCCGACGAGGGCGCGCCGCGTCACCATTGGTAGTTCAGCCTGGCGTAGTAGAAGGCGCCGCCGAAGCCGTAAGGCGTGTTCTGGTTTGGATAGGGGTTCTCGTAGTTCAGCGTGGAAGCCAGCGCAGCCGGCTGGTCCAGCGCGCGCTTGTTGAACAGGTTGCGCGAGCCGATCGTGGCTTTCAACTCCTTGGTGAAGCGGTAGCCGACGCTGGCGTCGGTGATGAAGGCATTCGGCGAGACTGAGTCCTGGTCGGCATTGAGCACGTTGTTCACCGTGCGCGTCTTCGAATAGAAGCTCTCGACCACGTCGACTTGCCAGGCCCCGATGCGCCAGCCCAGCGTGCCGCGCAGGATGTGCTGGGGCAGCGCTTCTTCGAGCAGCGCGATGCGGTCGCGGCCGAGCAGCGAGAGGCCGGCCTTCTGCAAGGCGGCCGGCGTGTTGACGCTCAGCACCTTCTGCTGGTTGTAGGCGTAGCTGAGGCCCCAGGTGGTCGAGCCGGCCGTGTAGTCGAGCTTCGCTTCGAGGCCGCGCGTGCGCGTCTTGCCGATGTTGGCGAAGTACTTGACCGCCTGGCTGCTGGTGAGGCCCGCGGCTTTCAGGATGTTGGCGACCACCGGCGTGTTGAAGCCGTTGAAGGCGCCGGTCAGGTAGATGCGGTCCTTGATGTCGATCTGGTAGACATCGAGCGAGGCGGACAGACTGGCCGTCGGCGTCAGCACCGCGCCGAGGCTGATGTTGTTGGACTTCTCGGCCTTCAGCTTGCTGGCGCCGAGTGCCACCGCGGCCGGCGAGTCGGGCGGCACGGTGTCGTAGTTGTAGGAGATGTACGAGGTGTTGGTGATCGGGTCGTTGGTCGGCTGCACCGTCGCGCTGGAGTAGTACTGCTCGGCCAGCGAAGGTGCGCGGAAACCGTTGCTCACCGTGCCGCGCAGGGCCAGCGCGGGCGAGACCTCGTAGCGGTTCGAAAGCTTGCCCGACACAGCGCTGCCGAAGTCCGAGTAGCGCTCGACGCGTGCGGCCAGGCCGGCCTGCCACTTCGGTGTCAGCTGCTGGGAGAGGTCGATGAACAGGGCCTTGTTGTTGCGGTCCTTGTCGAAGGCGAACTGCGGGGAGAAGCCGGTCAGGAAGGCCGAGCCGGCGCCGGCCAGGGTGCCACGCAGGTTCACCGCCGGGTAGTCGCTCGGGAACACATAGCCGCCGCCGGCATAGGAGTAGTACTCGCCGGGGCCGAGTGCCAATTCGCTGAAGCGGTACTCGGCGCCGACGGTCGTTCGCAATGGCTCGCTGAACAGGCCGGTCGTGAAGGCGCGGCGGAAGTTCGCCGTCGCCAGCGTTTCCTTGAAGTCGAGGTTGCCGACGTAGAGGTCGCCCAGCGGCACCAGCGTGCCGAAGGACGCGTTGATCGTGTTGAGCACCGAAATGTCCGCGCGGTTGCGGCCGCAGCTCAGGCCCGCGTCCCAGCTCCAGCCGAGCAGGTTCGTGCCGGTCAGGCCGACGTTCAGCTGGTAGTCCTTCTCGATCGTCTGCAGGCTCGGGCCGTAGCCGCCCGGCGTCGTGACGACGTTCGCCGTGCCGTTGGTCTCCGAGCGGAACGAGCCCTTGGCCCGCGAGTTGCGGTGGCTGTAGGTGGCGAAGGAGTAGAGCTTGATGTCCTCGTTCAGCGGCAACTCGAGGTTCCACGAGGCGCTGGCCTGGCGCTGGATCGGCACCACCTCGACGTTGGACCAGACGTAGCGGTTGGCCGTCGCCTCGCGCGGATCGCCGGGCGCGGCGTAGAGCTGCCAGATCGGCTTCGTCGGTTGCTTCCACGGGCCGAGCACCGCGCTGTCTCCGGTGTCCTGCACCGAGGCGCTGAGGTTCAGGAAACCGCCATTCGAGCCGAGCTCCAGGCCCTTGTTCAGGTTGGCGGTCTCGGTGCGGCCGGCATCGCCGATGTCACCGACCTTGGCGACCGAATGGTTGTACTCGCCGTAGGTGATGTCGGCCGCGCCGCCGACCGCCTCGGACTTCAGGATCACGTTGATCACGCCGGCGATCGCGTCCGAACCGTACTGCGCCGCGGCGCCATCCGTCAGCACCTCGACCCGCTCGACCGCGCTGACGGGGATGTGGCCGAGGTCGGCCGCAGAGGAACCGAGCGAGGCGCCGCCGCTGTTGTTGATCAGCGAGCTGCCATGCCGGCGCTTGCCGTTGACGAGGATCAGCACCTGGTTGCCGGACAGGCCGCGCAGCGAGGAACCACGCGTGTTCTTGGCCAGCGCGCCGCCGTTGCTGATGACGTTGATGTACGAGGGCGAGACGCTGGCCAGCGCCGTGCGCAGGTCCGATTCGCCGGTGGCGCGCAGCGCGACGGCATCGACGACCTGCACCGGCGCCAGGCTCTTCAGCGCGGTCGTGCCTTCGCGCGAGCCGGTCACGACGATGGTGGCGACGGTGCCGCTGGCAGTGGTGTTGGCTTCCTGCGCATGGGCTGTGCCGCACAGGGCAGTCAGGGCCAATGCAATGTTTTGAAGGGGCGGAGCATTCAGCGGTCGTCGCATCAAGGGCTTTCTTGTCATGGAATGAGGGCGGCTTTGTGTCGCTTTGTGTCGCTTTGTTTGCAGCCTTCGTGCCAAGACGGGCATTGCTGCGCCGGCAGCAGCAGCACTTGCCAGCTGCGCGAAACGGCGCAGTCGATCGATGGGAACGCTGCCTGTGCAGCACGGCACGCGGGCGACAGGTGCAACCGGCGCGAGCCGCCTGCATCGGCGCCTGCTGCAATTGCAGCAGCCTGCCTCTAGCCCAGCACCCGCAGCAGAGCGGCCTCGGCGAGGCCCCGGATCAGGTTCAAGTAACTGTCTGGTGGCAAGCCGGGAACCTGCTGCCTCAGTGTGGCGAGATCGAAGGCCGTGCGGCGCTCGGCGATCCATTGCAGCGCGGGTGCCAGGTTCGCGCCGACGGGTCGTTGCAAGGTGATCCGCTCGATCCAGGCGGCGTCGCGCGCGGTCACGGTCAGTTGCAACGCAGGCGAGGCGCTTTCGAGCGTCAGCGTCGATCCGGGGATGCGCAAGAACGTTGCGCGGCGCAGACGCTCATCGGCTGCCTTGCCTGGCAGCAAGGACTGTGCGTCGATGCTTGACGTTAGCGTCGGCAGTTCGGCCAGCAAGGCCCCCGCCTGGCCGGCAAGGTCGCTCGCGCCATACAGCGGCTGGCGCCAGGCGGGTTCCTGCAGCAGCCGCTGCTTCAATTCGCGCAGCAGCGCATCGGCCAAGGTTGGCGGCCGCAGCACGATGCTCAGCGACAGGCTGTCGACCAGCGCTTCGGTCTGATGCCAGATGCCGCGGGGCAGGAACAGGACCGAGCCCGGCTGCATCGTGATCGTCTCGGCATCGGCGGGGATATCGACCGGGAAGCCGTTCTCCGCGCACTGCGGATAGAGATCGTCCGCCGGCAGCATGTCCGGGCCGAATTGCGGGCCGACAGGCCACTGCAGCCCCTCGACCGGCGCGACGCAGAAACGCTTGCGGCCTTGAAGCTGGATCGAGATCACGTCCTCGCCGTCGAAGTGAGCCGGCAGGCCATCGCCTTGAGGCGAGGCGAAGGCGGCGAGGCGGGCGCTGCCGGCCGGTATCTGCAATTCTTGTTCGAGCTTTGCCAGCAGCGGCGGCAGCTCGGCATACCAGGGGGTCAGGTCATGCAGATAGACGGTCAGGCCCATCGCGAACAGATGGGCTGGATGGGCCGCGCTGTCCAGCGACTGGACCGTCTTCGCGCCACGGCCGAAGGACAGGCGGCCGCGGTAGCGGTCGAACAGGCTCAGCACAGGTTCGGCGGCGAGAGCCTGCAAGCGGCGTGGCAAGCGGGGCAGCGCATCGTTGAGCAGGAAGTGGCGTTCCGGCCAGCCGCGTGCTTGAAGTGTGTTGGCGTCGAGGCCGGCGAGCAGGGTGCCGGGGTCGATCGCCGGCATGGGGGTTCGTTCATAGGACATGCGCGGGATCAAGCGACGATCGTGCCAGTCGCGCGCAGCGAGTTCGGGCCATCGGATGGCCGTGCGGAAGCAGCGCTGCTGCAATTGCAGCAAGCGCGTTGACTGCCGATGGACACGCGGCACTGAGTCGCATCGGCGGTCTTCATGCGCTGCCCGCGCATCGATATTCGCGGAGCTCAGTTGCCAGCCGCGCGATGCCTTGAATAGCGGCCCGCGCTGCTGCCCGCGCATCGTCGATGGTTGATTTGCGCGCCTGTTGCTGCGGCAGCAACCGTGCCGTCGCCTTCGAGGCCGTGCGGCCGGAATGCCCGCCTCGGGCTGGCACATGAACTGCTATTTCAGAGGCAAGCCAGATCACCACCCACTTCCATGACCTCACGCCTAACTTCGAAAATCAGCGCATCAGGAGCCGATGCATGAGCACGGCGCAGGGCCGTCCCAAGCAAGCTCGCTCCCCCTTGGGGGGACAGGCCGCAGGCCCTAGGGGGCACCAATGAGCACCGCGACCCTCGCCTGGTTTGACCCGGCCTCGGCGCCTCGCGGCGGCCTGCTGCGCAGCCCCGGCGGCCTGGCCTCGGTCGGTGTGCACGTGCTGATTGCCGTCGGCGTGATTGCCTTTGCGCATCAAGTGCGGCCGGTCATCGAGCGGGCACGGACCATCGAGTTGACGATCGAACGTCCGCCAGAACCGAAGCCGGTCGAACCCCCGCCACCGCCGCCGCCCAAGCGCCTGGTCGAGACTGCGCCGACGCCGCCGAAGGCCGTGCCACTGCCGCAGCCCAAGACCGTCGACGCGCCGGCCGCTCAGGCCGAGGCCTATACGCCACCGCCAGCCCCGCCGCCGACCGCCGTGCTGCCGCCACCCGCGCCGCCCGCCGTGGCGCCCGCGCCCCCGGTGCAGAAGGTGATCGAGACCGCGCAGATTCCGAGCGACTACGTGAACCAGGTCTTCGCGCAGATCAACGGCAAGGCCAGCTACCCGGAAGCGGCCAAGCGCCGCCGCCAGGAAGGCCGCGTCGGCTACCAATTGACGCTGAGCCCGGCCGGCCAGCTGATCCGCTTCGAGATCCAGTCTTCCGGCACGCCGGCCCTCGACGACGCGGCGCGCGACGCGATCAAGGCCGCCGCGCCATTCCCGAAATTGCCGGACCTCGGCGGCAGCGTCTACCTGCTGTCGGGTGCCATCGTCTTCCGCATCAGCTAACGAGTTACCTACATGCAGTCCATCAGGAGAATCACATGAGCACCGCCGTTTCAACCGTCGCCGCCTCGCTGGCCCCGTGGGAGCTGTTCCTGCATGCCGACCCGATCGTCAAGACGATCATCGTCGGCCTCGCGCTGGCCTCGCTTGCGAGCTGGGCCGTCACCGTCGACAAGCTGCTGCAGTTCCGCCGCCTGCAGCGCCTGGCCGGCCAGTGGTTGGCCTCGGCCGGCAGCCGCAAGACGCTGGAGACCTTCGCCAAGGACACGAATCGCGACAAGGATCCGATCGCGCGCGTGCATGACGCCGTGCTGGCCGAATGGAAGGAGTCGCATGAGCATCGGCTGCATCTGAGCGAGTCGGGTCGCAACGGCATCAAGGAGCGGCTCTCGCGCGTCGCGCAGATCGCCAGCGGCGTGGAGATCGACCGGCTGCAGCGCGGCCTGCTGATCCTCGCCACCATCGGCTCGGTCGCGCCTTTCATCGGCCTGTTCGGGACGGTCTGGGGGATCATGAATTCCTTCCAGGGCATCGCCGCCTCGAACGACACCAGCCTGACCGTCGTCGCCCCCGGCATCGCCGAGGCGCTGTTCGCGACCGCGCTGGGCCTGGTGGCAGCGATCCCGGCCGTCGTCTCGTACAACCGTGCGGCGCGTGATCTCGGCGCCTATGC
>FSVW01003377.1_pt1 | contig 15399 bp, 10 predicted proteins | sample 1637551 | NCBI WGS metagenome assembly FSVW01 (sample SAMEA3914814, study PRJEB12502) | metagenome | biome: forest; material: soil | place: USA | collected 2011-09-16 | depth 0.1 m | reverse complement strand
GGCTTCCACCGTGGGCTCGTCCACCAGCACCTTCTGGAAGCGGCGCTCCAGCGCGGCGTCCTTCTCCACGTACTTGCGGTACTCGTTCAGCGTGGTCGCGCCGATGCAGTGCAGCTCGCCGCGCGCCAGGGCGGGCTTGAGCATATTGCCCGCGTCGATGGCGCCTTCGGCCTTGCCGGCGCCGACCATGGTGTGGATCTCGTCGATGAAGAGGATCACGCGGCCGGATTCGGCCGAGACTTCCTTGAGCACGCTCTTGAGCCGCTCTTCAAATTCACCGCGGAACTTGGCGCCGGCCAGCAGCAGGGCCATGTCCAGCACCAGCACGCGCTTGTCCTTCAAGCTGTCGGGCACCTCGCCGTTGATGATGCGCTGCGCCAGGCCCTCGACGATGGCCGTCTTGCCCACGCCGGGCTCGCCGATCAGCACCGGGTTGTTCTTGGTCCGGCGCTGCAGCACCTGGATCGCGCGGCGGATCTCGTCGTCGCGGCCGATCACCGGGTCGAGCTTGCCCTGGCGTGCCCGTTCGGTCAGGTCGAGCGTGTATTTCTTGAGCGCCTCGCGCTGGCCCTCGCTCTCCGCGCTGTTGACGGCCGCGCCACCGCGCACGGCGTCAATCGCCGTCTCCAGCGCCTTGCGCGTCAGGCCATGGCCACGCGCCACGCTGGCCAGGTCGGTCTTGGCATCGGCCAGGGCCAGCAGCACCATCTCGCTGGCGATGAAGGTATCGCCGCGCTTGCCGGCTTCCTTCTCGGCCGATTGCAAGAGCGTCACCAGTTCGCGCCCGGCGCCGAGCTGGCTGTCGCTGCCCGACACCTGCGGGAGGCCGGCAACCATGGAATCCAGCGCCGTCTTCAAGGCCGGCACGCGCACGCCGGCACGTTCCAGCAAGGGGCGCGGGCCGTCGTCCTGGGCCAGCATGGCCAGCAGCAGGTGGGCCGGTTCGATGTAGGGGTTGTCGCGCGCCAGGGCCAGGCTCTGGGCCTCGGCCAGGGCGTGCTGCAGGGTGGTGGTGAACTTGTCAGGGCGCATCGATTCTTCCTCGGCAGCTTTGTCGAATGGTCTGCATCTTGCGCTCGACTTCCGGATTTCAAGTGGGTGGACCGCCTCTGTCACGCTTCGGTAACGCCCGCTCTGACAGACTGACTCTGCCCCAGCCAACCAAGCCAAGCCATGAAGCGCAAGCTCCTTCAGTTTCTTCCCGCTCTCGCAGCCGGCCTGCTGTGGGGCAGCCTGGCGCCCGTTGCCGCCGCGGCGGATGGCCTGCAAGCCTGCACGATGGAGGCCAGGGCCTGCCGAAATGCCTGCACGGACATGAACCACCGAACCTGCATGGACCAATGCTGGACGGGGCAGCGGCAATGCGTCGGCCGATTCGAGGCGCAAAACAGGGCACCGGCGGCCGCCCCGATCCTCCCCAGGCCCCAGGCCGGCCTGGATAGCACCCCGCCGGCGGGCGTGCCCAATCGCCCCGGGCCCCAGATCTCGCCAGAGGCCAGGGCTGCCATCGACAAGATGAATGCCGTGGTCGGCGAGGAAACGCCGGCCGGGCCTTATGAAGGCCCGATCCGCTTCGCCCGTGTGGGCTCCCAGAAGAAAGCAACGGTCGAACTTCATCTCAGGCCTGAGATGAGCCAGGTTCGGCAAGCCACCTTTGGGCGCAGCAATGAAGCGGGGAAGGTCACCGAACGCACCACCCAGCGGGTGCGTCTGAATGGCGTTCAGATGCTGTATTGCCAGTACGAGGGTCCGCCGCATGAAGGGACGATGCCGAACGGGCGGAGGGTGACGATGAGTTCGGACGATCAGCGGGTGCTCAGCTTCTGGCTCAAGACCCGGCCGCAGTTGTCGGATGAAGCTGTGATGGCGATACGCAAGGAGTCGCCGTTCCCGTACATGATCGACGCGGCCGTGCCGGCGTGCCCGGCCGATTACTTTGGCGCCCTCCGCAGCGTTTTTGGCGACGATTGGGAGGCCCGGTACAACCTGGATCTTGCGCGCATCAGCAAGGAAAACCAGCAGGCCTGGGCCAGCAAGAAGCCTTCGGGCAAGGAAGAAACGCCGGAATACGCGCGCTTCCGTGCCGACCCCAATAACCCCCTGCCTGCACTGACAACTGCCGAGATGCGCAGCGAGCTTGACCCGGCCTTGGTCGCCAAGGGCGAAGACGCCAAGATCGGCCCCGAGATGCTGGCCGCCGTGCGCCGCATCGAGGAAGGCTACGACTCGATGCCCTTCAAGCGCGTGGAGCGCGAGATCGACACCCACATCTACCCTATCATCAACCCGCTGCTGGCCGCGGCGCGCGCCAACTTTCCCGGCAGCCCGCAAGCGCATCTGAAGCTGGACTTTGCCGAGTGGGAAGCCCGCTTCATCCGCCCGCTCTTTGCGTCCTGCAGCAAGCTGCTGGCGATGGAGAAGGTCTACGCAGACTCGGGCGGCGCCCTCGTCGGCGGCCAGATGGGCACGGCCCTCTCCAAGGGGGAATATCCAACGCCGCAGCAATGGGCCTCGGTGCCCGTCAACTACGGGGACGCATGCCGCGGGGCGATGGCCCTGTCGATCCGCATGCTCAAGACTCGCCTGGGCACCCACCCCGCGCTCGACGCCAAGTACATGGCCAAGGTCTACCGCGCTGCCAAGGTGACGGTGGCCGAGAACGCCAGGAAGCCGAGGCCGACCGAGCTCACGCAGACCGTGGTCACCACCAAGATCTTCTCGGGCACGCCGGGCGAGATCTCGCGCGCAATGATGCTCGACAGTGCCGGCGAGGCTGCCAAGGAATGGCTGCAATTGCGCGAGCAGCGCGAGAAGAACATCCAGCGCCAGCTCAAATACCACCGCGAGTTCTGGACCTGCTATGACGCTCGCTGCGATGACGGCGGCAGCACCTTCCTGCACTACATGTGGCTGCTTGACCAGTACGACCGTGCGCGGTTCATGCACGGCCTGGGGGCGGCGAAAGCAACAATGAACTTGTACATGGCCAATCTCCTGTCGGGACGCTACACACCGACCCTGAATGACGCCGAATACGCAACCAATGCCACTTGCCTGTATCTCAGCGCTGCCTTCGGCAACATCTTCGACGGCGCGCCGGGTACGGGCCTCACTTCAGCGGCCCAGTGGGAGGCCGGCATCCAGACGACCGCCTACCAGAACTGGGCCGAATGCCGCGATCAGGTGGAATACCTCCTGCGGCCCTGATCATCGAGGCATGCGCCCGGCCAGCACCGCCAGCAGCGCCAGATTGAACGGATTGCGCTCCCGAAAGCCTGCAAGGAATTCCGGTGGCACCTGCGGCTCGCAGCTTCGCAGCCAGGCCAGGCCCGATGAAAGCGCCTGCCCGGCCTGCGTTTGCATGCCAGGCACGCCCTTCAAGGCGCCGTGGAGCAGGCACCACAGCTCGGCCGGGTCCATGTCCAGCGGCGGCGGGCCGTCGGCGCCTTGCGCCAGCACCGTGCAGGCCATGTCTGCGGCATCGCCTGCGCGGCCCAGGCGACGCAAGGCATCGGCGCGACGTGCGCCGGCGTGAACAAGCAAAGGCAGCTCGTGCGGCTGTGCGGCGGCCAGGATGCGTTCGCACCAGGCCAGCGATTCGGCCGGCCCTTCCACGCTGGCGATCATCAGCTCCAGACTTTGCCGATCGCGCGGCTCGACCAGCAGCGCCAGCTCCGCATGCGCGGCCAGCAACTGCGGCAGCAGCGAGCGGCCGGCCAAGGCTTCCAGGCGCGCCTGCAGCACCAGCCGAGCCAGGCGCCCACCGGCATCGGCCATGGCCGACAAAGGCGCCATGACCTGCCGTGCGCGCGCCGGCTGCCCCAGGCGCAGGTACAGGCGCGCCAGGCGGTTCTCCACCAGCGAGCGCCACTGCTCGCCGCCCAGCTGCTGGAAGGTCTGCAGCGCGCTCTGCAGCTCCTTCAGCGCTTCGGCATAACGCCCATTTGCCACGCAAGCCGTGCCCACATGCACCTGCATGGTCGCCGGCAGCAGGCCGGCGGGCTCGCCCATGCGGCGCCACAGGGCCAAGCCGTACTCGCCGGCAGCCAGCGAGCCGGCACTGTCGCCCAGCGAGGTCAGGCACACCGAGACGTTGACCATGTCCTCCAGGGCCTGGCTCAGGTCGCCCTGCGCCTCGGCCAGTTCAACTGCGCGGCGCAGATGAACCAGGGCTTGCGGATAGCGCCCCGCGCTGTGAAGGGCATAGCCGAAGGCACCGTGGAAATCCATCTGCACCCGCGGGTTCTGCGTGGCCGCGGCGGCCTCCTGCGTGGCTTCCAGCAAGGCGAGGCCAGCGCCCTCCTCGCCATCCAGCGCCATCGCCAGGCCATGCCAGGTGGCTGCGGACACCGACTCCTGCGGCAACTGCAAGGTCTGCGCCCGGCTCATCGCTCGTTCGGCCACCGGCCGCGCCGCCCGGCCGTCGGCCAGGCACAGCTGATAGCGGGCCAGCGCCAGCTCGGCGTGCAGTTGCTGGACGTCGCTGCGCGCGGCCTGCAGCAGCAGGCGGGCGCGGTCGAGCGTGGCCTGCGGCTCGCCCACCACCATGGCCGCCTGCAGGGCCATGCGCTCGACGCGGAAGGCGTCGTCCGGCAGGGCAGCGGCGCGATAGGCCTGCGCAGCCTGGTCCAGCAGCGCCAGTTCTTCCACGCGGCGCGAAATGCCCAGCGCGGCTTGCGCTGCCTGCTCGAAAGCGCGCCCCGCTGCGGCCCATTCGCCCGCAGCCTGCCAGTGCTGCGCGATCAGCGCCGGCGCGGCCGGCGGTGCGCGCATCAGCATCTCCGCCACGCGCGCGTGCAAAAGCCTGGCGATCGCCAGCGGAATACCCGCCAGCAGCACTTCCTCCACGAGGTCGAAGGCCAGCGCCTGTTCGCCCATCAGCTGTGCAGTCTGCAACTCCTGCAACGGCTCGATCAGTTCGATCGGCGGCTGCTGCAGTACCGCAGCGGCCAGCTCAAGCGAGTAGGCAGCGTCCAGCAGCGCCACCACCCGCGCCAGCTTCAAGGCCGGCGCCGAGAGTTCTTGCAGCCGGGCTTCGAGCATGCGCTTCAGGCTTGTCCCTCCGGCCACGCCGGCCTGCGGATCACCCTGGCGCAGCAGCTCCAGCATGAAGAGCGGATGACCGCCCGTGCGCTTGAGCAGCGCCGGCGCCGCAGTGGCGACGTCCAGCTGCGGCAAAGCCAGCGACTCGACGAAGGCCGGCACGGCGTGAGCGGGCAGCGGCCCCAGCCGCAACTCCAGGGCCTGGGTGGCCGGCAGCGCGTGCCACCAGCTTCGCCAGGCGCTGGCCGCCCCTTGCGGCCTCGTCAGTGCCAGCAGCCAGGGCAGATCGGCAGCGTGTTGGCTCAGCCAGGTCTGCAAAGCCTGCAGCGACGCCGGGTCGGCCCAGTGCAGATCATCGAGCACCAGATGGCCCAGTTGCCGCTGCTGCCAGGGCGCCAGCCACGCGGCCAGGGCCTGGGTGAAGCGCAGCGGCTCCAGCCGCTCCTGCGACGCCACGCCAAACTCGGGCACCAGGCGCGCCAACTCGGGCCCGGCCCACAGCGGCGGCGCCGGAAGCTGCGGGCGCAAGGCGCGCAGCAAGCGCGCCAGCAGCGCATAGGGGGAGCCCGCGTCGCCGGGATGCGCCTGCACCCATTGCACGGGCCCGACGCTGCGGGCGAAGTCCTCGGCCAGACGGGTCTTGCCGATGCCGGCCTCGCCTTCGATCAGCGCCCAGCGCCCTTGCCTGCTTGCATCTTCCAGCGCCTGCCACTCGGTCTCGCGTCCGATCAGCAGCGGGGGCCGCAAGAGCGCCGCGGCCGGCCCGCGTTGGGCCGTGCTGGCCGCCGGCAAGGCGCCGCTGGATTCAATCAGCGCCGCCAGCTCGCGGGTTTCAAGGCCGGGCGCCACGCCGAGCTCGGCCAGCATCACCGCCTCGCAGGCCCGATACGCGGCCAGCGCCGCAGCCCGGTCCCCGCGGCGGTAGTGAAGACGCATCAGGCGGCGATACGGATGCTCGCTGCTGCGCTGCTCATGGGCCAGGGCCTGTGCCCACGCCAGGGCTTCAGCCAGGCGGCCCTCGGCTTCCAGCGCCTCGGCCCGCTTGGCCCATGCGTCCAGGCAGCGCTGGCGCCATTGCTCGCGCTCGGCGTCCACCCAGTCGGCCAGCTCGCCACAGCCCTCGAAGTTCAGCCCGCCCAGCAGCACCGGCAAAACCTGCGGCGCGACGAGGCGACCGGGCAACTCGGGCACCAGATCATGGGCCATGCTGCCCGACAGCTGCAGGCGCAGCCGGCCGATGACGATCTCGCAGCCCAGCGTGTTCTTGAGGCGAAACAGGCGCTGGCGCAGATTGGCTTGTGCCTGGACGGCACTCTGCTCGGACCACAGCCACTGCGCCATCAGCGCCCGATCGCAAGGCCCCTTCATGGCCAGCCAGACCAGCAAGGCCGCATCGCGCCTTTCGAGCACGTGCAGTTGCTGCCCGGCCTTCAGCACGCAGGGCGCGCCCAGCAGGCGCAGGGACAGCTCGGAGGCCGAATCGGCGTCGGCGGGTTTCATGCAGGGCTCTCCAGAAATTTGGGCTCGCGCGCCGATCGTGAATCTATATGGCTCGCGTGTCACGCTTGAGTAACGCTGTGTTTTTTAAGCTGCACTCACGCTATTGGCAATGGCAATACGACCGGACTGTCGAAAACCCCAAGGCCGGCCGCTCGTACCGCTCAACCACGGAGTTATGCAAATGTCTCAGCGATTCACCCCTGACCGTCCGGCTTCGGCCCGCCCGGCGCGGCGCGCGCGACCCTGGCTCGCGTTCGCACTGCTCGTGCCCCTGCTCGCAGATGCTGGCCCAAACTACTCGGCCTACAGCGACTCGGTGGCCTATGTCCAGGACCTCCCGAGCAATCTCATCGTCAGCCCTTGGAGCCTGAGTCAGGTGTCTGGCTTCAACGATGGCGTGGGCCAGTGGAGCGCTTCGTCCACCAACTTTGGCGGCACCTTCGACGGCCGCACCGTCTCCTCTTCAGGTTCCGCCAGCCTGCTGGACGGCACGCTGCACGCGCAGTCCTACACCAGCAGCTCTGCTTCGGAGCACGGCTACTCGACCGAAGCACACGCTACCGCCATTCTTGGCGACCGGTTCCTGGCCGGCGACAGCAACTCGAGCGCGTTCAGCTGGACGCCCGGCGCGCAGGGGCATTTCAGCATCCAGCTGGATGGCACTACCGTCAACAACACGGTAGGCGGCTCGGCGTTCGCCATCCTGAGCTTTTTGATCACGTCCGTGAATGGCGGGAAGACTGCGTTCGGCATTTTCAGCGCCACCCGCTTCGATGCGGGGGACGAAGTGCCTTCCGTCTACATCGATCCCGACAACGCCATGCCGTTTTCCCTGGGCTGGAGCCTTGATCCAACGAGCGGTGCCTACACGGTCACGGCAGATTTCAATCCCGGCGGCGACTTTGATTGGCAAATCAGCCTGGGAACCGACGCCGAGCTCTCCAACGACTTCGAAACCGCCTCCAGCGACTTTTCGCACACCGCGCATATCGGCTACACCGGCCCGGACGGCAGCACCACCTACTCGGCCTCCGGCGTCTTCCCGGGCACGCTGGCGGGCATGCCCAGCCCGGTGCCTGAACCGGCGAGCTGGGTCTTGGCGCTGTGCGGATTCGCGGGCTTGTTCGCCCACCGCCGCAGAAGGCTCGTGCAAGGACGATATGTCAATGCCTAAGGTCCGATCCACACGCAGGAGCTCTCCGTGAAATTTCATCACCTGATCGCATGGGGCTCGCTCGCCGTGTCCGTGCTTGCTGCGCCGCTGCAAACCAGCGCGGCCACCATCACGAACTACGCCTACGTCCGCGCCCAACAACAGCTGTGCGGCCCCGGCCCCTCGCCCCACTGCATCACTTCGGTGGCCTACGCAGACACCTCGACCCAGAGCAGCATGCAAGGCCAAGGTTTGGACTTGTCGATCGCGCCCGGCAGCGGGCTGACGCCTGCAGGCGTGATGGCGGCCACGGCCGCAGCGAACCTGCCCGAGGGCAGCGTCAAAGGCAGCGCGCTGGCGCTGGGCGTGGTGCCGGGAAGCCACGTCTACTCGGCCATGCAGAGCCGCATCGGCGATACCTACACGCTGGCCGCCCCTGACGGCACGCCGTACACGGGCACGGGGCTGTCCAGCTTCCATCTGGACATCAGCGGTGGCGTGCTGGCGACGGGCTCGCCTTCACTGATGATCGGCGTCAGCATCGGCATCTACCAGCCCGGATTCTTCGATCGCTTCTGGTCCGGTGACTACGAAGGTGCCTACTCGATGCAGATCGACTCGAAGTCCATCAACTTCGATGCGGCAAGTACCTTCCCGGCCAGTCTCGACTTCTCGTTCGCCGCGCCGACGTCCTCGTTCGAATGGGACATCACGCTCTTCGCCATCGGCCAATTCGACCAGGACGAAGCCTCCGGCCATTCCTTCATCGTGGATCTCGGCCACACCGTCAAGGGCTCGTTCAGCGGCCCGGACGGCACGCTGCTGTCATCCGCTTCGGGCTATCTGTTGCCCACGGCTGCGGCCGCGGTACCCGAGCCCTCCCGCGCAATGCTGGCACTCCTGGGTTTGACGGTCTGCCTTGCCGCCTTTCGCCGCGCGAGAAAACAGGCTCCGGCGGAACATGCGTCGCCGTATGTGTCGTCGTATGCAGCGCCGCATGCGTCGCCATCGATCCAGCGCGCCGCATCGCATGCGCGTGGGCTGTTGGCCTTCTCGCTGCTCGCCCCCCTGCTGGCAACGGCTGACCCCAACTATTCCGCCTCCAGCACCTCGGCGGCCTATGTCTTCAGCGTGCCGGACAACGCGATCGTCAGTTCCTGGACCTCACACCAGTTCTCCAGCTCAAACAACGGGCTGGGGCAATCCAGCGCCTCCACCCAAAATCTGGGCGGGGAACTGGACGGCCGGTCCGTGAGCTCCACCGCGGCCAGCAGCCTCGCAGATGCGAGCCTGCGGGTGAGCGCCTACGCCAGCGGCTCCGCGTCCGAGCATGGCTACCTGGGCATTGCCGCCGGCAGCGCCTACCTGGGCGACCGGTTCATTGCCGGCAGCGGCACCTCGGGTGCGTTCAGCTGGACACCCGACAGCCAGGCGCAGTTCATCATCCAACTCGATGGCACCAGCTTCAACAGCTCGGCCGACAACCAGCTGATGTTCGACCTGGAGTTGTCGATTCGATCCCTTGACGGCAGCGCGAGCGCCAGCAGCATCTTCTACGGCAACCTGCGCGCCAACGGCGAGGTGACAGTGCAGAGCGAAGTTGGCGCCGACACCACCATGGTGTTTTCGCAGCACTGGGGCTACAGCCTCGTCACAGGCGCTTACACGCTCTTTGCCCTCTTCCAGCCGAACGGCGATTTCGACTGGAACATCAGCCTGTCTACAAGCGCCCGCGTCAACAACGACTTCGAGACGGTATCCAACGACTACTCGCACACGGCGCACGTCAGCTACTACGCGCCGGAGGGCAGCACCACCTACTCGGATTCCGGCGTCTTCCCCGGCACGCTGGCAGGCCTGCCCAGCACGGTGCCTGAGCCGGCGAGCTGGGCCTTGGTGCTGTGCGGCTTGGCCGGTCTGGCCACATGGCGCAAGGCCAGGCGCGGGAATACGCGTCACTAGCCATCGGCTCCGCCACATCTCCACCCACGTAGAAGAGAGGTCCAGACATGGCCTGTTTTTGGCGAAGCGCAAGTCTCATCCTGCCCGCGCTCACGCTGCTTGGCGCTTGTGCGAACCCAGGCCAGCCCCTCCTGCGGCGAACAACGGCTGCCCCCGTCGGCCCGCTGGGTGATCCTCAGCAGAACGCCGGCATGCGGGCCGTTCTGGAACGCAGCTCGCAACAACCATCGCAGAGACGCAGCCCAGACGAGCCGGTCCGGGTGGATGCCCAGGCTCAACGCTTCACTTCGCCGCTGCTCCGGGTCCTCAGCACGGGCAACTTCGCGTCGAAGGAGAACGAATGGCGCAATTCGGGGCGGGAACGCGTGCCGATCGGCACGGGGCTGACGACTGTGGAGGCCTTCCTGTGCCACTACAACGGATCCGACGCGATGGGTAGCCCCGTCTACCGCTATGTCACCTTGTGGGCAGACCAGAAACCAGCGCTGGCACCGGCTGAAGTGGCGGGGCGTCCGACCGGTGCTGACTACATGGGCAATGTTTCCGCTGACGTGGCCGTGAGTGCCTGCCCGCGCACCTGGGGAGACGCCTTGGTCGCGATCTGGGGCCCGAACGCCTGGACAGAACTCAAGAACTCTCCCGAGGCGAAAAGCTCTCTTGCAAGAACCGTTGAGATTCAAAACGCCACCATCGCCGCAGACAAGGCTGCTTGGGAAGCTCTTTCAGAGTGGGAGCGCTGCTACCGGACAAACTATGGCAACCCGAGAACTTACTACGACGCTCTCTCGGGAACGGGAATCAACAGGAACTTGGGCAAGGACCGTGCTTGGCTCGCCAGCGTCGACGCGATTTGCGGGAAGCGCTGAGCGGGAGTTCGGCATGCAACAACGCGACAGCGGGGCCCCAGCCATCAAGCAAGGTGCTGGCGCTCCTGGCTTGGCCTGTCTGCCTTGCCGCCGTTCGCCGTTCGCCGCGCGTGCAAGCCCTCGCTGGCAACGAGTTTCCAGTTGAAGGCGGGCCCGTCATTTCATCCAGTTCCACCCCACTGATACCCCAGGAGCCACCATGCGTATATCTCCATTGACCTTGCGCCGTGCATCGCACATTCCCTGCCTGCTGGCGCTCACGCTTCTCGCGCCAATCTCGGCAGGAGCCGAGCCGAATTTTTTTGCCAGGAGCCTCTCAACGGCCTATGTCTCGGACCCTTCGACGGGCGACATCGTGAGCCCCTGGGTACCCTTTCAATATTCAACGGGCTACTTCGGTCAAGGGCAGCTCACTGCTTCGAGCGTCAATGCCGGTGGCACCTTCGATAGCCGGACGCCCGAGGCCGCAGCTTCCAGCAGCCTGCTGGACGGCACCCTGCATGCGTACGCCTGGGCCAGCAGCGCTTACTCCGACCATGGCTACAGGGGCTTCGCCGCCGATATCGCCAGCCTGGGCGACCGCTTCCTGGCGGGCAACGGCAATTCAGGCGCCTTCAGCTGGACGCCGGGTTCGCAGGGGCACTTCAGCATCCAGCTCGATGGCTACAACTACAACTACACCGCGGACACCCAGCTGACTTTCGTCTTGGGGCTTTCAATCACCTCGATCAACGGGAGCACGAGCGCCGGCGGCAACGTCACGGGCAACCTGACGGCGACAGGCGAGTACACCGACTTCTCGTACATCAATCCAGCCAACAACATGCCGTTTGCCTTGGCCTGGAGCCGTGACCCTTCCACCGGCAGCTACACGATCACGGCGGACTTCGCTCCCGGTGGCGACTTCGATTGGTCCGTCGATCTGACCACCACCGCCGTCGTCAGCAACAACGACGAGACTGCGTACAACGACTATTCGAACACCGCGCACATCAGCTACGCCGGCCCGGAAGGCAGCACCACCTACTCGGAATCCGGCCTCTTTCCCAACACGCTTGCGGGCACACCCAGCCCCGTGCCGGAACCTGCATCGGCGCTGATGGCCTTGCTCGGCAGCGCAGCAGTGTTCAGCGCGCGCCGGCGAAAGTCCGCCAATGCACGCTGACCCGCAGCGAGCACGCGGGCCTGTGCGGACTGACCGTCGGCGCGGCTTTCAGGAATCCTGCCCGCCTGTCGCCTCGTCCATCAGGCCGGCAATGTGCATCAAGGCCCAAGCCGTAACGGCCGTGAGCAGAATGAGCGTCAGCGCAAGCCGCCTGCCTGCAAACTGCGCGGCCAGCCATTCGTTGAATTCAACCGCCCAGACCGCCGCCGTGCCGCCCACGCGCTCGATCTGCACGCGCCGCGCCGCATCGGCCTGCTCGCTGGCGTAGACCTGGCCGCCAACGATCTCGTAGCCCTGGCTCAGCAGGGGATCCGGATCGTTGGACGCGGTCCAGTAGACGCAGGCAGCGGCCAGCAGCCCGAGCACCACGATCGCCCAAGCCGCCAGGCGCAGGCGATCCGAACTGCGCGGGAATCGATCGAGCAGCGCCATCCTCAATCCAGCGCCAGCCGCATCAGCATGAGCCCCAGTGCCGCGGCGCCGAGCGAGCCCAGCACATGCACGCCCGTGTGCAGCAGCGCCATCCCGGCCTGGCCACGTTGAAGCAAGGACAAGGACTCGCCTGAAAACGACGAGAACGTCGTCAGCCCGCCCAGGAAACCCGTCACCAGAAGCAGCTTGAGTAACTCGTTAGGTTGACGGCCAAACCATTCGAGCGCCATGCCGATCAGCAGGCCGCCGATCATGTTGACGAGCAAGGTGCCGAGCGGGAAGCCCGCCCAGCGCGCGTTGAGCCACAGGCCTGCCGCCCAGCGCGCCAGCGCGCCCAGGCTCGCCCCGATCGAGATTGCAAAGATTTGTGCGGCGATCAAGCTGCGTTCCCCGTCGTTGCCACGCCCCAGCGCGCCAGGGCCGCGTCGTCGGCCTCGCGCGCGTCCACCCATTCGGCGCCCGTGGCCGTGTATTCCTTCTTCCAGAACGGTGCCTGGGTCTTCAGATAGTCCATCAGGAATTCGCAGGCCTGGAAGGCTGCGCCGCGGTGGCGCGCAGCCACCAGCACGGCCACGATCTGCTCGCGCGCGGCGAGCTTGCCCACCCGGTGGATGACGGTGGCAGCCTGGATGCCGAAGCGCGACCTGGCAGCTGCCACCATGGCTTCGATGGCGGCCTCCGTCATGCCGGGATAATGCTCAAGTTCCATGCACAGCACGCCGCCGGTTTCACGCACCGTGCCCACAAAGCTGACCACGGCGCCGGTGTTGCCGTCTGCCATCCGCAGCTGAGCGGCCTCTGCGCTCAAATCAAAGTCATCGGTCTGAATTCTCACAGTCATGGCCGTGATTATTGCCCCGTCAATCCCCCCTTAGTGGCGGATACTTCCCGCATCTCGTTGGTTGAGGAGACACGCATGAGCCTGATGGATTTCATCAAGAAACAGTTCATAGACATCATCCAGTGGACCGAGGACGGGGACGACACCCTGGCCTGGCGCTTCCCGATGCGGGACCTGGAAATCCAGAACGGCGGCTCGCTGACCGTGCGCGAGTCGCAGATGGCCGTCTTCGTCAACGAAGGCAAGGTGGCCGATGCCTTCGGCCCCGGCACCTACAAGCTGACGACGCAGACGCTGCCCGTGCTCACCTACCTGAAGAACTGGGACAAGCTGTTCGAGAGCCCGTTCAAGAGCGACGTCTATTTCTTCAGCACCCGCCAGCGCATCGACCAGCGCTGGGGCACCAGCCAGCCGGTCACCATCCGCGACAAGGACTTCGGCGCCGTGCGCCTGCGCGCCTTCGGCAACTTCGCCTACCGGATTGCCGACCCGAAGATCTTCCACACCGAGATCTCGGGCACGCGCGACCGCTACACCGTGCAGGACCTCGACGGCCAGCTGCGCGGGATGATGCTCCAGCACATCAGCGACGCGGTGGCCGGCAGCGGCATTCCCTTCCTCGATCTGGCCGCCAACCAGGTGGAATTTGCGGCGCAGCTGCAGGCCGCCACGGCGCCCTCCTTCGAGAAGCTCGGCCTCAAGCTCGAGGCGGTGACGCTGCAAAACGTCTCGCTGCCCGATGAGCTGCAGAAGATCCTCGACCAGAAGATCGGCATGGGCATGATCGGCCAGAACATGGGCCAGTTCATGCAGTACCAGACCGCGCAGGCCATCCCCAAGCTGGCCGAGGGCGTGGGCCAGGGCGGCGGCGGCATGGCCGGCGACGCCATGGGCCTGGGCGCAGGCGTGGCCATGGGCCAGATGCTGGCGCAACAGATGAGCCAGGGCCTCTCGCAGGCCAACAATCCGCCGCCGGGTGCTGTGACCGGCGCGCCCACGCAGACCTCGGCCGACGTCATGGCCATGATCGAGAAGCTGGGCGACCTCAAGGCCAAGGGCATCCTCACCGAGGAAGAGTTCAGCGCCAAGAAGGCGGAGTTGTTGAAGAAGCTTCTCTGAGCCTGCTGGCAACGTGACCGAGCCCACCGCGCAGCGCCGCTGGCAGGCCGCGTGCCCCAACTGCGGGGCGCCGGTCGAGTTCGCCTCCGCCGCCAGCACGAGCGCGGTCTGCAGCTTCTGCCGCAGCACCCTGCTGCGTGAAGGCGACGCGCTGCGCAAGATCGGTACCTCGGCCGAGCTGTTCGAGGACTACTCGCCGCTGCAGCTCGGCGCCGCCGGCCGCTATGCCGGCGCTGCGTTCACCATCATCGGTCGCCTGCAGCTCAGTTACGCCGAAGGCAGCTGGAACGAATGGCACGCCCTCTTTGACGAGGGCAAGAGCGGCTGGCTTTCCGAAGACAACGGCAGCTTCGTCTTCAGCTTCGAGGCGCCGCTTGATCAGGCCGCACCGCACTCGCATGAGCTGACCCTGGGCGAGCGCCGCATCGTCGGCGGCCAGGGCTGGAGCGTGGCCGCGCTGACGATGACGACGGTGGCCGCGGCGCAGGGCGAGCTGCCGCATCCGCCCAAGCTGCAGGGCAAGTACCTCGTTGCCGAACTGCGCAACGACAAGAACGAGGTCGGCTCGCTCGAATACGCCGACCCCGAGCATCCGCAATGGTCGGTCGGCCGCGCCGTGCGCCTGGCCGAGCTGCAGCTGACGGGCCTGCGCGAGGAGCAGGGCAAGACCTTGTCCAGCCGCGCCCTGCCCTGCCCCAACTGCGGCGCCAGCCTGGAACCCAAGCTCGCCAGCACGCAGTCCATCACCTGCCCGCAATGCGGCTCGGTCGTGGACATCAGCGGCGGTGCCGGGGCCGATCTCGCGCATTACCAGCAGGAGGCCGGCACGCCGCCGCAGATCCCGCTGGGCAGCATCGGCACGCTCGCGCTCGACCCCGGCCAGCCGCCTCTGCCCTGGCAGATCGTCGGCTTCCAGGAGCGACAGGACATCCCCGAGAGCAGCGAGGACGAGACCAGCTCCTGGCGCGAGTACCTGCTCTTCAACAAGACCGAGGGCTTTGCCTTCCTCGTCGACACCAGCGAAGGCTGGAGCCTCGTGCGTCCGCTCACCGGCGCCCCGCAGGGCGGCGGCCAGCGCGTGCAGTGGCAGGGCAAGAACTTCGCGCTCAAGTACAGCTACGGCGCGCTGACCACGCATGTGCAGGGCGAGTTCTACTGGCGGCTCAAGAAGGACGACCGCGTGCAGGTCAGCGACTACGAGGGCGGCAACGAGCTGCTCTCGCGCGAGGCCAGCGGCGAGGAGGTGACCTGGAGCTACGGCCGCAAGCTTCCGGCCGCCGAGGTGGCGCAGGCCTTCCGGCTCGCCGCAGCCGCGCCG
>FSVW01002782.1_pt1 | contig 15405 bp, 13 predicted proteins | sample 1637551 | NCBI WGS metagenome assembly FSVW01 (sample SAMEA3914814, study PRJEB12502) | metagenome | biome: forest; material: soil | place: USA | collected 2011-09-16 | depth 0.1 m | reverse complement strand
TCTCGGCCGTCAGCAGGCCCACGGCGTGCATGCAGAGGTCACCCGAGAGGTAGCCGATCTTGATCTTGCCTTCGCGCGGCTTCTTGGCCTGGGCATACAGCTTCGCGTCGCTCTTCTTGACCTTCTCGTAGACAAAGCGCTGCGAGGACATCAGCTGCAGCGCCGGATCGTCGGTGGCGCTGAGCATCGACAGCAGCGAGGTGGCGACCAGCAGGTTGTTGTGCGTGACCTCGCCCACCGGCTGGTAGACCGGCCAGTCGCACTGCTTCTGGCGGATGTGCACGTAATGCTGCATCACGTCGGGCTGCTCGGCCTTGAGTTCCAGGCTCTGCTTCATCAGCGCCTGCGACTCGCCGTAGCGCTTCATCACTTCGAGCAGGCGGGCAGAGTTGTTGAGCCCGTGCAGCCTGAGCGTGATGCCATCGGGCTGCAGCGCCACCGCAGGATCTTCATAGACGGCGCGCCACTCGGCGAGCGCCTCTTCCTGCCGGCCGGTGTTCTCCAGCTGGTGCGCCAGGTTGAGCCGCGCCTGCGGGAAGCGCGGCACCATCGACAGCGCCGCGCGATAGGCGGCCTCGGCCTCGGCCGGCTTCTTGAGGTTGCCCAGCAAGGTGCCCCAGTTGAACAGGGCGATATGGCGGAACGGCGACTCCGTGCCGACGATCCAGTTCTGGTAGAGCAGCGCGGCCGCCTCGGCCAGGCCCAGGCCTTGCAGCGTGTTGGCCCGCTCGATCACCAGCTCAAGCGGCAGCGTGCCGGCGCGCGCAGCGGCCAGCAGTTCTTCAACCTGCTGAAGGGCGTTCTTGGACATGGTGTTGGCGGGGCTGGAAAGGTCCATGGCTGGCGGCGCAAGCGTGAGGCTTTGCACCGAGGATGTTAGAAGCCAAGCCCTGTGCTGCACGGGCCGAGATAGGCCCGAATTGAACCGTATTTCATGCCTTGTCGGCGCTTCCCGCCGGGGCTTGAGAGGGCTATCGGCTCAGCAGAACGGGCAAAGCGGGCTAATTCCACGCTTCAGCGTCATGCCGCGCTCAGCAGAATCGTGCCAAACCGATGCACCCTGCCCGATGCTGAATCACCTCAGGTCCCGCTGGACCCAGTCCTTGCAAGCCCGCTTTACACGCCTCCCGGCGTCTGCGGGCTCGTCGACCGCGGGCAGCACCCTGCCCCCGCCGCCGTCGCGCATTGCGGCGGCCGGCGTGGCCGGCCAGATCCCGCTCAGCGATGTGCTGCCGCAGGCGCGCGCGGCTTTCGAACGCTGCCTGGACGGCCTGGACGGCGAAGGCCTCGTGGCCCAGCGCCGCGCCATCCGCCATGCCTGCTCCCTGCAGGATTTCTGGCATCTGCGCACCGGGCTCTACAACGAGATCGCCCGGCAGCTCTCGCAGGCCGAGGCGGAGCAGCGCCTGGCGACGCTGCATCCGCTCTTCGACTAGGGCCTGAGACTCAAGGCGCGCCGAGGAAGTCCGTCTTGCCCACCGGCACGCCGGCCTGGCGCAGCAGCGCGTAGGTCGTTGTCACATGGAAATAGAAGTTAGGCGTGGCGAAGTGCTTCAGGTAGACCTCGCCCGTGAACTTCAGCGGCTCGCCCTGGCGGCGCGGGATGATGATCTCGCGCTCCTCGCTGCCATCGATCTCGGCAGCCGGCACGGACAGCACATAGTCCTGCGTCTTCTTGATGCGCGCGATCAGGTCGTCGAAGCTCGCTTCGTTGTCTTCCCAGGCCGGTGCGGTCTGGCCGGACAGGCGGGCGATCGCGCCCTTGACGGCATCGCTGGCGATCTGGATCTGGCGCGGGAAGGGCAGCATGTCGGGCGCCAGGCGCAGCGTCAGGTAGACCGCCGTGTCGAACTTCTTGGCTTCGGCATGGGCCTTGGCGGCTTCCATCCAGTTGAGCATATTGCCGAGCATCTTGGCGAACACGGGCGCGCTGGCGCTGTACATCGAAATCGTCATGGTTTGTCTCCGGGGTAAAAGCAAGTAAGGATCGGGGGGGATGACCCTTGGGGAGCGCGCATCCTAGCGATTTGCCCAAGACCTTGCTGGCAAGGGTCAAGGCACAATCCCCAGCAGCATGAACATCATCATCCTTGACGACTACCAGGACGCGGTGCGCAAGCTGCGTTGCGCCACCAAGCTGGAGCACCTCAACGCCAAGGTCTTCACCAACACGGTCAAGGGCACCGGGCAGCTGTCGGTGCGCCTGCGTGACGCCGAGGTGCTGGTGCTGATCCGCGAGCGCACGCATCTGACCCGCGCGGTGCTTGAAAAACTGCCCCGCCTCAAGCTGATCGCGCAGACCGGCCGCGTGGGCCCGCATGTGGATCTGGAGGCCTGCACGCGCATGGGCATCGCGGTGTCCGAGGGCGTGGGCTCGCCCATCGCGCCGGCCGAGCTGACCTGGGCACTGATCATGGCCGCCATGCGCCGGCTGCCGCAGTACATCGGCAATCTCAAGCATGCCGCGTGGCAGCAGGCGGGGCTCAAGGCCGGCTACATGCCGCCCAACTTCGGCCTGGGCATGGTGCTGCGCGGCAAGACGCTGGGCATCTGGGGCTATGGCCGCATCGGCCAGCTGGTGGCGGGTTATGGCCGCGCCTTCGGCATGAAGGTGCGCATCTGGGGCAGCGAGGCCTCGCGGCTGAAGGCCGAGGCCGATGGCTACGAGGCCGCGCCCAGCAAGGAGGCGCTGTTCGAGACCAGCGACGTGCTGAGCCTGCACCTGCGCCTCACGCCGGAAACGCGCGAGATCGTCAGCGGCGACGACATGGGCCGCATGAAGACCACGGCCCTGTTCGTCAACACCTCGCGCGCCGAGCTGGTCCAGGAAGGCGCGCTGGTGGCCGGCCTGAACCGCTGCCGTCCCGGCATGGCCGCGGTCGACGTGTTCGAGAGCGAGCCCATCCTGGCCGGCCATCAGCTGCTGCGGCTCGAGAACGCCGTCTGCACGCCGCACATCGGCTACGTCGAACTGGACAGTTACGAGCTCTACTTCGACGCCGCCTTCGACAACATCCTCAACTTCATCAAGGGCGAGCCGAGCAATATCGTGAACCCCGAGGCGCTCAGGGTGATCCGGTGAACGAAGAGCCGCTGCGCGCTCCGGCCTCGCCCTGGGCCATGTTCCTGGCTTTCACGCGGCTCGCGCTGCAGGGCTTCGGCGGTGTGCTGCCGGTGGCGCGCTACGAGCTCGTGGAGCACCAGCGCTGGCTCTCCAACGAGGAATTCGCCGGGCTGATCTAGCTGTGCCAGGTGATGCCCGGGCCCAATGTGGTGAACATGGCGCTGATGATGGGCCACCGCTACTTCGGCCTGCGCGGCGCCCTGGCTTCCCTGGCCGGCATGATGCTCCTGCCCATGGTGATCGTGATGGCCATGGTGCTGGCCTACAGCGAGCTGGCCAAGCATCCGGTGGCTGCCCAGGCCTTGCGCGGCATGGGTGCGGTCTCGGCCGGCCTCATCACGGCCACGGCACTCAAGCTGATGCCCGCGCTGCGCCGGAACCCGATGGGCCTGCCCGTGGCCCTGGGACTGGCTGCCGCGGCCCTGGGCGCCGTGCTGTGGCTGCATTTGCCTCTGCTGGCCATCGTGCTGAGCCTGGGCGGCCTGGGCATGTACCTGGCCTGGCGAGGGCTGGCGCCTTGAGCAGCGGCATCAGCTGGAGCGACTGGCTCTCCCTCTTCCTGCACTTCTGCACCCTGTCCTTCCTGTCGGTGGGCGGCGCGATCTCGACCTTGCCGGGGATGCACCGCTTCCTGGTGGAAGAGCGCGGCTGGCTGGTCGACTCGCAGTTCACCGCCTCGGTGGCGCTGGCCCAGGCCGCACCGGGGCCGAACATCCTGTTCGTGACCGTGCTCGGCTGGAACGCCGCGGGCTGGGCCGGCGCGCTGGCCACCACGGTGGGCATCATGGCGCCGTCCAGCGTGCTGGTGCTGTTCGCCTCGAGCTGGGTCAACCGCAATCGCACGAGCCGCATCGTGCGCGCCTTCACGGCCGGCCTGATGCCGCTGACCATCGGCCTGATGCTGGCCACCGGCTGGCTGCTGGCGCGGCCGTTTCTGGACGCCAATCTGCATCTCATCAACATGCTGGGCCTGTTCGGCCTGACCCTGCTGGTGCAGCTCAAGACCAAGGTGGCGCCGGTATGGCTGGTGCTGGTGGGCGGCGTGCTGGGCGCGTTGGGCTGGGTGTGACCGCCCCGCGTCAGAACGGCTGATCGGCCCGCTCGGGCAGGTCCAGGATCATCGGCAGCGGCGGCGCCAGCGGCGGGCCCATCACCTGGTTGCGGCCGGCACTCTTGGCGCGATACAGCCACTGGTCGGCTTCATTGATCAGCGTCTCCAGATTGGGCTGGCCGCGCAGTTCGGCCATGCCGACGCTGACCGTCAGGCGCAGCGGACCGCTGGGCATCTCGAGGTCGCAACGCTCGATGGCGCTGCGCAGCCGCTCGCCAAAGGCAAAGGCCTGCTCCAGCGTGGTCTCGGGCAGCAGCATCAGGAATTCCTCGCCGCCCCAACGCGCGATCACGTCGCTGGTGCGGCAGGTGCTGGTCAGCAGCCCGGCCACGGTCTTGAGCACCTCGTCGCCCGCGGCATGGCCGAAGCGGTCGTTGATGCTCTTGAAATGGTCGATGTCGAGCATGGCCACGCTGAGCGGCCGGTTGCGGCGCGCGGCCGTGTTCCACAGGCCGGTGACGCGCTCGAAGAAGGCGCGGCGGTTGAGCAGCCCCGTCAGCCCGTCCACGCTGGCCAGCAGCTGCGCCTGGTCGCGCGCTTCCTGGTAGCCGCGGATGTCGCGCGCCAGCGCCAGGGCCAGCAGCGTGGCTTCCATCAGCACGCCCACTTCCACGCCGTGCAGGGTGATGGCATTGGCCGGCAGCCAGCCCCAGACGCTGGTCAAGGTGAGCAGGGAGCCGGTCATGCCGCAGAGCACGCCACCGAGGAAATACCAGCTCGCGCGCAGGCCGCGCTTCACCGCAAACACGCCCAGGCCCACCATGCCGAGGATGAAGGCCAGCGAGGAAATGAAGCCGGTCCAGTCCGCCGCCACCTGCCAATCTTCAAGCACGCAGGTGGCCGTGATGACCACGGTGCTTGCGCAGGCCACCGTGATCACGCGGGCCGTGCCCGGCGACTCCTTGTGCAGGCGCAGGAAATACATCGCAAACGCCAGGCCGGTGATGCTGAACAGCAGCATCGTCACCGGGGAGGCATAACGCTCGAGATAAGCGTTCTCCGGCCACCAGGCGCTGTAGCCGTGCCCGCTGTAGGCCAGGTTCAGCGCGATGAAGGAAGTCAGGTAGAGCGAGTACAGCAGGTAGCCCATCTTGCGCAGCCCGATGAAGACCATCAGGTTGTAGGCGATCAGGGCGACCAGGAAACCGTAGAGGAAGCCGTAGGCATAGTGCAGATTGCGCTCGTTGCGCGCAGCCTCGGGCGGCAGGTCGAGGCTCACCGGCAGCACGATGGGGTCGTTGGAGGCCACGCGGATGAACACCTCGCTCACCAGCGGCGGCACGCGCAGCGGGAACGAGAAACCCTGGCCGGGGACGACCGAATTGACGCCGTCCGTGGCACCGGCTTCGTCACCGCTGGCCCAGGCGGCCAGCACCTGCTCGCCCTGCACCTGGTAGACCTGGACGTGGTCCAGCCAGGGCGTGCCCACGCCGAGCTTGAGCGTCAGCGGCACATCGAGCCGGTTCTCCAGCCCCATATAAACCCAGACCGGCCGCGCGCCGATGCCGAAGCCGGGCACCGCACGCGAGTCGCCGCGGAACTGGCCCTTCGCCAAAGCATCGCGAGCCTGCGCCAGCGTCATGACGCCGTCGCCACTCTCTTGCAGATACAGCAGGTTCGGGCCCAGCGGGCCACCGGGCAGCTGGTCCAGCCGCAAAGGCCTGGCCTCGCACACCGCGCCCAGCAGGGCCAGCAGGCCCGGCAGCATGAAGCGCAGAAGGTGCTTGAGGCTCATGGCTTGCCTTTCAGCCTTCCTTGGTGCCGAAGATCTTGTCGCCGGCGTCGCCCAGGCCCGGGATGATGTAGCCGACCTCGTTGAGATGGCTGTCGATGGCGGCCGTCCAGCAGCGCACATCGGGATGCGCCTGGTTCAGCGCCTTCACGCCCTCGGGCGCGGCCACCAGCACGAGCGCACGGATGTCGACGCAGCCGCGCTTCTTGAGCAAATCAATCGTGGCGATCATCGAGCCGGCCGTGGCCAGCATCGGGTCGACGATCAGCGCCGTGCGCTGGTCGAGCTGGCCGACGAAGCGCTCGAAGTAGTGCACCGGCTGCAGGGTCTCGTGGTCGCGCGCCAGGCCGACCACGCTGACCTTGGCGTTGGGCATCATGTCGAGCACGCCGTCCAGCATGCCCAGGCCCGCGCGCAGGATCGGCACGACCGTGACCTTGCGGCCGGCGATCTGGTCGACCTCGGTCGGGCCGCTCCAGCATTCGATGGTGGTTTTCTCGAGCGGGAAGTCGGCCGTGGCCTCGTAGGCCAGCAGGCGCGCGACCTCGCCGGTCAGCTCGCGGAACTTCTTGGTCGAGATGTCGGCCTCGCGCATGAGACCGATCTTGTGCTTGACCAGGGGGTGGCGAACTTCAATGACAGCCATATGGGGTTCCTGCTGAATAGGGGATTATGTGGACGGGTGCTGGCGCTGGCGCAAGGCTTCAAAGAGGCACACGCCCGCGGCCACCGAGACATTGAGACTTTCTACCGCGCCCAGCATGGGGATGCGTACCAATTCATCACAGGTCTTGCCCGTCAGCTGGCGCATGCCCGTGCCTTCGGCGCCGAGCACGAGGGCCACGGGGCGGTTCATGTCGACGTCGTAGATCGAACGCTCGGCCTGGTCGGAGGTGCCGACGACCCAGATGTCGCGCTCCTTCAATTCATTCAGCGCGCGGGCCAGGTTGGTGACCATCAGATAGGGCACGGTCTCGGCCGCGCCGCTGGCCACCTTGGCCACGGTGGCATTGAGGCCCACGGCGTGGTCCTTGGGCGCGACCACCGCATGCGCGCCGGCGCCATCGGCCACGCGCAGGCAGGCGCCGAGGTTGTGCGGGTCGGTCACGCCGTCCAGTACCAAGAGCAGGGGCATGCTGCCGGCGGCCTCCACGCCTTCGAGCACCTCGTCGAGCGAGTGCGACATCGGTACGGCGGTGACGCGCGCCACCACGCCCTGGTGGCGCGGGTTGCCGGCCAATTGGCCGAGGCGCGTGTCGTCGCTCTCAACGATCTTGGTGCCGGCCTCGCGGGCGCGCTCCTGCAGGCCGCGCATGCGCTGGTCGCGCCGGCTGCCGTCGACGTGGATCTCGCTGATGGACTTGGGATGCGTCTTCAGACGCACGGTGACGGCATGGAAGCCGAACAGGACTTTATTGCTCATCCGCGCATCGTAAGCGTTAGCAGGCCGATCATGACCGGCTGGTGCAGCATGTAGTAGCTCAGCGACCAGCGGCCCAGAAAGGCCAGCGGCGCGAGCACACGCGGCAACGCGCCGGCCAGCAACCGCGGCCGCCAGCGGCCCAGGCCATAGCCCCAGAGCATCACGCCAAACCACGGCAGCAGGGGCAGGAAATCTTCGGTCGGCGGCTTGTGCGTCACCAGGCCGACCCAGTCGGTCCAGCGGCTGTCGAAGAAGGCATGCTGCACGAACTGCGGCGCCAGCACCGCCGCTGCACCGAGCAGAAAGCACAGGAGCGGCGCAGGCTTCAACAAGCGCAGCAGCAGCAGCATCACGGCCACGCCATGCAGCATGCCGAAGCTGATGAAGCTGCGCGGGAACATCCAGACCGAACCCGCGGTGACCAGCAAGGCGCAGGCCACGATCTGCCCCCAGCGCCGCCAGAAGCGCGGCCATGCCGGCTCGCCCAGGGCTTGGGCCAGGCCCGCGCAGAGCAGGAACAGGCTGACGATGCAGTTGCGCTGCATGGTCCAGAAAGGATCGGCGTAGAAGTCGCTGTCCAGCAGGTGGAACTGGCGCAGGTCGAAGCAGAAATGGAAGGCGGTCATCCAGACCATGGCGGCGCCACGCAGGGCATCGAGCCGGGGCTGGCGCTTGGGAAGAGGCGGCGTTTCAAGCATCGGCGAGCAGTCTATGCGGAAGGCCGGCGTTTGATGTGCATCAGAAAGTCAGCACTACGAATTTGGGGGTGCTGTGCTACCTTGAATCCGCCCGAACTTGAGCCTTGCAGTCATGAGTCTCTCTCCCAGCATCGCGGCCCACTCCCCCCTTGCATCAAGCGTTGACGGCCCGCCGGATCTGGACTCGTCGCAGCGATGGCCGCAGTGCCTGCACTACTGGCCGGTGGCTCTCGTCGGAGCCCTCGGCCTGGCGCTCGTGCTGGCGCTGGCCCAGATGCGCGAGGCCGAGCTGGCCAGCGGGCAACTGAGCCGGGCCCAGAACACACTGGCCGGATTGAGCGCCCGCGCCGAGGTCACCGCGCAGGCTGCCTTCGGCCCCGTGATGAGCCTTGCGGCGCTGATCCAGCTGGACGGCGACATCACGCCGGCCCGTTTCGATGCGATGGCGCAGAAGCTGCTGGCGGCCGACGTGCACCTGCGCTCCATCACGGCAGCGCCCGGCGACGTGGTGCGCATGGTCTATCCCCTTCAGGGCAACGAGATCATCAAGGACCGCGACTACCGGGACATCCCCGATCAATATGCCTCGGTCAGGGAAGCTCACCTTCGCGGCGTGCCGCTGCTGGTGGCGCCTGTCCATCTGCTCAAGAACTTCGAAGGCATCCTGCTGCGCATGCCGGTCTTCCTGCCCTCCCCCGAGGGGCCGCGCTACTGGGGCGTGGTCTCCGGCCTGGTCGAGCTGCAGCCCTACGCCCACCTGATCGGCCTGGACCGCCCCAGCCTGCCCGTCAACGCGGCCCTGTTCGAGGCCCGGCCGGGCGGTCTTCCCGGCAAGCTGATCTGGGGCGACGAGCGCATTGCCGCGCAGCATCCGCTGCTGCAGGTGTTGAACCCGCCGGGCGGCAGCTGGGTGCTGGCCGCCGTGCCGAAGCAGGGCTGGCAAACCTCGGGTGTCTGGAGTTCACCCGAGCTGCTCGGCGGCATGCTGGCCGCCTTTGCGCTGACGCTTGGCGCCGCCGTGCTGACGCACCAGCGGCTGCGCCTGCGCGAGCGCAATGCCAGCCTGAACGAAGAGATCCAGCGCGGCCACCTGACCCTGCTTGAACTCCATCGCTCGCAGGACCGGCTGACCAGCGTGGCCGCTCTCGGTTCCGACATGGTCTGGGAGCAGGACGCGCAATTCCGCTTCACCTACATCTCCGCCATCCGCGAGCCTCACGGCCTGGCAGCCGCCCGCGAGGTGATCGGCCAACGCCGCTGGGAGCAGCCCGGCCCCAGCGGCAACGAGTGGGCCAGCCACATCGCCTCGCTGGAGCGGCACGAGCCTTTCGTGGACTTCGAATACACCGCCTTCACCCCGCACGGAACGCGCCGGCTGAGCGTCTCCGGCGTGCCTCTGTTCGACGCGCAAGGCAGCTTCGCCGGCTATCGCGGCACCAGCCGCGACGTCACCGAGCGAGCGCAGCAGGTGGCGGCGCTGCGCGAATCGCAGGCTTCGCAAGCGCAAACGCTGACGCGCCTGCAAGCCTTGCTCGACGCCGCGGTCGAGGTCGCCATCGTTGCCACCGACCTGGACGGGCACATCACCCTGTTCAACGAGGGCGCGCAGCGCATGCTGGGCTATACCGAGGCCCAGATGCTGGGCCAATCGCCCACCTTGTTCCACCTGCACGGCGAACTGGAGCTCCGTGCCGACGAGCTGGCGGCGGAACTCGGCGAGCGTCCCGCGGGCTTTGAAGTCCTCGTCGCCCAAGCCCGGCGCCAGGGCATGGAAACGCGCATCTGGTCCTGCATCAGCCGGGAAGGCCAGCACATCGCCGTGTCTGCCACGGTGAGCCGCATCACCTCGCGCAGCGGCGAGCTGATCGGCTTCCTCGCCCTGGGGCGCGACGTGACGGCGCAATTGCAGGCCGAGCGGCAACTCAGCGACATGAACGCCTTGCTGGAGACCCGCGTGAGCCTGCGCACTGCCGAGCTCAGCGCCACCCGCAGCCACCTGCTGAAGGCACAGGATGAACTGCAGCGGACCGAAAAGATGGCCGCCCTGGGTTCGCTGGTGGCCGGCGTGGCGCATGAACTCAACTCGCCGCTGGGCAACTGCGTGACCATTGCCTCCGCGCTGGAGGGCAAGTCGTGCGAAGCCCTGCGTGCGCTGGAAGACAGCACCCTGCGGCGCAGCGGCCTGCTGGACTTTCTCAAGAATGTGAGCGATGCAGCGGACATCCTGATGCGTTCCCTGCAGCAAGCCAACGACCTGGTCCAGCACTTCAAGCAGGTCTCGGCCGACCAGGCCAGCAGCCGGCGCCGCAGCTTCGAGCTGGCCGCCACGATCGATGACGTGCTCACCGTGCTGCGGCCGCGCCTGCGCAACTCGCCCGTGCAGGTCGAATGCGACGTGCAGCTCGGCCGCGCGCTCGACAGCTTCCCCGGCTCCCTGGTCCAGATCATCAGCAACCTCGTGCAGAACGCCTTGCTGCATGCCTTCGCGCCGGGCCAGCGCGGCCAGCTTTGGATACGCGCCCGCGAACTCGATGCCGAGCAGCTGGAGCTCGTCATCGAGGACAACGGCATGGGCATGAGCGCGGAAGTCCGCCAGCGCGCCTTCGAGCCCTTCTTCACCACCAAGCTCAACCAGGGTGGCACGGGGCTCGGGCTCAATATCGTGCGCGATCTCGCCCAGGGCATGCTCGGCGGCGAGCTGGAGCTGAAGAGCGAACCCGGCCACGGCTGCCGCTTCACCTTCCGCCTGCCCTTCGTGGCGCCGCAGATTACCAACAGCGCGTCCATTCACGATGCCGCTGAAGTGTGGAGTTAGGCCGCCGCGCCGGAAAATAACAATGGAGACCATGGGGTCGCGGCAATTCCATGATCTTTAAGGGGCTATAACCCACGCTTGGCCTCAATTGGGCCGGAGGGAGCCCGTGATGGAACCGCATGTTTCCAGGGGCGTACGCCGCCTGGCGGCGATCAGCCTGACTCTTTGGCTTGCGGCTTGCGCAGCCCCACCACCCACGGGCGAAGCCTCGGCCCCTGCGCCCGATGCCGCCCCCGCGGCGCCGGCGCCGGCCGCAGCCCCCGCGCCGCCACCGCCGCCGCCTCCCCCACCGCCGGCGCCCCCCGCCCAGCCGCATGCCGAAGCGGTGCTGAGCGCCGCCAACAGCCTCTTCTCCAAGGCCAACCTGCCGGCCGCCGAGAAAGGCTCGCGCTATACCGTGCTGGTCGATCCGCTGATCGACGGCATGACGCGCATGCAGACCAAGGCCACGCAGGCCATGGAGACGCGCATCACCCAGCTCGCCAAAAGCACCTACCCGCAGTTCGACGTGCGGCCTTTCAATGCCGCCAACCTGGCCCAATCGCCCCTGCTGATCGTGGGCACCTTCACGCCCATCAACCAGGAGGGCAAGAGCGAAGGCGATCGCGACGTCTACCGCTTCTGCCTGGTGATGGTCGACCTCAAGTCCGGCAAGCTGGTGAGCAAGGCCGTCACGCGCTCGAAGATGGAAGGCGTGGACGGCACGCCGCCGCCCTTCTTTGCCGACGCGCCGGCCTGGAGCCGCGATCCGGTCACCGAGGGCTATGTCAAGACCTGCCAGGGCTCCAAGCCCGGCGACGCCATCCAGCCCAGCTATGTGGAAGCGCTGGCCACGGCCAGCGTCGTGAACGAGGCCATTCGCGCCTACAACGCCCAGCAGTACCGGGTCGCGCTGACCCTGTTCAACAAGGCCGCCACCATGGGCGCGGGCCAGCAGCTGCGCGTGCTGAGCGGCCAGTACCTGAGCAACTGGAAGCTGGGCCTGCTGGAACCGCGCGCGCAGACCTTCGGCAAGCTGGTGGACTTCGGCCTCGCACAGGGCCAGCTCGGCATGCAGTTCACCTTTGCGGCGGGCTCCACCACGCTGCCGCCCGACGGCGGCCGTGCCCAGCCCAACAATATGTGGCTGAAGGTGATCGCGCAAAGGCTCAGCGCCAGCAAGTCCTGCGTGGAAGTGGGCGGGCACGCCAGCCGCGGCGGGCCCGAAGCGGTCAACGAAAGGCTCTCGGGCCTGCGCGCTGAGTACGTGCGCAACCGCCTGGTGGACGAGGCGCCCGGCCTGGCCAAGCGCGCCATCGCCGTGGGCTACGGCTCGCGGAACACGCTGGTCGGCACGGGCAAGGACGACGCGTCCGACGCGCTCGACCGCCGCGTCGAACTCAAGCTGCTGTCCTGCAGCGGCTAGCCATGCGGCTGCTGCGCGTCTGCTGCCTCCTGGCTCTGGGCTGGATGGGCGCGGCGCGGTCTGATGAAGCCGTCCAGCCCATGGTGCGGGTGGAAGCCGGCACCCATGTGGCCGCGATCCGCGCGCTGGCCACCGATGCGCGCGGCGAGCTGCTGCTCAGTGCTTCCGAAGACAAGACGGCGCGGCTGTGGCGCCTCTCCGACCGCAGCCTGCTGCGCGTCTTGCGCCCGCCGATCGGGCCGGACAACGAAGGCAAGCTCTACGCCGCCGCACTGACGCCCGATGGCGCCGTGGCCGCCGTGGCAGGCTGGTCGGCAGACAACGAGGTCTACCTCTTCGACAGCGGCACCGGCCGCATGCGCAGCCGCATCCAGGGCCTGCCTAACGTCATCAATGCACTGACATTTTCTCCCGACGGCAAGCAGCTCGCCGTGCTGCTGTGGGGCAGGCAGGGCGTGCAGCTCTACGCGAGCCAGGACGGCTGGCAAAGCGCACAGCTGGTGGGCAGTGACGGGGCCTATGGCGATGACGCCTATGGCCAGGCCTTCTCGCCCGACGGCAAGTTCCTGCTGACGAGCGCCTACGACGGCAAGCTGCGCCAGTACGCGCTGCGCGGCGCAAGCCTGTGGTTGCAGAAGACGCAGCAACTCGGCGGACGGCCGCACGGCCTGGCCTTCTCGCCCGATGGCCGCAGCCTGGCCGTCGGCTTTGCCGACGCGGCCCGCGTGCAGGTGCTGAGCGCGGACAGTCTCGCCCTCTCCTGGCAATCGCCGACGGAGCCTTCGGGCGCCCTGCCCTGCGTGGCCTGGTCGCGCGATGGCGGCAGCCTGCTCGGCGGCGGCAGCTGGCGCAGCGCACCGGGCCAGCACGGCGTGCGGCGCTGGGACATGGCGAGCCACGCCGCCACCGATGTGCCCGCGGCCAGCGATTCCATCACCGCCCTGCTGCCGGCCGGCCGCGAGGTCTTGTTTGCCTCCGGCGACGCGAGCTGGGGCGTGGTCGGCGGCGCGGCCATGCGCCCGCTGCGCGCCGACTTCCGCCTGCCGATGGCGTCGGGCCCGAGCAGCCTGCGCGTCTCGAACAATGCGCTGGAGCTCAGCTTCGCCACGCGCTTCGGCGGCCTGATGCCGGCGCGCTTCGACCTCGCCGGCCCGACCTGGCGCGGCCCCGCCAGGCTCGACGCACCCGCGGGCACCCTGCCCGCGCTCAGCGATTGGCAAGACAGCGCGCAACCGCGCCTGAACGGCCGCGCACTGCCGCTGGGCCCCGGCGAGTCCTCGCTCAGCATGGGCGCCGACGCAAGCAGCCGCGGCTTCGCGCTCGGCACCAACCACCGCCTGCGGCTCTATGCGCCAGACGGCCGCCTGCTCTGGAACGTGCAGATTCCCGCGCCCTGCTTCGCCGTGCAATTGAGCCGCGACGGCCGCTGGGTGGTGGGCGGCTTCGGCGACGGCACGCTGCGCTGGTACCGCCGCATCGATGGCGCCGAGACCCTGGCCTTCTATCCGCATGGCGACGGACGGGCCTGGGCCGCGTGGACGCCCGACGGCCGTTTCTCCGCCGGCGGCGGGGGCGAGAAGCTCGTCGGCTGGCATCTGAACCGCAAGCCCGGCGACGCGGCCGAGTTCCTGCCGCTGGAGCGTTTCAGCGAACGCTACTTCGACCCGCTCGCCGTCATCAGCGCCATCAGCAATGTGCGCGACAAGCCGGCGCTGCGCCCGCTGCCCGATCCGCGCGAAGGCCTCAAGCTGCCGCCGCTGGTGCAGTTCACCAGCCCCAAGACGGGCGCCCGCGTCGATGCGGACACTGTCCACGTCGACCTCCAGGTGCTCGACCAGGGTGGCGGCATCGCCGAGGTGCGCCTGATGCATAACGGCAAGCTTGTGGAGACAGCGGGCGCGCAATCGGGCAGCCCGGCCTCGCTGAAGTTCGACCTCGCGCTGGAAGGCGGCGCCAACCAGCTCAAGGCCGTCGCCATCGGCACCGACCGCACGGAATCGGCCGCGGCCGAGCTGACCGTGCAGGCGCCGCCGCAAGCGCAGAAGCCGCAGCTGCGCGTGCTCAGCGTGGGCGTCAACGCCTACCGCAACAGCGCGCTGAACCTGAGCTTCTCGGTGCCCGATGCGCGCGGCGTGGCCGATGCCTTCAAGGCACTGAGCCGCAAGCTCTTCACCAGCATCGCCGTGAGCGAGCTGTACGACGCCGAGGCCACGCGCGCCGGCATCCTCGGCCGCCTGCACGACTTCGGGTCGAGCCATCCCGAGGACGTCGTGGTGGTCTACCTCGCCGGCCATGGCGAGACGATCGGCGACGACTGGTATTTCATCCCGCACGAGGTGACGCAGCCCGAGCAGTCGGACCGCCTGCGCCGCGAGGGCCTGTCCTCGCGCGAGCTGGCTGCGGCGCTCAAGGCCATTCCGGCGCGCAAGGTGGTGGTGCTGATCGATGCCTGCAAGTCAGGCGCGGCCATCGCCAGCTTCCGCGGCCTGGAAGAGCGCCGCCTGCTGGCCCAGCTCTCGCGCGCCACCGGCACGCACCTGATTGCCGCCACCAGCAAGGAACAGCTGGCCAGCGAGCTGCTGCAGCTCGGCCACGGCGTGTTCACGTACAGCCTGCTCCAGGGCCTCTCCGGCAAGGCCTCCACCGGCGGCACCGACGTGACCGCGCGCGGCCTGATGGTCTATGTGGAGCGCACGCTGCCCGAGCTCTCGCTGCGCTACCGCACCGAGGAGCAGTTCCCGGTGGTCAGCTCCACGGGCATGGACTTTCCGCTCGTCGTGCGCTGATCTGAATCCCTGACGCAACAGCCCGGTCCGGCCCGCTTGACAGCCTGATTCAAACCTCGGACGATTCCATGTAACCGGTTTCAGAAACCGCTTACATCACAACAAAATCGACGGAGACAAGGCGCTTGACCACCGCTGCTTTTCCCCCAGGCTTCCTCTGGGGCTGTGCCACTTCGGCCTACCAGATCGAAGGCTCCCCGCTGGCCGATGGCGCCGGCGCCAGCCATTGGCACCGCTTCGTGCGCACGCCCGGCCGCGTGATCGGTGGCGACACCGGCGACGTCGCCTGCGACCACTACCGCCGCATGCGC
>FSVW01003383.1_pt1 | contig 15433 bp, 13 predicted proteins | sample 1637551 | NCBI WGS metagenome assembly FSVW01 (sample SAMEA3914814, study PRJEB12502) | metagenome | biome: forest; material: soil | place: USA | collected 2011-09-16 | depth 0.1 m | reverse complement strand
TGGGCCGCGCGGCCCATCCACCTGTATGGCCTGAAGGCCGTCAACGGCATCGAGCAGTACTTCAAGGCCGTGGCGATGGACAACGGCGAGTACAAGGACAACATCGAGTTCGTCAAGGGCAAGGGCTTCACGCATGCCTTCACCGTCGCCGCCGAGAAGATGGCCGACGCGCCCGGTGGCCTGACGTATGCGCTGATGGCCAACCTCACGCCCAACACCAAGGTGCTCAAGGTCTCGCAGACCACCGGCGGCACCTGCTATGCGCCGACGGTCGAGAACGTCTACCAGCACAAGTACCCGTTCAGCCGCTATGTCTACATCTACGTCAACAAGGCGCCGGGCAAGCCGCTGGAGCCCAAGGTCAAGGAATTCCTGAAGCTCGTGCTGAGCCAGGAAGGCCAGCAGGTGGTGGCGGACGAGCGCGTCTTCATCCCGATGCTGCCCGAGGTGGTGAAGGAAGAGCTGAAGAAGCTCGACTGAACACGGCACCGCAACAGGACGAGCTGCCGCTGCCGCAAGGGGCGGCGGCTTTGCTCTTTTCCATTTGCGCGGCGGCGACTCTGAACAACATTTCGCAGCCGATTTAGTTTGCGTTCAGCTTCGCCCGGCATGCTGGTATCAGAACAAGCCACTGAGACAAGGCAACACGATGAAACGACTCCGATCCCTGCTGCTCTGCTTCGCAGTACTGGCGGCTGCAGGCGCGGCACATGCCGCGCCCTACACGCCGGCCAAGTACGACCTCAGCGAACTGCCCGCCTACAAGCCCGAGCAGATGGCGCTGGGCACGCTGCGCATCTACGGCACGCCGCTGGAATCGCTGGTCGGCAACTGGGCCACGGCATTCCGCGCCAAGCAAGGCCATGTGCGGCTCAATGCCTACCTGATCAACACCTCGCAGGCCTTCGCGGGCCTCATCACCGACAAGGCCGACATCGGCCTGATGGGCCACCGCACCTGGCACACGAGCCAGATGGCATTCAGGAAGACCTTCGGCTACGACCCGCTGGAGATCCGTTTCGCCACCGGCTCCTTCGACGACCCGGAAGGTTCGACACCGGGCCTGATGTTCGTAGTCCATCCGAGTAACCCGTTAGCCAAGCTGACGCTGGAGCAGATCGACGGCATCTTCTGTGCCCAGCGCACCGGCGGCTGGGACGGCACCAAGTGGTCCACCGCCGCTGCGCGCGGCCCCGAGAAGAACATCCGCACCTGGGGCCAACTGGGCCTGACCGGCCCGGGCTTTGAGGATTGGGCCGACAAGCCCATCCACCCGCATGGCTCGGACGTCACGCTCAGCAACTGGGCCGACCTGATCGAGCGCGAGGCTTGCCACGGCGGCAAGAAGTGGAACCCCGCGCTGATCGAAGGTCCGCGCGCCGACATCGGGCTCAAGGCCCACGGCAAGACGCGCGACCAGGAAATCATCGAGGGCGTGCAGAACGACCCGCTGGCGATCGGCTTCATGTTCCAGCGCGTGATCAACGCGGCCAAGTCGGACGTGAAGGTGCTGCCGCTGGCACGCACCGCGGCCGGGCCCTACATCACGCCCAGCGCGCAGAGCTTCTTCGACGGCAGCTACCCGATGCACAACGGGCCGTATCTCTACCTGAACCGCAAGCCGGGCCAGCCGCTGTCGGCGCGCGACAAGGAGTTCGTCCGCTTCGTGCTGAGCCGCGAGGGCCAGCAGATCGTGGCCGATAGCCGGATTTTTATCCCGCTGAACGCCGAGCAGATCAAGGCTGAACTGAAGAAGCTGGACTGAGCCATGAAGAAGACCATCAACACACTCATTGTGGCCTTCTGCCTCACGGCCAGCGCCACCCACGCTGCTGATCCCTTCACCGGGACGCTGCGCATCGGCGGCAGCGACCAGATGAACTCCCTCCTCGCCCGCTGGGAACAAGGCTTCGCGAAGCTGCATCCGGGCGTGCGCTTCGAACACTGGCTCAAGGGCAGCGGCACCGGCATGTACGGCCTGGAGATGCGCACCACCGACCTCGCCCTGATGGGTCGGCCGATCAACCCGTATGAGCGCTACGGCATCTACGAGCGCGCCTGGGTCTATCCGCTGGAGATCGAGGTGGCCACCGGCGCGGTGAGCCAGCCGCACAAGTCGCCAGCCTACGCAATCTTCGTCAACAAGAATAACCCGTTAGCCAAGCTGACGATGCAGCAGCTCGATGGCGTCTTCGGCGCCGAGCGCGGCGGCGGCTGGAAGGCGCTGACCTGGGACGAGAGCGCGGCGCACAGCAAGGACCAGAACATCCGCAGTTGGGGCCAGCTGGGCCTCACCGGTGAGTGGGCAGGCAAGTCCATCCACACCTACGGCCCGCCCAATCTCGGCGCTGGCGCAATCACCGCGTTCCAGAACCTCGTGATGGGCGGCGGCGCGATCTTCAACGAAGACCTGCGCGAATACGCCGACCGCAAGCAGATGGTGGCCGATCTGGAGAAGGACCCGCAAGGCATCGCCTACGCGGCCCTGGGCTACGCAACGCCGGGCGTGAAGGCGCTCGCCATCGCGGCATCGCCGCAAGGGCCGTATGTGCCGCTGAACGCGAAGACGGTAAGCGACCGCAGCTACCCGCTCTCGCGCCCGATCTACATCTACACGACCATCGACAACGACAAGACCGAGATCGCCAACCCGCGCGTCAAGCCGCTGGTGCGCGAGTTCCTGCGCTATGTGCTGAGCCAGGCCGGCCAGCAGGCAGTGCATGCCGACGGCGTCTACGCCCCGTTGCCTTCCAAGGTGATCGCCGCGCAGATCGAGAAGCTCGATTTCCAGGGCGTTCCGCCAGAACGCAAATTGCTCAAGGACGAAGACTGATCATGAAGACGAAGTTCATCATTGCGGCCGGCCTTTGCGGCCTGGCCTTCAGCACCCTCGCCGCGCCGCTGACCAAGGTTCGCATGAGCGTGGATGAAGAGCCCATCGCCGTGGCCCTGGCGCAGAGCCTGGGCTACTTCAAGAGCGAGGGCATCGAGTTCGTGCCCGTCGACCTGGAGAAGCTCACTGGCGAGGACTACCTGATGCAGGAGGCGCTGGTGAAGGGCCGGCTCGACGCCTCGTACCACTGGTTCAACCACGTGATCTATGGCGCCAAGCACGGCTTCCCCGTCAAGGCCGTGATGGTCTTCAATGACGCGCCGGGCATGACCGTGCTGGTGGCCAACCGCGTGAAGGATCAGATCCATGGCATGGCCGACTTCAAGGGCCGCAACGTGGCCGAAGGCGCGGGCTACGGCACCAAGAGCGTGGTCAACCATTTCATGGCGCACAAGGCCGGTGTGCCCGATGGCGCGTGGACCTCGGTGGCGCTCGTCAAGGAAGGCCGCCAGCAGACCGTCATCAAGCTGCTGAAGGCGAACCAGGTCGACGTGATGATGTTCGAGGAGCCGGTTGTCGGCGCGCTCAAGGCCACGGGCCTGGCCACGCCGCTGCTGGACCTGAACAGCCGCGCGACCACCGAGAAGCAGCTCGGCGCCTGGTTCCCCGCGCAGTCGCTGATGCTGGCGCCGAGCTACATCGAGAAGAACCCCGAGACCGTGCAACACCTGGTCAACGCCTTCGTGAAGACCATGCGCTTCATCAACAGCCACTCGGTGGACGAGATCGTCGCCAAGCTGCCGGCCGACTACTTCAAGGGCAAGGACCGCAAGGCCGAGATCCAGTTGCTGCGCGACACCTACTCCACGCAGGCCAAGGGCACCTTTTCCTTCACGCCGGCCGCCGTGCAGATGGTGCTGGACATGAACAACGGATCCGCCTTCGACAAGAGCGACGAAGGCCAGTGGCGCGCAGGTGGCGACAAGAGCAAGGCGGTGGCCGTGCAGCTCTATGACAACCGTTTTGTTGATGCAGCGATGAAAGCGATTCCGCAATGAACAAGCAGCTCTTCACCCTGGCCGCGGCGCTGGCCGCACTCGTCGGCAGTGCCTTCGCGCAGACCCAATCCGAGGACGCCAAGAACGCGATCCGCGCGCAGACCGACCGCGCCCTCGTGATCTACAAGCGCGGCAAGATGGCGCACTACAAGGACACGTTCGATCTGAGCGGCATGCCGCACTACGAGCCGTCCAAGCAGTTCACCGGCTGGATCCGCCTGCATGGCAATAACTACCTGGCGGACGGCATGCTCGGCGAGTACTGGGAGCAGGGCTTCCAGAAATACCAGCCGGGCGTGCGCTTCTCCAACTACCAGCCCACGTCTGCGCTGGCCTTTGCCGCGCTGTACTACAACCAGGCTGACCTGGTGATGGGCCACCGCCCGGGCTTCTACGATCTGCTCGCGTATGAGCGCGTGATGGCCTACGACCCGACCGAGATCACCGCGGTGACGGGCTCCTTCGACGTCGGCGGCTGGGAGAACTCGATCACCATCCTCGTCAACGAAGACAACCCGCTCAAGTGCATCAACATGTCCCAGCTCGACGCCGTCTTCGGCTCCGAGCGCACGGGCGGCTGGCTCGGCACCAACTGGCGCGCCGACTGGGCCCGCGGGCCGGAGAAGAACATCCGCACATGGGGACAGTTAGGCCTGACCGGTGAATGGGCCGACAAGCCGATCGGCGTCTACGGTTTCAGCATCCGCTACAACACCGCGACGGACTTCGCCGACAAGGTGCTCAAGGGCAGCGACAAGTGGAACGAGAAGATCCAGGCCTACGGCAACATCGTCAACCCGGACGGCTCGCGCTATGTGGAAGCCGACCAGATCACCGACAACCTGGCCAAGGACAAGTTCGGCATCGCCTTCAACCGTTACCGCGGTGAGCGCGCCCACGTGCGTCGTCTGGCCATCGCGCCGGGCAACACGAACAACTGCGTGGAGCACACGCTGAAGAACGTCCAGAACCGCACGTACCCGCTGTTCAACGAGCAGTACTTCTACATCAACGTAAAGCCGGGCACGCAGATGGACCCGATGGTCAAGGAGTTCCTGCGCTACGTGCTGAGCCAGGAGGGCCAGGCCGACATCATCAAGGACGGCAAGTACCTTCCGCTGACGGCCGAAGTGGTACGCGAGCAGTTGAAGAAGCTCGGCCTGGATGGACAGACGGAGACCAAGAAATGATGAAGCGTCGTGACTTGCTGATCTCCGCCCTCGCCGGCGCCGCTACCGGTGGCGCGCTTGCCGCCGAGAAGGAAAAAGATTCCGTCGAAGTGCAGGCCGCGCGCGAAGCCTGGGTCAAGGCCAAAGGATACCGCGTCTACTACACGAAGCGCTGGGACCTGAGCGACCTGCCGGCCTACAAGCCCGAGCAGATCGTCAGCGGCATGATCCGCCTCTGGGGTTCCAACTACTTCACCGACAGCCCACTGGCCGAGTGGTGGGCCAAGGAGTTCCAGAAGTTCCACCCGGACGCGAAGTTCGACTTCCACCTGAAGACGACGCTGCATGCGATCCCCGGCCTGATCATGGGCGTGTCCGACATCGGGCCCATGGGCCGACAGATCACCTTCCCCGAGATGCTGTCCTTCCAGCGCGAGTTCAACCGCATGCCCACGGGCATCGTGGCGGTGACCGGCAGCTACAACGTCTCGGGCTGGAACCCGCCGGTGGGCGTGTACCTGAACAGCAAGAACCCGCTCTCCAAACTCTCGCTGGAGCAGCTCGACGGCATCTTCGGCGCCGAGCGATCGGGCGCCTGGCGCGACCTCACCTGGGACAAGTCGCTCGCCCGCGGGCCGGAGAAGAACATCCGTCGATGGGGGCAGTTAGGCCTCACCGGTGAATGGGCCGACAAGCCCATCCACGTCTACGGCTACAACCTGCAGTTCAACTTCCCGCAGGAGATCGAGTCACGCGCCTTCGGCGGCATCTCCAAGAAGTGGAACGAGCAGCTGCGCGAGTACGACAACACCGTGCTGCCCGACGGCAAGTTGAAGCTCGCCGGCCAGCTGATGCTCGAAGACCTGGCCAAGGACCCGCTCGGCGTGGCGTACGTGGCCGGCGGCGAGGCCTGGGTCACGCCCGAGGTGAAGACCATGGAGTTGAGCGTCAAGACCGGGGGCCCGGCCTACGCGCTGACCATCGACAACGTGCGCGAGCGCACCTACCCGCTCTACGCCGACGTGTTCTTCTGGATCAACCGCGACCCGGCCAAGGGCGCGACCGACCCCAAGGTGCGCGAGTTCATCCGCTTCGTGCTGAGCCGCGACGGGCAGGAGCTGGTGCAGAAGGACGGCAAGTACCTGCCGCTGACGGCGGCGATGGTGGCCGAGGGGCGCAAGAAGCTCGACTGACGAGGATGACCGTGCGTCGAAGGACCTTCCTCGCAACCAGCCTCCTGGGCATCGGTGCATGGCAATTCGCATCTGCCACCGATCTCGACCCCGGCCTGCATCCCTACCGCGCCGGCCCGCCCGTCTCGGGCGACATCAGCGTGGCCGGCAACCACGCCACCGATGAACTTGTGGTCGCCTGGGCCGAGGCCTTCAAGCGCTACCACCCCGACGTGCGCGTGACGATCCGCCAGGAGACGCGTCTGACCACCGATGCCTTCGACCTCGCCCTGGCCGACGGCAAGATCGACCTCGTGCCCTCGGCGCGCGAGCTGGTGCCGTCGGAGACCGAACGGCTGACGCGCAAGCTCGGCGTGCCGCCCCTGGTCGTCCCCGTAGCAACAGGCAGTTATGCCACCAAGAGCGGCACGCATGCGATCGCCTATTACGTCAACGGCGACAATCCGCTGACCAAGATCTCGCTGCAGCAGATCCGCGAGATCTACGCGCCGGGTGGCAGTATTACGAAGTGGGGCCAGCTGGGCCTCACCGGCGAATGGGCCGACAAGCCGATCCGCGTCTACACCGTGCCCATCTCCGACCCCAACGGCAACCCGCTGGGCATCATCAATTACCTGACCATGCGCGTGCTCGGCAGCCAGCCCGGCGGCTGGCGGCGCAGCATCTACCAGGTGGACAGCAACGGCCAGGCCATCGAGCAGCACATGCTCAACCGCATCGTGCGACAGGTGGCCGAGGAGCGTTATGCCATCGGCTTCAGCGGCTTCGGCTTCCCCGCCAAGGGCGCCAAGACGCTGGCCATCTCGGAGACCAACGACAGCCCCGCCTACGCAGGCACGCATGACGAGGTAGCCAAGCGGCTCTATCCGCTGAGCCGCATGATCTATCTGGTGGCCAATGGCCGGCACGGCCAGCCCTTGCCCGCGGCGCAGCGCGAGTTCTTGCGCTTCATCCTCAGCCGCGAGGGGCAGGCGGTGTTGACTGTCGGTGTTGAGAAGTACTTGCCGTTGACGGCGGGCGTGGCGGCCCAGGGACTGGAGCAGTTGACCCGCTGAGCGAGCTTGGCCGGTTCACTAGCCGGCAGCATTCGCTTCTTCAAGCCTTCTGCAGCCGCTCCTTGGTGGCCCGATTCCAGAACAGCAGCACGCCCACGAAGCACAGGCCCGTGATCAACGTCGACAGCGGCAGGCCAATCTGCAGCGATTTCGATTCGGCGATGAAGTCGCCAATCGCCGTGCCCGCGGTGCGCGCCACCGATACCGTCAGCCAGTACAGCGTGACGGTCTTGACTGCTGCCTTGCTCCGCATGATCAAGGCAGCGGCCAGCAGCGCGCCCAGGGCCAGCGAGGCCTGACCCTTGCCGATCCAGTGCGAGCAAATATCGCCCAGCACGGTGCCGAACACGCCGGCGCCGAGCATGGCGATCCAGTAGCTGGCGTTGGTGGAAGGCAGATCGCCCGAGGCGGTTTTGTCAGCACGAGCCGAGAGCCAACCGAACACCGCGATGATGGCCGCCAAGCCCAGCGTCAGCGCCAGCAGCGGGATGCGCACGCGAAACGCCAGGTAGTCGGCGATGTTGGTGGCCCCGGTGCGGATGATGATGATCGCGAACCAGTACCAGGCTTCATGCACACGATTCTCCATACGCTCCGCCAGCAGCGCCGCGACGACGATGACCGCCAGCACGGCGAGGCCCTTGACGATGCCGAGGCCGCTCTCATGCGCGTACAGGTCACCGAGGTTGGTGCCGAAGATGCTGGCCAGCGTGATCGCAGCCCAGTAGCGGGCGTCGATCTTGGGAAGGTGGATGGCTTTCAATCTGAATCTCCGTGAGAGGCACCGCGCAGTGTGCTGTTGGCAAAGCTGTCAGTTGCCGTCGAAATGCAAAGTTAGTTTTCCGGCCCGGCTCTCTATCTCTCAACCACCCTCAGCCTTGGCCACCTTGCCGCCGGCCTCCAGCTTGGCGCGCTGCTGCGCGGCGAACTCGGCCGTCATCGGCAGGTACTTGCCGTCCTGCTGCACGGCCTCCTGGCCTTCGCGGCTGAGCACGAAGCGCAGGTACTCCTTGACCAGCGGATTCATCGCCTGGCCCGGGCGCTGGTAGGTGTAGTAGTAGACCTCGCGGGTCAGGGGATAGGTGCGTGCCTGCACGGTGTCGAGCGTGGGCGTGATCCACGGGCCCTGGGCCGTGCGCGCCAGCGGCACGGTCTTGGTCTGCGGCGTCAGGTACTTGAGGCTGGTGTAGGTGATGCCGTACTTGTCTTCCGACAGCGTCTTGATCAGCAGATCGCCGGCGCTGATCAGGTCCTTGCCGTTGGGCGCCGCTGCATTGCTGAACTCGTGCATCGCCTCGTTCCACTTGTAGCCGCCGCCCATCACCTTCTCGGCGAAGTCGCGCGGGAAGTGGTAGTTCAGGTTGTAGGCGTAGACGTGGATGGGCTTGTCGGCCCACTCGCCCGCGAGGCCCAACTGGCCCCAGGTGCGGAGGTTCTTCTCGGGGCCGCGGGCCTGTTTCTCGTCCCAGGTGTTGCCGTTCCAGCCGCCGTCGCGCGCGGCGCCGAAGATGCCATCGAGCTGCTCCATCGTCAGCTTGGCCAAGGGGTTATCTTTGTGCAGCACGGGCACCAGGGCCCAGGTCCAGCCGGGCACATCGAGCGAGCCCGTGGCCATCGCGATCTCGACCGGCTGGCTCTCCAGCACGCGCTGAAAAGCCTGTGTCTCCTCCCAGGTGGCCTTGCGGCCCATTGCGGCCACGTCGGCGCGGTCCATGTAGAGCGAGGCCATGCCGATGAAGGTGCTCTTGAGCTGGTCCTCGAACTTCACTTCGGGGTGGAATTTGCGGAATCCGTCTTCGAACAACTTCGCCAGCCGGCTGTCGGCCAGATAGTTGGAGCCGGCCTGGCGGATCGTGCCGCTGAGCTTCTGGCCGCCTTGCGGCTGGTAGTGCGGCAGGCCGCTCAGGTCGAACTGCTTCGTGTAGTAGACGCGGTCGGACTTGGCGGCCAGCCAGGCGGCGCGGGCGCGCTGCATTTCCAGCGGGTCTTGCGAACCGGCGGCGGCGCTCTTGTCCTGGGCTTGCGCACCGAAGCTCAACACAGCCAAGGCGAGGCAGAGAAGATGTTTCACGGTCATCATGTTCGGGCCAGCTTCTTCAACTGCGCCGCCGCAGCTTCAGCCGTCAACGGCAGGTACTTGCCATCACGCTGCACGGCCGCCTGGCCTTCGCGGCTCAGCACGTAGCGCAAAAACTCGCGCGACTTGGCATCGACCGGCTTGCCCTTCTCGCGCTTGAGGTAGTAATAAACGTCACGTAGCAGCGGATAACGACGTGCCTGCACGGTGTCTAGCGTCAGCTCCACAAACGGCTCGCCAGCCCTGGCCGACAAGGCCAGCGCCTTGGTCTGCGGCGTCTTGAAGGGCATGCCGGTGTAGGCGATGCCATAACGATCGTTGGACAGATCGCGCATCATCAGCTCGCCCGCGCCGGTCAGAGAGCCATCGGCCTTCTGCCCCGCCGCGTTGGAGTACATGCGCAAGCCCTCGTTCCACTTGCCCGATCCCTTGAGCACCTTCTTGTCGATCTCGTCGGTGAAGTGGTACTTGAGGTTGTAGCCGTAGACATGGATCGGCTTCTCGGCCCACTCACCGACCAGGCCCAGTTGGCCCCAGGTCCGGACGTTCTTCTCGGGCCCGCGGGCCAGCTCGGGGCGCCAGGTCAGGCCGTCCCAGCCGCCGCTGCGCTCGGCGCCGAAGACGCCGTCGAGCTGGTCCAGGGTCAGCTTGGCCAAGGGGTTATCTTGGTGGACGAAGATGCCCAGCGCGAAGGTCCAGCCGCGCACGTCGAACGAGCCCGTGGCCATCACGATCTCGACCACGTCGATGTTGGAACTACCTTCACTGCCACCCGATGCGCCTTCGCGCTCGAAGCCCTTGAGCTCGTCCCACAGCGCCTGCCGCCCCATCGGCGCAAGGTCGGCTACGCCGGCGATCAGGCCGGGGAAGGCCACGGCCGAGCTGGAGAGGTTGTCGGCGAAGCGCACGTTCGGATGGAACTTCTGGAACTCGGCTTCCCACACGCGCACCAGTGGGCTGTCCTCGATGTAGTTGTTGCCCCACTGGCGGATCACGCCGCTGACCTGCTGCTCGGGCACGTACGAGGGCAAGCCGCCGAGCTCGAACTCCTTCGTGTAGTAGCGCTTGACGGCGCGGCTCTTGGTGCCGATGGCGCGGGCCTTGGAGAGCGTGTCGGCGTCCGTCGTTTCCGCGGCCTGCGTTGTCGCCGCACTTCCCGCGGCCAGCAGACCGCCCATAAAGGCGCGGCGCTTCATGCCGTGTACTCCTTCAAGCGCTTGTGCTGCTCCAGCGCCACCGCCGACGTCAGCGGCAGGTATTTGCCGTCGCGCATCACGGCCTGCTGGCCTTCGCGGCTGACGATCAGACGCACCAGCTCCTCGGCGCCTGCGTTCATCGGCTTGCCGGGCTCGCGGTCGAAGTAGGCGTAAATGCTGTCGTAGAAGGGATAACTGCGATCCTGCACAGTGTCGAGCGTATAGGGAACGGGCTTGCCGCCACCTGCAGGCGCCAGGGCCAGCACTTTCTGCGTGGCTTGCGCGGCGCCGCCCGTGAGGTTGGTGGTGGGTGCAGCCACGATGCCCATGCCGAACTTGTCGGCGGCCAGGTCCTCGTTCATGCCGCGCTCCAGCGAACCCTTGGCAGAGACGAAGTTGGCGTAGACCTTGAGCCGTTCGTTCCACTTGTCGCTGCCGCCAAGCACGCGGTCGGAAATCTCGGTGGCCTGGTGGTAGCGGGGTGTGAGGCCGTAGACGTTGATGGGCTTATCGGCCCACTCACCCTTGAGGCCCAACTGGCCCCAGGTGCGGATGTTCTTCTCAGGCCCGCGGGCCACATTCGGACGCCAGCTTGTGCCTTCCCAGCCGCCCGCGCGCTCGGAGCCGAAGACGCCATCGAGCTGCTCCATGCTGATCTGGCTGATCGGGTTCTGGATGTTGACGACGACGCCAAAGCCCGGATTCCAGCCCGGCACGTCATAGCTGCCGGTGGCGATCTCGATCTCCAGCGGCGCGCGGTCGAAGTAGCGCTCGAACAGCTGCTGCTCCTGGAAGGTGATCTTGCGGCCCATGCCCAGGTCGCTGACGCCGAAGACCAGTGAAGGCACGGCGGCCGAGGTCGTCTTCATGCGCCAGTCGATGCGCGCCTCGGGGTGGAACTGGCGCAGCAGTTCTTCCCAGTAGCGACCCACATTGCCATCGACGATGTAGTTGCTGCCCCAGATGCGCAGCGTGCCTTTGACGGCGCGCTTCGGCGCATAGGCGGGAATGCCCGAGACATCGAACTGCTTGGTGTAGGCCACCTTCTGGCCGCGCTTGCTCATCATCTTGGCGCGGGCGGCCTGCATGTCCAGGCCCTCGGTGGATTCCTTCTGGGCGAGAGCCAGCGGCGAGATCGCAGCGCCCATGGCGCCCGCAACGAACAAACGTCTGTCCATGGAATGTCTCCGTTAGCGTTCTTGTGAAGCTCAGTACTTCGAGAGCTTGTCCAGCCCGGCCTTGGCGGCCTCGGCCGTCAACGGCAGGTACTTGCCGTCCTTCTGCACGAGCTCCTGGCCTTCCTGGCTCAGCACGAAGCGGATGAACTCGCGGATCTTGGGATCGAGCTTGGCGCCCGCCTTCACACTGACCCAGAACGACTGGTCGCCCCACAGCGGATAGCTGCGGTCTTGCAGGGTGTCGATCGAGTACGGCACGAAGGGGCCGGCATCGTCACGCCCGACCTTGAGGATCTTGACGTCCTTGGGGAAGCCCGCGTGGTAGCGCGCGTAGCCGATGGCGCCCGGGTCCTTGCGAACGTGGTCGAAGATCTGGTCGGCTTCGAGGTAGATCGTGCCGTCGGGCCGGCGGTAGTTGGCGTAGTCGTGTAGGTCGCCGTTCCAGCGGTTGCTGCCCTGCAGGATCTTGGCCGAGAACTCGATGGCCGTGGCGTAGCTCACCGCGTAGCCGTGCGGCGTGATGTGCTTGCCGGCCCACTCGCCGGTGAGGCCCATCTGCCCCCAGCTGCGGATGTTCGTCTCGGGGCCGCGCGCGAACTCGGGGTGCCACTCGGTGCCGACCCAGCCGCCTTCGCGCACGGTGCCGAAGATGCCGTCGAGCTGCTTCATCGTGATGTGGTCGATCGGGTTGTCCTTGTTGACGAACACAACCATGTTGTTCTGCCAGCCGACGTAGTCGAGCGAGCCCGTGAACACCGAGAAGCCGACGGGCTCGTTTCCCTTCAGGCGCAGGTGCGCCAGGCTGTCGTAGAAGCCGGGATCGTGGTTGATGCCGATCTCCGCACGGTCGAAGTACAGGCAGGGGATCGCAGTCGCGGCGGTCTCCAGGTTCAGTTCGAGCTTGATGCCCGGCTGGAACTTCTCGAACGCTTCCTTCCACCAGCCGCCCAGCGGCGCGTCACCGACGTAGTTGTTGCCGCACAGGCGCACGGTGCCGGTCGGATGGTCGGTCGGCGTGTAGTGCGGCAGGCCCGAGAGATCGAACTTCTTCGTATAGGCCTGGCTGTTCGCACGCGCGCCCATGCGCGCCTTGCGCTCGGCGTGCGAACCGACCGGGAGCTTGCGCGATTCCTCCGTGGGCTGCGATTGGGAGCTCTGTGCGAAAGACACCGAGGTGCCGAGTGTGGCCAGCGCGCCCAGCGCCAAGGCCGCCGCAACAAGGGAGTGATATTTGATCGTCATCGTGTGATCCTCAGTCGAGCTTCTTGAGCTGCTCGTTGATGTAGGCAATCGGCATCGGCGTGAAGGCGCCGTGGTCAGCGATCACCTGCTGGCCCTCTCGGCTCAGGCAAAAGCGCAGGAACTCGCGCACCTTGGGCTCGACCGGCTGTCCGGGCACGCGGCGGAAGTAGAGGTAGTAGTCGCGCACCAGGGGATAACTGCGATTCGCGACGGTGTCCGGCGTGAAGGGGATATAGGGTCCGCCTTCCTTGGCGGCCACGGCCAGCACGCGCAAGTTCGGGTAGTCCTTGGCGTGCAGCCAGGCGCCCCAGCCCATGCCGAACTTGTCCTTGGACAGCTCTTCCAGCATGCGCTCGCTGGCGACCTTGAAGCCCGCGTCGTCCTTGGTCGTCTGCTGCGTCTCCACGTACTCCTTGTAGTTCTCGTTCCACTTCTGCGACCAGTGGTTGAGCTTCCGTTCCAGGTAGATCTTGAACCCCGGCGAGACATAGCCATAAGTCTGGATCGGCTTGCCGGCGAACTCACCCGTCAGGCCCAGCTGGTCCCAGGTGCGGATGTTCTGCTCGGGACCGCGGGCGTACTTGCTCGTGTAGCGGATGCCGTTGCTGGCCATGGGGCCGATGTCCCAGCCGCCGGTGCGCGACGCGCCGAAGATGCGCGAGAGCTGGTCGGCGGTCAGCTTGGTCAGCGGGTTATCTTTGTTGACCAGGAAGACAGCGGGCCACAGCGTGCCGCGGTTCTCGGCGCCGCCGGTGGCGATGGAAATCTCCGTCGGCACATAGCGATAGGCCTCGTAGAAGGGCATCAGGTCGGTGATCTTGGCGTCGTCGCCCATGGGCGCGAGATCGCCCACGCCGAACATCAGCGCGGCGATGCCGCCTTCGCTGCTGGTCATGAAGTTGGCACTGGCCTTGCACTCCGGATGTAGCTTGTTGAAGGCATCCACGAGCTTGATCATGTTGCCGCGCATCCAGTTGCCCACGAGGCGCAGGCCGCCGCCGCCCTCGCACTCGATCTCCTTCTTGTAGTGCGGGATGTCGTTGAGGCTGGGCGCTTGCGCGTGGGCTGTGGCGATGCTGCCAACGAGTGCAAGAAGCGCGAAGAGTTGCTTGGTTTTCATGGTGATGTGTCTCACTCGATCTTCTTCATTTGGACGGCGACGTCTCCGGCCTCAAGCGGACGGAAGCCAAACTTGGCGAGAGCCGCCGAGTTGATGATTTCCTGCCCCTCGCGCGATACCAGGAATTCGCAGTAGGCCTTCAGCCATGGGTCCAGTGGCTTGCCCGGCACCTTGTTGATGTTGATGCCGATGGGGCTGGCGAAGGGGTGGCGCGAGCCGGTCAGCGTGCCGTCGGAAGGCGCCATGTTTTCGTCCCAGGCCACGGGCACGTACTTGACCCGGCCGGCGAACTCTTCCATGCGCTTCCATTTGGTCACGCCGCGCATTTCCATGGCGTTGTTCCAGTAGTCCATCAGGCCCATGCTGAAGGCGTCCTGCGCGACGGCGTCGATGACCTTGTTGCCGTTGGGCAGCCATTCGATGCGCGGGGTGTAGGCCACGCCGCCGATGAAGTCGCGGAACTCGTCGACCATGGCCAGGATGCCTTGAGTGTCGCGCGGCATGAAGGCATGGATGGGCAGGTCGGCCCACTCGGCTTCCGTCACGCCGAGCTGGCGCCAGTGCGTGATGTCGCCCTTGCCGTTGCCCGAGGAGAAGATGCGCTTGACCTGGTCCTTGGTCAGCTGCTTGATCGGGTTGGTCGAGTTGACCCAGATGCCGGTAGAGAGCTTGTCGTTCGGGTTGTGGTCGTAGCCGATCTTGAAATAGGTGATGTCGTAACCGAAGCGCTCGCGGAAGTAGTCGGCTTCGACGCGGCGGTTCTCGCGGCCGATGGGGCCGAAGGCGGATTTCTCCGACACCACGCCTTCGACGGCCAGCGTCGAGCCCCACATCAGGAACTTGAACTTGATGTTCGGATGCAGCTGCTGGAAGCGCTCCTGCAGCTTGTCGAACAGCGGGATCAGCACATCGTTGCCGGCGACGAAGATCGTGTCCTTGTCGGCCATGTAGGCGCGGTATTCTGTGGGCGCCGTCAGCGGCTTGACCACGTAGGGCTTGATGTCGGCGGGGATCTCGGCGGCCATCGCCGATGAGGCAACAGCAGTAGCCACGACCACGGCCTTCATCAGAAGCTTGATTCGATTCGTTTTATTCATTACAAGGTGCTCCTTATGGCCGGGGGGCGGGGAATGGGAAGTTCTGCATCGGCCCCTGCTTTGACCGCGGCAGCCAGGTCTCGGCCTTTTCGAGCTTCGCCAGTTCCTCGGCCACTTCCTTGGCGCTCAAGGGCAGGTAGCCCTTGGCATCGGCGGCAATCACCTGCTGGCCTTCCTTGGAGAGCATCAGGCGCAGGTACTCCCGCAGCAGCGGG
>FSVW01001085.1_pt1 | contig 15482 bp, 15 predicted proteins | sample 1637551 | NCBI WGS metagenome assembly FSVW01 (sample SAMEA3914814, study PRJEB12502) | metagenome | biome: forest; material: soil | place: USA | collected 2011-09-16 | depth 0.1 m | reverse complement strand
CCATCTCGAGCGCCAGACCGGCGGCATGACGCGCGACATCGAGCGCGGCACGCGGGCCGTCAACTCGCTGATCTCCTATTCGCTCTACAACATCATCCCGACGCTGATCGAAGTGGCGCTGGTGTTGAGCCTGCTGGCCTACAAGTTCGACGCCACCTTTGCGCTGATCACCGCGGCGGCCCTGGTGATCTACATCGCCTTCAGCGTGCTGGTGACCGAATGGCGGACCAAGTTCCGGCGTCAGCTGAACGAGCTCGATTCGGTGGCGCACAGCAAGGCCATCGATTCGCTCCTGAACTACGAGACGGTCAAGTACTTCAACAATGAGGACTTCGAGGCGCACCGCTATGACGAGAGCCTGGAGAAGCTGCGCCGCGTTCAGCTCAAGTCGCAGTCCACGCTGTCCATGCTCAATACCGGGCAGCAGCTGATCATCGCCACGGCCCTGGTGCTGATGTTGTGGCGTGCGACTGCGGGCGTAGTGGCGGGCAAGATCAGCCTCGGCGACCTGGTGATGATCAACGCCTTCATGATCCAGCTGTACATCCCGCTGAACTTCCTCGGCGTGATCTACCGCGAGATCAAGCAGGGCCTGACCGACCTGGACAAGATGTTCAAGCTGCTGGAGCGCGAGCGCGAGGTGGCCGATACGCCCGACGCGCGCGAGCTGCAGATCAGCGGGCCGACGGTGCGCTTCGAGGACGTGCGCTTTGCCTACGATCCCGAGCGGCCCATCCTGCACGGCGTGAGCTTCGAGATTCCCGCCGGCAAGAAGGTGGCCGTCGTCGGCCCCAGCGGTTCGGGCAAGAGCACGCTGGCACGCCTGCTCTACCGCTTCTACGACGTGGACAGCGGCGCGATCCGCATCGACGGCCAGGACGTGCGCGGCGTGACGCAGGCCTCGCTGCGCCGCTCCATCGGCATCGTGCCGCAGGACACCGTGCTGTTCAACGACACGGTGGCCTACAACATCGCCTACGGCCGGCCCGGCGCCACGCAAGAGGAAGTGGAGGGCGCGGCCAAGTCTGCGCACATCCATGGCTTCATCGCGGCCACGCCCAAGGGCTACGAGACCATGGTGGGCGAACGCGGGCTCAAGCTCTCGGGTGGCGAGAAGCAGCGCGTGGCGATTGCGCGCACCCTGCTGAAGAACCCGCCGATCCTGATCTTCGACGAGGCGACCTCGGCGCTCGATTCACGCAACGAGCGCGCCATCCAGGCCGAGCTGGAGGCCGCGGCGCAGAACAAGACGGTGCTGGTGATTGCGCATCGACTGTCGACGGTCGTCGATGCGCATGAGATTCTGGTGCTGGAGGCCGGCCACATCGTGGAGCGCGGCCACCATGCAGACCTGCTGGCGCAAGGCGGCGTCTATGCGCGCATGTGGCGCCTGCAGCAAAGCGGTGGTGCGGCCGAGGCCTAAGGCCGTGCGCGGCGGCGCGCCCAGGCCAAGGCACTGAGCGCGCTGGCGGCGAGCAGCAGGCTGGCGGGCTCGGGTGCGTCGCCGCCGCCGGTATCCGCAAGCGCGCCGAACTCGAAATTGTCGAACCAGGCCAGCGTCTCCATGCCCGTCACGGTGAGCGAATACGCCGTGCTGTCGCCAAGCTCGAGGCTGAGCAGGGACCAGTTGCAGACCATCTGCTCATCGCAGCCGCTGGTGCTGCCCGAGACGTTGAGGCTCTCGATCCCCAGCGAATGGCCGGCCTTGTCAAAGGCCTCGATGCTGACATTGCTCTGCTGCGTCACGCCAGCCAGGGCTCTGAAGTAGCCACCGAAGCCCTGGTCCACGCTGACCGTGAAGGACGCGGGCCCGGCGGACGGCAGCTCCGGGGAAATGATCAAGGCGCCGATGTTGGTGTTGCTGCCGCCGACCGGATAGGGCGTGTAGAAGCCGCCATTGCCGTCGGTGTTCCCCGACTTGTTGCTGCGAAGCACGAAGGCTTCGTCCGAGAAATGGAAGCCCTGGGGCGCGTAGGTGTCCAGCACATGCAACGCATTGCCGCTCAGGTTGTTGAAATCGAGCAGCACGGCATCTGCCAAGGCGGGAACCAGGGGAGCGCAGAGCGCGCTTGCCAGGAGAATGTTTTGCAGCTTCATCGCGACCTCGATTGCTGGAGCGGCGACGCGCCGCGGGATGCCAAGCCAATGTAGGCAGGCGCCCCTGCAAGAGCGACTTGCGCACCCCCTTCGGCTAGGGGGCCGTCGGCGCCTGCGCGACGCTTCAATGCACGGGTTTTGACTTGGATCGTGTTCCTCAACCCATGCCATAAACTGAAGCGGTGGAAACCAAATGGCTTGAAGACTTTGTGAGCCTGGCCGAGACGCGCAGCTTCTCGCGATCAGCCAAAGCACGGCACGTGACGCAGCCCGCGTTCTCTCGGCGCATCCAGGCGCTCGAAGCCTGGGCCGGCGTGGACCTGGTGGATCGCTCGTCCTATCCGACCCGGCTCACCGGTGCGGGCGAGACCCTGCGCGACCAGGCGGTGGAGATCCTCGGCAACCTGCAGGCCACGCGCAACATGCTGCGCAGCCACCAGTCGGCCGGCGACGACATGATCGAGTTCGCCGTGCCGCATTCGCTGGCCTTCAGCTTCTTCCCGCATTGGCTGATGGATCTGCGCCAGCGCTTCGGCGCCGTCAAGACGCGGCTCAACGCGCTCAATGTGCATGACGCCATGCTGCAGCTCAGCGAAGGCAATTGCGATCTGCTGGTCGTCTATCACCACGCCAGCCAGCCCTTGCAGCTGGACCCGGGGCGCTACCAGATGGCTTCGCTGGGCAGCGAAACCCTGGCGGCCTATGCCAAGGCCGATGCCGATGGCCAGCCGATGTTCCGCCTGCCGGGGCACGCGGGACACAAGATTCCCTTTCTGTCCTATGCCTCGGGCGCCTATCTGGGCCAGTTGGTGGAACTGGTCGTCAAGGAAGCTGGCATCTCGCTCAACCTTGACGCCATCTACGAAACCGACATGGCCGAAGGCCTCAAGGCGATGGCGCTGGAAGGCCACGGCCTGGCCTTCTTGCCGGCCAGCTCGGTGGCCAAGGAACTCAAGGCGGGCACCCTTGTGCAGGCGGCGCCGGCGGGGCAGTTCGAGCTGGCCGTGGAACTGCGCATCTACCGTGAACGCCCCGAACTCTCACGGCGCAACAAGCCCGTCGCCCTGGCGCTTTGGGACTTCTTGCTTGCCTGAGACTTTCATGGGTTCATGCCCCTGTTGCATGATTGGTGAAAACCCGAATCGGCTGTTCGGCGTCGCCGTGGTCTGCTTCGACTTGTGACTATTAACTGAGGAAGCCTCATGAAGAAAACACTGCTGATCCTGGCTCTGGCCGCTGCCGCTGGTGCTGTGCAGGCCGAAGACACGCTGGCCAAGATCAAGTCCTCGGGCACCGTCACGATGGGCGTGCGCGATTCTTCCGGCGCTCTGTCCTACTCGGTGGGCGAAGGCAAGTACGAAGGCTTCCACGTCGATGTGTGCCGCCATGTGCTGGCCGATGTGCAGAAGCAACTGGGCCTGAAGCAGCTCAACATCGTCTACCAGTCGGTCACTTCGCAGAACCGTGCGCCGCTGGTCAAGAACGGCACCGTCGATATCGAGTGCGGCTCCACCACCAACAACACGGCCCGCGCCCAGGAAGTGGACTTCGCCCACACCACCTACGTGACGGCCGTGCGCATGGCCGTGCGCGCCAATGCAGGCATCAACTCGATCAGCCAGCTCAACGGCCGCAACGTGGCCACCACGACCGGCACGACCTCGGTCCAGACCCTGCGCAAGAACGAGCGCATGAAGGGCCTGGACTTCCATGAGGTCTACGGCAAGGACCACGCCGACAGCTTCCTGCTGCTGGAGCAGGGCCGTGCCGACGCCTTCGTGATGGACGACTACATCCTGGCCGGCAATATCGCGCACGCCAAGAATCCCGCCGAGTTCAAGATCGTCGGCGAGGCCCTGTCCATCGAGCCCATCGCCATCATGCTGCGCAAGGACGATCCGGCCTTCAAGAAGGCCATCAACGACAGCATCGACGGCCTGATGAAGTCGGGCGAGATCGGCAAGATGCTGGGCAAGTACGGCCTCGCCCCGAGCGCCGACACCAAGGCCGCCTGGGCCACGCCGAACGACAAGCCGATGGAAAGCTACAAGCAGTAAGCCAGGCCTGTTCGCAAAGCAGCAGCAGTACACGAGGCCGCCGCGCAAGCGTGCGGCCTTGTTCATTGAAGGAGGCCTTGGGTGGCGAATTGGGACTGGCAGGTTTTCTGCAAGGACAATCTTGAGCAGACGGTGGTGGCGGGCTGTATGGGCAAGGACGGCAGCGTCACCTATCTGGACATGCTGCTCTCGGCCTGGAAGTGGACGCTGGCGGTTTCGTTCAGCGCCCTGGTCGTGGCGCTGATCGTGGGCACGCTGATCGGCATCATGCGCACCCTGCCCGGGCGCGGCTGGCGCTGGCTCGGCAACGCCTGGACCGAGCTCTTCCGCAACATCCCGCTGCTGGTGCAGCTCTTCCTGTGGTACTCGGTGCTGCCGGTGCTGTTTCCGCCGCTGCAGGCGCTGCCATCGTTCTGGCTGGTGGTGGCCGGCCTGGGCTTCTTCACCTCGGCGCGCGTGGCCGAGCAGGTCAAGGCCGGCATCGAAAGCCTTTCCAAGGGCCAGCGCTACGCCGGCCTGGCAATGGGCTTGTCGCTGGGCCAGACCTACCGCTACGTGCTGCTGCCGATGGCCTTTCGGATCATCATCCCGCCGCTGACCAGCGAGTCGATGAACATCATCAAGAACTCCGCGGCGGCCTTCGCCGTCTCGATCGCCGAGCTGACCCAATATGCGATGCAGACCCAGGAGGAAACCTCGCGCGGCGTGGAGGTTTATCTGGTGGTGACAGGGCTCTACGTGATCACCGCCCTGGCCGTAAATCAAGTGGCCCGCTTCATTGAGAAGCGCCTCCGGGTACCCGGCATGATCGGAGCGGCACGATGAGCTCGCTCGACTTCAGCTTTGTCTCCTGGGCCTACATCCACAACTACATCCTCGGCGGCCTGGCCTTCACCTTCCGGGTGACGATCATCGCCACGGTGCTGGGCATCATGCTGGGCACGCTGCTCGCGCTGATGCGGCTTTCCAGCGTCAAGGTGTTCAACTGGATCTCCACCATCTATGTGGACACCTTGAGGGCGGTGCCGCTGGTGATGGTGATCCTGTGGTTCTACCTGCTCATTCCGCTGTTGATCGGCCACACCATCGACAACGAGCTGTCGCTCATCATCACCTTCACCCTGTTCGAGGCGGCCTACTTCGCCGAGATCATGCGTGCCGGTATCCAGAGCGTGGCGGGTGGCCAGATCTACGCCGGCTATGCCATGGGCATGAGCTACCGCCAGACCATGCAGCTGGTGGTGCTGCCTCAGGCCTTCCGCAACATGCTGCCGGTGCTGATGACACAGATCATCGTGATGCTGCAGGACACCTCGCTGGGCTATGCCATCAGCTGCTACGACCTGCTCAAGGGCTTCCAGATGGCGGGCACGAACATGGGCCGGCCGGTCGAGGCCAACCTGCTCGCCGCGGGCGTCTATTTCGTCATCTGCTACAGCCTGTCCTCACTTGTGCGGCAGCTGCAGAAGCGCGTCGCCATCATCCGTTAGTGAGTGCCTGAAATGATTGACATCAAGAACGTTTCCAAGTGGTACGGCGCCTTCCAGGTGCTGACCGACTGCACGACGCAGATCGCCAAGGGCGACGTGGTCGTGGTCTGCGGCCCCTCGGGCTCGGGCAAGTCCACGCTGATCAAGACCGTCAATGCGCTGGAGCCTTTCCAGAAGGGCGACATCGTCGTCGATGGCATCTCGATCTCCGACCCCAAGACCAACCTGCCCAAGCTGCGTTCGCGGGTGGGCATGGTGTTCCAGCATTTCGAGCTGTTCCCACACCTGAGCGTGACCGAGAACCTCACGCTCGCGCAGATCAAGGTGCTGGGCCGCAACCAGAGCGATGCCAAGGCGCGCGGCCTCAAGATGCTCGACCGCGTGGGCCTGATGGCGCAGAAGGACAAGTTCCCCGGCCAGCTCTCCGGCGGCCAGCAGCAGCGCGTGGCGATCGCCCGCGCGCTGTCGATGGACCCGATCGTGATGCTGTTCGACGAACCCACCTCGGCGCTCGACCCCGAGATGGTCGGCGAGGTGCTCGACGTGATGGTCGCCCTGGCCCAGGAAGGCATGACCATGATGTGCGTGACGCACGAGATGGGCTTCGCCCGCAAGGTCAGCAAGCGCGTGATCTTCATGGACGCCGGCAAGATCATCGAGGACTGCACGAGCACGGATTTCTTCGGCAAGCCCGAAGAGCGTTCGCCGCGCGCCAAGGACTTCCTGGCCAAGATCCTGCAGCATTGAGCAATCTTCGCGGTATCGGCTGAGACTCGGGACGCGGGCAAACGCTTTTGCTCCGTGCCTGGGTCAGTGGCCCAGGCGCTCGCCAGGCACATTGAGTCCACCGGACTCAATGTGTCCGGGCTCTCTCCCCCGGTCGCTATGCGGCCTCCCCCTTTACCTGCGCAAAAGCGTTCGCCCGCATCCCGAGTCCGCCGCCAACGGTGCTGCGCGACGATGGCAGGTTCGGCGACGACGCGTAAGCAGGAGGGTGGGTTGGCCCCGCAGCGCAGGTAAAGGAGGAGGTCGCGTAGCGGCCGGGGGACACGGAGCTGCGGGGCCAAGCCGCCCTCCTGCGTCCCACGCCAAAAGCCGCGCCACCCATGCGATGGGAGAATTGAGCTCATGACCTCCCTCACCATCACCCGCCCCGACGACTGGCACCTGCATGTCCGCGACGAAGCGGCCATGCAAAGCGTGGTGCCCTACACCGCGCGCCAGTTCGCCCGCGCCATCATCATGCCCAACCTGCGCCCGCCCGTAACGACGGCCGCGCAGGCCATCGCGTACCGCGAGCGCATCCAGGCCGCCGTGCCCGCGGGCGTCGATTTCACGCCGCTGATGACGCTGTACCTGACCGACGCCACCACGCCCGACGAGATCAAGCGCGCCAAGGATGCCGGGGTGGTTGCCCTGAAGCTCTATCCCGCCGGCGCCACCACCAACAGCGACGCGGGCGTGACCGATCTGCGCAAGACCTACAGGACCTTGGAGGCCATGCAGCGCGAAGGCCTGCTCTTCCTCGTCCACGGCGAGGTGACCGATCCCGAGGTCGACATCTTCGACCGCGAGGCCGTCTTCATCGACCGCGTGATGCAGCCGCTGCGCCGCGACATGCCCGAGCTGAAAGTCGTGTTCGAGCACATCACCACGAAAGAGGCGGCCGACTACGTGATGGCCGTCGACCGCCACACCGCCGCCACCCTCACGCCGCAGCATCTGCTCTACAACCGCAACGCGCTGTTCATGGGCGGCCTGCGTCCGCACTACTACTGCCTGCCGGTGCTGAAGAGCGAAACGCATCGACGCGCGCTGCTCGAAGCCGCCACCTCGGGCAGCCCGAAGTTCTTCCTCGGCACCGACAGCGCCCCGCACGCCGGCATGATGAAAGAGAACAGCGTCTGCGCGGCCGGCTGCTTCACCGCGCTGTCGGCCATCGAGTTGTACGCGGAAGCCTTCGAGAGCATGGACGCGCTCGACAAGCTCGAAGCCTTCGCCAGTTTCAACGGCCCCGATTTCTACGGCCTGCCACGCAACACCGCGCAGATCACGCTGCAGAAGCAGGCGTGGCAATTGCCCGAGCGCCTGCCCTTCGGCGCTGCGGCCGAGATCAAGCCGCTGCGCGGCGGCGAGTCGCTCGCCTGGCGGCTGGCTTGAGGTCTTGTTCGAGGTCGACTGGCAAGCGCCCTGGCTCGCGCCGTATCGCGAGCTGGGTGAGCCGCTGCACCGGCGCATCCAGGCGGGGCAGGGCGTGGCCGAGGCACTCGGCGCTCGATTCTTGCCCGCCCAAGCGCTTCCTGCGGGCGAGGCCTATGAGGCTTTCATCGCCCGCACCGGCCAGGTGCCGACGCGCGACAACGCCCACGACTTTTTCAATGCTCTCGTCTGGCTCAAGCACCCCGAGCTGAAGGCGCGGCTCAACGCCTGGCATGCGCATGCCATCGCGCAGGAGGGCGTGCGCGCCCGGCGCGGGCCGCTGCGCGATGCCGCCACGCTGTTCGATGAAAACGGCGCCCTGCTCGACGCGCCGCCCGAGCTGGTGCAGGCCCTGAGCGAGCGCGACTGGCCGCGGCTCTTCCTCACCCTGCGTCCCTTGTGGCGCGAGGCCCGGCTGACCCTCGTCGGCCATGCCCTGCTCGAGAAACTGCTGCAGCCGCGCAAGGCCTGTTGCGCCCATGTGCTGCTGGCCGAGCCTGCGGATCCGCAGGCCTTGTCCTACAAGCCCTTCCACCCGCTTCCTATCCTCGGCGTTCCCGGCTGGTGGCCTGCTAACGACTGCGCGGATTTCTACGGTGACCTTCAGGTCTTCCGTCCCAAACCCGCTAGCATCGCTCGACGCTGAATTGGAGAACCGCTTGCGTGCATTCCTGAAGTTACTGGCGCTGCTCGGGGCCGTCATGGCCGGCAGTGCCCATGCCGCCCCGCCCGCCGTGGCGCCGGCGCCCGCGGCCTCGGTGCCCGCGGCCAGCCAGGCGGCGGTTTCGGCCTCGGCCAAGCGCATCTATGAGCGCTCGCGCGGCCAGCTGCTGCAGATCCGCACCCTGCTCAAGACCCAGGACAGCCAGGCCTCGGTGGGCTCGGGCTTCCTCGTCAGCGAGGACGGCCGCATCATCACCAACTACCACGTGGTGAGCCAGTTCGCCCTGGAACCTGAGCGTTATCGCCTGCGCTTTGCCACCACCGACGGCCAGGAAGGCGCGCTGGAACTGCTCGACATCGATGTGCGCCGCGACCTCGCCATCCTGCGCGCAGCGCCGGCCGACGCCAAGGTGCTGGCCGGGCGTGGCGCGCTGTCCTTCCGGCCGCGCGGCGAGCCCCTTTCCAAGGGCGACCGCATCTACTCGCTCGGCAATCCGCACGACGTGGCCTTCAGCATCGTCGAGGGCAACTACAACGGCCTGGTCGAGCGCAGTTTCGATTCGCTGATCTACTACGCGGGCAGCATCAACGCCGGCATGAGCGGCGGCCCGGTGGTGGACGAAGACGGCCGCGTGGTCGGCGTCAATGTCTCGGCGATGTTCTTTGCCCAGCAGATGAGCTTCCTGGTGCCGGGCAACTTTGCCGAAGACCTGTTCCAGCGCAGCCGCGATGCCAAGCCCATCACCGGCGCCGTGTGGCCGCGCCTGCGCCAGCAGCTCACCGCCTACCAGGACGAGCTGACCCGGCGCTTCATCGCCCAGCCCTGGCGCTCCGCAGGACATGAGCGTTACCAGTTGCCGGTGCCGCAGGAGGAATTCATGCGCTGCTGGGGCGCCGGCTCGGCCACCGACACCAAGGGCCTGGACTACCAGCGCTCGCAATGCCGCATGGACCACGCCCTGTACGTCAGCGGCGGCCTGCAGCTGGGCTATCTGGACATGTCGCACGAGATCTACGACGGCCGCAAGCTCGGCGTGCTGCGCTTCGCCCAGCAGTACTCCAACAGCTTCCGCAACGAGCGCTTCACGCGTTCCAGCAAGACCAGCACGGGCGCCTTCTGCAAGGAGGAATTCGTCGATCGCGGCGGCCTGCCGCTGCGCGCCGTGGTCTGCCTCTCGGCCTACCGCAAGCTCGAAGGGCTTTACTCCCTGAGCGTGCTCGTCACCACGGTGGACGCCAGCACCGAAGGCGCCCTGGGCCGTTTCAACGCGCCGGGCGTGTCCTTTGAGAACGCGCTCAAGCTCACCTCGCATTACCTCGAAGGCTTCGCATGGACGCAGAAGAAGAAATGAGCACCGCCCTGCGTGGCGCGAGCCGAGGCGTGGTGGAAGTGCTGGACCGCGAAGGCCAGGTGCGCGCGGTCTTCAAGATCGACAAGCTGCCCGCCCGCATCGGCCGCTCGCCGGGTTGCGATGTGGTGCTCGACGATGCCCACATGGCGGGCGAGCATGCGGAGCTGCGCTGGAGCGAAGCCGAGGCCGGCGGCGGCCCGCAACTGGCCCTGCTGCCCAGCCTCAACGGCGGCTGGCTGGGCGAGAAGCGCCTGAGCGAGGGCGAGTCTGCGCCGCTGCCCGCCATGGCGCTGTTCCAGCTCGGTGCCAGCCAGCTGCGCTGGCGCGGCATCGATGCGCCGCTGGCGCCCGAGCTGCCCCTGCAGGCGCATGAGCACAACAAACACGTGCGGCGCGGGGCGCTGTGGCTGCCGCTGCTGCTGCTCGCCGTCATCCTGAGCCTGGCCCTGGAACATTGGCTCGGCGTGGACCCGGATGCGCGCTGGGTGGACTACGCCACGCCGGTGCTCGGCGCCGTGGCCGTGCTGCTGGGCTGGGCGGCGCTGTGGTCGCTGGTCACGCAGCTGTTCCAGCACCGCTTCCCGATCGGCAAGCATCTGCGCCGCGTGCTGGCGTGGACGCTGGTCATCACCGCCATCGGCTATGTCTTGCCGCTGCTGGCCTATGCCCTGTCATGGCCGCGCCTGATGGCGCTGGAAGGGCTGGTCTACCCCGTCGGCGGGGCCTGGCTGCTGTGGTGGCACGCCAGCCTGGTGTGGCCGCGCGCGCGCCGCGGCATCGCCATCGGCCTGGGCTGCATGCTCGTGCTCGGCCTGGGCCTGCAGATCGCCAACCGCAGCGAGCAGCAGTACTGGTTCGGCCCGGCCTACCTGAGCGCGTTGCCGCCGCCGCAGCTGCGCCTGGTCGCGGCCAAGCCGCCGGCCGCGCTGATCGACGAGCTGCGCCCCCTGCAGGATCAGCTGGGCAAGATGGCCCGCAAGGACAACGACGGCGACGGGGATCTGTCCGGCGAAGACGAGTGAACCCGCTCGCGCCCGCCATGAACGCTTCGCCCGCCCCTGAAGACAGCGCCCTGATCTGCGGCTTCGTGTTTTCGCCGCAGCAAGCCGGGCGCCCGCTGACGCTGGCCGACGCGGTGCGCTGGCTGGCCCAGCCGGCCGCGCCGGGCGAGTTCATCTGGCTGCATTTCAGCCTGGCCGTGGCCGGCGCCGAGAAGTGGATGCAGGGCCAGCTGCCGCTGCCCGAGGAGTTCTTCGAGGCCCTGCGCATGGGCTCGCGCAGCACGCGCATCGAGGACGCCTCAGACACGCTGATCGCCGTCGTCAACGACGTGGCCTTCGAGTTCTCCTTCGACCCTTCGGAGATCGCCTCGCTGTGGCTCAGCGTCAGCGAGCGGCTGGTGGTCAGCGCGCGGCTGCATCCGCTGCGCTCGATCGACCGGCTGCGCCAGGCCGTGAAGGACGGCGACAGTTTCGAGTCGAGCACCGAGCTGCTGATCCACCTGATGCACGACCAGGGCGATGTGCTGGTGCGCATCGTGCGCGACGCCACCTTGCAGGTCGACGCCATCGAGGACCGCCTGCTCGGCGGCAAGCTGCAGCAAAAGCGCGCCGACCTCGGCCGCATGCGCCGCGTGCTCGTGCGCCTGCAGCGCCTGCTCGCCCCCGAGCCCGGCGCGCTGTTCCGCCTCTTGCGCCAGCCGCCGCCCTGGGTGGCCCAGCACGACCTGGACGAGCTGCGCCAGGCCACCGAGGAGTTCTCGCTCGTGCTGCGCGACCTGGCCGACCTGCAGGAGCGCATCAAGCTGCTGCAGGAAGAAGTGGCCGCGCAGGTCAGCGAGCAGACCAACCGCAGCCTCTTCACGCTGACCATCGTCACCGTGCTGGCCCTGCCCATCAACATCGTCGCCGGCCTGCTGGGCATGAACGTGGGCGGCATCCCGCTGGCCCAGGAGCCGCACGGCTTTGCGGTGATCGTCGCCTTCGTGGTCGGCTTTACGGCGCTGGCGGGCTGGTGGGCGTTTCGGAAGAAGGACTGAGAGCTCGGGCGCTCAGCTTGCGGCGCAGTCTTTTGCAGTCATCGGCGAAGCTGATGACGCCGCTCAACAGGAAGCAGGCTCCGAGCAGGTTCGAGATGAGGGATCCGTCCGGCACATGGCTCACAAGGGAGATACCGAGCCAGACCGAGCAGCACGCACCGAGGAGAAGGAGCACGATCCGGGCCGCCGAGGCTTCATCAGCCGGTGGCTCCCGGCCGTCCAGAACGGCGTGTGCCTGGGCCAGCGACAAGCCTTCGGCCTTTCTTAAACAACGGAGGGCGAGCCCGCGCCGGTTCTGCGCAAGAAGCCTGAGGGCTTCGGCCCGACTCTCGGCGCCACGTGGCGGATAGATCTTGGCCCGGCGCATGTAGGTGATGTAGATCCAGGGCAGGCCGATTGTCAGAACTGCCAGCAGCCCGACAGAACCGAAGAAAGTCTCGAGATGCATGACGAACTCCTTGCGCGCTACGACTGTCGCTGGTTCGAACCCGGAGTTTCGCCGACCTTGCGGCAGGCCGCGCGCGTGAGGCGCTTGCCAGTATTCACCTCGCTCAAGCGGTGAGCTTGGAGTCTGGCTGCGCGCCCTGATCGCACTTGCGGCAGTCGAGCAGCTGGCCGAGCGCTGAAGCCCGGCCCTCGGCCGACTGCGTCCATGGCCGGTTCTGCCACGGTGGATCGTGGCGCACGTGCTGCTGGTGGCCGCAGGCGAGTTCGGCCACCCAGTCCCGGGCTTCGTCCTGGTGGAAGCCGATGATGGCTTGCTGCATGACTGCCTGATGTCGCTGTGATCAGCCGGCGAGCAGGGCGACCTTCATCTGCGGATCCGCGGGCTTGGGGCCGAGCCAGATCAGCAGCATGGCCTTGAAGAACTCCGGCTCCTTGACCGCCTCGCCCTGTGGCTTGCCATTGATCAGGAAGGTGGTGCCCACGCCGGGCTGGTAGTCCATGGCGAAGCTGTCGCCGTCCGAGAAGCTCGGGTGGCCGCCCAGCAGCGCGCCCAGTTGCATAACGCCGCTGAAGGTCTTGCTGTAGTCGCTGCGGTCCATATTGCTCTGCACGCCCTTGGTGAGAAAGCCCATGGCGTCCGCCTGCACGGTGCGCAGAAAGGCAAAGCTGATGCGCTTGGGGCCGGGCGCGGCGAGCAGCGCCTCGGTCGTGTGCACCGGCGTCTGCACATAGACCGACACCGCAAAATTGCGCACGCCGAGCTTGTTGTGCTTGGTGGCCGCGCCATTGAGCCGCAGGGTCTGGCCGGCCACGCTGGCCGTGGGCTCGTACTTCACGCCGTCAATGGCCATCGAACCCGCGTGGGCCGACGAGGCGCCCGACAGGGCGGCAAGAGTGGCCAGGGCAAGAAGAAGTGCTCGCATGAAGTCTCCGGCTGTTGGGGCGGTATGCGCTTAACTTGAGAGTTAGCGTGCGCAGTATTGCGCGCCCAGTCCTGGAGCCGCAGAGCGGTGTGGCCGTTGCTGCGTGAAGCAATGCACGGCGGCGCGCCGGGATTACCCCTGCGCCTGGCCGGTGCCCGCCACAAAGCGGGGCACCGGCCACGGAGATGAATCAGGCGACCCGCGCTGCAGGCGCGCCTTCTTGCGTGAGCCCGGTGCCCGCGCGTTCAGCCGCGACGGCGACGGCTCACGCCCACGGCGCCCAGCAGGGCAATGCCGACAAGCGCAATGCTGGCGGGCTCGGGAACATCCACGACGATGGCGGCGGCACCGACCTGTCGGCCGTCACGGAAAGCCTCCAGTTCGAAACCGTACTGGCCTGGCGCACCGGCGTTGAACAGCGCGGCTTGAGGCAGGAAGGCCATGTTCTCGGAGTTCTGATACGAGTGGTCGACTTCCAGCGTGTCGGAGAAAAAGGCCAGCGGATCGACCTCGAACTCCTGCCCGTTGATCGAATAGAGCAACTTGTAGGTGTAGGCGTCGACGTCCGTGCCGCCCATGAAGAAGTCGAAGTTCCAGCGGCCGAGGTTGGTGGTGCCGGCGTCGACGCCGGAGACCGCGTGATAGGTTCCGGCACCATCGTTGGTCGGCGCCGGATTGGTCGAGTGGCGTGCGGTGGCGATCAGGCCGATCGTCAGCACCGAGCCGTTTGCGCCCGTGATCGTGGTGACCGCAGCGGGATCATTGGGAATGCCCTTGCCGCCGAAGGTGGCGCCGGTGAGCGGGCCGAAGGTGGTGTACATCGGCGTGATGTCGGCGAATGCGCTGCCGGCAACAAAGGCCAGGGCCAGCAAGGACAGCTTCTTGATTGCGTACATGGGAAGGGCGCTCCGCTCGTGATATTGAAAGCCAGTTGAAAGCAAGTTGAATGCCACTGCGCTTGATTTGAGCGTTAGCTGCCGCGAATCAACAGCTTGCGCGAACCGCTCAAGCGAGCCAGCGCATTCGTGCTCAAGCGAATGAAGCGCATGTAAAGCGGACCGACACCCACGGCAGGGCTTTGTTCCTCCTGCCTGGGCGGCCAAGCTTTGAATCAGCTTTTGGTGAATGCCGCCTTCAGGCCTTCAGGCCTGGGCGGCCAAGCTTTGAATCAGCTTTTGGTGAATGCCGCCTTCAGGCCTCAGGCCTGGGCGGCCAAGCTTTGAATCAGCTTTTGGTGAATGCCGCCAAAGCTGCCATTGCTCATGCAGAGCAAGTGGTCACCGGGCTGAGCCACCTTGACGATTTCAGCCACCAGCGCATCCACGTCGGCAGCCACGATGGCCTGCGCACCCAGCGGGGCCAGCGCCTCCCTGGCGTCCCAGCTCAGGCCGCCCTGGTTGCAGAAGGAGAAATCGGCCTCCTCCAGCGCCCAGGGCAGCTGCGCCTTCATCGCGCCGAGCTTCATGGTGTTGGAGCGCGGCTCGAAGATGGCGAGGATGCGCTCGTTCGGCGCGATGCGCCGGCGCAGGCCCTCGACCGTGGTGCGGATCGCCGTCGGATGGTGGGCAAAGTCGTCGTAGACCTTGATGCCGCGGACTTCGCCGACCCGTTCCATGCGCCGGCGCACGTTCTGGAACTGGCCCAGCGCGGCGGCCGATTGCTCGGGCGTGATGCCCACGTGCTCGGCCGCAGCAATCGCCGCGAGCGCGTTCAACTGGTTGTGCTCGCCGATCAAGGCCCAATCCACACGCGCGACTTTCAGCGAGCCGCGCAGCACGTCGAAGGCCTGCGGCTCGCCGCGTGCGCGCAGGGCGCCGGGCTCTTCCTTGCGGGCGCCGAAGCGCTGCTGCTCGCTCCAGCAGCCGCGCGCCAGCACGCGCTGCAGCGCTTCGTCGCGCGCGTTGACGACGATGCGGCCGCTGGCCGGCACCGTGCGCACGAGATGGTGGAACTGGGTCTCGATGGCGGCCAGGTCCGGGAAGATGTCGGCGTGGTCGAACTCGAGGTTGTTGAGGATGGCCGTGCGCGGGCGGTAGTGGACGAACTTGCTGCGCTTGTCGAAAAAGGCCGTGTCGTACTCGTCGGCCTCGATCACGAAGCACTTGCCGGTACCGAGCCGCGCGCTGACGCCGAAGTTCATCGGCACGCCACCGACCAGGAAGCCAGGCTGCAGGCCTGCGTGTTCGAGGATCCAGGCCAGCATCGAGGTGGTGCTG
>FSVW01001206.1_pt1 | contig 15500 bp, 12 predicted proteins | sample 1637551 | NCBI WGS metagenome assembly FSVW01 (sample SAMEA3914814, study PRJEB12502) | metagenome | biome: forest; material: soil | place: USA | collected 2011-09-16 | depth 0.1 m | reverse complement strand
GGATCATGCCGTACACCATTGCAAGGCCGAGCCCCGTGCCGCGTTCGCCCTTGGTCGTGAAGAAGGGCTCCAGGCAGCGGCGGCGGGTGTCCTCGTCCATGCCGGCGCCGCTGTCGCGGACTTCCAGTTCGACCGTCCCCGCTGGCGCCACGTCCGCCGACAGCGCCGCCGCCAGCGGCGTCAGCCGCGCCGCGATCGTCAGGGTGCCGCCTTCGGGCATCGCGTCGATCGCATTGAAGATCAGGTTGATCAGCGCCTCGCGCAGCTCGCTCTCGATGCCCATCACCGCGGGCAGATCGCTCGCCAGCGCGGTGCTGATCCGGATCACCAGGCCGCGCTGCAAGGCCATGTCGTGCCAGCGCGCCCGGGTCAGCTCGATCACCTGCTCGACCAGCGGCGGCAGTTGCACCGGCACCAGCGTCAGCTCGGTCTCGCGCTGCCGGTAGAACTCGCGCAGCCGCGCCACCGTGGCGGCCACGTCGTCGATCGAACGGGCGATCGTCTCCAGGTAGCTGCGCGCGCGGCGGCTCAGGTTGGGCTCGTTGTCGAGCAGGGTCTCGGTGTAGAGCAGCACCGGCGAGATCGCGTTGTTGATGTCGTGCGCCACGCCGCTGGCCATCTGGCCGAGCGCGCGCAGGCGCTCCTGCTGCATCACCGCCTGCTGGGTCTGGCGCAGTTCGTCATAGGCCTTCTGCAGCGCCTCGTGCATCTGCGCCTGCTGCGTGGCCAGCGCCACGTGGGCGCAGAGCTGCCGCAGGAATTCACACTCGCCGCTGCTGAAGGCCGCAGGCGGACGGCGCGCCACCAGCAGCACGCCGAACAGGCCCTTCTCCGAGCGCAGCGGCGCGACGACGACCGAGCGCATCCCGCCGTCCGCCAGCCGCCGCGAGAACGGGAAGCCGGCCAGCGCCGCGTCGGCCGTGTCGGCCTCGCAGATCACCTCGCCGCGCATGCAGCGGGCCAGGTCGCCGGCATCGAGATCCACCGTCAGATGCTCGGCGAAGCCGAGTTGCCATGCCTGCTCGCCGCTGTCGGGGCCGATGCGCAGCACGCTCAGGTTGCCGCCCAGCTCGTCGAAAGCCAGCATGCAGCTGAAGTCCACCGGCAGCCGCTCCTCCAGCCGCCTCAGCACCACCTGGTGGATGCTGCCCAGGTCCTGCCGCTCGCCGATGGCCGCGGTGATCTGGTCCAGCAGCCGCAGCCGCTCCAGCTGCTCCTGCAGCCGCGTCAGCATCTGCTTCTGCCCGCCCACGTCGCGCGCGATCGTGGAGACGCCGACCACCGCGCCCGAGCCGTCGTGTATCGGTGAAACCGTCAGCGAGATGTCGACCATGCTGCCGTCGCTGCGGCCGCGCCGCGTCTCGAAGTCGTGCACCGTCTCGCCCCGCAGGATGGCCTCCTGGATGCGAAGCTCGTCCTCGCCCCGCGGGCCGGGCAGCAGCTCGCGGACCGGCTGCGCGAGCGCCTGCGCCTCGGCATGGCCGAATAGTTTCTCGGCGCCAGGATTCCAGCTGTCGACGAGGCCGTCCAGCCCGATGCTGAAGATCGCATCGCCGGACGACTGGACGATCGCCGCCAGCCGCCGCCTCGATTCCACGTCGCGCTTCTGCTCGGTGATGTCCACGCTGAAGATCGCGATGCCCTCGGGCGTCGGCAGCACGCTGAGGTCGAACCAGCGGCGCACGCCGTCGGGGAACACGAACTCGGTCTCGAACTGCTGCCGGGTGCGGGACTCCATCGTCCGCCGCAGCGAGGCGAACAGCTCCGTCGATTCGATACCCGGGTAGACCGACATCATCGTGCGGCCGAGCAGCGCTTCCAGCGGCTGGCGGTTCTGGCTCGCGCCGGCCGGGTTGGTGTAGCGGTAGCGCCAGTCGAAGCCGATGATCTGGCAGGCCTCGATCATGTGGTCCAGCGTGTGCCGGTACAGCGCTGCAGCTTCGCGCACGGCAGCCTCCGCCTGCTTGCGCTCGGTCACGTCGAAGAAGGTGGACAGATAGTCGCCTTCGATCAGGATGCTGGAGACCACCATGTCGCGCAGGCTGCCGTCCTTGCAGCGGATGTGCCGGTCCAGCGGCTCGATCGTCAGCGCGGAGACTTCGGCCTTGGACTGCGTCTCCTGCCACATCTGGTTCAGCGTGGCGCGGTAGACCGGGTTCGGATAGGCGCGCCGCAGCCAGTCGTCCACCGTGCGGATGTCGTCGAGGGTGTAGCCGAAGACCTCGATGAAGCGCACGTTCAGGTCGACGAACACGCCGTCCATGGTGAGCAGCGCCTGAGGCAGCGGCGAGTCCTGGAACATCCGCCGAAAGCGCTGTTCGCTCTGGCGCAAAGTGGTCTCGGCCTCGCGGCGCTCGGCGGCGGACGCGTCGAGCAACTGGCGTGCGGTGGCGATCTCGGCGATGTCGCCCTTCGGCGGCGGGGCGCCTGCCGGCGAATGCTCGGCCAGGGTCGCCAGCGAGCGGCCGAGCCGCCGGCCCGCCAGCCGGCCGCCGAGCAGCCCGATCGCGCTGGCGCCCAGGATGGCGACGGCCAGCAAGCCCGCCGCGCGCAGTGCAGGATTGGCATAGGCGCTGAGCGGAATCTCCAGCACGACCGACCACGGCGCCATCCCCAGCCGCGTGACGAAGCGGCCCTGCGCGTCGCCCAGCGCTGCGGCCGGCGCATCGGCCGGTCCTCGGGTGGCGATCAGGGCGCCACTGCTGTCGAGCAGGCTCAGCGACCACACCGGTGGCAGGTCCGAAGCCTCCAGGAAGCGGCGGAACTGCGCGCTGTCGAAGGTCGAGAGCAGCACCTGCGAGACGGTGTCCTGCCGGATCACCGGCACCGCCACCGCCACCAGCATCTGCTTGGCGACCGGCCCCGGGAACTGGTCGCCGACGGCCGGCCGGCGGGTCTCGATCGCGGCGGGCACGGCCGCGCGCGTGCGCGGCTGCGGCAGCATCGGCAGCGGCTCGCCGAAGGGCACGCGGGTGTTGAACAGCATGTGCCGCTGCAGGTCTGCCAGGATCACGTGGCTGCCGAAACCCTCGCGAAAGCCCTGGGCCTCGCGATAGAACGCCTCGCGCTGGGCGGCCTGGTCCGCCAGCGGCGAAGCGGCCAGCATCTGCAGCGCGGCGAGCCGGGCCTTCAGGTCCTGGTCGATGGCCGAGGCCAGCGCGTGCGAGAGCGACGCGGCCCGCGCATCACGCCGGGCCTGCAGGTCCAGCACGTCGGCCAAGGCCAAGCCGGCCGCCAATGCCACCAACGGCCACATGCACAGCCAGATCAGCCGTGTGAGGAACGATCGCAGGGCCACGCGTGGCCCCTAGCGGACTGTCGAAAACGCGAGCGGCCAGGAATGCCGCGTCAGCATGCAGGGCGTTCAGGCCAACTGCTGCTGCCGCCCGGTGCCGTGGCTCCGATGCCTCCACCGATGCCCGTCGTCGCCGGCGTCGGCTCCCACGCTTCGCGCATTTCCGCAGCCTGGGCCAGGCATTGCATATTGGCTTCGGTGCAGGGGATGGCCGCGGCCACCAGCAGGCCGGCGGCCGAACGCCGCGGCGGCCCGAGGCGTTGGGTGTCCAGACCCCAGCGGTGCGACAGGCGCTCGATCGCGACGGTGGTGCAGAAAATCAAGGTGTGGGCGCCCCGCGCACGCACGTAGCGCATCGCTTCCAGCAGCAAGGCCTTGCCGACCGGCATCGACATCGCGATCGCCGCGTTGCTGTGGCGCAGGTCGGTGGCGGCGTAGCGGGAAAGCTCCCACAGGCCCTCGTCGACCGGTGCCTGACGGCCGTTCAGCAGTTCAGGGAAAAGCGTCTGCAGCAGGTAGGGTTGCGAGGTCGGCAGCAGGCGCGCATAACCAACAACCTCAGCGTGGTCATAGGCCACCAGGTGGCGGGTGTGCGGGTTGTCGAACTGGTCCTGGTCGCAATCGACCGGCACCGGCAGTTCCCAGCCCAGTTGCCCGACGAATACCCTGTAGCGGTAGCGGGCAATTTCCTTTCGGCTCGTACTCGTCAGCGCATCATCGGTGTATGCGGCTATCTTCATGTGAAAGCTCCGGTTTTCTCAGCTCAGGCCTGCGGGGAATTACAGGCGGCCACCGGGCTTCCAACAACTATGAACATTGATAGTGAAGTTCCTTTGTCAGCGTCCTAAACTGCGAAAAAACGTCCGGAAAAAAACGCCCGATCAGGCGCCCGGCAGACCACTTCCGCCCTGTCACGCATGAACCTCGATTTCTATCTCCGCGTATCGCTCGTCGAGCTTCGGCGGATGAGGTTCGAGCATCTTGAGACCGCGCTGGACATCGGCAGCGAACCGTTGTCGGACGCCAGCGAGATGCAGGCCCCTGCGGGCTTCGGCGGCATTGGCGGCACGAGCGGCATCGGCAGCATCAGCGGCCTGTGCGGCTACACCGAATGGGCCACGCTTGACGAACCCTCGGCCTCGCTCGGCTGGGATTGGGTGATGCCCTTGACCGCGGCTGAAGTCATCCTGCGCCGCCATTCGATCCGCACCAACCTGCGCGTGATCGGCATGGAAGGCGCCTCGCTGGGGCTGAACTATTCGCTCGAAAAACTGCTCGGCGTCATCGACACCCTGCCCTGGAAGGAAAAGGTGGTGGCGTCGCTGTGCTGCAGCGATCACCGCCCCTGGGCGCCAGGACGCGCATACTTGTAGACTCGCCGCTGAGTTTCAGCGTTAGCACGGCGTGTCTTGGAGTAGGAATGCGCGGATGGCAGATGGCGCAATTGCGCCTCATCGGAAGCAGCACGAGCAGCGACCAGGCCTTTGTTTCGGTCGTTGCTGAGGCGCAGCGTCTGGGTTTTGACTATTGCTCCTTCGGCATCAAGGCGCCGGTGCCGATGGCGGCGCCGCGCGTCATGTGGTGCAGCAACTATCCCGAGGAATGGAAGCGCGACTACGAGGAGCAGCAGTACCTGCAGCGCGATCCGACCGTGCGCCACGCGATCACCAGCGACGAACCGCTGATGTGGAGCGACGAGGTCTTCGCCGATTGCCCCGACCTGCGCAAGGACGCTGCCGCCCACGGCCTCAACCACGGCTGGGCGCTGCCGCGGCGCGACCTGCGCGGCAACGTCAGCCTGCTGAGCTTCGTGCGCACCGAACCGCCGATCACCGAGGACGAGATCTCCGACAAGCGCGAGCGCCTGCAATGGCTGTCCTGCCTGTGCCACGAGGGCATGCTGAAGGTCTGGCGCCCGCGCCTGACCGGCGACATGCAGGAGAGCCTCTCCGACCGTGAGCTCGACGTGCTGCGCTGGTCCTGCGACGGCAAGACCTCCTCCGAGATCTCGACGATCCTCGGCATCTCGGAAGCGACGGTGAACTTCCACGCCCGCAACGCCTGCACGAAGCTGGAAACCAGCAGCAAGACCGCCGCCGCCGTGCGCGCCGCGCTGCTGGGGCTGCTGTGGTGAAGCGCCGGGCCGGAAGGCTGCTCAGGGCTTGAGTTTGAGGTCAGCGCCAGCTTTCGCTCCGGCTCCCGCACCCGTTCCAGCACCACCTGCGCCAGCACTGGCGCCAGCGCTGGCGTGCAGGCTCGGCGGTGCCGCCGGGTTGGCTGGCAGCTGAGGGGCTGCAGCCGAGGCATGCGCGCCGGCACTCAGGCTCGGCGCTGTGCCACCGGTCAAGCTTGGCACCGCCGGCAAGGCTCCGCCGAGTCCAGCCGTCAGGCCGCCTGTCAATCCGCCGCCGGCGCCGGGCAGGCCAGCGCTCAATCCGGCGCTCAGTCCAGGGGCGCCGAGGGCCAGGCCCAGGCCCGCAGCTGCGGGGGCAGCCAGCATCGCCACCGGACACAGCTGCGCGCAGCTACCTGCCGGCAAGCCGAGATTGGCACTGGCCATCACGTTCAGCAGCATCGCCAGCTGAGCCACGCCGGACAGGTTGGCCGCGCCCACGCCGGCCAGGTTGAGCCCGGCCGCCGCATTGGCGCTGGCCGACGCGGTGGCAATGGCCGAGGCACTGGCCGCAGCCGTCAGGCCCGCCAGCGCGGCCAGCGGCAATGCCGCCAACGCCAGCTTCAGGCTCAACATCGCGTTGGCTGACAACAGATTCACGCCGAGGCCGAGCTTGATCGTCGCGATCATCGACATGACCGCCGACAGCATCGCCAGCAGCGAGAAATTGCCGATGCCCGGCAGCCCTGCCATCAGGCCGGCCAGCGCCTGCGCCGAGAGATTGGCACTGGCCGCACCGGAAGCGCTAACGCTCAAACCGAGCGCAGCCATCATCGACGCCATCAGCGAGGCGCTGGCGCTGGCGCTGGCCGTTGCCGAAGCGCTGGCCGCCGCACTCAGCGCGGCCTGCAGCGCAAGGATCGCGCCGCTGGCCCGCAGGTCGATACCGAAAGCCGCCTTCACGGCCAGCACCAGCCCGGCCAGGTTGACCAGCAACTGCAGGTCGAGCATCAACTGCGCCATCAGGTCCGCATGCAGGCCGAGCAAGCCGCCCAGGCCGTTGAACGATCCGATCGATGCGGCCAGGCTCGCCGACACCTGCGCCTGCATCGAGGCCGACAGCGCCGCAGCGAGGTTCATGCCCAGCGCCGCCTGCAACGCGGCCGACAGGCTCGCCATCGCCGAGAGGTTGGCCGTCACCGAGGCCATGGCGCTGAGGCTGCCCGTTAGCCCGAGCCCCAACCCGAGGCCGCCGCCCAGCGCCATGCTGGCCGAGGCGATCACGTTCAGCGAGATCGGCGGCACCAGGCCAAGCGTCGGTGGCACCAGCTTCAACGAGGCCATCAGGCTGCCGACTTGGGCGGAACAGAAGCAGGTCATAACGCGGCCATAACTCAGCGTTTCTACGGAGTGGCCCACAGGCAAAAAGGGCTGCCGGCAGGTCGAGTTTGAGGTGAGCGCGGCCATGATAGCGGCTACAGTGGCGGGCATGGACGATGTTCACGAGGCGCACCAATGAGCCATGGGTACAGCGGCTTTCGGGCCGGGCGCTGGGCCGCTCCCGAGCCGGCCCAACTGGCGATGAGCTTGCCGGTCGACCCGGCAAGCATCGCCGTCCCCGCGGGGGAACGACCAGCGTACTCACTGGGCGAGGGGTCCCAGTGACTCCGGGGTGGTACGGCAAGCTTCCGAGCCTGGGCGATTTCGCTTCGCGGCGGCTCGATCAGGAATTCATCGAGGCCTGGGATCACTGGCTGGCCTCGGGTCTCGCTTCCTGGCGCGAGAACGAACCCTCCGCTTGGCTGGATCGTTACTTGAGTGGACCCAGCTGGCGCTTCGTGATCACACCCGGCGTGCTCAAGTCGACGCCCGGCGCCACCGCCTGGGCCGGCGTGCTGATGCCTTCGGTCGACCGCGTGGGCCGCTACTTCCCGCTGACGCTCGCGCTGCCGCTGGCCCGTCTGCCCGCCTCGCCGGCGCAGGCTGACACGCTATTCAGCTGGCTCCATGCGCTCGACGACCTCGCATTGGACGCGCTCGACGAGGACTGGAGCGCCGACCAGCTGGAAGCCGAGCTGTTGAAGCTCGGCGGCCCGCCCGCCAGCGCAGACGCCGAAGACGATGCAGAGGGGTCAGGTCTTGCCACCCTGCTGCCCGAGCTGCTTTCGGCGTCGCAAGGCACGCAGGTGCTGTGGATCTGCTGCGATGCCAACGGCCAGCCGCAATGGCGGGTCACGCCGGGCCTGCCGGCCGAGGCCGATTTCGAGAGCCTGCTCGGCGCGCAACTCCATGCGGCCGAACAGGACATGCCCTGAATCACAAGCAAACCAACAAGCAATCAACGAGGACACCATGAGCGACACCGACTGGACACCGAACTTCGGCGGCATCAGCACCCCCGCACCGACCTGGAACCCGAAGCGCCCGATGCGCATCGCCATCCTCGGCGACTTCGGCGCCGGTGCGCTGAAAGGCCGTCTCGACAAGGGCGCGGCGCTGGCCAAGCGCAAGCCGCTGAAGGTCGAGTTCGACACCCTCGAAGACGCCCTCGGTCGCCTTGACCTCAAGCTCAACCTGCCGATCGGTGCCGACGGCGCGCCGGTGGAGATCGAGATCAGCGAGATCGAGTCCTTCCATCCGGACGAGCTGTACCGCAACGTCGAGGTCTTCTCCGCGCTGGCCGCGCTGCGCAAGCGTCTGAACAACACGTCGACCTTCGCTGTGGCCGCGGCCGAGGTGCAGGCGATGGGCGGCGAGACGAGGGTCCAGAGCGCCTCCAGCCTCTCGCGCCAGGGCAAGGCCCGCGGCGGCGCGCCTTCGGGTGGCGCCAAGCTCGACGATTTCGCCCGCCTGACCGGCCGGGCCAGCGTCTCTGCGCAGGCCGATGATTCGCTCAGCGCCTTGCTCAAGCGCGTGATCGGTCCCTTCGTCAAGCCGGCCGCCGCGCCGAACAAGGATGCGCTGGTCGCCACCGTCGATGCTGCGCTGACCGATGCGATGCGCGCCGTGCTGATGCAGGGCGACTTCCAGAACGCCGAATCGCTGTGGCGCGGCGTAGACTTCCTTCTGCGCCGGCTGGAGACCAGCCATCAGCTGCAGGTCCAGCTGATCGACATCAGCGCCGAGGAACTGGCGGCCGACCTGAGCACGGCCGACGACCTGTCCGAATCGGGCCTCTACAAGCTGTTGGTCGAGCAGCCTTCGCAGGACGCCGACGGCGGCTACACCTTCATCGCCGCCTGCTACCAGTTCGAGGCCACGCCGCCGCATGCCGAGTTGCTCGGCCGCGCGGCCCGCGTCGCCGCGCACGCCGGCGCGCCCTTCATCACGGCCATCGCGCCGGATGCCTTCACCGACCGCCGCGAACCGCCGCACCGGTTGATCAAGCAGGCCTTCACTGCGCTGATGGAGATGCCCGATGCGTCCTATCTCGCGCTGATGGCGCCGAGCTTCCTTCTGCGCCATCCGTACGGCAAGAAGAGCGACCCGATCTCCAGCTTCGCCTTCGAAGAATTCAGCCGCAGCTCCGGCCTGCGCGGCATGCTCTGGGGCCACCCGGCGTTGCTGGCGCTGTGCGTGCTCGGCGTGCGCGGCGGGCAGTTGACGATCGGCGACCTGCCCTTCCACTACTACGTGGACGCGGACGGCGACAGCATGGCCCTGCCCTGCACCAACCGCCTGATCAACACGCAGGCCAGCGCGATGCTGCGCGACTTCGGCATCAACGCGGTGATGGCCCACAAGGGCGAGGCACTGGTGCGCCTGGCCGGGCTCTCGGCTGTCAACGGCGATGGCCTGGCCGCCAGCAATCAGCCGCGCAAAGGCCCGAGCGACAGCCGTGCGCAGATCGGCAGCAAGACCGAGGGCAAGCCCAAGGTCGACTGGGCGCCGGCCCAGCGCAGCGCCGGCACGGTCGGCGTCAGCATGGCGTACAAGGCGCCGGGCGGCGAAGAAGCCGCAGCCGCGACAGAAGACGCCAGCGCCGCACCGGCCGAAGCCACGGCCAGCGCCGATGACGAACTCGACGCGCTGCTCGCCAGCCTGAGCGACGAACCGGCAGCACCGGCCGCCGCCGACGCTGGCGAGGCACCGGCCGCTGCGGCGCCGGCGGCCGAGGAACCGGCGATGGATCCGGACCTGGAGGCGCTGCTGGCTTCGCTCGGTTGATCCACAGGGGAGCGGGCTTCCCCGATCATCGAGGAGGCCCGGCACGCCGATAATCCCGGCATGCCGCCCCGCCGCCAACTCTTTGCCTCTCTTGCCTTTCTTGCCATTCTCTCGCTGCTCCTTTCCCTCGCCACTTCGTCCCGGGCCGCGGGGTCAAGCCTTGCCCTAACGACCATCCTCGACGGTGAGGCAACGCTCGTCCGCGGCGAATCCCGGTTCGGCCTGAGCGCCGGCGTGCCGCTGCAGGCCGATGACATCATCGAAGTGCCCGACAAGACCGGCAGGCTGCTGCGCATCGAGTTCGCCGATGGCGTGACGCTCGACCTCGGGCCGGCCACGCGCGCGCTGCTGGCCCCACGGCTGGCGGGCGAGCGCGGCCGGGCGCGTGCCTACCTACTGGGCGGCTGGGCCAAGGTGCTCGTGCCGGCGAAGACCGCAGCAGTCGCCCTGTTGAGCCCCGGCTTCGACGCCACCGGCATTTCCGGCAACGCGGTGCTGGCGCTGATGCCGGATGGCGCGGCGCAGGCCTTCGCGGAATCCGGCGAAATCACACTGCGCCTTGCGCAATCCGGCAGCGCGCCGCTGACGCTCAGGCCCAATGAATGGATGAGCCTGGCGCCGGGTGCGAAACCGGTGGTCAGCCCGCATCCCGGCGCTGGTTTCGTGCAGCAGGTGCCGCGCCCCTTCCTCGATCCCCTGCCGTCGCGCGCTGCCCTGTTCGCGGGCAAGGAGCGCGAAGCCAAGCCCGTCGGGCCTGTCAGTTATGCCGACGCGCAGGCCTGGCTCGACAATCCGGAGCCGGCGATGCGCCGGCTGGCGCTGCAACGCTGGCGCACGCTGGCCCGCAACGGCGAATTCCGCGCCGGCCTCATCATGGGCCTGAAGGCGCATCCCGAATGGCAGCCGGTGCTGTTCCCGCCGCCGCCGCCGTCCCCATCGGCGCCCGGCGCAGCCCGCCAAGACAAGCCCTGAACAAGAGAATCTCCAAGGACCGTCCCGATGAAACTGCTCGTCAAATTCAACATCACCTTCCTGCTCGTGTTCCTGCTCGGCCTGGTCGGCTCCAGCCTGGTGGCGCGCGGCATGCTGCAGAAGGCCGCGAAGGAAGACGTGATCGACCGCGCCCGCCTGCTGATGGAGAAGGCCAACGCCGTCAGCAGCTACACCGCCACGCAGATTAAGCCACTGCTGGAAACGCAAATGAAGTACACCTTCCTGCCGCAGTCGGTGCCGGCCTATTCGAGCGCCGAGGTGCTGGCCGCGCTGCAGAAGTCCTATCCCGAGTACGGCTTCAAGTCCGCGATGCTGAACCCGACCAATCCGCGAGACCGCGCGGTCGCCTGGGAAGAAGACGTGGTCGGCCAGTTCAAGCAGAACCCGGAGATGAAGGAGTTCATCGGCGAGCGCGACACGCCGACCGGCCTGGCGCTCTACATCGCCCGCCCGATCCGCATCAGCAACCCGGCCTGCCTGGCCTGCCACAGCACGCCGGATGCGGCGCCCGCCACGCTGATCGAGCGTTATGGCCCGTCCAATGGCTTCGGCTGGAAGCTGGCGGACACGCTCGGCGCACAGGTCGTCTCGGTGCCGATGCAGGTGCCGATGCAGCGCGCCGACCAGGCGCTGATGCTCGTCGTCGGCATGCTGGCCGCGGTCTTCCTGCTGATCGGCGCCACGCTCAACTTCATGCTTTGGAAGCTGGTGATCCAGCCGGTGAGCAAGCTCTCGGCCATCGCCGACCGGGTGAGCCTCGGTGAATTCGAGGCGCCCGAATTCGAGGCTCGCTCGAAGGACGAGATCGGCACGCTGGCCGACTCCTTCGGCCGCATGCGGAAAAGTCTCGCGCACGCCATGAAGATGCTGGATGCGTGACGAGTACGCGGAATTCCTCGTCTGGAGTGAGGCTGCGAAGTCCGACATCGGCGATCATCATTGGCGTCCTTTCCCGCCCACTCCCAGCCACGGTTCATGAAAGCTGTCCCCCAACGCATCGGCAAGTTCACGATCGAGAAGATCCTCGGCCAGGGTGCGATGGGCGTCGTCTACAAGGGCTTCGACCCGCACATCCAGCGCCAGGTCGCGATCAAGACGGTCCACAAGGAATTGCGCGGCGAAGGCGGGGCCGCGCCCGATTCGATCGCCGCGCGTTTCCGCAACGAAGCGCAGGCCGTCGGCCGCATCGCCCATCCGGGCGTCGTCGCGATCTATGACTTCGGCGAGGACGAGGAGCAGGCCTATATCGCCATGGAATACGTGGAGGGCCGCAGCCTCGACCAGGTTCTCGTCGGCACGCCGCTGCTGCCCGAGGCGCAGCTGCTGCACATCATGGACCAGCTGCTTGACGCGCTTTCGGCCGCGCACACCCAGGGCGTCTGGCACCGCGACATCAAGCCGGCCAATCTGCTGATCACCGCTAACGGCCAGGTCAAGCTGACCGACTTCGGCATCGCGCGGATCGAGCACCTGGGCCTGACGCAGGTCTCGTCGATGATCGGCACGCCCGGCTACATGGCCCCGGAGCAGTACATGGGCCGCGCGATCGACCAGCGGGCCGACGTGTTCGCCTGTGGCGTTCTGCTGTACCGCATGCTGACCGGGCGGCCCGCCTTCAGCGGCTCGGCCGAGGCCGTCATGTACCAGATCCTCAACGAGGAGCCGGTGCCGGCCAGCGAGCTGAGCCTGGGCCGCCGGTCCAAGGCCTATGACGCGATCTGCACGCGGGCGATGGCCAAGCGGCCGGAAGAACGCTTCCACACCGCAGCCGAGTTCCGCAACGCACTGACGGCGCTGGCCGCCCAGGGCGCGGCGGGCGATGCGACGGTGATCGTGCCGCCGGGCCACTGGGCGCGGGCGGTCGATGCAGCGGCCGTGCCCGCCGTGGCCGGTGGCTCGTCGGCCAGATCCGCCCACGGCAGCAGCGGCCTGACGCAGTCCGCCCCGCCGACCGGCTGGGACCAGCCGACCTTGAGCCGCATCGAGCGCACGCTGGCCGCCTACGTCGGCCCGATGGCCAAGCTGATGGTCCGGGAGGCGGCCAGGCATTGCCAGGACGTCACCACGCTGGCGGTCGCGGTCTCCAAGCACATCGCCGAGGAGAGGCAGCGCCAGCAGTTCATCAGCAGCGCGACCGGCGGCAGCGGCACCCAGCTCGCCGCGCGCAGCGGCGCCACCGCGCTGACCCAGCGGGCCGCGCCGTCGACCTTGGCCCAGCCTGCCACCCAGTTGCTCAGCGATCCGCTGACCGACGAGTACAAGGCCATCGCGCTGCAGGTGCTGACCCGCCACCTGGGCCCGATCGCCAGGATCGTCGTCAAGCGGGCCGGCGAAAAAGCGCATGGCAAGGCGGAGTTCATCGCGCTGGTGCTGGACGCTGCCGGCGATGCTGACCGCGCGGCGCTGGAGCGCGATCTGAACAAGGCCTGACCGGGTCTGAGCCGCGACAAGCAGGCTTTCCCCCGCTGCGCAATACTGCGCGCTGGCCTTTTCTCGATGGAGATTTCCAGCATGCAATACCGCCAATTCGGCCGCACCGGCCTGTTCGTCTCGCGCCTGTGCCTCGGCACCATGACCTTCGGCGGCGAAGGCGGGATCTGGGGCCATATCGGCAAGCTCCAGCAGGCCGAGGCCGACAGCCTGATCGGCCGCTCGCTGGACGCCGGCATCAACTTCATCGATACCGCAGACGTCTATTCGGAAGGACTTTCCGAGATCATCACCGGCCAGGCGCTGAAGAACCTGAAGGTGCCGCGCGAGAACGTGATCGTCGCCACCAAGGTCTTCGGCGAGGCCGGCAGCAAGGGCGTCAATTCGCGCGGGGCCTCGCGCCACCACATCATCGGCGGCGTCAAGTCCAGCTTGCAGCGCCTGCAGCTCGACCATATCGACCTCTACCAGATCCACGGCTTCGACCCGGCCACGCCGATCGAGGAAACCGTGCGCGCGCTCGACACCCTGGTGCAACACGGCCATGTGCGCTATGTGGGCGTCTCCAACTGGGCGGCCTGGCAGATCATGAAGGCACTGGGCATCTCGGAACGCCTGGGCCTGGCCCGCCTCGAATCGCTGCAGGCCTACTACACGATCGCCGGCCGCGACCTGGAGCGCGAGTTGGCGCCGATGCTGGCCAGTGAGTCGCTCGGCCTGATGGTCTGGAGCCCGCTGGCTGGAGGCCTGTTGAGCGGCAAGTACAGCCGGGAAGCCCAGGCCAGCGACGGCGGCCGGCGCACCACCTTCGATTTCCCGCCGGTCAACAAGGACCGGGCCTATGACTGCGTGGACGCGATGCGGCCGATCGCCGAGGCGCGCGGCGTCAGTGTCGCGCAGGTCGCGCTTGCGTGGCTGCTGCACCAGCGCGTGGTCACCAGCGTGATCATCGGCGCCAAGCGGGTCGATCAGTTGGACGACAACATCGCCGCCATCGACATCGCCTTGAGTGCCGAGGAGTTGGCGACGCTGGACCAGGTCAGCGCGCTGCCGGCGGAATATCCGGGCTGGATGTTCGAACGCCAGGGCGAATACCGGCGCCAGCAGTTGAAGGGCTAACCGCCAGGTTCAGCTCACCAGGCAAAGCGCGGGATCGGCCCGCGCTGCGGCGTCTGGTCGGGCAGGTCGACCTGCACGTCGTCGACGAAGCACCAGCCCCAGCCTTCCGGCGGGTCATAGCCTTCGATGATCGGATGCTGGCTTGCGTGCCAGTGCGCGCGCGCATGGCGATTGGGCGAATCGTCGCAACAGCCGACGTGGCCGCAGGTGCGGCACAGCCGCAGGTGGACCCAGCGGCTGCCGGTTTTCAGGCACTCCTCGCAGCCCAGCGCGCTGGGGGTGACGTGGGCAATGCTGTCGGTGTGGGTGCAGTGTCTGCCGTGGTGTTGACTCATGCCTCGGACTCCTGGTTGCGGAGCGGCAGTTATGCCACAAGCGCAAGCCGGTCCGGACGATTTTTCGGGCTCCAGGCATGCGCTTGCATTCGACGTTAGCCCAATCCCGTTAAGCTCGCTGTCAAGCGGTGTTCTGCCTTGTTGTGTGCCCCGCCTCTATGCCTGAGAATCGGGCGCCAAACACCCTGAACACATGAGCACCGAGACGCCCGACGACGACCGCACGCAAATCATCGCCCCGCCGCCAAAAACCGCGCCGGCGGCGCCGGCGCCGCCCCCGGTTTCTTCGGCTCCGCCCTCAAGCTCAGCCGGCCACAGCAGTGCCGGCGACAGCGGCAACGCGCTGCCGATCGGTACCTACCTGGCCGAATTCGAGCTGAACAGCGTGCTCGGCGAAGGCGGCTTCGGCATCGTCTACCTGGCCTGGGACCATTCGCTGGAACGCCGCGTCGCGCTGAAGGAATACATGCCCTCGTCGCTGGCCTCGCGGATCAGCGCGACGCAGGTGCAGGTCAAGTCCGAGCGGCATCGCGGCACCTTCGAAGCTGGCATGAAGAGCTTCATCAACGAAGCGAAATTGCTGGCCCAGTTCGACCATGCCTCGCTGGTCAAGGTCTACCGCTTCTGGGAAGCCAACGGCACCGCCTACATGGTCATGCCCTTCTACGAAGGCACGACCTTGAAGGACCGCCTCAAGGCCATGGGCACCCCGCCGAGCGAGTCCTGGCTGATGGGCCTGCTAGCCCCGCTGACCGAGGCGCTGGCCGTGATCCACCAGGAGCGCTGCTACCACCGCGACATCGCGCCGGACAACGTGATCCTCTTGAACTCCGGTGGCCGGCCGCTGCTGCTGGACTTCGGCGCCGCGCGCCGCGTGATCGGCGACATGACGCAGGCGCTGACGGTGATCCTGAAGCCGGGCTATGCGCCGGTCGAGCAGTACGCCGAAACGCCGAACATGAAGCAAGGCGGCTGGACCGACGTCTACGCGCTGGCCGCCACCATCCACTTCGCCATCCTCGGCCGCACGCCGCCGCCCTCGGTCAGC
>FSVW01000574.1_pt1 | contig 15500 bp, 11 predicted proteins | sample 1637551 | NCBI WGS metagenome assembly FSVW01 (sample SAMEA3914814, study PRJEB12502) | metagenome | biome: forest; material: soil | place: USA | collected 2011-09-16 | depth 0.1 m | reverse complement strand
TTCCGCTGCGCGATCGCCTGCCGGCGCCGATTGCCGGCCTGATCTTCGGCGGCAATATGCTGGTCAAGCTCGGCGTGCTGATCCTGTTTCTGGGCCTGGCCTTCCTCTTGCGCTACACGGCCGAGCGGGTGACGGTATCGATCGAGCTGCGTTACGCCATGGTTGCACTGACAGGCGCCGCCCTGCTCTTCGTCGGCTGGCGGCTGCGCCACAAGCGCGCCGGCTATGCGCTCGTGCTGCAGGGCGCGGGCATCGGCGTGTTCTACCTGACGACGCTGGCGGCCATGAAGATCAGCGGCCTGATGCCGATGAGCGCGGGCTTCGGCTTCCTGTTCGCCGTGGCCGTGCTCAGCGCTGCGCTGGCCGTGCTGCAGGATGCGCCGGTGCTGGCCATCGTCGCGGCGCTCGAAGGCTTTGCCGCACCCGTGCTTTCATCCACCGGCAGCAACCAGCCCATCGGCCTGTTCAGCTATCTGCTGGTGCTGGACCTGGGCATCGCGCTGATCGCCTGGTTCAAGGCCTGGCGCGTGCTGAACCTGATCGGATTCGTCGGCACCTTCACCTTGGCCGTGGGCTGGGCGCAGCGCTACTACAGCGATGACCAGTTCGGCGTGGCGCAGCCCTTCCTGCTGGCCTTCTTCCTGCTGTTCACCGGCGTGGGCCTGATGTTTGCGCGGCGCACGCTGTTCGACGCGCCGGTGCCGCCGGGCCAGACGCTGGGCGTGCGCGCACGCGACACGCTGCAGCGCGCGGGCCGGGTCGACAGCTCGCTGGTCTTCGGCACGCCGATGGTCGCCTTCGGCATGCAGTACTTGCTGATGCAGCCCTGGGAATATGGCGCGGCCTTCTCGGCGATGGCGCTGTCGGCCTTCTACCTGCTGCTGGGCCGGCTCGTGTTCGCCACCCAGCCCAGGGGCCTGGCCCTGCTGGCCGAGGCCTATGCCATCGTGGGCGTGATCTTCGGGACGCTGGCGATCCCGCTGGGCCTCGAAGGCCAGTGGACCGGCGCCACCTGGGCCGTCGAGGCCGCGGGCATGTACTGGCTCGGCGCGCGGCAGCACCGCGGCTATGCGCGGGCCTTCGCCTTCCTCGTGTTTGCCGGCGCGATGGCGAAGCTGCTGCAGGCCACGCGGCTCATCGACGTGCCCGGCCAGGCGCTGCTGCAGGGCACGCTGATCGGCCCGCTGATGGTCGCCATCGGCGCCTTCGCCATGTGGAGGATTCATCTGCGCGCCAAGCTCGACGAAGGCGACGGCGCGGAGGCGCTCGCCGGCCGCGCGCTGCCCTGGTTCGGCATGGCCGGGCTGACGCTGCTGCTGTGGCAGACCCTGGCGCCGCAATGGGCTGCGGCAGCCACGGCGCTGCTGGCTTCGGCCGCCTTCGCCTGCGCGCTGCGCTTCGGGCTGCAGGCGCTGCGGCCGGTCTGCTTTGGCATGCAGGCCCTGGCGGTTGCGAGCTTCGTCGCCACCCTGCATCGCAGCGCCGATGGCGCACGGGCGCTGGACGGCGCTTGGGGCCAGGTGGCCTGCGCCTGCCTGATCGCCGCCAGCGTGCTGGGCAGCGCCATCGCATCGATGCGGCAGGCCTTGCGCGCTGCGCAGGCGGCGGGCGTGCAGCCGGCGTGGTCGCTGGCGCATGTGCTGGGCGTCTTGGTGGGCGTGAGCCTGCTGCATCTGGCCATGCTGTTCCAGCTGAGCCTGGCGCAGGCCGCGCTGGTCTGGCCGCTGACGGCCACCGTCGTGCTGTGGCTGGCGCTGCGGCTGGCGCACACGCCGCTGGCCGCGCTGGCCGGCGCGCTGCAGCTCGTCTCGGCCCTGCTGTACCTGAGCCAGCAGATCTTCTTCAGCAACGAGACGGCGGCGCCCGCCTTCGCGCACCTCGGCTTCTGGACGCCCGTGGTGCTGGGCCTGAGCGCCCTGCTGGCCGGCGACTGGCTGCGCGCCGAGGCCGCGCGCAGCGGCACAACAGCGGCCCGCAGCGCACGCCGGGCCAACGCCTGGTGTGTCTCGCCGCTGATCCTGTGGCTGCCGGTGATCTGGGGCCTGGGATGGTGGCTGCGCGCCATGCTCGAGGAAAGCGCCCGCGTGCTGGAGACGCAGCAGCTCGGCGCCTTCATCCCGACTGCCGCGCTGGCCCTCGTGCTGCTGACTTCGGCCCTGGCCGCGCTGGCCGCGCATCGCCGCGCCTGGCTGCAACTCGGCCGCGCCACGCTGGCCACCCTGCCGGGCCTGGCCCTGATCGCGTTCACGGCTTTGGCAAACGCGCCGGGCTCGTCCTGGCTGCCTTCCGCGCAGCTCGGCGGGTTGGCTTGGCCGCTGGCCCTGGCCTGGCACCTGCGCCTGCTGCGACTGCAAAAGCAATGGGCCGGTGCATCCACACTGCAGGCCCTGCACATCGGCGGCTTCTGGCTCTTCCTGCTGCTGGCCATGAACGAATGCGAGCAGCGCCTGGGCGCACTCGGCGATGCGTGGTCGAGCTGGCCGCTGCTCGGCTGGGTGCTGGTGCCGGCGCTGGCGCTGTGGGGCTTGCGTTCGCGCTTCATGCTGCAGCGCTGGCCGCTGGCCGAGTACCGCCGCAGCTATCTCGAACTGGCCGCAGCGCCCGTGGCCGCGGGCCTGCTCGCCTGGGTCTGGATCAGCAACGCCGTGAGCGCGGGCGATGCCGCACCGCTGCCCTATGTGCCGCTGCTGAACCCGCTGGAGCTGGCGCAGGCGCTGGCCCTGCTCGCACTCGTGCATTGGTGGCGCGCCTTGCCCGAGGGCGCCGCGGTCCGCCTGCCGCGGGTGCTTGCCAACGCCGTGCTCGGCGCGACGGGCCTGGCCCTGCTGACCGGCCTGGTGCTGCGCAGCTGCCATCACTTTGCCGGCGTGGCCTGGAGCTTCGACGCGCTCTACGCCTCCTGGCTGGCGCAGGCGGCGCTGTCGATCACCTGGGCGCTTGCGGGCGTGCTGATCATGGTGGTGGGCAACAGCCGCGGCAAGCGCATCGTGTGGATGGCCGGCGCCGCGCTGCTGGGCGCGGTGGTGCTCAAGCTCTTCTTCATCGAGCTGGCCGACCGCGGCGGCCTCTTCCGCATCGTCTCCTTCATCGCCGTGGGCGTGCTGCTGCTGCTGGTCGGCTACTTTGCGCCGGTGCCGCCGAAGAAGGGCGAAGATCCGCAGCCACAAGGAGGTACGGCATGAGGCGGCAGTTCACAAGGCGCGGCGCGCTCGTCGGCCTGATGCTGATGAGTTCCGCCTTCGCGCAGGCACCCGTGCGCACGGCGCCCATCACCCTGCAAGGTGAGGGTCCCTACTACCGCCTGGCCCTGCCGCTGGCCCTGCACGGCCTGGCCGCCAGCAGCGATCTGCGCGACCTGCGCGTGCGCAACGCGGCCGGCCTTGCCGTGCCCTACGCCTGGCTGCACGACGAAGCTGCGGAGCCGCTCGTGGCCTCGCAGCGGGTGCCGATCTTTGCCCTGCCGGCTCATGCCGCTGCGGGTGATCCGAGCCTGGATTTCAGCCTGCAGGCCGATGGCTCGCTGCGCTTGAAGGCCAGGCCAGGCAAGGCCGGCCAGGATGGAAGCTCAGACTGGCTGATCGACGCCAGCCAGATCAAGGGCCGCCTGCTGCAGGCCCGCTTCGAACTCGCGCCCGCTGTGCAGGGCGTGTTCGGCTTCCAGCTCGAAGCCAGCGACGACCTGCGGCAATGGCGGCCAGTCAGTGCAGAGGAGCAGTTACTCCGCCTGAACCAGGGCGGCCAGACCCTGGAGCGCCTGGCCGTCGACCTGGGCCACCTGCAGGCGCGCTTCCTGCGCCTGCGCTGGAATGATCCGCTGCAGGCCGCGGCACTGGCCGGCGTCACGCTGGACAGCGTGGAAGACCTCGAACCCGTGGCGCCTGTCGAGTGGTCGTCCGCGATCAAGCCCGAACGCTGCGAGGCGGACTTCTGCGACTACCGCCTGCCGCGCGGCCTGCCCGCGCAGAGCCTGCGCATCGAGCTGGCGGACATCAACACGCTGGCGCGCATCAGCGTCTCGGGCCTCGGCGATGCGGCCGTGGCCTCGTCAAGTGCCGGCAGGCCGCTGATCCGCCATCACAACCCGCTCTATGCGCTGCGCCATCACCGCTTGCGCCCTGCCCCTGCGCAGGCACGGTCCGCGACGAACGAAACCCTGCTGCTCGACACCGTCGTGTACCGGCTCAAGCGGGAGGGCGGGCCTGGAGAAGTGCGCTCGCCGCCGCTGCCGCTGGAGGGCGCGGTGTACGAGCGCCTGCGCCTGCGCAGCGCCGGCCCGATGGCCGCGCTGGGCTCGGCGCCGCCGGTGATCGCCGTGGGTTCGGCACCGCGCATGCTGGTGTTCCTCGCGCAAGGCGCTGCGCCGTTCTCGCTGGCGTGGGACGCAGCAGCGGTGCCCGCGACCGCCGCATCCACCTCAGCCGGCGCGGCGCTGAGCCTGGCCACGCTGCGGCCCGGCCAGGCAGCCGGCCGGTCCGTCAAGGCCGGCGATGCCACGGTCCTGCTGCCCACCGCCGTGCCGGTGGCTGCTGCTTCGGTGCCGACACCGGGCATTCCCAAGGAAGCCCCGCGCAGGTGGCCGCTGGGGGCCGCGCTGGCCCTGGGCATCGGCCTGCTCGTGGCGATGGCGCTGCCGCTGTTCAGGAATCTTCGCAAGGAGAATGACGGGCCATCAGGCGAGCCATGAAAGAGGGAGCAGGGGATGGATGAAGAGGTTTCTGAAATGGCGCCTGAGGCCACAGTGGCCGCCCAGGTCGTGCCGCGGGCAGGCTGGTTGGTGGAAGGCAGGCGTGTTGCCTTCTTCCGCACGCCGCGCTGGGAGCGCCTGAGTGGGAGCAATCGCACCCTGGCCGTGCTCGTGCTGGCGCACTACCTGATGCTGCTCGTCTGGCAGCGCGCCATGCTCGATGGCCATCCGGGTTTTGCGTGGGAGGCGGTCTTCTCCGGCTGGTTCAGCGTCGCGCTCGGCCTCTGGGTGTGCTGGACGGTGCTGGGCTCGCGCCAGGCCGGCAGTCCCGGCACGGCACATCTGCCCCTCGTGTTCTCGCTGTGGTGCGCGGTGTCCCTCGTCTGCTGCGTGATCAGCGGCCTGGCGCTCTGGCTGCTCAAGCTGGGCTTTGGCGCGCCGGAAGACTGGCCCTTGACCGAGCAGTGGCTCGTCTGGCTGGCGCCGATGGTGTGGCTCGCACTGGCGCAGGTCCGCCTGCTCTGGCGCCTGGGCGAGGGCTGGCGGACGAGGTTCAGCGTGCTGGTCCTGACGAGCGCTTCCGTCGCAGTGAGCGGCTGGCTCGCGCCCGTGCAGTTCTGGTGGCCGAATCCGGACATCGACGCGACCCGCATCAAGCGCCTGGAGCTGACCCAGGAAGTCGTGGACACCCAGCCGCGCCTGCTGACCCAAGCCCTCGACAGCATGAAGGCCCAGCGCCCGGGCAAGGTCGACGTGTTCGCCCTCACCTACGCGCCCTATTCCACGCAGGATGTGTTCATGCACGAGAGTGCCGTGGTGGCCAAGACGATGAGGGAGCGCTTCGACACCGGCGGCCACACGGTGCAGTTGGTGGTCAACCCGGCCAGCGCGACGACCCTGCCCTGGGCCACGCCGGCCAATCTGCACCGCAGCATCCAGCGCATGGCCGCGCTGATGGACCGCGACGAGGACGTGTTCTTCATCCACCTCACCTCGCACGGCGGCGCCGATGGCAAGCTGGCCGTGGACACCTGGCCGCTGCAGTCCGAGCCCGTCACGCCGCAGCTGCTCAAGGCCTGGCTCGACGAGGCTGGCATCCGCTGGCGCGTCATCTCCGTCTCGGCCTGCTACTCGGGCAGCTGGATCGCGCCGCTGGCCGGCGACGGCACGCTGGTGATGACGGCCGCCGACGCCGACCACACCTCCTACGGCTGCGGCTCCCGCTCACCGCTGACCTTCTTCGGCCAGGCCATGTATGTGGAGGCGCTGCAGCAGACCTGGAACTTCAAGGCCGCGCACGCCAGGGCCCGCGAGCTGATCCAGCAGCGCGAGGTGGCGGCCGGCAAGACCGATGGCTACTCGAACCCGCAGCTCAGCGAAGGCGTGGGCATAGCGCAGCAGTTGCTGCGGCTGCAGGCGGAGCTGGCGCTGCGCTGATCGCGGTATCTGCATAACGCCATGTTTCAGCGGCATGACGCCCTATCATTGGCGCAGTGCCTGCTGTTGAAAACCTCGTACAGCCCATGAATCGCCGCACCCGGGCGACGATCCTGGCTGGGCTGCTCCTGAGCCTGGCCGCATCCTCGCTTGCCGCCGCGCAGCCCGTCGTCTACCCCTCCGCCGGTGCCGCGAATGACCAGCGCGGCAACTACTACGTCAGCCTGCTCAAGCTCGCGCTCGGCAAGTCGGATGGCGTCTACGCGGTGACGCCCTCGAACGACGCCAGCCTGAACCAGCGCGTCTTCATCCGCCTGGCCGCGCACGACGGCATCGACGTGGTGTGGGCGCCGAGCACGCGCAAGCTGGAGCGCGAGCTGCTGCCCGTGCCGGTGACGCTGGACAAGGGCCTGCTCGGCTGGCGCCTGTTCCTGATCCGCGACGGCGACCAGGCCGCCTTCGCCACTGTCCGTTCGCTGGAGCAGTTGAAGGCCCTGCCCGCCGGCCTGGTCGGCGAATGGGTGGACACCGAGATCCTGCGCGCCAACGGCCTGCCGGTGGTGGACGCGATGCGCTACGACAGCCTGTTCAAGATGCTGGCGCTGCAGCGCTTTCGCTACCTGCCGCGCGGCGTGGGCGAGATCGATGGCGAGGCGCGCACGCATCACGCGCTAGGCCTGGCGATCGAGCCCCGCCTGGCGCTGCACTATCCGATGTGCACTTATTTCTTCGTCGCCCGCGGCAACACCGCGCTGGCCGGGCAGATCGAGCTCGGCCTGCGGCGCGCGCAGCGCGACGGCTCCTTCGAGAAGCTCTTCCAGCAGTTCAATGGCGCTGCGATCAAGGCCGCGAAGCTGGACCAGCGCCGGGTCTTCGAGCTGCGCAACCCCGCGCAGCCCGCGGCCGATGCGCCAGGGCAGCAGGATTGCAGGGAAGCCGCCGCGGCGATCCGGCGCGGGAAGTAAGCGAGCTCTTGCCTAGCGCGCGGCCAGGCGGAACTGCGAGACCGCCGCCACCAGCTCGGCCGCCTGCTGCTGCAGGCTCTGCGCGGCGGCGGCGCTTTCCTCCACCAGCGCGGCGTTCTGCTGCGTCGCCTGGTCCATCTGCTGCACGGCCACGCCGATCTGGCCCACGCCGCTGGCCTGCTCGGTGCTGGCGGCGCTGATCTCGGCCACGATGTCGCTGACGCGCTGGATCGAGGCCACGACGTTCTGCATGGTTGCACCCGCTTCGTCGGCCAGCGCGCTGCCCTGCTCCACGCGCTCGGTGCTGGCCAGGATCAAGGTCTTGATCTCCTTGGCCGCATCGGCGCTGCGCCGCGCGAGGCTGCGCACCTCGCTCGCCACCACGGCAAAGCCGCGGCCGGATTCACCGGCGCGCGCGGCCTCCACCGCCGCATTCAGCGCCAGGATATTGGTCTGGAAGGCGATGCCGTCGATCACCGCGATGATGTCGGCGATGCGGCGCGAGCTGTCGTGGATGCCGCGCATGGTCTCCACCACGCGGCCCACCACCTGCCCGCCATCGGCCGCCACCTGCGAGGCCTGCAGCGCGAGCTGGTTGGCCTGGCGCGCGTTGTCGGCGTTCTGCTGCACGGTGCTGCCGAGCTCGTCCATCGCCGAGGCGGTCTCCTGCAGCGCGCTAGCCTGCGTCTCGGTGCGGCTGGACAGATCGCTGTTGCCCTGCGCGATCTGCACGCTGGCCGTGGCCACGCCCTCGGCGCCGCTGCGCACGTCGCCGACCAGGCTGGCCAGGCGCGTGCGCATCTCGTGCAGCGCGTGCATCAGCATCGCCGTCTCGTTCGTGCCCTCGGCCTTGAAGGCGACGGCCAAGTCACCGGCCGCCACCGCGTGCGCCACGTTCACGGCCTGGTGTAGCGGCCGGGTGGTGGAGCGGATCAGCTGCCAGGCCAGCAGCGCGGCCAGCACGAAGGACGCGCCCAGCAGGACCGCCACTTCGGTCAGCGTGCTGCTCACCGTGTCATTGACGTCGGCGCCCGCCTCGGCCATCAGCCGCTCCTGCAGCTTGATGAAGTCCTCGACGCGCGCCATGTACACGAGCTGCGCCGGCGTCACATCGTGCTTGAGCACCAGCTTGGCCGCGTCGAAATCGCGCGCGCGCAGCAAGGCCATCATCTTGTCGCGCGGGCCGCGGTACGCCGTCCGCGCCTCGATCATGGCGGCCAGCCCAGCCTTGCCTTCCGGCCGGTTGACGATCTTGCCCAGCGTCTCGAAGGTGGCTTGCGTGCCCTTGCTGACGGTGTCGATGCCCTCGAACAGGGCCTTCGCCTCGTCCGGGTCCTGCGTCAGGAAGAGATTGCGCAGGGTCAGCGAGACATCGCTGTTGACATTGCGGATCTTGGTGGCCAGGCCGATCTTGACATAACGGTCTTCCATGACGGAGTCGAACTGGCTGTCCAGCTTGTACAGCTTGGCGATGCTCAGTGCGCCGAGCAAGGCCATCAGCACCGCCATGGCGGCAAAGCCCAGCGCGAGCCGGGTGGAGATCTTGAGGTCTTGGAACATGGAAGCCGTTTCGATGAGTGATGAAGATCAGGCCGCCAGCGCTTGCTGCGGTGCCCCGACGAAGTTCTCGGCCGGCAGTATCTGGTTGCGGCCGCCGGCCTTGGCGCGGTACAGCGCGGTATCCGCACGCTTGAGCGCCTCGACGACGGTCTCCTCGCCTGCACAGATTTCGCCGATGCCGCCGCTCAGCGTCACGCGGATGCCGCCGACGGCCTTCTGCAGCGCCACGCCCTGGCGCAGCTGCTGCAGCCGCGCGATCGCGTCCTGCAGCCGCGTGAACGGCATGGCGAGCGCGAACTCCTCGCCGCCGATGCGGCCGACGAGGTCGCTGTCGCGCAGGCCCTCGCGCAGCGTGCGCGCCACGGCCTTGAGCACCGCATCGCCGGTGGCGTGGCCGTGTTCGTCGTTGACCCGCTTGAAGTGGTCGATGTCGATGATCGCGACGCACATCGAGCCGTCGCGGCGCAGCACCAGCCGGCGCAGCCGCTCGGCTTCGTCGAAGAAGGCGCGGCGGTTCAGCAAACCCGTCAGGTCATCCACGGTGGCCAGGCGCGTCATCTTCTCCAGCGCGCAGGTCAGGTCCTTCTTGGTCTGGCGCAGCGAGAGCAGGTTCATCACCTGCCGGGCCAGGCCGCGCAGCAGCTGCAGCTGCTCGGGCTTGAGCTGGCGGCGCGTGCCGTCGGTGATGCACAGCGTGCCGAGCTTGCGGCCGTCGTCGGTCTTGATCAGCGCACCGGCGTAGGTGACGATCTCCGACTCCTGCCGGCGCAGCGCGATCGGGCGCGTGCGCGCGTCCTCGCGCACGTCCTCGGCCACCAGCAGATCGTCCTCGTGCAGCGCGGCGGCGCAGTAGGTCTCCTCCTGCGCCTGGATCGGCGCCCGCGTCGGGTCGGCGAAGGTGATGAAGGCGTTGGGCATGCCCGTCAGCTGCGCGGCCATGCGGGTGAGGAACTTCAGGTCCTCGTTCACGGCTTCATCCATCGGCTCCAGGCCACGCGCTCCGGCTTGTTCCTTGCTCACACTCGTTCTCCTTCTTCCGTCAGCGCTTCCACGCCATCGGGCGGGCAGCCGACATGGCTTGAAATCGTCGTGGCATGGCGGCGCAGCGCAACGCCCTCGGCCGTCGTCCAGCACGGATCGGTGACGTCGCGCACGCAGCTCAGCACGCCGATCAGCCGGCCGTTCTGCGCCAGCGCCGCATGCAGCCGCTGCTGATCGTCCACCACCTCGGCCAGCCAGCCCACGCCCCTGAGGCGTTGCAGCAGCGGCGCCACATCCGGGCCGCAGCAGCGGATCAGCACTTCATCGCAGCACATGCGTCGGCGCAGGCTGGCCTGCACCTGAGCCAGGAACTTGCTTCGATCAAACATGCCCGCCGCGAAGTCAAAGCAGATCTCGCGCAGCGGGGTATCCGGGTTTGTTTGCATATCCTCACCTCGGCGTGCAGTTTATAAGTGAACACGTTCACCTACATGCCGTATGGATTTGACGTTATGTCCAAATTGTCTGTCTCCGGCAAATGAACGCGTTCGCGTATACATTCAAGTTATGGCGCCAGAACCTGGAGAAGCAGTCAGTGGAGAAGTGCACAAGACCCGAGGAAAAGATCCGCGCGCGCAGCGATGACGAGAAGGCGCGCGTGCGCGCCGCCATCATTTCGGCGGGCCGCGAGCTGTTCGCGCGCGAGGAGCCCGAGCAGGTCTCGCTGCGCCGCGTGGCCGCCGCGGCCGGCTATGCGCCCGCGGCGATCTACCGCTACTTCAAGCACCAGGAGGATTTGTTCACGCAGATCCGCGAGCACGACATGCTCGAAGCCGCGCACGCCCTGTGCACGCTGATCGAGCGCAAGCGCGACCCGCGCCAGCGCGTGCTGGCCCTGTACATCGGCACGGCCGACTACTGGCTCGAGCGCATGGACGCCTTCCTCGTGCTGTTCCCGCCCGCGCGCGCCTCGCGCCCGCTGCAGGACCAGGACCATCCCTTCGCGCGCAGCCCCGGCGTGCTCAGGCTGCTGGGCCTGTACTACGGCACGGTCAAGGACTTGTTCGGCACCCTGCCCCGCGCGCCTATGCCGCACCGCCTGGCCGCCGACACGCTGCTGGCCGGCGTGCATGGCAGCCTGGTGTTCCCGCTGATGACGCCGTCGATGGAATGGTCGGACCGGCGCGAGATGGTCAAGCGCCTGGTGACGAGCACGGTCAGCCACTGGGCGCCTGCGCCCAGGCGCTGAGCGCGCGGCCCGCCGTTTCGCGCAAGGCTGTGTGCCGGGCGGCGGGCATTCACGCGAGAGCGGCGCGACCGTAGATTCGCGGGCATGAACCACGACGCTCATGAAAGGGCCTCAGCCATGTCCGAATCGATCAACACCCAACGCCGCGCCTTCCTCGGCAGCGCCGCAGCCGGAGCGCTTGCCGCCGAACTGGGTTTCAGCAGCAGCGCCCAGGCTGCCGGCACCACGGCGCCGCTGCAAGCGATCCGCCAGATCCGCGCCGGCGAGCTCGACGTCGGCTACTACGAAGCCGGCCCCGCCGACGGCATCCCCGTGCTGCTGCTGCACGGCTACCCCTACGACATCCACAGCTACGCGGACGCCGCGCAGCTGCTGGCCGCGCGCGGTTGCCGCGTGATCGTGCCGCACCTGCGCGGCCATGGCAGCACGCGATTCATCGACGCTGCAACGCCGCGCAGCGGCCAGCAGGCGGCCGTGGCGCTCGACGCCATCGCGCTGCTCGATGCGCTGAAGATCGAACGCGCCGTGGTGGCCGGCTACGACTGGGGCGCGCGCACCGCCTGCATCATGGCCGCGCTGTGGCCCGAGCGCTGCATCGCGCTGCTCTCGGTCGGCGGCTACATCATGACGAACCGGCCGGCCAACCTGCACCCGCTGCCGGCCGCGGCCGAGCACGCCTGGTGGTACCAGTTCTACTTCGCCACCGAGCGCGGCCGCGAAGGCCTGGCCGCCAACCGCACCGGGATTGCGCGCATCCTGTGGACGACCAACTCGCCGCAGTGGCATTACGACGAAGCGACCTTCGCCCGCACGGCCGCCTCCTTCGACAACCCGGACTACGTAGACATCGTGATCAGCAACTACCGCTGGCGCCTGAGCCTCGAAGCGAGCGAGCCGCGCTATGCCAAGTGGGAGCAGCAGGCCGCCGCGCTGCCGGTGATCAGCGTGCCCACGATCACGATGGACGGCAGCCTCAACGGCATCGCGCCGGCCACCGATGGCAAGGCCCATGCCGCCAAGTTCAGCGGCCCGCGCAGCCATCGCATCGTCGTGGCCGGCCACAACCTGCCGCAGGAAGCGCCGCAGGCTTTCGCCGATGCGGTGTGGGAGCTGGCGTCCGCGCATCGCGGCACGTGAGTGATGGCCTGGCCTGAAGAAGTTTTCAGGCCACCCAGAGTTCATCGGCCAGCCGGGCCATCAGCTCGGCGGCCGGCAGCGCGCTGGCTTGCGGCGAAGCAGACTCGGCGCAGCGCGCGAACGCCGTGCCCAGTTGCACACCCGCCGCGCCGAGGCGCAGGGCCGCGGCGATGCCCGCACCGTCCCGGATGCCGCCGGAGGCGATGACGGGGACGGCCACCCGGCCGACGATCCGGCGCGTGAGCGCCAGGCTCGTCGCCACGACCGCGTCCACGCCGGCCGCGGCAAGCTGCCGCGCCTCGCGCAAGCTCGTGGCCGAGGCCATCAGCGCGATGCCGGCCTGCTGCAGCGCCTCGATGGCTTCGCGCGGCGGCAGCGCGAGCTGGAAGGAGACGACCGGCGGCCGCATCTCCAGCAGCAGCGCCAGCATCTCCTCATTTGCATCAAGGCTCACATTGAACGGCTTCGCCGTGCGGCTGCGCAGCGCCTCGATCATCGTCCGCGCGCCTGCTGCATCACTGCCCGCCAGGCCGACGGACCCGAGCCCGCCGGCCTGGCTGACCGCAGCGGCCAGGGCCGGCGAGCAGACCCCCGCCATCGGCGCCTGGATGATGGGCAGGTCGATGTTCAGCAGGCGCAGCAGCGCGTCTTGCCGGTCGTCATGCGTGGACATGGCAGCATCCTCCCGGCTTTCTTCAGTGGCCCGCGCTCTGGCCGCCGTCCACGTGCAGGGTCTCGCCGGTCACGAAGCCGGCCGACTCCAGGTACATGATGGCCCCGACGATGTCGGCGATCTCGCCCATGTGGCCCACCGGATGCAGGCCGTCCAAGGTCGCATGTGTCGCCGCCGGATGCATCGGCGTCTTGATGATGCCCGGCGCGACGGCGTTGACGCGGATGCCGCGCCTGGCGTACTCGATGGCCAGCGAGCGCGTGGCGGAATCGACGCCGCCCTTGGTCAGCGAAGCGAGCGCGGAAGGCACGTTGGAATTGGCATTGCCCACCAGGCTCGTCGTGATGCTCACGACATGGCCGGCGCCGAGCTTCTCCATCTCGGCGATGGCCAGCTGCGAGATGTGGAAGAAGCCGGCCAGGTTGGTCTTCAGCACGGCGTTGAAGTCCTCCCAGGTGTACTGCGTGAAAGGCTTGGCGATGAAGATGCCGGCGTTGTTGACCAGCGTGTCGATGCGGCCGAAGCGGGCCAGGCCTTGCGCAATGAGCTGCTCGGCCACGGCACGCTCGCCGATGTCGCCTGCGACGGCGAGCACGCCCTCGTCGCTGGATGCTTCAATCGATCGCGAGTTGGCGACGACCTTGTAGCCGCGTTCGCGGTAAGCCTTGACGAGTGCGGCGCCGATGCCTTGCGATGCGCCGGTGATGACGGCGACTTTGTTCTGGCTGTTCCTGCTCATGATGGAGTCCTTGCGTGTTGATGGAGTGGGTCGGCATCAACGCGGTGCCGATGGACTCAATGTAGAAACGCAAGGGCCGAAAGCGAATAGCCGCGCTGCGGCAGACACTCTTCCGCTTTGTGAAGGACGGCGCGTGATCAGGCCGCGGTGCTGTTCGCCAGCTGCGCGAACGCGGGCCGCAGGCGCGGCACGGCAAAGTCCACAAACGCGCGCACCTTGGGCACGGTCAGCCGGCCATAGGGCGAGACCAGGTGCACCGGCAGCGCCGGAAACTCATCGCCGCTGAGCAGGATCTCCAGCGCGCCGCTGCTGACTTCCCTGGCCACGTGGTACGAGAACATGCGCGTGACGCCATGGCCTTCCACCGCCGAAGCCACCGCCGCGCGGATGCTGTTGACGATGAAGCGCGGCGTCAGCGCCACCGAGCGTGCGATGGTGGAACCCAGGCGCGGCGGGAACGGCCAGGCATCGAGGCCGAAATGCGTCATCGCGATGATGCGGTGCTGCACCAGGTCGCCCGGCTCCTTGATGGCGGGATGCAGGGCCAGATAGCTTGGCGCCGCAGCCACCACGCGGCGCACCTCGCCCACGCGGATGGCAACGAGCGTCGAATCGCTGAGGTGCGCCAGGCGCAGCGCCACGTCGATGCCCTCGTCGATCAGGTTGGCCGGCCGGTCCAGCAGGTGCAGGCGCACGGACACGTCCGGGTACTGGTCCATGAAGGCATCGAGGATGGGCCGCATCAGGTCCTCGCCTGCGGCCACAGGCGCGGTGACGGTCAGGGTGCCGCGCGGCGCGGAATGCTCGCCGGCCGCAATCGCGTCGGCCTCGTCGAGGTCGATCAGGATGCGGCGGCAGACCACGGCGTAGCGCTCGCCGGCTTCGCTGAGCTTGATCGAGCGCGTCGTGCGGTGCAGGAGATCGGCGCCGACGTGGGCTTCCAGAAACGCCAGCGCGCGGCTCACCGCAGCCGGTGATTTGCCGAGCTTGCGCCCCGCGCCCGCCAGACTGCCTTCATCCAGGGCGGCCACGAACACCTTCATGGCCTCGATGCGATCCATCAGTCTTCCTTCCCACGCAATTCTGAGTGCCGAAGCATAGGCATTCATCCGGCCAGCGGCAAACCGTAGGATGGCGCAGCTCTTCGCAGGAACCATCTGATGCCCAACGACGCTGCCGCCAGCTTGTCCCCCGGCTCCCGCATGCCGGAGCGGCGGCTGTGGCTCGCCACCCTGGCGGGCCTGTGCGCGAGCCTGGTCGGCCTGGGCCTGGCGCGCTTTGCCTACACGCCGCTGCTGCCGGCCATCATCAACGCGCACTGGTTCAGCGCCGCGGACGCCAGCTACCTCGGTGCCGCCAATCTAACGGGTTACCTGGCCGGAGCCCTGCTGGCCACGCCGATGGCCGCGCGCTTCCCGGCGCCGGCCCTGCTGCGCGCCATGATGCTGCTGACCACGGCCTCGCTGCTGGCCTGCGCCTGGCCGGTCGATTTCCTCTGGTTCTTCGTCTGGCGCTTCGCGGCCGGGCTCTCGGGCGGCGTGCTGATGGTGCTGGCCGCGCCGACCGTGCTGCCGCACATCGCACCCGCGCGGCGCGGCCTGGCCAGCGGCGCGATCTTCATGGGCATCGGCGTGGGCATCGTGCTGTCGGGCTCGCTGGTGCCGCTGCTGCTGCGCCAGGGCCTGATGCAGACCTGGCTCGGCCTGGCCGCCCTCTCGCTGGCGCTGACGGGGCTCGCGTGGTCGGGCTGGCCCCGCAGCGGCGCGCCTGTGCCGGCGCAGCAAGGCCAGGCCGCGCATGCGCTGCCGGTCGGCGCCCTGCGCGCCGTCTATGCCGAATACGCGCTGAACGCGGTGGGCGTGGTGCCGCACATGATCTTCCTGGTCGACTTCGTCGCGCGCGGGCTCGGGCAAGGCCTGGCGGCCGGCGCGAGCTACCGGGTGCTGTTCGGCATCGGCGCGGTGTTCGGGCCGATCCTGGGCGGCCTGGTGGCCGATCGGCTCGGCTTCAAGCTCGCGCTGCGCCTGGCGCTGGTGCTGCAGCTGATGGCCGTGTGCCTGCCGGTGTGGAGCGAG
>FSVW01001151.1_pt1 | contig 15554 bp, 9 predicted proteins | sample 1637551 | NCBI WGS metagenome assembly FSVW01 (sample SAMEA3914814, study PRJEB12502) | metagenome | biome: forest; material: soil | place: USA | collected 2011-09-16 | depth 0.1 m | reverse complement strand
GAAGGGCGGCGACGTCATCATCATCGAAGCCCTGCGCGCGCTGAAGGCCGCGGGCGTGCTCGACCCGGCGCGCATCACGGTCGTCTTCAGCGGCGACGAAGAACGCGCGGGCGATCCCATCGCGGTCTCGCGCGCTGACATGGTCAACGCGGCGAAGCAGAGCGACGTGGCGCTCGCGTTCGAGGGCACGGCGCGCGACAAGAACGGGCAGGACACCGCCACCGTCGGCCGCCGCGCCAGCTCCAGCTGGACGATCAAGATCAGCGGCAAGCAGGGCCACTCGGCCGGCGTGTTCAGCGAGTCCTCGGGCTATGGCGCCATCTACGAGGCCGCGCGCATCCTCAACGCCTTCCGCGAGCAGCTGATCGAGCCCGACCTGACCTTCAACGCCGCCATGGTGCTGGGCGGCACCGAGCTCAGCTTTGACAACGTGCAGCAGACCGGCACCATCTCGGGCAAGACCAACATCATTCCCAAGACCGCCTTGGTGAAGGGCGACATGCGCTACCTGAGCGCCGAGCAGCGCGACAAGGCGCTGGCGAAGATGCGCGCCATCGTCGCGCAGAGCCTGCCGGGCACGCATGCGGAGTTCAGCTTCGTCGAGTCGTATCCGCCGATGGCGCCGACAGCGGGCAACCTGGCGCTGATGGCGCTGTATTCAAAGGCCAGCGCCGATGCAGGCCTCGGCGCCATCCCCGCCCTGCCCGCCGGCCAGCGCGGCGCGGGCGATGTGCAGTTCGTGGCGCCTTATGTGGACAGCCTCGACGGTCTCGGCGCCGCGGGCAACGGCGCGCATTCGCCGGAGGAAGACCTGGAGCTGGCGTCGATCGAGCGGGCGGCGATCAGGACTGCGGTCTTGCTTTATCGCCTGACGCGCTGATCAGTCTTTCGACGGCCCGGTCTCCGGTGCCAGCGGCTCGAAGACAAAGCGCATGCCACGCGTGTAGCTCTCGGCCTTGGTGCCGGCGTGCCGCTCGCCGTCGATGACGCGGCTCTGCCAGACCAGGCCGGGCTGTTTCAGCGCCGGCAGCAGCGCCTGGTAGCGCTTGATGCCGGCGAGGAAGGCGGGCCATTCGTACTCGGCGCCTGTCACATACAGCCGCGCCTTGATCGGCTTGCCGCTGGCTGCATAGGCCCTGGCCTGCTTGATGATCCAGTCATCGCCGACGACGACGGCAGGGCTGGCGGCGATGTAGCCCTCGAACAGCTCGGGCCTCGTGTACATGGCATAGAGCGTGAACAGGCCGCCCAGCGAGCTGCCGGCCAGGTAGCGATGGGCCGAGTCGGCGCGGTACTCGCGCTCCATGAAGGGAATGATGTCGCGCGCCAGCGTGGCGAGGAAGCGGTCCGCGTGGCCCGTGCCGGCCTGCCCATCGAGAGGCTGCGGCGACAGCTCCCAGCCGCGCAGTTGGCCGTAGTCGAGCTTGTCGCCCGCATAGCCCAGGCCCACGATGATGAACTCGGGCAGCACCTTGTCGTAGACCATGTTGTCGTAGGACGCGACCACGGTCGGAAAGTCCCAGTAGCCGTCGGTCAGGTAGAGCACCGGGTAGCGGCGCTTGGGCTCGCTTGCGAACGAGGCCGGCAGGTGGATGTGCAACTGATAGCGGCGGCCATCGGCATTGTTGACAGGCAGCGCGCGCAGCAGCGAGTTGCTGATCGCATGCGGCGGGTAGGCAGGCTGTGCGCGCACGGGCCCGGCGGCGAACAGCATCGTCAGCAGACCGGCGCTCAAGCACAGGAGGATTCGCTTGGTCATCATCGTCATCATGGCGGAGGCTGAGGACGGGGCAGTGTAGGCCGCGACGGCAGGGCCTACTTCGCGATCGCTTGCCCTCCTACACGAGTGCGGACCGTGGCGCGCAATAGTCCGGGCAGGCACGCGCCGAGGAGGGCTCATGGACCGACCACAAACAAGAACACTGCTGGCGCTTGCATTGGCGGCGCTGTGCAGCCTGAGCCACGCGGCCACCACGCGCGACGAGAAAGCCGCCGCGGGCTTCGGCCCGAACCCGACGCTGCCGGAGCCGAACAAGAGCCTGGTCCCGACCGTCCATGTGGCCAAGGCCATCGGCTGGCCCGCGGGCGCCAAGCCGACGGCCTATGGCGGGCACAGCGTCAACGCCTTCGCCAGCGGGCTCGATCATCCGCGCTGGATCTACGTGCTGCCCAACGGCGACGTGCTGGTGGCCGAGACCAACGCGCCGGCCAGCCGGCCGGACGACGGCAAGGGCCCCAAGGCCTGGGTGACGAAACAGTTCATGAAGAAGGCCGGCGCCGGAACGCCCAGCCCCAATCGCATCATCCTGCTGCGCGACACCAATGGCGACGGCGTGGCCGACGAGCGCTCGGTCTTCGCCGAAGGCCTCAACTCGCCGCTGGGCATGGTGCTGGTGGGCAGCACCTTCTATGTGGCCAACACCGATGCGATCGTCAGTTATGCCTACACGCCCGGCCAGACCCATCTCGAAGGCCCGGCGAGCCGCCTGACCGATCTGCCGGCGGGCACGATCAACCACCACTGGACCAAGAACCTCGTCGCCAGCGCCGACGGCAAGAAGCTCTACGCCAGCGTGGGCTCCAACAGCAATGCGGCGGAGAACGGCATCGAGGCCGAGGAAGGCCGCGCCGCCATCTACGAGATCGACATCGTCAGCGGCGCCAAGCGGCTCTACGCCACGGGGCTGCGCAACCCGGTCGGCATGGCCTGGGAGCCCAGCAGCGGCGTGCTCTGGACCTCGGTCAACGAACGCGACGAACTGGGCGACGACCTCGTGCCCGACTACATGGCCGCGGTGCGCGACGGCGATTTCTACGGCTGGCCCTACAGCTACTACGGCCGGCATGTGGACAAGCGCGTCAAGCCGCAGCGCCCGAACCTGGTGGCCAAGGCCCTCGTGCCCGACTACGCGCTGGGCTCGCACACGGCCTCGCTCGGCCTGGCCGTCAGCGATGGCAACAGCCTCGGCCCCGCCTACAGCCACGGCATGTTCGTGGGCCAGCATGGCTCCTGGAACCGCAAGGAACCGAGCGGCTACAAGGTCGTCTTCGTGCCCTTCATCGGCGCCCGGCCGCAAGGCCATCAGCCGCTGACGGTGCTGGAGGGCTTCCTGAACGAGAAGGGCGAGGCGATGGGCCGGCCGGTCGGCGTGGCGCTGGACAAGCGTGGTGCGCTGCTGGTGGCGGACGATGTGGGCAATGTGATCTGGCGGGTGAGCCTGAGTCCTTGAGCCCCGGCTGACATCCGGATTTGCGACAGCCGACAAGCAAGGTCCCGCTGGCGCCTGACATGATGTGGCCATGGTTCGAAAAGAAATTCCCTGCGCTTCCTTCCTTCTGCTGATATCGGCGGCCTGCTTCGGCCAGGCCGCTGCCGTGGCGAGTCCAACTGCGGCCGAATCCCCTCCTCCTCAAAAGGAAACCGGCCTCGTGATGCTCGACTACCAGACGGTCGAGATCCCGGGCTACAAGCCGATCGATCTTGTCGGCTTCCACGTGCTCCAGCAACTGAACCCCTGGCTGTACGCCGGCATCGGCGGCCACGCGCCGCTGCTGCGCGGCGAGTACGGCGGCTTCATGATGTTCGACGCGACGCTGCATGCGCGGCAGCGCATCTCGGGCAATCTGTTCGCCCAGGCGGGCGTCTCCTTGGGCGGCGGTGGCGGAGGCAGGAGCACCGAGCAGTCCAAGGTCTTGTCGGGCGCCGGGGGGCTGCTGAAGACCTATGCCGGCATCGGCTACGACTTCAACGGGTTCAGCGCCGGCGTCAACTACTCCAGGCTCAGGCTCAGCGAATCGCTGATCCACAACTCGCAGTTCGATTTCTACGTCCAGACGCCTTTCTCGTACCGCGCCAGCCCCTACTCCAGCGCGGGCTCGGCGTTTCGTTCAGCCCGCGCCGCGGAGCCCAGCGAGACGCGAGCGGACATCATCGACGTCGGCTTCGACAACATCCGGCAGATCCATCCGCAAGGCACCGTCACCAGCAGCATCAATCTGGTGGAGATGCAGTACAGCCACTTCATCTCGGACCACACCTACGTCCTGCTCGACGGCGACCTGGGCTATCGCGGCCTGCCCTTCTACAACCAGATCTTCACCGGCCTCGGCTATCAGTACGCCGTGTCGCCGCGCATCAATGTTCGCGGCCAGCTGGCCATCGGCTCCGGCGGCTATGACCCCGAGAAGATCAACACCGGCTCGGGCCTGCTGATCTACCCGCGCATGTTCCTCGAATACATGGTGAGCCCGCGCGTCGGCATCGCGCTGACCGGCGGCTATCTGCGGGCACCCAATGGTTCATCGAAGAACGCGACCTTCGGCGCCCTCCTCAGCTTCCACGACACCGACAAGCAAGGCGCCGGTGGCAGCGAAGAGGCCGGGCTCCTGAGCGGCTACCGCTTCAACCTGTTCCGGCAATGGCAATCGGACCTCCGGGCGGGCGGCAAGACGCAGGGTTCGCTCACGCTGCTGACGCTTCAGGTCGACAAGGTCCTGAGCAGGAGTTTCTACATTCCGATCCAGGCCAGCGTGGCCACCAGCGGCTACTTCGGCTACCCCGGCTACGGCGAGATCCTGGCCGGTCTCGGCGTGCAGAGCGCTTATGACAAGGGCGACTCACTGCAGTTCTTCTCCCAGTTGAGCGTCGGCTCCAATGTGCGCGGCGCCATCGCCAATCTCGCGGCCGGCGTCGACTGGGGGCTGAGCGAGCGCTTCGCCATCCGCGCGCAGGTCGGCAGCACGTTGGCGAAGAGCAGCACGGCGTCGTATCCCAATCCGCGCTTCAGGGCAGCGCCCGTCGTCGGACTGGGGCTCAGCTATCGATTCGCGCTGGGGGGGTGATGGCAGGGCTGGTCGATTCAGCCACCCCAGCCGAGCCTGAACCGATCCCTCAAGCCCTCCAGCTCCGCATCCCCTAGCCGCAGCTCCTTCGCACTGAAATCCCTTCCATCCGGCGTATGCATCAGCAGCGCCTGCGTCTCATTGATCATCAGGTCTTCATTGCCGCGGTCATAGCCTTGCGAGGCGAGGTATCGCCGCCAGAGCTCGCGCTCGTCCTCGCGCAGCAGGCTGCGCCAGAAGAAGGCGCAGTGCTCGCGGTAGGCGGGGTCGGTGAAGTAGCGGCCGTGGCTGAGCTCGTGGCGCATCACGGAGGCGCGGCGCGCGGGGTCCACGCTTTCGTCGCGCGAGGTGCGCGGGTCGTTGCCCTGCACGGCGGGGAAGCTCACGAGCGCGCCGGGGTCGGCGCCGCGCCAGCCTGTGGCGGAGCGGCTCAAGAGGCCGGCATCCTGCAGCAGTTGGCGAAGGCGTGTCTCGCTCGCGTTGAGCGCGGTGCCCTGCCCTTCGGCGAGGCTGTAGAAGCGGGCCAAGTCGGCGGCGGTGTAGTCGTGGCCGAAGTAGAAGGTGGCGGCGCTGTCGCCGGCGGCGCGGATCACCTCGCGCAGTTGGGCGTCGCTGAGCACGGCGCTGCGGCTGCCGGCCTTTTTCTCGATCAGCGCAGCGGCACGGTTGAGCGCTTCGCCTTGCGCGGTCAGCGTGGGGAACTCGATCACGAGCACCGCGGCGTTGCCGGCCAGGCGGTGCACCTGCCAGTCGCCGTTGGACACCTCGGCCTGCAGTTGATCGGCCGTGAAGGCGGCGATCTCGACGGGCGCTGCTTGCTGCACGACGACGGGCGCCATCACGGCAATAGGCTCGGCCGCGGGCGCCTGCTGCGCATGATGCCGCCACGCGAGCGCGCCGCCGAGCATCAGCGCGACGAGCAGGGCAGCGCCGCCCAGCACGGGCGCGGCACCCAGCCCTGGCTTGGCCAAGGCTTGATTAACGAGTCGTGACGATGGTCACGCGGCGGTTTTCCGGCGCATCCACGCGGGCCGTGTTGATCGGCTCGCTCGAGCCCTTGCCGATGGCGCTGAGGCGCTCGGGCAGGATGCCGTTCTGGCTGCTCAGGTAGTCCACCACGGCCTGCGCGCGGCCTTGCGAGAGGCGCATGTTCGCGTCGGCGTCGCCGCGCGCGTCGGCGTGGCCTTCGACCTTGAAGCTGAAGCCGGCCAGGGTGTCGGACTGCAGCGCCTTGCCCAGCGTGGCGAGCAGGCCCTTGGCCTCCTCGGTCAGATCGGTGGAGCCGGTGGCGAAGGTGATCAGCAGGCTGGCCTTGCCGGGGCCGGCCTTGACGGGCGCCGACTGCTGCCCGGTCTTGGCCACCTTGAAGCCGCGCGTGGTGCCGCTGGCGGCCTCGGGCGGGGCGATGGAGAGGGCATCGATCAGGTTGCTCTCGGTGACCTGCGCGCCCTTGAGCACGGGGTTGGCCTTGTTGTCGTCGGCGGCCTGTGCGAACAGGGCGGCACCCAGCAGCACAGCGAACAGGGCAGGCTTGATCAGTTTCATCATGATGGGTTCCTCGTCAGTCTTGGTAATGCGTTATTTGAGCGCAAATCATTCGGCGCCGGGTGCGCCTGATGCGGCGGCATCGAGCTGCCGCATCTCGAACAGGTAGTCGCCGCCCTCGGCATTGCCGGCCGCGGCGCCGTATTGCGGGCGCTGCGGCAGCTCGCGCGCCACGGCAAAGCGCACGCGCTCGAAGACGTTGCCGCCGAGCTGCCAGTCCTTGACCTTGCCGAGGTTGTCCATCAGCGTCCAGGCGAACAGCGAATGGCCGCCGCGGCCGGAGTCGAACACGGGCTCGTTGCCGCCCGAGCTCATCACCACGGTGGCGCGTTTGGCCAGCACCTCGCTGGGCTTGACGCTGCCCGGCGTGGCGCGGATGCGCGCGCCGCCCACCAGCGCACCGGAGTAGCAGCTGTCCGAGATCAGCGCCACCTGGCGCGCATCGATCTGCTGGACCAGGCGGGCGATGTCGGCGTTGGAGAGCCAGGTCTTGGCATTGCTCGCATCGCTGTTGCTCATCAGCCAGTAGCCCTGGCCCGAGGCATCGACTTCGGCGCCGTGGCCGGCGTAGTAGACGACGACGGAATCCTGCGGGCCGGTTTCCAGCGCCAGGCGGTTCAGCGTGGAGATCACCATCTCCTTGCTCGGGTTGTCGAGCACCAGGGTCTCGTAGCCGAGCTGCCCGCTCAGCGTCGCGGCCACGGCGTGTGCGTCGCCGACCGAGTTGCTCAGGGCCGGGATGCTGGCGTCCTGGTACTTGCCTTCGCCGATCAGCACGGCCACCTTGCGGCGGATCTCGGGCACGGCCGCCAGCTTGACGCGGCGCTGGGCGAACATCGGCAGCACCGCCTGCGGCACCGGCGGCGCGGCCTGCGCCACGGCCGGCGGTGCTCCCGGCGAGGGCGCAGCGGACGGCATCTGCGGCGCTGGAGCCGAGGGCGCCGCGGCGAGCGTCACGCCCTGCGCCCGCGCCTGCTGCTTGAGGGCGGGCGTGATCAGGCAGATGCCGGCCGCGGCTTCCTGCAGGCTCCTGCAAGGCGTCACGTCGGCCGCGGCCGGATTGGACTTGAGCTGGCCCAGCCCGCCGCTCAGCGTCTGCTGCATGAAGGCGCTGCGCGCGCCGAGCGAGTCGACCTTGGCCTGCGGCGACATGCTCGAGATCGGCATGCTGTCGAAGCTGGCGGCGGCGGCCGAGGGCGTCGTCGTCGATTGGGCGGCGGCGGCCGATTGAACGGAGGGCGACGATGACGGCGCGGGAGCCGGAGCCACCACCGGCGTCATGTCGACCAGGCCCGAGCTCGTCGGGTTCGGCGGCGTCACGATGACGGGCTGCACGTTGTTGATGATCTGCACCGTCGTCTGCGCCTGCGTGGCGGCCGGGCCGCCGCCGACGATGGTCAGCGCCGTAGCGTTGCCCGATGCCTGCACGAACTGGTAGTTGCCAGCCGAGAGCCCCGAGCCGTTGATCGCATAGATGCCCGGCGTGATGCTGCTCGACACGCCGGCGCTGAAAGCCAGGCTGCCGCTCGTCGCGCTCTGCTGCGTGTCGCCGCCCACGAAGCCGGTGACAGCGCCCGTGAACGGCGGCCACGGCGCGCCTTCCTGCACGATGGCGGCATCGGCCACGTAGCTCAGCGTGGCCGGCGTGATGTTCGCGCTCACGCTGGGCAGCACGAGCAGGTAGTTGGCGGCGTCGGCGCCTGCCAGGCTGTAGCCGTTGAGGCCCACGTGCTTGCCCGTGCCCGCATTGCGGTCCGAGAACGCGGCCAGGCCCACGACGAGGCTCAGCGAATCTCCGCTGATCGGCGTCACGCTGCCGTTGCTGACGCTGACGGCGGTAGTGCCGTCGTAGACCTTGTTCTGCGCAGTCACCGCGAGATTGATCGGGGCGGGCGTGATGTTGGCCGTCAGCCCGGTGGGCAGGGCCAGCTGGTAGTTGCCGGCGTCGGCGCCGGTGAGGTTGAAGCCGCTGAGGCTGACCGCCTTGCCGGTGCCCACGTTCTTGTCCGCGAAGCTGGCCGAGCCGCTGCTCAGGCTCACCTGGTCGCCGCTCACGGGCGTGAAGCCGATGGCGCTGAGCGTGGCCGCCACGCTGCCGTCGTAAACCTTGTTCTGCGCCGTCAGCGTGGCGCCGATGGTCAGCGGCGTGATGCTGGCCGTCAGGCTCGACGGCAGGCTCAGCTGGTAATTGCCGGCGTCGGCGCCGCTGAGGCTGTAGCCGCTGAGGAAGACCGACTTGCCCGTGCCCACGTTCTTGTCGGAGAAGTTGGCCGTGCCGCCGCTCAGGCTCACCTGGTCGCTGCCCAGCGGCGTGAAGCCGATGCCGCTGAGCGTGGCCGCCACGCTGCCGTCGTAGACCTTGTTCTGCGCCGTCACCGTGGCGCCGATGGTCAGCGGCGTGATGCTGGCCGTCAGGCTCGACGGCATGCTCAGCTGGTAGTTGCCGGCATCGGCGCCGCTGAGCGTGTAGCCGCTGAGGAGGACCGACTTGCCCGTGCCCACGTTCTTGTCGGAGAAGCTGGCCGTGCCGCCGCTCAGGCTCACCTGGTCGCTGCCCAGCGGCGTGAAGCTGGTGTTGCCCAGCAGTGCCCGCGTGGTCGCGTCGTAGACCTTGTCCAGCGCCTGCGCGCTGATGACGAGCGCGGCCGGCGTGATGTTGGCGGTGACGGTGCTGGCCGAGGGCGAGAACTGGTAGTTGGAAGCGAGGCCGCCGTTCGTGCCGTCGGCCAGCACGTAGTTCACGCTGACGGACTTGCCCGTGCCGACGTTCTTGTTGGCGAAGGCGCCGGTGGCGCTGAGGTTGAGGGTCTCGCTGCCCACCAGGCCGGTGATGCCGTTCACGCTGACCGTGGCGGCCGTGGTCGCGTCATAGACCTTGTTGGCCGCCGCGGCGCTGGCGCTGAGCACGGCCGGCGTGATGCTGCCCGTCAGCGAGGCGCTGCTGAGCTGGTAGCCATACACGGGGTGGCCGCCGGAATCGGTGAAGCTCGGGTCGATGCTGAAATTGAACTGCACGGCCTTGTTGGCGCCGGCGTTCTTGTCGGAAAAGCTGGCCGTGTAGTTGCTGAGCGAGCCGGCCTGGTCGCCGCTGACCTCGGGCGTGACGACAACATTGCTGACCGTGGCGTTGGTCGTGCCGTCATAGGCCCGCGTGTCGGCCGTGCCGCTGATGCTGGCGGTCTTGACGGTGGCGCTGAGCAGGCCGTTGCCTGAATAGTTGCTGTTGGCGCTGGCGGCGCCGTACTGCTGGAAGTCGTAGAAGAGGCCGCCGAGGTCGACCCCTTCCACGTCGGTGGCATCGTTGACGTAGATGAGGTAGCGCGAGCCTTCCGTCATCAGGGCCTGCGGGCCGGCCGCGTTGCGGAAGGTGCTGGCCGCGCCGCCGTTGTAGCCACTCACGATGATGCCGTTGCCGCTGGAGCTGGTGGCGAACAGGCTCAGGCCGCCCTGCAGCGTGATGTACTGCCCGCCGATCGTGATGGTGCCGGCGGAGATCGAGCCGCTGTTGATCTGCAGGCTGCTATCGCTGTTCGCGTTGAAGGTTGGGGGGGCGCCGGCCGTGCTGACGTTGTTCAGCGTCATGCCGCCGCCGGTGGCCGTCAGCGAGATGTCGATGCCGCTGCTGAGGATGCCGCTGTTGGCCGCGGCGTTGATGTAGAGCGCCGGCGTGCTGCTGCCGGCCGGGTTGCTGGCGGTGATCTGCAGCGGATTGCCGGAGCCCTGGAGCATGGAGCCGCTGCTGGGGCCGGCGCTCTCGTCGATCTGCACGCCGCTCCAGTCGCCCGTCGAGGTGCCGGTGATGGCCAGGTAGCCGCCGGTGACATGGACCGGCGAATTGGCGCCGTTGTAGGCGATGTTCACGGCCACCGTGCCGCCCGTGCCGGTCAGGGTGAAGGCACCGCCGGCGTTGAGGTCGCCCGACCAGATCTGCACGCCCGTGCCGTTGACCGAGGTGCCGTTGAGGGTGATGTTGCCGGCGTCGATGGAGTTGGGCGCCGCCGACTGGTCGAAGCCGATGCCGCGCCCACCGCTCTGGTTGGTGTAGCCGTTCATCGTCACCGTGCCGCCATTGGTGGTGATGGTGCTGCGCGTGACCTTGATGCCGTCGGGCTGGCCCGGCAGGCCGATGGCCGAGTTGCTGGGGCCGTAGCCGCCGACCGTGACGGCGCCGCCGAGCGTGCTGAAGTAGCTGTCGTCGATCCAGATGGAGCCCGCACCGCTCTTGCCCGACTTGAACACCAGCGCCAGCGAGCCGTAGCTGCTGGTCAAGGTGGCGTCGCTCATCGTGATGTTGCGGTCCGCATCCAGCGTCAGCGTGACGTTGCTGGGCGTCTGCACATTGATGGAGGCATTCGTGACGTTGATGTCGCCGTTCTGCGTGCCGCCGCCGCTGGTGGAGATGGTGACGTTGTTGCCGTTGCTCAGCGCGTTCTGGATCGCGCTGGCGCTGATCGTCGCGTTGTTGGCGTTGGGCGTGAAGGTGACGGGGTCGTAACCGCTGTCGCTGACGGCGCTGCTGATGGTGATGTCGTAGGGGTCGAGCAGCCAGGTGCCGGCCTTGCCGAACGCTGAGCTCACGTCGAGATGCGCGGGCTTGGCGTCGAGCCAGTGGCCCGAGGTTTCGACGAGGCCGCCGTTGCCGCCGCTCGCGCCGGCATGGGCGCTCAAGCTGCCGTAAGCGCGCGTGGCCTGGTCGGCCCACAGCACGATGTGGCCGCCATCGCCGCTTTGCAGTGCATCGGCGCTGATGCTGGCGCCCTGCGCGAAGTACACGCCTTGCGCGTTGGGCACGCTGGTGTCCTTGCCTTCGGCGCCGCCGCCGACGAGCACGGTGCCGCCGCCCCCATTGACGCTGCCCGTGCCGTTGGCGCTCACCGTCGAGCCGTCCTGCAGCTCGATGGTCTGGCCCAGCAGCTTCACGCTGCCGCCCTGCTCGCCGTCCGCGTGCGTGGCGCTGCCGCTGGCCAGCGTCAGGCGGCCATCGGCCTGCAGCACGATGCTCTGCGCTTCGACGATGCCTTGCTGGTTGACGGCCGCGGCCATCACGTCCACGCGGGCGCCGCTCAGCGTGCCGAGGTTGACGGCCGATCCGCTCGGCGCTGTCACCTTGACGGCGAAGTTGGGCGCGCCGGTGTCCACCAGCTCCACCGACTGGCCCGCAGCCAGCACGATCTGGCCATCGGGCGCGGCGATCAGGCCCTCGTTGCTGACGGACGCAGAGCCGATCAGCGCCACGCGCCCGCCACTGGTCGTACGGATCTCACCCTGGTTGACGACGCTGCCTGCGCCGCCCCCCGTGAACAGCGCGCGGCCCGCCAGCCAGTCGCTGTTGCTGATGTTCAGCGTGGAAGTAACGAGGCTCGCCACATCCACGCGCGCGCCCTGGCCGAACAGCACGCCGTTCGGGTTGAGCAGCCAGACGCGGCCGTTGCTGGTGAGGCTGCCGAAGATCGCCGACGGGTCATTGCCCGTCACGCGGTTGAGCACCTGGCTCGTGCTGCTGGGCTGCGCGAAGTTGACGGTGTTGCCGGCGCCGATCGAGAAGCTCTGCCAGTTGAGGATGGTGTTGTTGGCGTTGGTGACGGTCAGCTGCTTGCCGTTCAACTGCGCCGTGGCCTGGCCAGCCACCACGCTCATGCCTGCGGGCATCTGGGCCTGCGCGGACGCTGCGAGCAGCAGGGCCAGCAAGGGCGTGAGCTTGAAATGACCTTGATGCTGCTTGTTCATTTCGGGCCTCATTGGAATTCGTAACTCAGTTGGAAATGCAGGAAGGCGTCGTGCTGATGGGTCAGCGTGCCGTCCTTCAGCGCTTCGGCCAGGTCGAGCTTGAGCTGCCAGCCGCCGGCCTGCAGGCGCGCGCCGAAGCCGGCCGAGGCCAGCGTGCAGCGCGTCTGCGTGCCCAGGCAGGCCGTGCCGAGCTTGTTCCATGCACGGCCGCCATCGAAGAAGGCCAGCAGGCGCAGTTGATCGAGCCGGGCGCTCGCGAAGGACTTGGCCAGGTTGGGCCCGATCAGCTCGACCGAACCGAACACGCCCTGGTCTCCCGTCACCTCGCGCTCTTCATAGCCGCGCACGGCGTTGGCGCCGCCGAGGCCGAACTGCTCGCCCGGCACCAGGCCCGAGCCCGTGCCCTGGCCCGAGCCGCGCAAGGACACTTGCCAGTCGGCCGGCAGCGCGAACTGCGCCATGCCGTTGACGCGCACGAGCTGGTAGTCCGGATCGGCACCCGGCCGCACGGCCTGGAAGTCGGCCGGCGCGCCATGCGGGCCGCCGGGGTTCAGGTTGGCCACGGCGCTGACGCTCAAAGCCAGCGCAGGGCGATCACCCTGGCCCGGCGCCTGCAGCTCGTAAGTCAGCTGCATCGGCGTGACCGCCACGCTCGCGCCCGAGGAGCCGCAAGCGCCCGCGGGCAGGCCGGTGATGCTGCAGTCGTTGAGGAAGACGCGATGGTCCACGCCGGCCGTCAGCCGCTGCGTGAACTCGCCCAGCCGCGGCAGCGCGCCGCCGAGCTTGACGCCCAGCACCTCGCCCTTGCCGCTGAACTGCAGCGGGCCGGCCACGGTGCCCGTGGTGCCGCCGTCCACGTTCGAGTACGCGGCCATCAGGTCCAGCGTCAGGCCCGCGCTGTAGATCGGAAAGCGCCAGCCCGCGCTGAGCACGGCCACGCGGCTCAGGTGCTCGGGCGCGAATTGCGCCTGCAGGCTGAAGAGATCGTCCAGGCCCGTCAGGTTGCCGAACTGGCCGCCGAGGTTGGCGCGCGAGCGGCCGGTCTGCTCGGTGCCCGTGTTGTCCAGTCCCACGCTCCAGCGCGATGTGGGCACTTCGGTCACGCCGATGCGCGCGTCGATCTCGCCGCGCGCAGCACCGGGCTCCAGCGTCACCGCCAGCTGGCGCACGCCGTTCTGGTTGGCCTGCGCCACCTGCGCGTCGAGCTGCGCGGGCCGCGGCGTCTGGCCTTCCTGCAGCTTGGGCAGGCTGCGGCGCACCTGCGCGGTGCTGTCGCGCGTATTGCCGACCACCGTCACGTGCGCGATGCGGCCTTCCAGCACCTCGATGGTCGCCACGCCCGGCTCGCCCTGCTGCGGCGGCACGTACGCGATCACGCCGCCATAACCCTGCTCGGCATACACGGCCTGCACGGCGGCCGCGGCGGCCTTCAGTTCGGCCAGCGTCCGCTCGCCCTTGAAGGGCGCGAGCGCGTTCTGCAGAACCACTTCGGGCAGCAGGGTGTTGCCGCTGATGCGAAATGAATCCACCCGAATGCGGGGGGCTGCTGCGGTTTCCTGCGCCGCCTGGTTTGCTTGCGCATGGGCCGGATGGGCCACCAGCAAGACGGCCATAACGGCCATTTCAATAGACAGAATCGGCGCAATTGGCGCGCGTCGCTTTGGCATTGGTGAGACTCCAGATTCGCTGCGCAGCATGCGCCGTGAAATGCTCCCGAGATCGTCGCCCATCAATATGGCAATCCCTTGATGTCACGGACTTGTGGCGGTGCTACATTGCCGGCCTATTCTTTCTGAACTTTCAACGATCTACATCAAGGATTACGATGGACATGCAAGTTCAACCGGCGTGGTTGGAAGCTTTGCCGGGCGATGCGTGTGGACCTGATCTTGAATACGACCCCGGCTTCATGGAGCTGGGTCAAGCGGCCGCGGGTAAACCCGAGACGCAGTTCGGCCCCGCCGAACCGCCTGTCTGGCCGCAGGTGCGTGAACTTTCGGAAAGCCTCTTCGGCCAGACGCGCGATCTGCGCGTGGCCCTGCTGTGGAGCCGCGCCGCCGTCAACATGGGCGGCCTCGAAGGCCTCGGCCCGGCGCTGCACCTGATCCACGACCTGCTCGGCAACTTCTGGAACGAGCTGCACCCGCAACCCGACGAGGGCGACACCTTTGCCCGCGTGAGCGTGCTGGGCAGCCTCGATTCGCTGGAAGGCCTGCTGGGCGATGTGCGCAACTCGCAGCTGATCTTCGACCGCCGCCTGGCCGGCATCCGCGTGCGCGATGTGGAAGTGGCGCAGGACAAGCTCGAAGCGCGCGCCGAAGACACCGTCTACAACACCACGCAGCTCGAAGGCATCGTCGCCGAGGTGCCCGAGCTGACCGAGCGGCTCAAGGCTGCCGTCACCCATTCGCTCGAAGGCCTGGCGCGGCTGCGCACGCTGATGGACGAGCGCTTCGGCATGGAAGCGGTCGAGACCAAGCAGCTCAAGACCATGCTGACCGGCGTGCAGGCGCTGATCCCCGGCGAGGCGCCGGCTGAAGAAGAAGGCGCCGCAGACGCAGGCGACAGCGGTGGTGGTGGCAGCGTGCGCCGCGGCGCGCCGGGCTCCATCGAAAGCCGGCAGGACGCCGTGCGCGCGATCAATGCGATCTGCGCCTACCTCGAACGCACCGAGCCGACCAACCCTGCGCAGTTGTTGCTGCGCAGGGCCGAGCGGCTCATCGACAAGAACTTCATCCAGCTCGTGCGAGATCTCGCGCCCGATGCCGTTGCCGAAGTGGCCCGCATTTTGGGAGTCGATCCCAATGATTTTGCGGACAGTTACTGAGATCGTTTTCTTTCCAGACAGACCCTAACGGAGGATTCCCATGGGCAGCAGCCAGAAGTTCATCGGACGCAACCGCGCACCGCGCGTTCAGATCGAGTACGACGTGGAGCTCTACGGAGCTCAGAAGAAGGTGCAACTCCCCTTCGTGATGGGCGTGATGGCCGACCTGGCCGGCAAGCCCGAGGACCCGCTGCCGCCGGTGGCTGACCGCAAGTTCCTCGAATTCGACGTGGACAACTTCGACACGCGCATGAAGGCCATGAAGCCGCGCGCGGCCTTCACCGTGCCCAACACGCTGACCGGCGACGGCAACCTCTCGGTGGACCTCACCTTCGAGAGCATGGAGGACTTCTCTCCCGCTGCCATCGCGCAGAAGGTGGACGGCCTCAAGCAGATGCTCGATGCGCGCCAGCAGCTTTCCAACCTCGTCACCTACATGGACGGCAAGGGTGGCGCCGAGGAGTTGATCTCCAAGGTGATGGCCGACCCCTCGCTGCTGGCTTCGCTGACCAGCGCCGCCAAGCCCGAATAAGGAGAAGCAGAGATGGCAGAAACCCAAGCAGCCGGCCAGCATTTCGCCGGCGTCACGATGGAAGGCAACGACTTCGCGTCG
>FSVW01004284.1_pt1 | contig 15660 bp, 17 predicted proteins | sample 1637551 | NCBI WGS metagenome assembly FSVW01 (sample SAMEA3914814, study PRJEB12502) | metagenome | biome: forest; material: soil | place: USA | collected 2011-09-16 | depth 0.1 m | reverse complement strand
GAAGCCGTTGTAGTCCTTGGGGTTGTGGCTACCCGTGACCATGATGCCGCTGTTGCAGCCGTGCTTGATGCGCGTGGCGGCGACGTAATAGAGCATGGGCGTCGTGACGGCGCCGATGTCGACCACGTCGAGTCCGGTGGACTGCAAACCGCGGATCAGCGCGGCCACAAGGCCCGGGCCGGAGAGGCGCCCGTCACGGCCCACGGCAACGGCCTTCTCGCCAAGCTTGACGGCCTCGGTGCCGAAGGCGCGGCCCAGGTGCTCGGCCAGTTCTTCGTTGAGGGTCTGGCCGACGACACCGCGGATGTCATAGGCCTTGAAGATCGATGCGACGACTTGCATGTGTTTGTGCTGCCTGTGGGAGGAGTGGCCGCGATTGTAGGCACCTGGGCACGTGTCCGAATCCGGCCAGTCACAAGTGTTGGCGAGGCCTAATATGCCTGCCATGAACACCGATGTGCCCACCCTCGACGCCCAGGCCTGCTACCCGGCCCTGCTGGCCCGCGATGCGCGCTTCGACGGCCGCTTCTTCGTCGGCGTCACCTCCACCGGCGTCTACTGCCGGCCGATCTGCCGCGTGCGCACGCCCAAGCTCGCCAACTGCCGCTTCTTCGGCTCGGCCGCGCTGGCCGAGGCCGCGCGCTTTCGCCCCTGCATGAAGTGCCGGCCCGAGTTGGCGCCGCTGGAGGGCGAAGCCTGGACGGTGATGGACGCCTCGCGCACGCTGGCCCGCCAGGCGGCTGGTTTGCTCGAATCGGGCGAGGACGAATCCATCGCCCAGATCGCCGCTCGCATGGGCCTCAGCGACCGCCATCTGCGCCGCATCTTCGCTGCCGAATATGGCGTGACGCCGCTGCAATACCTGCAGACACGCCGCCTGCTGCTGGCCAAGCATCTGCTGACGGACAGCGCCTTGCCCGTGGCCGAGATCGCGCATGCGGCGGGCTTTGCGAGCCTGCGCCGTTTCAATGCGGCCTTCCTGGAGCACTACCGCATGCAGCCCACCGCGCTTCGTCGTGATGGGCGCGAAGGCCGCACGACCGAGACCGCTAACTCCGCGCTCAAGCTGACCGTGCGCGAGCCCTATGACGTGGACGGCGTGCTCAATTTCCTGCTGCCGCGCGCCGTGGCGGGCGTGGAGCAGGTGGACGTGGCTAACGCCCGTGTGCAACGTAGCGTGAGCCTCATGCATGCCGGCGAACTGCGGCGCGGCTGGCTCAGCGTGCAGTTCCTGCCGGCCGGGCGCATCGAGGTTTCGCTGTCCAGCAGCCTGTGGCCCGCGGTGGCGAGCCTGCTGCCGCTGCTGCGCCGCTGGCTCGACCTGGACGCCGACCCCGAGGCGATTGCCGCAGCGCTGGGCGAAGGCGCCGTGCCGGGCCAGCGACTGCCGGGCTGCGTGGACCGTTTCGAGCTGGCCGTGCGCGCAGTGCTGGGCCAGCAGGTCACGGTCGCCGCGGCGCGCACGCTGGGCGGGCGATTTGTCGAACGTTTCGGCGACGCACTCGAAGACGCGCCGAGCGGCATCACGCACACCTTCCCGCGGCCCGAAGTCGTGGCTGCAGCGCCGGTCGAGCGCATTGCCGAACTCGGCCTGTTCCGCCAACGTGCCGGCGCCTTGCTGGCGCTCGCGCAGGCCTGGCCAACGCTCGCCTTCGCGCGCGGCCCCAGCGTGGGCGGCATCGACGAAGCGCTGGCCGAACTGCAGGCCCTGCCGGGCATCGGACCCTGGACCGCGCACTACATGCTGATGCGCGGCTGGAGCTGGCCCGACGCCTTCCCGCCGGGCGATATCGCGCTGAAGAACGCTCTTGCGAAAACGTTCAGTGGCGACCTCAATCCGAAGGCCTATCTCGCCGTGGCCGAAAAGTACCGCCCCTACCGCAGCTACGCTGTCCTTCACCTGTGGAGATCGCTCGCATGAAATCGCATCACACGCTCAAGACCCGCATCGAGACCCCCCTCGGCCCGATGACGGCCACGCGCAGTGCAAAGGGCCTTTCCGGCCTGTGGTTCGAAGGGCAGAAGCACTACCCCGACCTGCTCGATGTGCCGAACGGCAGCGACCCGCTGTTCGAGCAACTCGCCGCTGGCCTGACGCGTTACTTCGACGGTGGCAAGCTGCCTGACCTGCCGCTGGACCCGCAAGGCACGGCCTTCCAGCAGGACGTGTGGAAGGCCTTGCTCGCCATCGACGCGGGCCACGTGGACAGCTACGGCGCGATGGCCGAGCGCATCGGTCGCCCGAAAGCCGTCCGCGCCCTGGGCGCAGCGGTCGGGCGCAACCCGATCTCGCTGCTGATACCCTGCCACCGGGTTCTTGGTGCGACCGGTGATCTAACGGGTTATGCCGGCGGCATCGAGCGAAAGAAGTCCCTCCTGCAATTGGAGAAGCATGAAGCCGCGTGACATCCGTGACCTGATCCTGCTGGCCGCCATCTGGGGCGGCTCTTTTCTGTTCATGCGTCTGGGTGCGCATGACTTCGGGCCCATCCCGATGACGGCGCTGCGCGTGGGCCTCGCGAGCCTCGTGCTGCTGCCGCTGCTGGCGTGGCGCGGTGGCCTGGCCGAGGCGCGCAAGGCCTGGCGACCCTTGCTGCTGCTGGGCCTGATCAACAACGCGCTGCCCTTTGCCTGCTTCGTGTTCGCGGCGCTGTCGATCACGGCCGGCATGTCGAGCATCCTCAATGCGACGACGCCGCTGTGGGGCGCGCTGGTGGCGGCGCTGTGGCTGGGCGAGGCGCTCTCGCTGTGGCGCGGCGTGGGCCTGCTGATCGGCTTCGGCGGCGTGATCTTCCTGGCCTGGGACCATGCGGAGTTCAAGCCCGGCGGCACGGGCTGGGCGATTGCAGCTTGCCTGGTGGCGGCGTTCTGCTATGCGGTGGCGGCCTCCTATACCAAGCGCCGCATCAAGGCGTGGGGCCGCTGGCGATTGCCACCGGCAGCCTGATCTCGGCCACGCTGTGGCTGATCGTGCCGGCCATTTGGCTGTGGCCGGCGGAAGCACCGCGGCCGGCCGCCTGGGCCAGCCTGGCCGCGCTGGCGCTCGTGTGCACGGCGGTGGCCTACATCATCTATTTCCGCCTGATGCTGCGCGTGGGCCCGACCAACGCGATTGCCGTGACCTTCCTGAACCCGGTGTTCGCGGTGCTGTGGGGCTGGCTGTTCCTGGCCGAGCCGCTGACCGGCCGGCTCGGCATCGGCTGTGCCGTGGTGCTGCTCGGCACGGCCTTCGCGACCGGGATCATCAGCCCCCAGGCGCGCCCGCGTCCTTGATCTTGCGGTACAGCGTGCTGCGGCCGATGCCGAGCTGGCGCGCGGCCATCGAGAGATTGCCGGCGCAGGATTGCACGGCAGCCTGAATGGCGCGCAGCTCGGCCTCGCGCAGGGTGGTGGCGCGGTCGGCCGTGAGGTGCAGGTTGTTGGCGCCCGGCAGGGTGGCAGGGAAGGTGAACTGCGCGGCATCGTCCAGGCTTTGGCCGAGACCCTGATCCAGACCCTGGGCTTCGTCGCTGCTGTCCGCGAAATCCTGGAAAGGCCTCAGCGTCGCCGAAGGGCGCACCGGCGAGGAAGCCGCGAGACTCAGCCGCGCGTGCACGGGCAGCGGCGTCTCGGCGCCTTGCAGATGGAGCAGTTGCGACTGATCGGCGTGCGTCAGCGCATGCTCCTGCAGCTGGGCCAGGCTCACGCCGAAGAGCGCGGCGAGGCCCTGGCGGCGCAGCGGGCCGACCTGCTCGCCCAGCAGCTCCAGCGCACGCCGGTTGGCGCCGATGGCGTGGCCGTCAGCGTCCAGCGCCAGCACGGCTTCGCTGAGCGTGCCCAGGCTCGCCGCCTGCGGGTGGAAGTGCAGCCGCGGGCTGTGGCGGAAGCGGTCGGCAAACCATTGGCTTTCGATCAGCCGCGCGGCCATGCTGGCCAGCGCCAGGGTGTGCGGATGGTAGGAGCGCCGGTCGCCCGAGACATCGATGACGCCGAGCAGCGCGCCCTTGTGGTCGACGATGGGCGCCGCCGCGCAGGTGAGGAACTGCATGGCGCGCAGGAAATGCTCCTGGCCATGGACGAGGGTGGGGCGCTCGGTCATCAGCGCCGTGCCGATGGCGTTCGTGCCCATGCTGGCCTCGGCCCAATGCGCGCCGGGCTCCAGCGATACGCGCTGCGCGCGCTCGAGTGCGCTGCCGTCGCCGGCCACATGCAGGATGACGCCGCTGGCATCGCTGAGCACCACCACGCTTTGCGTGTGCGCGAGCTGCTCCAGCACCATCTCCATCACCGGCTGGGCGTGGGCCACGAGGCGGGCGTGGCGCGCCTTCAGTTCCTGCAGCTGGGCTGCGCTGAGGCGGTTCAGGTCGGGGGCCGCATTGGGGTTGAGGCCGAACGCCGCGCTGCGCTCATGGGCGCTGTGAATGACCTGCGCGTGTTTTCCATCCGTGGACAAGCGCCTTGCCACGGCGCCCTGCGGCGCACTCTGTGGCGCGCCTTGCGAAGAACCCATATTGCCTCCCGGCACCGGATCAATCGCCGGCACACTGTGGCCCACTATCGCCGAGCCGGGGCCCCATGACAATCAAGGGCTGACCCGTACGCGCAGTGTTCTTTTTGCCAAATCTCTGTCGGCAGTCTTGCTGGGTTTTCGCTCGGGGCGAAGCTCATCAGCGCCCGCTGCGTGAGTCCAGGGTCTTCATGCGCCTGCGCGCGACCGCGCCGCAAGCCAGCAGCCCAGCGCCAAGCAGGGCGCCGGAAGGCAGCTCCGGCACCGCGCTGATGTGCGCGACGAAGCCCTCGGTGAAGCCCGAAGGGTCGATGCCCGTGCCGACGATCGTGAGCCCGTCGTCGGAGATGCCGTTGGCCAGGCGCAGGTCCCAGCCGACAACTGCGGTGTTGCCCTGGCTGACCAGGTAATCCTTGAGATTGAACTCGACGCCACCAACCCAGAACATCGCGGTGGTGTCGCCGCTGCCCGGCAGGTAGTCGAAGCCGACGATGACGCTGCCGTTGCCATTGGCGTCGAGCGCCGAGCGCCGGCTGCTGATGCCGCTCAGCAACTGCACGCCGCCTGCCTCGGTCCACGTGACGCTGCCCCGGTCCAGCGATTTGCCGACGATCACCTTGCCATCGGTGGAGATGCCGTTGGCGATGTAGTTGGAGGTGTCGCCGCTGAGCCGTCCGAGCTCGGACATGCCGCCGGCGACGGTGTAGCGGAAGGCCGATTGCCCGATGCTCGAAGAGCTGAAGCCCACGATGACACTGCCATCTCCCGACACATCGTGGGCTTCGCTCAAGTAGCTGATGCCGTTGTCGTGGATGGAGCCGAGGAAGCCCAGCGGCACGAGACCTGTGGCCGAGCTGTAGCGGAAAGCCTGTTCGCCTGCTGAAGAAGCCGGCGAAGCGACGGACCCGACGGTGACCGAGGCGTCGCTGGAGATCGCCCAAGAACGGCCCTGGTTGGGCGGACTGCCCGCCGGGTTCAGGCCGCCAAGATAGACCGGCGCGCTGGTGACCACCTGGCGAAACGCACGCGCCCCGTTGCCGCTGTCGCGGCCGGCCACGACCTTGCCATCGCTGCTGGCCTTGTAGGCGATGCCGTTGACGGTCGTGCTGTACAGCGTCTTGATGCCGGTGGCGGCGGTCCAGATGACGGCCACGTTCACGCCGTTGGCGGCCTGGCCTTGTCCCACGACCGTGAGGCCGTCGCCGGAGACGCCCTGGGCCAGCGAGGAGAAGCTCCCGCCGGTCACGTCGCCGATGCCGGTGAAGGATGAATCGGCGTGGGCATAACTGGCAAAGCAGGCGCAGGCCAGCGCGGTCAGTGCGATCAGCACGTTAGGGCGGCGAAGAAAGGTGGCAGGCATGGGAGGCTCCGGCGATGGGGTGAGTCTGGCGAATACAGGCGGCACTCGCAGCTGGGCTGCTTGTGGGTGTACGCAAGTTCCCGGCGCCGAAAGGCTCACCGGCCTCGTCAGGTGGGTCGGGCCAGTCAGGCCGCTGCGGCCGCAGTCTTGGCCAGGTATTGATGGATCTGCGCCACCGCCGCCGCCCCTTCGCCGATGGCGCCGCCCACGCGCTTGACCGAGCCCGAGCGCACGTCGCCCACCGCGAACACGCCGGGAATGCTCGACTCCAGCGGCGCCCGCTGCGCCATGCCGGTCTGCACGAAGCCATGGCCATCGACGGCGATGTCGCAGCGGTCGAGCCAGCGCGTCTCGGGGTCGGCGCCGACGAAGAGGAAGACATTGCGCAGCGCCTTTTCCTCGATGGCGCCGCCGCGCCGGTGGCGCCAGGAGACGGCCGTGAGGCCTTCCTGCGCGTCGCCGTGCAGCTGCGTGATCTCGCAGTGCGGATGCAGCTCGATGTTCTGCGTGGCCTCGATGCGGTCGATCAGGTAGCGCGACATGCTGGCGGCCAGGCCGGGCCCGCGCACCAGCATGTAGACGCGTGCCGCGTGCTGGGCCAGGAACACCGCGGCCTGGCCGGCCGAGTTGCCGCCGCCGACCAGCACCACCTCGGCCTGCCTGCACATCGTGGCCTCGATCGGCGAAGCCCAGTACCACACGCCGCGGCCCTCGAACTCCTGCAGGCGCGGCACCTCGGGGCGGCGGTAGCGCGCGCCGCTGGCCACCACGACCGTGCGCGCGCGCAGGCGGCGGCCATCGGCCAGGTGCAGGGCCATCTCGCGGTCCGGCCCGCTGCGTGCGCAGTCCAGGCCCACCACCTCGGCCGGGATCAGCATCTCGGCGCCGAACTTCTGCGCCTGCACATAGGCTCGCCCGGCCAACGCCTGGCCCGAGATGCCGGTGGGGAAGCCGAGGTAGTTCTCGATGCGCGCGCTGGCGCCAGCCTGGCCGCCGTAGGAGCGGCAGTCGAGCACGAGCACGCGCAGGCCTTCGGAGGCCGCGTACACGGCCGTGGCCAGGCCGGCCGGGCCTGCGCCGACGACGGCCACGTCGAAGAGATCGTTGTGCTCGACGGTGTCGACCATGCCGATGCAGCGCGCCAGTGCGCCGTCGGTCGGGTTCACCAGCACCGAGCCATCCGGGCACACCACCAGCGCCTCGCCGCAGGGCACGCCGTATTGCTCCATCAGCGCGGCCGCAGCGCCGTCCGTACAGGCATCGACCACATGGTGCGGCTGGCCATTGCGGCGCAGGAAGTTCTGCAGCCGCAGCACGGGCGCCGAGCTGACCTCACCGATCAGCACCGGGCCGCTGGCACCGGACTCGATCAGCGCGACGCGGCGCAGGATCAGCGCGCGCACCAGGCGCTCGCCCAAATCGGCCTCGGCAATGATCAGCGCGCGCAGCTGGCTGGGACGCAGCAGCAGCACCTGCACGCTGTCCTGCGCAATGCCGTCGACCAGCGCCGGCTTGCCCGACAGCGAGCCGACTTCGCCGATGAAGTGCCCGGCGCTGTGCTGCACGATGGGCGTGATGTGGCCCAGGCCGTCGCGCTGGCTGATGGCGACGCGGCCCTGGAGCACGACGAACAGGCCCGGGCCGGGCTCGCCGGCGCTGATGAGCCGCGCGCCGGGCGCAAAGCCCTGCTCGGTGCCGAAGCGCCGCATGCGCTCGATCTCCGCCGCGCTGAGCACGGGGAACATCTGGTGGCGGCGAGACAGCAGCTCGCTCGGGGCTTCGTCGGTCATGACCACTCCGTTGGGGAATGGTTTATTAGACGACAAGCGGCGCGGCAAACGATGCCAGGCACCGCTGAAATCAGGCGTTACTGGTGGCGCGCACTTCTTCGATGGTCGTCACGCCCATCAGCACCTTGGCGATGCCGTCCTGGCGCAGCGTGCGCATGCCCTCCAGCAGCGCGGCCTGGGCCAGCTCCTCGGCGCGGGCGCCGGTCTGGATCATGCGGCGCAGGCCCTTGGAGATCATCATCAGCTCATGCAGGCCGGCGCGCCCCTTGAAGCCCGAGTTGTCGCACTTGGCGCAGCCGGGGCTGCGGTAGCGCTTGAGCTTGCCGTCCTCGCCGTATTGCGCCGCCCAGCCCGAGAGCACGGCAGCGCGGTCGGGCTTGTTGTCGGCGTGATAGACGTGCAGGAAGTCGTCGAGGTATTCCTCGGCCACGGCATCAGCCAGCGGCTCGGCCACGCGGCAGCCGGCGCAAATGCGGCGTACCAGGCGCTGGGCCAGGATGGCCAGCAGCGAGTCCGCGAAGTTGAAGGGATCGAGCCCCATGTCGAGCAGGCGGGTGACGGTCTCGGGCGCGCTGTTGGTGTGCAGGGTGGACATCACCAGGTGGCCCGTCAGCGAGGCCTCGACGGCGATTTCGGCGGTCTCCTCGTCGCGGATTTCGCCGACCATGATCACGTCCGGGTCGGCGCGCAGGAAGGAGCGCAGCGCCTTGGCGAAGGTCCAGTCGATGCGCGGGTTCATCTGGACCTGGCGCAGGCCGGGCTGGGTGATTTCGACCGGGTCCTCGGCCGTCCAGATCTTGCGCTCGGGCGTGTTGATGAAACCCAGGGCCGAATGCAGCGTGGTGGTCTTGCCCGAGCCCGTCGGGCCTACGCACAGCACCATGCCGTAAGGCCGCGCCACGGCGGCCTTGAGGTTGGCGAGGTTGTCGGGCGAGAGGCCGATCTTGTCCAGCGGCAGCGGCTTGCTGGAGGCCAGGAGGCGCATCACCACGTCTTCCAGGCCGTTGGTGGTCGGGATGGTGGCCACGCGCAGTTCCAGCTTGTGCTGGGGCGAGAACTTGACGAAGTTGATCTTGCCGTCCTGCGGCTTGCGGCGCTCGGAGATGTCGAGGTCGCACATGATCTTGATGCGGGCGATCAGCGCGCTGCGGTAGGTGTGCGGCAGCTCCAGATAGGGCTGCATCACGCCGTCGCGGCGGAAGCGCACGCGCAGCTTTTCCTTGCCGGGCTGGGTCTCGATGTGGATGTCGGAAGCGCCCATGCCCTGGGCCTCGATGATCATGGTGTTGATCAGGCGCACCAGCGAGTTGTCGCTCTGCTCGATGGCGGCGTCGTCGCTGCTGCTGCTGGTGTCGTTGTCGCTGTGCTCGCGCTCCAACGTCTCCATCAGCTTGCCCGAACTCTCCAGGCCCATGTCCATGGTCAGGCCGGGCAGGGTGAGCTCGGAGCGGGCGATCGCGGCCTCGCCACCAAAGCGCTCGAAGGCGCTCGGCACCGCAAACTGCAGCGTGCCGATCTTGGCCAGCGTGGGCGTGACCTTGAGCTGGGTGATGAACTCGACCTCGTCCAGCGCGTCGCGCCGCGTCGGGTCCTCCATCGCCACCACAAGGCGCCCGTCGCGCAGCACCAGCGGCAGCACTTCGAGCCGCTTGGCCACGGCGTAGGGCAGCTTGTTGACGGCGTCCGGTTCGACGGGGAAGGCTTCGGCATCGACGAGCGGATAGCCCATCTTGCGTGCCAGCGCCGATTGCAGCGCCAGGCGGCTGACCACGCCGCTGCGCACCAGCAGTTCGCCCAGCGGCACCGAGCGGTCCAGCCGCTGCTGGGCCAGGGCTTCGTCAAGCTGGTCCTGCGTGATCAGCTCCATGCCGAGCAGCGCCTCGCCGATGCGGATCATCGGCATCTTGGCCTGCGCCTCGATGGCGTGCATCAGCTGGTCGGCGGTGACGATCTGCTTGGCCACGAGGATGTCGCCTACGCGGCGCGAGCGCATGTCGGCCTGCTCGTGCGCGGCAGCCTCGACCTGCGCGATGGTGGCGGCGTTGTCCTTGATCAGCAGATCGCCGATGCGCTCGCCGATCTCGAAATGCTCCAGCACCTCGGCCGGGATGAACACGCGCAGCACCGAGTCATCGGTGGGCGAGACGGGCGGGAACAGGAACAGCCCGAGGTCGTCGCGCAGATGGCCGATGGTCGAGCCGCGCATCTCGCCGCCGCCGACGAAGTGCAGCTTGAAGTCGGTGCGCGGGCGGTCATCCAGGTTCAGCGAGGAAGCGATGCCGCCGCCCGGCCCGCGCGGCGGCACCATGACAGGCCGCAGCAGCTTGAGCGCGCGGAACTGCGTGAAGCGCAGCGGCATGGCGCCGCGCGCCGGCGGGATGTTGATCTGGGCCAGCCGCTCGTGCGTCGCCATCAGGATCACGCGGCCTGTGCTGCGGCTGTTGTTCAGCCCGAGGATTTCGCAGGGCTCCGGCGCGGTTTGCGCGGTGGCGGCGGGGTAGGCCGCATAGGGCGGCATCGGCCATTTGAAATCGCCAGGCATATCTTGGGTCACGGACTTGGCCGGACGCTTGACCTCCGCTGCGCCGCTCGCGGGCTCATCGGTCCAGGTCAAAGGGGACAATTCGGGCATTGAGGTCTCCGACGGCGCGCAGTGCTCCCACGGGCAAGCGCACACGGACGCATCCTATATTCAAAAACATGACGCGTGACGACGCCGTTAGCATGGTCAGCATGAACAACCACACAGGCGGCTGTCAAAACTGGATGGATCGTGGCGGTACGGGCACAGATTGGCGCGTGAGCGGCTGCGGCGCGGCAGGCACGGCGCTTGTGGATCAGCTGTCCTACGGCGTTATGTAGGACGTGAGCAGAGGACGAGAATGAAGACGATTTTGCTGACGGGCTTCGAGCCCTTTGGTGGCGAGGCCATCAACCCGAGCTGGGAGGTGGCGGCCTCGCTGCAGGGCGAGCTGATTGCCGGCGCACGGGTGGAAGCGCTCATGCTGCCTTGCGTGTTTGGCGAATCGCTGCAGGTGCTGGAGGCGGCGCTGAAGGCGCTCAAGCCCGGCCTCGTGCTGGCGCTTGGACAGGCCAGCGGGCGCACGGCGCTTTCGCTGGAGCGGGTGGGCATCAACCTGATCGACGCGCGCATTCCCGACAACGCCGGTCGCCAGCCGATCGACGAGCCGGTGATCGCCGGTGCGCCCGCGGCGCATCTCACCAGCCTGCCCGTCAAGGCCATGGTGGCGGGGCTGCGCGCGGCGGGCTATCCGGCCGAGCTGTCCTTCACGGCCGGCAGCTTCGTCTGCAACGAAGTCTTCTTCGGCCTGATGCAGATGCTGGCCGGCAGGCCAAGCCGCGGCGGCTTCATGCACCTGCCTTGCCTGCCCGAGCAGGCGGCGCGCGAGCTGAAGCCGAGCATGGCCCTGGCGACCATGGTGGGCGGCGTGCGCCTGGCGCTGGAGCTGGCGATGGCAACCCAGGCCGAACTGAAGGAAACCGGCGGCACGATTGCCTGAGCCGCCCGGGTCGCCCCTATTCTTCTGAATACTGGCGCCAGCGCGCGTTGGCCTTCTTCATGAAGGCCAGCTGGCCGCGGAAATGAGTGCAGGCTTCGCAGATCGCCCAATGCATGTGCATCAGCACGCGCTTGCGCAGCGGCAGGGGCTGATCCTGGCCCAGCAGTGCCAGCCTTGTTACTTCTCGGCAGGTCGGCAGCAGTCTCACGAAATATTTTTCCCTTCAGCGGTGAACCAGCTCAGTTGCATGCACTCGCGCAGCCTCAGCCGGGCTCGGTGCAGCATCACCCAGAGGTTGGTCGGGCTGATGGCCAAAGCCTTACAGATCTCGTCCGTTTCCAGCTCCAGCCACTCGCGCATCATGAACAGGCGCCCCTGCTGGCCCGGCAGTTTTTCGACACAGGCCTCCAGCACGCGCATGAAGTCGGCCTGGCGCAGCGCGTGTTCCGGGTCGCCCCAATCCTGCGGCTGCTCGCGCCAATGGCCGTTGGGCAGGAAGAGATCGTCATCGAGGTCTTCACCGTCCTCGGGCGTGAGCGACATCTCGCGGCTGTTGCGGCGGATCTGGTCCACCAGCTTGTGCTTGAGGATGCCGACCAGCCAGGTCTTGAGCTGCGAACGGCCGCCAAAGTCCTGCGGTTTTTCAAGCGCCGCGAGCAGGGTCTCGGAGACCGCATCCTCGGCCCAGGCGCTGTTGCGCAGCTGAAGTTGCGCGTACTTCAGCAGGGCCGGGCGCAGGGCCTCAAGCTGGGCCGAAAACTGGGCTGGGAACGTCGTCATCGGCCGTGAGTGTAAGGACTGGGCCGGGTCTTGCGACGGAGGTGTGCCGAGCGCATGATGCGCCGCACCCTCAACCCCTGAATCGAAGCGATTCACACCCCTGAAGGAGATCGTTATGCAAACCAAGCAAGTCGTGAGCACCGCCCTCGCAGCCGCCCTGGCCCTGGGCCTGGCAGCGCCCACCTTCGCCGCCGAGAAAGAGAAGTGCTACGGCATCGCCAAGGCCGGCAAGAACGACTGCGCCAATCTCAGCGGCACGCATTCCTGCGCCGGCCAGTCCACCAAGGACGGCGCGGTGGAAGACTGGAACTACGTGGACAAGGGCGCTTGCGCCAAGGCCGGCGGCATGAGCGCCGCGGATGCCAAGGCCAAGATGAAGAAGTAAGAGGCGCTTGTCGTGATCGGCATCGGCTGGCGGCAACCTCACTATCAGGAATTGCTGGAGAACCCAGCGGCGCTTGATTTCATCGAGGTGCACTCGGAGAACTTTTTCGCCGAGGGCGGCGCCGCGCTGGCCGTGCTGATGCAGGGACGTGAGCGTTATGCCGTCAGCCTGCATGGCGTGGGCCTGTCGCTGGGCTCGGCGGCGGGCCTCGATCCCGCCCATCTGGAGCGGCTCGCGCGCCTGGTGGAGCGCGTGCAGCCGCTGCAGGTGTCCGACCACGCGAGCTTTGCCCGCGTCGGTTCGGGCCTGCATGCGAGCGACCTGCTGCCGATCGCCTTCGACGACGAATCCCTCGCGCTGATGGTGCGCCACGTGCAGCAGGTGCAGGAGCGCCTGCGCCGGCCGCTGCTGGTGGAGAACATCAGCGCCTACCTCGGCTGGGGCCGCGACGTGCTGGCCGAGCCCGAGTTCTTCAATGAACTGAGCCGACGCAGCGGCTGCGGCCTGCTGCTCGATGTGAACAACCTGGTGGTGAACGCGCGCAACGAGGGCCTGAACCTCGATGCGGCGACCGCTGCCGCATGCCGCTGGATTGACGCGTTAGCCCCCGGCATCGTCGGCGAGGTCCATCTGGCCGGCCATGCCGAACTGCCGGGCATCGTCATCGACGACCACGGCAGCGTGGTGCCCGACGCCGTGTGGCGCGTCTATGCCCACACCATGGACCGCATCGGCACCGTGCCCAGCCTGATCGAATGGGATACCGAGCTGCCGCCGCTTGACGTGCTGCTTGACGAGGCCGGGAAGGCGCGCAGCCTGCAGGCCGAGGCGGTGACATGAGCCTGGCCCTCGAACAGCAGGCGATGGTGGACGCCATCCTCGGCCGCGGCACGCTTGTGGCCGCCAACGCACGCGGCCTTGCCGGCGTCGAAGGCGGCCAGGATCGTGGCCTGCAGGCCTATCGCGGCAACGCGCAGGGCCTGGCGGCGCGCACGCTGGCCAGCGTGTTCCCGCGCGTGCAGGAGTCGGTCAATGATTTCGATGCGATGGCCTGGGCCTTCTGGCGCTGCCATCCGCCTGTCGCGGGCGACCTGGGCCTGTGGGGCACCGGGCTGCCTGAGTTCCTGGCTTTGCAGCCGGGCATGGACGCCGATCTGGTGAAGCTCGCGCGCCTGGAATGGGCCCTGCACGCAGCCGAATCGGCCGCCGATGAGACGCTGGATGCGGCAAGCCTCGCGCTGCTCGGCACGCAGGAACCCGAGCGCCTGAGCCTGCGCCTGATGCCGGGCCTGGCTCTGCTCGGCCAGGCCCTCGTCTGGCGCCAGGGCTGGCGGGCCGTCTCGATGGACCTGGACGCTGCTAACGCCGCGTTCGTGCGCAGCCTGATGCAGCCGACGAGCCTGCACGACGCGCTGCTCAAGGCCGGCGACGGCTTCGATTTTTCAGACTGGCTTCAACAGGCCCTGCGCGAGACCTGGCTCTGGCGCGTGGAGGAGATTCAAGAATGACCAAGGCACTGCTTTGCATGGCGTGGCGCACGCTGACGGACCCGGGCCTCGTGCCGTATCAGGCCTCGCACATGCCGCCGTGGCTGGCGGGCGTTGCGAGCCATGCGCAATCGCTGGCCTTGCTGGGTGCACGGCTCTTTGTGGCCAAGGTGTTCTGGCTCTCGGGCCTGACCAAGCTGCACGACTGGGGCACGACGATTGCGCTGTTCGAGAACGAGTACCACGTGCCGCTGCTGCCGCCGCAGCTGGCGGCCTATATGGGCACGGGCGCCGAGCTGGGCTTGTCGGTGCTGCTGGTACTGGGCCTGGGTGGCCGCTTTGCCGCGGCCGGCCTGTTCATCCTGAACCTCGTCGCCGCCAACGCGCTCGAAGACATCGCCCCGGCCGCACTGATGGGGCACGAACTCTGGGGCGTGTTACTCGCCGTGATCCTGCTGTGGGGCGCGGGGCGCTGGTCGGTGGATGGGTGGCTCGGTCGCAACCGAGCCAGTTGATCGATCAATCGCGCGGACGGAAAGTCAGCACCATCAGCGACTGCACGCTGCCGTCCGTATCGCGCGGCAGGATCTCGGTCTTGTCCAGCGCGCGCAGCACGGCCTTGTCCCAATCGGGGTCGCCGCTGGGCTTGACGAGCTTGCGTCCGATGATGGTGCCGTCCGGCGCCACGCGCACTTCGACCTCGGCCTGCGGATTGCCCGCTGGTGTGCCGTCGTAGATGATGTTGGGCCGCACGCGGGCGATGATGCGGCCGGCGTAGGTGGAGGAAGGGCCGGAGCTCTTGAGCGCCGTGCCCGTTGACGTGGGCCCGCCACTCGCGCCAGCCAGGCCCATCATCCGCTTCAGGTTGTCCTGGCGCAGCGCCTCGCGCTTGGCGTCGGCATCCTTCACGGCCTTGTCGGCCTTGAGTTTGTCCTGCTTCAGGCGATCAGCTTCCTTGCGCTTGTCGTCGGCGGCCTGCTTGTCGAGCTTGTCCTGCTTTTCCTTCAGCGCCTGCTGCTTCTTGCGCTCGGCCTCGGCGTCGTCGCGCTTCTTCTTTTCGTCCTTGGCCTTGGCGATGGCGATCTCGGCATCGCGCTGGGCCTGCAGGTCCTCGGGCGCCGGTTGCGGTGGCTTGGGCGTGGGCTTGGTTTCGGGCTCCGGCTCGGGTGGCGGCTCGACGGCCTTGGGCGCGGCGGCTTGCGGAATGACGGACCACAGCTCGGCCTCGAAAGCCGGCACGCTCTGAGTGCGCCAATGCACACCCAGGCTCAGCGCCACCACCAGCAGCACGTGGACCAGCAGCGCGAAGCCGATGCTGCGGCCCATGCCCGGCGCTTCCGGCGGGCGCAATGGATCATTGAACTGGCTGAGTGCGAATCCGCTCATTGGCCTGTGTTGCGAACGGCAAGACCCACGCGCTGGATGCCCGCGCGCTGCAGCGTGTCCATCAGCTTGACCACGGCCTCGTACTTGACCGCCTTGTCGGCCGAGATCACCACGGGCGTGTTGGCATCGCCGGCCTGCGAGAGCTTGACCGTGTCGGCCACCATCGCGAGCGTGAGCGGCTTTTCATCGCCCTGGTCGATCTGGAACTTGATCTTCTCGTCGGTGCCCATCGTCAGGTGGATCACATGGTCGGGCTGCGTTTTGGCCTTGCCCACGCTGGGCAGGTCGACCATGCCGGTGGTGATGAGCGGCGCGCTGACCATGAAGATGATCAGCAGCACCAGCATCACGTCGATGAACGGGACCATGTTGATCTCGTTCATGGTGCGACGGCGCCGGCCGCCTCGGCTGCTCATGCTCGCCATCTCAGTTGCTCGGCGCGGTCGGTGCGCCCGCGTTGCGCTG
>FSVW01003206.1_pt1 | contig 15662 bp, 16 predicted proteins | sample 1637551 | NCBI WGS metagenome assembly FSVW01 (sample SAMEA3914814, study PRJEB12502) | metagenome | biome: forest; material: soil | place: USA | collected 2011-09-16 | depth 0.1 m | reverse complement strand
GCGCACGGCGCTGCCGTTTTCCAGCAGGAGCTTCTCGGCGCGGCGGAGTTCGAAGGGGCCGAAGACCAGCGCGGGTTCATTGCTGCGGAGGTCCATGGGCAGGTGTCGTCGGGAACGTTTTCTTTGGGGCGAACCGCGCGCGCGACGACGGTGCGTGCGGCGTGGATGGCCGCTTCGCCCATGAGTATTGGCGCGATACCCGGGCAGCGCCATTGACCGCAGGAAGGCATCTGGCTCACTGCGTTGGAGGGATATGAACCTCCTCCTTTCGAAGGAGTTTCCTAGCTGCCGGCGCGCAGCAGGCCGCGCCGCGCCGCGGTCGCGATCGCCTCGGTGCGGCTCAGCACCTGGAGCTTGGCGAAGATGCCCCGCAGATGCGACTTGACCGTCGTCTCGCCGATATGCAGGGCGATGCCGATTTCCCGGTTGCTCCGGCCTGCGGCCAGCAGTTCGAGAACCGCCTGCTCGCGCCGCGTCAGTGGCTCCACGCTGATGCCTGCGGCTAGCCGGGCCACCAGGGCGGGCGGAATGCAGATCTCGCCTGCATGGACCCGGCGCACGGTGTCGATGAGATCGTCACGCGGCGCGTCCTTGAGCAGGTAGCCACGCGCGCCGGCGCGGATCGCACGCGCGATGTTGGCATCGGTGTCGAAGGTCGTCAGCACGAGGACGCGCGCCGAGGCATCCAGCGCACGGATGGCTTCGATGGCTTCGATGCCGTCGACAACCGGCATGCGCAGGTCCAGCAAGGTGACATCCGGCCGGTGCTGCTGCCACAGATCGATGGCCAGCTGGCCGTTCATGGCCTCGGCCACGACTTCCATGTCGGGCTGGCGACCGATGATCGCGGCCAGTCCTTCACGGACCGTGACATGGTCGTCGCAGACCAGGACCCTGATGGTGCTCATGGGCGCTCCGTCGGCAAGGGCAGCGCAATGCTCAGGGCCACGCCTTCGCCGGGCCGCGAAAGCAGATTGAGCGACCCGCCCATCGCTTCGATCCGCTCGCCGATGCCGCGCAGGCCGAAGCCTTCGTGGCGCAGGGTGCGATCGAAGCCGCAGCCGTTGTCGGCAATGCGCAGGGTGAAGAGATGGGCGTCGAACATGAGCTGGACCTCGAATCGCGAGGCGCCGGCATGCCTCAGCGCGTTGGTGGCGGCCTCCTGGACGATGCGCAGCAGGTTCTCGTCCCACCCGGCAGGCAATGCGCGCGGGCTGCCCCGCAGTGCGAAGTCCGCCGCCATGCCCGTGCCTGCGGTCATCTTGGCGAGCAGCGCTTCGAGCGCCTCGCCCAGGCCCTTGTCCGCCAGGCCCGGCGGCCGCAGCGCGAGCACCGAGCGGCGCGCCTCGGTCAGGCTCTCTCGTGCAAGATTCTTGGCGCGGTCCACATGCGCCTGCGCTTCCCCGGCGAGTCCTCTCCCAGCCGCATCCGACGCGGCCTCGAGCTGGATGATCACGCCGGTGAAGCCTTGGGCGAGCGTGTCATGGATGTCGCGAGCCATGCGGTTGCGCTCCTCGATCACCGCCGCGGCGCGCGCCTGCACGGTCAGCTGGTTGAGCCGCAGCGCCAGCATCGTCTGGTTGGCCAGCGCCTTCGCCAGCTCGATCTCGGCGGCCTGGAATTCGCGCCGCCGCGCGAAGCGGATGCTGACGGTGCCGTAGAGCCTGCCGCCGATCATCATGGGCAGCATCAGGACGGTGACCACGCCCAGGGCCAGCAGCCGCTTGCGCCAGGCGACGTGGTCGTTCAGGTCCGCGTGGATGTCCTCCATGATCGACGGTTCGGCCGAGACCATGGTGTCGGCGTCCGGCCAGAACTCATGCATGGACACACGCTGCTGGACGCCGGCGAGCAGCGGGTCGCCGCTGAGCACGATGCGGTCGTCTTCGAGCGAGCATTCATAGGCATACAGGCCGCTGTCGTCTTCGCGCCGCCACACGCTGCAGCTCTGCGCGCCGAGCTGCGTCGTCATGGTGCGCAGCACGTGCTCGGCAAGGCGCTCGGGCGAGGGCTCCGCGGCCAGCGCGTCGAGGGTGCGGGCGAGCGCGTTGACCTGGCCCATGGCCAGTTGCCGAGACGCCCCGAGCGCTGCCTCGGCCTGCTTGCGGTCGCTGATGTCCATCACCACGCCCAGCATGCGCGAGGCGCTGCCGTCCGCCGCGCGATAGGCTTTGCCGCGTGCCACCAGCCAATGCACGCTGCCGTCGGGCCATGCAATCGGAAACTCGGCATCGAATTCCGACAAGCCCGTCGCGGCGGCTCGCAGGGCTGCTTCCACACGTACGCGTTCCGCGGGCAGGACATGGCGGATGAACTCGGCAATGCCCCAGCGCCCCTCCGGGATGGCCTCGGCATAGCCGAAGCACTGGTCGTGGCGCAGCGAGCGCCGCGAGGTGTCGCGGACCAGATCGAGGTCCCAGTCACCGACCCGCGCCGCGTCGAGCGCGAACTCGAGCGAGGCCTGGGTCTCGCGCAGCAGTTCCTCGTTGCGCCGGCGGTCGGTGACATCGGTGACGATGCCCAGCATGCGCGTCGGCCGATCACCTTCGATGCGGTAGACACGGCCGCGGGCGACGAGCCAGTGGAGGCTGCCATCGTTCCAGACGACACGAAATTCGACCGCCCAGTCCTTGCGCGATGCCACGGCCTCGCGCATGCCGGCTTCGACACCGGCCCGGTCCGCCGGGTGGACGTGCTGGAGGAATCGTGCGGCCCCCCATTGGGCTTCGGGGATGGCTTGTGCATAGCCGAAGCATTGGTCGTGGCGCAGCGAGCGGCGCGAGGTGTCATTGACGAGGTCGAGATCCCAATCGCCGATCTGCCCGGAATCGAGCGAGAACTGGAGCGCCTGCTTGGTTTCTTCGACCAGGGCACGGTCGGCAAGGTCGGCGCGGGCCAGCTGCGCCGAGCGTTCGAGGGCGTGAGCGTTGGCGAGAGCCGCCGCCGCGAGCGCCGCGAAATGGCCGAGATCGGCGCGCTGTCCGGCCGTGAGTTCTTGGCGACCGAGGAGCGCAAGCGCGAAGGCCGGCGCCGCGCCTTCATGGAGCGGGAAGATGGCCATCGAGGAAATCTGCGCTTGCTGGATGGCGCCGGGCTGCAATCCGGCGAGCGCTTCAAACGCCAGGTCGGGCCGCGCGCCCGGCTCCGAATACGCAGCGAACTGGCGTTCAGGGTCGGGCCTGACGAAGGACAGGACAGCACCACATCGCGACAGGGCCTGCTCCGCCGCTTCCACCACCGCCGTGAGGGTGCGGGCGCGGACGACGGCGGCGGCATCGCCTGCGAGATGGCTGGTGTTCATGGAGGACTTGGCGGCTTGCGCCGCTGCGCCCGCCTGGTTGGTTCAGGCCATTGTGTCGCGAGACGATGCCTGCGGGACGCGAGCCGCGGTGAATTCACCAGGGGCCCACAGACCGGCCTCCGCGGCCTGTGGGTGATCGGGCCACGCTTGCGAGCCTTACTTGTTGAGGAATTCCACCAGCTTGGGAACCACCTGCTCGGTCGCCTCTTCCATCAGCCAATGACCCGATCCCGGGATGATCACGCCTTCCACATTCTTGTTGACCAGCCTGGCCTGCGTGATGAGGGTCTGGCCCGAGGCCTTCTCGCCGGTCAGCACCAGCATGGGCATGGTCAGCGGCGTCTTGGCGAACTGGGCGAAGTCGATCGCGTCCTGCGGGAAGGCATGGAAGACCTCGAAGCCTGCGCGCATGCGGCCGGGCTTGGCATAGGTCTTGGCGTAGTAGACGCGGTCGGCCTCGGGAATCGAATGCGCGGGGTTCGCGGCGAAGTCGTTCCAGAAGTGCTCGAAATAGATCCGCTCACGGCCGTCCACCAGGGCCAGCGGCGTCTTGCCGTAGAAATGGAAGTGCCACAGATCGCGCAGCAGCCACACCGATTGCCAGTCGCCCACGCCCGGCAGGAAGGCGTCCATCAGCGCGACGCGGTCCACTTCGCCCGAATATTGCGCTGCGTAGGCATAGGCCACCATGAGGCCGATGTCGTGGCCGACGATCGCGACGCGCGGGAGCTTCAGCGTCTCGGCCAGGGCGTGGATGTCTCGCGCCATCTCGAGCTTCGTGTAGCCGCTCGCGGGAATGCTGGAGTCGCCGAAGCCGCGCAGGTCCGGGGCGATCACCAGGTGGTTCTTCTGCAGCTCCTTGATCAGCGGCAGCCACATGTGGCTTGTCTCGGCATAGCCGTGCACAAGGATGATGGGCGTGCCGGCGCCCGCAGTCAGGTAATGCAGCTTGACGCCGTTGACCTCGGCGAACTTGCTTTGCGGCGCCTGGGCGACGGCGGGCAGGGCGACGGACAGGGACAGGGACAGGGCCGCAGCAATGACGGCCGCTGCGCGGCGAGCCTTAGAGCAGGCCGGCGTGAGCGCCCGGAGAATCCGCAGGCTTGGGCGGTACGTGCGGGAAGGGTGATTCAGGGTCTGAGTCATGGGAGTGCCTTTGTGATGGAAATTGCGGGTTTGCGCAGTTCGATCTTGCGCAAGACACCGGCCCTGCACATCGCGCGCCGGCCAGAGCCAGACGGCGCTCGTTCCGGCTATCCAGAACTCAGCCAAAAGAGGTAAATCCCGTGTTCACGAAGCCCACCGCCTTCATGGCGCGGCAATGTCGATTTGACGAGGCAGGGCCGGCGAGAAGGGTTCGACGGTCACTGTCGTGCGTGTTTTCGGGCATCGAGGGCTCCAGGAAAGAGCAGGGCGGCGATCCGCAATCAGGCCGAGGCCAGCGCCGCAGGGGATGCGAGGCCCCTGGGCGAGCTGCGGACATGGCGGACATGCGCAAACCGCACGGCGCCGAGGGCGGACGCGCTGCCGTCGCGATCCAGCAGTCCGCGCCGATCGGCGGTGGCGGCGGCCTCGGTCCGTGACGCGGCACCGAGTTTTTGCATCAAGGCCTTCACGTGCGTCTTGACCGTGCCGACCGAGATGCACAGTTCCAGGGCGATGGCCTTGTTGCCCAGGCCCATGGCCATCAGGCGCAGCACGTCGATCTCGCGTTCGGTGGGCAGGTCGTTGATCATGCTTTCGGCCAGCCGCTCGGCCACGCCGGTGGCGAGATAGCGGCCGCCGCGCGCCACGCAACGCACCGCCGTCGCCAGGTCTTCCGCCGAGCAGCCCGTCAGCAGATAGCCGGCAACGCCGCTTTCAAGCGCGCCGCGGATGCCCACCTCGCTGGCGCAGGAGGTGAGCACGAGCACGGCGGGCCGTTTGGCGCCTCGCGGAACCAGCGTGCCGCGCAGCGCGAGCGCCTGCTCGCTGCCCGATGCGTGGTCGGCGATCAGCACGCGCATGTCACCCAGCGGGCAGCGCCAGTCGGACAGCGGATCGGCCTCATCGTGGTCCGGGCCGCTGAGCTGAAATTCGCCAAAACGGCTCAAGGCCGTCCGCAGACCCAACTGGAGCAGCGGATCGCTGTGGGCAATGCGGACATGGATCAGGGATGGCACTTGCATGGAGTCCTCCAGACTCGCCGGCGCGCTGGAATGGATGGAGGCCGGCTGAGCCAGATCATGCAGACCGGTTCGCTGCGAAGCGAGTAAATCCCCGTGAATTGCTGCGTCCCGTGTTCTGTGCCGTTGACGAGGATTCACGGCGATTTACGGGTGGAGAGGCCGGCCTTGCCAGTTCTACGGCGGCGGCATCGCACGCTCTCCCAAAGGAAGCAGCCCGCGCTGGGCCAAGGAGTGGATTCGCCTCCTGCGCATGGCCCCTAGCCTGACGGCATCGCAATTCGCTCCCGAAAGGAGACTGCCATGTTCCTTCAGGAAAGGGCCCACACCCGCTTCTCGCTGCTCGCGCGCTTCCTCATGTCCGCCATCTTCGTGCTCAGCGGCATGGACAAGCTGGCCGCTCCCGCTGGAAGCCAGGCCTATATCGCGTCCGCCGGCATTCCGCTGCCCGCGCTTTCTTACGGGCTTGCCGTGTTCATCGAGGTCTTCTTCGGCCTGTCGCTGCTGATCGGATTCAAGGCGCGGCTCGCCGCTGCGGTGCTCTGCGCCTTCACGCTGCTCTCGGGCCTGATCTTTCACCATGACCTGGCGGACCAGAACCAGTTCATCCACCTGATGAAGAACCTCTGCATGGCCGGCGGCCTTCTGCAGGTCGTGTGTTTCGGTGCCGGCAGCCTGAGCGTGGACAGCTGGTTCGGACCCAGCCCGGACGCGCCCCCTTACTTCTATTGATTCTTCTATTGATTCCCCCTCCGTCCCATCGCAAGAAAGAAAGGCAAATCCACCATGAATCCCGATTCCAAGATCCGCGTCGCCGTCGTCTACCACAGCGGCTACGGCCACACCGAGCGCCAGGCCCAGGCCGTCGCCAAGGGCGCCGGCGAAGCGAGCAACACCGAGGTCGTGCTCGTCAAGGTTGGCGAGGTGTCCGACCACTGGGCCACGCTCGAGGGCGCGGATGCGCTGATCTTCGGCGCGCCGACCTACATGGGCAGCGCCTCCGCGCAGTTCAAGACCTTCATGGACGCGACCTCGCAGACGGTCTTCGCCAAGGGCGGGCTGTGGAAGGACAAGATCGCCGCCGGCTTCACCAACTCGGCTTCGCGCTCGGGCGACAAGCTCGTCACGCTGCAGCAGATGGCGATCTTCGCCGCGCAGCACGGCATGCACTGGGTCAACCTCGGCCTGCCGCCGGGCCACAACAACTCCAAGTCCACCGAGGACACGCTGAACCGCCACGGCTTCTTCCTCGGCGCAGCGGCGCAGTCCAACGCCGATGAGGGCGCGGACGTGGCGCCGACCTCGGCTGACCTGAGGACGGCCGAGCACCTGGGCAAGCGCGTCGCCAACGTGGCCCGCGAGCTGGCCGTGGGCCGCTACGCGTTGCGCTGAACCTCGGGGTTATTGGTCAACCACGCATCCCAGTAAGGCGGGGCGCCGATCGTCTCGCGCAAGGCCTCGGTCATCGCACGCAGCTTGACCGAGGCGTTCCTGCCTTCGGGATGGGCCACGTAGAGGAACTCTTGCGCTGCCGCGCTGCCCGCGTCGATCACCGTCAGCTCGCCGCGCTGGATCGCCTCGCCGGCAATGAAGCTCGGCAGCAGCGAGATGCCCACGCCGTCGAGCGTGGCGTCCAGCATCATGTCGCCGTTGTTCGTTCGCAGCGCCACCTTGGCGCGCACGCTCTGCGCGCCCGAGGCGCCCGCAAACTGCCAATCCGCCACGCCCCGGTTGACGTAGAAGATGCCGCGGTGCGTGCGCAGCTCGTCCAGATCCTTGGGCGTGCCGTGCTTCGCCAGATAGGCCGGTGAAGCCACCAGCACGCGCCGGCTCGGCGCCAGCGTCCACGCCACCAGGCGCGAATCCTCGATCACACCATTGCGGATCACGGCGTCGTAGCCGGCGGCCGAGGCGTCCACGCGCCGGTCATCAAGATCCAGTGTCAGCTCAATCGCAGGGTTAGCCCGCAGGAAGGGGTAGAGCGCCGGGCCGAGGTGGCGGCGCCCGAAGGTGACGGGCGCCGAAATCCGCAGCGGCCCGGAGAGCGTGCCGCGGCGTTCCGCGATCTCGGCCGTGGCTTCCTCCATCTCACGCAGCATGCGCGAGGCCCTCTGGAGGAAGGCCGCGCCATCCTCCGTCAGGCTGATCTTGCGGGTCGTGCGGTGCAGGAGCCGGGCGCCGAGCGTGTTCTCAAGATCGGCAAGCCGCTCGCTGACGACCGATTTCGATTGATGCAGGCGCCGCGCCGCTTCGCTGATCGAACCGGCTTCCGCCACGGCGACGAAGCTGGCGATTCCCTCGAGCTTGAGCATGATTGTTCTGGCTTTCCGGAAGGCAGTTCCGAGATTTGCAATCTACCCCGAACAGTGCCCCGTCTCCATACTGAATCCAAGGCGAAGAGATGTGTGATTCCCGCGCATCCGAGCCCTCAACACCAAGGAGTTCATCATGGGACGTCTGTCCGGAAAAGTAGCCCTCGTCACCGGTGCCAGCTCGGGCATCGGCCGCGCCACTGCCAAGCTGTTCGCCGCTGAAGGTGCCAGCGTCGTCGTCACCGCGCGCCGCGCCGCCGAGCTCGATTCGCTCGTCACGGAAATTCACGCCGCAGGCGGCAAGGCCGTGGCCCTGGCTGGCGATGTGCGCTCGGAAGAGCACGCCACGGCCGCCGCCGAGCTGGCCGTGAGCCGCTTCGGCCGGCTCGACATCGCCTTCAACAATGCCGGCACGCTCGGCGAAGCGGGCCCCAGCACGGGCGTCTCCGCAGAGGGCTTCGCGGACGCGCTGGCCATCAACCTGACAGGCTCCTTCCTCGGCGCCAAGCACCAGATCGCACAGATGCAGAAGACGGGCGGCGGCTCGGTGATCTTCACCTCGACCTTCGTCGGCCACAGCTTTGCCTTCCCCGGCGTGGCGGCCTATGCAGCGAGCAAGTCCGGCCTGATCGGCCTGACGCAGGCGCTGGCGGCAGAGTTCGGACCGCAAGGCATTCGCGTCAATGCGATTCTGCCAGGCGCTGTGGACACCGACATGTACCGCGCGATGAACAACACGCCGGAGTCGCAGTCCTTCGTGACGAACCTGCATGCGCTCAAGCGCGTGGCCACGCCGGAAGAGCTGGCGCGCTCGGTGCTGTACCTGGCATCCGACGATTCGGCGTTCGTGACGGGCACCGCATCGCTCGTCGATGGCGGCGCGTCCATCACGCGGACCTGATCGCAACACCGCGGCACCCTCGGGACTCGTCTGATTCCCGAGGCTTCATCCATCGAATCGATCGGCAGTTTTTCCAGCACGGGAGGGCCTGACCATGCCCATTCAATCGGGACACGAAGCGGGGAGCGCGCTGTGGCGGTTCACCTCCGAGCATCGCGCGGGCGAGCGGGATTCGCAGAGCTTCGGCCAGGCCATGGCGGACGTCGTTCGCGACACGCTCGGCGTGCCCAGCGCGACGATCTGGACGATCGACGACACGGAAGCGCACGACTGCCTTCGCCCCCTCGCGTCCTCGCGCAAGGGCGGCGCCGCGGAACTCGATGCGCCGCGGCCCATCCGCTGGCCGAACTCTTCGATCCTGCGGGCCGAGCTTGCGCGCCATTCGATCGTCAGCTGCACGGACACCGCCTTTGCCGTGCTGCCCCTGGCCTTGCAGGCGATGCGCCTGGCGGCGGGCACGCCCAAGTCGCTGATGGTCGTGGGCGGCTACCTGAACGGTCTGCTGGTCAGCCTCATTTGCGTGACGTCGGACGCCGGTCCGCGCCGCTGGAGTGGCCTGGAACGGCGCCTGCTGCAAAAGCTGTCCGGCCAGATCGTGGCCTGCGTGGCGCACCTGAGCCAGGCCGGCGTGCTGCGCCTGGTGGGCCGCAGCCTGGGCTGAGTCCTGCAGCACGCTCGCTTCCTACCTCCTTGGAGGCAGGCGTGATTCCGTCCAAGGCAGCGTGCGCGGAGGAGGTGGGCGTCGCACGATGCAGGCCCACCGCAACCCTCAGGAGCCACCATGGCCGCACTCACACCTCTCGGAGCCTTCCACACCCTCGTCAGCGTCGTCGCCCTCGCGGCAGGCGTCGCAGCCATCATCCGGCATCGCGAGATCTCGCCGCGCACGCGATCCGGCCAGCTCTACATCTGGGCCACCGTCATCACCTGCATCACGGGCTTCGGCATCTTCCAGCATGGCGGCTTCGGCAAGCCGCATCAGCTCGGGGTGATCACGCTCGTCACGCTGGTCGTGCTGGCCGCGGCGGGGAAGGGCGCATTCGGCAGGGCTTCGCGCTACATCGAGACCGTGGGCTACTCGCTCACCTTCTTCTTCCACATGATCCCCGCGTGGACCGAGACGCTGACGAGACTGCCCAGCGACGCGCCGGTGTTCACGAATCCCGAGGATCCATCGCTGCAGGCCTTGTATGGGCTGAGCTTCCTGGTCTTCCTGATCGGCGCCTTCCTGCAGGTCCGGCGCCTGCGCGCGAAGCAGCGCGCTGCATCGGGCTCCATCAGCCTCGTCTCCAGTCCTTGGTAAGCGGCGCTCCCTCCAAGGGGAGATGGCCGCAAGAGCGCAGAACCTCAAACTTGTTCGCATGAGTTTCGAGGTTCTGGGTCCAGCGAAGCGCCGTTCTTTCACCTGCGTCTCCTCCCCCGGTTTGGCGCCGAGTCCAGAACCTCCTTTGTATTGCTCGACGCTGGAGGTTCCATGAGAAGAAAAGCTGTTCTTGCCGTCCTGATGGTGCTGCCCGCCCTGGCGGCGCACGCCGAGGACGGCAGCGTCACGATCTACGGCGTGGCCGACGCCTTCGTGCAGCTGCTCGACGGCAGTTCGCGCCTGAGCCGCGTGCAGTCGGGTGGCCTGGTCGGCAGCCGTCTCGGCTTCAAGGGCAGCGAAGACCTCGGCCGCGGCATGAAGGCCTTCTTCACGCTCGAGTCGGGCTTGAACCTGGATGAAGGCGTGATCAACCAGAGCGGCCTGGTCTTCGGCCGGCAGGCGCAGGTCGGCCTGTCGGGATCGTTCGGTTCGGTCAGCCTGGGCCGGCAGTACGGTTCGCTTTACTTCGCCACGACGGACATGAGCATCTTCACCAATGCTTCCGCCGGCCCGAGCACGGTGCTCATCGGCGGGTTCGGCGGCGGCTATGAACCCGTGCGCGGCGCATCGGGATCGGCCGTGCCGCCCGCGGCCGGCGCCACGGGCAACGGCAGCCCGCTGCGGGTCAACAACTCGCTGCGCTACGAGTCGCCGAGCTATGCAGGCTTCAAGACAAGCCTGCTGTACGGCGCGGGCGAACAGGCGGGCCTCACGAACCAGTCCCGGGTCATCGACCTGGGCCTGCGCTACACACGCAAGGGGCTGGATGTGATCGCCTCGTTCGTCTCGGACCGAACGGCGGCTGGCGGCGCGCCCGAGGCTACCGATGCGCAGACGAGAACGCTGGCCGCGGCCTACAGCTTCGAGGCGGTGCGCGTCGTGGCCGGCTACCTGGACTTCAAGGACAAGCGTCGAAGCGGGCAGGGCGCCCAGAACGGACGCGGCGCCTGGCTCGGCGCGGAGTACCGGCTCGGCCCGCAGTTGCTCAAGGTCCAGTACGTGCTGAACCAGCCCCGCCATGGCACGGACAACAAGACGCAGGCGCTCGGCGTCGGCTGGGTCTGCGACCTGTCGCGCCGCTCGGCGCTGTACTCCTCGCTCACGCGCTTCAGGAACGACGACCGGGCGCTGCGCTTCAACGGGGCCGTGCCCGATGGCCTGGTGATGGCCGGAGACGGCTCGATCACCGAGTTCGCGCTGGGCATCCGGCACAGCTTTTGATCCTGCTTCGGAAGGGCCGCACCATGTGCTTGAAACTCCGTCATTGCCAGCTCTCCCAGGTCATCCACATCACGCCGCGTCGCCGCGCCACCGATGATGACGAGGCGGGGCCGAGCTGCGACGAGCGCCAGTTCCAGCGGATGCACGAGGCCTACCTGCGGACCGGTGGCCTGGCCAGCGGAGACTCGCTCGCCTACCGCCTGCGCGAGCGCTGCGACCAGCCGATCTCGATGCTGGCCCGCTGGGTCGTCAGCCGCTCCGTGGTGGCGTTCGAGTGGCGGTCCGCACTGCGCATCCCGCTGTTCCAGTTTTCCGATGACATCACGGTCCTGCAACCCGCCGTGACCGCCGTGATGAAGGAGCTGGCGGACGCGCTGACGGACTGGGAAATCGCCGACTGGTTTGCCACGCCCAATGCTTGGCTGCTGGACCAACGGCCGTGCGAGGCGATCCGGCAGGATCCGGGCGAAGTCATTGCTGCTGCGCGAGCCGCGCGCTTCGTGACACTGGGCTGATCCGGGAGATGCGGGCCTCTCCCAAAGGATGGATGTCGCGCGCGCACCCAGACCGCAGACTGAGCCCGCCGTCGTCGAGCACCGGGAGGTGTCGCGGTCTCTTTCGATCAGGTCCCTGAGGATTTCGTCATGCCCATTCTTCGAGCCACGCCCGTTCCGGGTTCCTTGCTGCTGCGGTCGATCACCTCGCTGGCCTTGCTGGCGCTGTGCTCGGCCTACCTCGTCGGCGGCATCACCAAGCTGCTCGACTTCAGCGCCGCCGTCGCCGAGATGGCGCACTTCGGCCTCGCGCCGGCTGCTCCGCTGGCCGCTGCGACCATCGCACTGGAGCTGGGGGCCTCGCTGCTCGCCAACCGGTTCTGGCTGCTTGCAGGCGCCGATCGCTTCATGGCCAAGAACGCGTTCTTCGAGCATCTGGGCCTGGCCGGTGCCTTCCTTCTGATCGCTCTGTACGATCGAGCGTCCCGGCGGAGGAAACATGAATCGTGAGAATCTCATCGGCTCGGTGCAGAGCTTCATGGCCGGCTTCGTCGACACGGTCGGCTTCGTCGCGCTGTTCGGCGTGTTCACGGCCCATGTGACCGGCAACTTTGTGCTGCTCGGCGCCGAGCTGGCCCGGCCCACCCCGGGGACGCTGATCAAGCTGCTGGCGTTTCCGGCCTTCATCCTGTCGGTGGCGGTCTCGACCTTGATCGTGCAATGGGCCGAGCGTCGCGACCTCTCGGGCGAGCGATTCCTGCTGGGCCTGCAGGCGCTGCTGATGCTGGCCTTCATGGCGGGCGGCCTGGCCGCCGAGCCGCTCGCCGATCCGTCCGCCGGCCTTGCCCTGCTCGCCGGCATGCTCGGCGCCGCCGCCATGGGTGTGCAGAACGCGGCCAGCCGGCTGCTCTACGGCAAGCTCTCGCCCAGCACCGTCATGACGGGCAATGTGACGCAGCTGGTGATCGAATGCGTGAAGCGGCTGGCCGGCGCCAGCGAAGGCTTCGAGGCGAAGGCGCGGAAGCTGCTCTGGCCCGTCGTCTCGTTCGCGGTGGGCGCTGTCACTGGTGCCTTGGGCTTCGTGCAGATCGGCTTCCTCGTGCTGCTGGTTCCCGTGCTGCTGCTCGCCAGCCTGCTGGGCTGGAGCTACCGGCGCTCGAGCCTGCTGGCCTGATCTTCCTTTCGAGGGAGACGCGCCACCACCGACAGCGGGGCGTACGCACCGTAGCACCCATCGAGACTGACATGGTCCTTTACCTGTGGAGCTTCCATGCAAAACCATGTCTTCCGTCTCCGTCGCCTGACGGCCCAAGTTCTCGCAGGCGCCGCGCTGAGCGCCGCTGCTGCGCTGGCCACGGCCGGGCCGATCCGCTCCGTCGGCTCGATCACCTTTGTCGATGCGAACACGCTGGTCGTCGCCGACCGGCAGGGCGGCGAGATCCATGCGATCACGCTGGCCGGGGCCGAGTCTGCGCAACCGAGCTCCTTCAACCTCAAGCAGCTCTCGAGCCTCGTCGCCAAGGCCCTGCACACCACGCCCGAGAAGCTGCGCTTCGAGGACCTGGCCTTTCGGCCCGGTACGGAGCTCGCGTACATCAGCGTCTCGGTGGACCGCGGCGCGTCGCAGGCGCCGAGCCCTGCAGTGGTCTGGGTGGACCGCGCGGGCAAGGTCAGGACGCTGGACCTGGCGCATGCACAGCACACCTCGGCCGCCATCAAGGATCGACCGTCCGCCGACAAGGCGTTCTGGAACGACATGCCGGCATCGACGCTCACGGTCACTGACATGACCTTCTACAAGGGCCGCCTCTACGTGGCCGGCCTGTCCAACGCCACCTTCGCCTCCACGCTGCGCATCTACGACTACCCATTCAACGGCCAGTCCACGGCCACGAGCGTGGAGATGTACCACGCGGTGCACAACCAGACCGAGACGCGCGCGCCGATCCGCAAGATGACGATCGCCGACCTCAACGGCGAACCCACGCTGATCGCGGCGTACACCTGCACGCCGCTGATCACGATCCCGCTGAAGGACCTGCAGGACGGCGCGCACATCGTCGGCAAGACCGTGGCCGAGCTCGGCTGGGGCAGCGCGCCGGTCGGCATGGTGAGCTTCGATGCAGGGCAGGGGCCGGTGGTGCTGCTGGCCAACTCGCACAAGTCGGCGGACCTGATGACGATCGCCTCGATCGCCGAGGGCGCTGCCAAGCCGGGCCTGCACGAGCCGATCAAGTGGCCGGCCGAGCCCTATCTCGGCGTGAAGGCGATCCCCGTGCCGCTGGCCGGCCTGGCCAAGCTCGCCGTGCAGGACAAGGAATTCCTCGCCGCGCTGCGCCGCAACGAGGCCACCGGTGCGATGGAGCTGGTCTCGATGCGCAACTGGGCCTTTCTGCGCATCAGCGATTTCGTCAACGAGTACGACTTCGCGGACTTCCGATACCCGCCCAACGACCCGTTCATCGGCATGCACCACCAGCTGCGCGGCGACGAAGGCTATCCGAACCTGGCGGCCAGGGCCAAGCCTTGAACGCGGCGGCGCGATGGCTCGGCTGTGCGCTGATCTGCGGGCTTGGCGTTGCGGCGGCGGCAGGCGCCGGCGTCGAGGTCTGCCCCTCCGGAAAACAGGTGCCCGAGAACCTCATGCGCATCGAGCTGCGCCTGCCCCAGCCGCTGTACAGGCCGCTCGACCTGAGCCGCGTCGCGCTGATCGGGGAGGGCGGGCGCCCCATCGCCGAGCCCTTCCTCGACCTGCCCCTGCCCAGCGCCGACGGGCGGCGCATCGCGCTGCTAATGCACCCGGGTCGCGTGAAGAGCGGCGTCGGCGCGAACCTGAAGCTGGGCCGGGCGCTGCACGCGGGCGAGGTGGTCACGCTCGTCATCAATGACCCGGCGCTCGGCCGGCCGGTGCGCAAGAGCTGGCACGTCACCGCCTTCGACGAGTCCCGGCCTTCGCCGTCGAACTGGAGCTTCTCGCCGTTGCCGCGGGCGGGCACGCGGCAGCCCTTGCTCGTGCATCTGCAGTCGCCGATCAGCGCGGCCTCCGAAGGGATGATTGCGGTGAAGGGCGTCGACGGCCGGCGATTGCCTGGCCGCATCGTGCTGTCGGAAGGCGAGACGACCTGGTGCTTCATCCCCACGCGGCCCTGGCAGGCCGGCCCGCATTCGCTCGTCGCGCATCCCGATCTGGAGAACGCGGCGGGCAACCGCAACTGCGCGCCCTTCGAGGAAGCAGGCGCGAGGAACGCACTCTGCGAGGCCGGGCAAGAACGACCCTTCGAAGTGCGGGCGCGCTGAAAGCAGGACATCATGAACGCGCACGAAAGTAACTCGGTGGTTCAGCGGCGTCTCCAGCTGCCGGATTTTGCGAAGCAGTAGAGAAGCCGGGACCCCATTTTTCATCCATCCACCTCAGGAGAATCGACATGGATCTGCAACTCAAGGGCAAGCTCGCGCTGGTCAGCGGCAGCACCGCCGGCATCGGCTACGCCATTGCGCGCACCCTGGCCCAGGAGGGCGCGCGCGTCATCGTCAACGGACGAACACAAGCCGCGGTGGACGAGGCGGTGGAGCGCATCCGGTCGGAAACCGGCGGAACGGCCGATGGCTATGCGGGCGATTTGAGCCGAGCCGATGCGGCGGAGGAGGTTGTCAAACGCCACGCCGGCATCGACATCCTCGTCAACAACCTCGGCATCTTCGAGCCCAAGGCTTTCGAGGACATTCCCGACGCCGACTGGCTGCGCTTCTTCGATGTCAACGTGCTCAGCGGCGTGCGGCTGGCGCGCCTGGTCTTGCCTGCGATGAAGCAGGCCAACTGGGGCCGCATCATCTTCATCTCCAGCGAAAGCGCCGTGCAGATCCCGACCGAGATGATCCACTACGGCATGACCAAGACCGCGCAG
>FSVW01000971.1_pt1 | contig 15718 bp, 10 predicted proteins | sample 1637551 | NCBI WGS metagenome assembly FSVW01 (sample SAMEA3914814, study PRJEB12502) | metagenome | biome: forest; material: soil | place: USA | collected 2011-09-16 | depth 0.1 m | reverse complement strand
CGCGCTGACCAGCACCTGCTGGATGGGCGGCGTCTTCCATTCCATGCTCACGCAGGGCCACGTCAAGTTCGGCCGCATGCTGAGCACGCAGCGCAGCTATCTGGCGCTGTTCCGTTCGCAGGGCCTGCGCGCGTTTGTTCGCAGCGCGGGTGGAGACTGGCAATTGCTCGGACTGCCTTCGGCCTTCGAGATGGCGCCGCAGTCCTGCCGCTGGATTTATGCGCATGCCGGCGGCGTGATCGAGGTGAGCGCGAGCGCGGGCGAAGCGCCGCAGCACATGCAGATGCAACTTCGCGTGCTCGAAGGCGCGCCGCTCGACCTGCTGCTGTGCCTGCATGCCGTGATCGACGATGACGACGCTGGAGCTGGGCAAGCCCTGCTCGCGCAAGCGGACGGCAACGCCTGGAAGCTGGTGGCACCGGCCGGCAGCTCGCTCAACCAGCGCCTGCCGGGCGCCGCCTTGCGGATCGAGCCTTCCGTGGCCGCGGCGCAGGCGGGCGACGATGCCCTGCTCTACGCCGATGGCATCTCGCGCGGCAGCGGCCATTTCTGCCTCCGCTTCACCGCCGTGCAGGCCTTGCAGCTGACGATGACCGGCACCAACGCCGCCGCCGATCTCGACGCAGCGCCGCAGCTCGGCACGCTCGCCCTGCCCCAACTGGCAGGCTGCGAGCCGCTCGCCAGCATGCTGCCATGGCTCGCACATAACGCCATGGTTCATTACCTTGCGCCGCGCGGGCTCGAGCAGTACTCGGGCGGCGGCTGGGGCGTGCGCGACGTCTGCCAGGGCCCGCTGGAACTGCTGCTGGCCCTGGGCCAGACGGCACCCGTGCGCGACCTGCTGACCCGTGTGTTCCATGCACAGAACGACGATGGCGACTGGCCGCAGTGGTTCATGTTCTTCGCGCGCGATGCCCACATCCGCGCGGGTGATTCGCATGGCGACGTGGTGTTCTGGCCGCTCCTGGGCCTGGCGCGCTACCTGATCGTCAGCGGTGACGCGAGCCTGCTGGATGACGCGATGCTGGCGCGCGTGCAGCGCTCGCTGGCGCTGATCCGCTCGCGCCTGATTCCCGGCCACGCGCTCGTCGCCTACGGCCATGGCGACTGGAACGACGCGCTGCAACCGGCCGACCCAAGCCTGCGCGAACAGCTGTGCAGCGCCTGGACCGTCACCCTGCACTACCAGACGCTGGAGACCCTGGCCGAAGCCTACGAGCGCCTGGGCCGCGATGGCTCAGCCCTGCGCACCGAAGCGCAGGCCGTGCATGCCGCCTTCCAGCGCGAGCTCGTGCGTGACGATGTCGTGGCCGGGTATGCGCACTTCGGTGATCCCGCCAATCCCGAACTCTGGATCCACCCCGCCGCGCCGACCGAGGGCCTGCGCTACAGCCTGCTGCCGATGATGCATTCGGTGCTCGAAGGCCTCCTCACACCGGCGCAGGCTGGAAAGCAGGCCGACCTCATCGACCAGCATCTGAAGGGCCCCGACGGCGCGCGCCTGTTCGACGCGCCGCTGCCCTATCACGGCGGGCTTTCGCATCGCTTCCTGCGCGCCGAGACCAGCAGCTTCTTCGGCCGCGAGATCGGCATCATGTACATGCATGCCCACCTGCGCTGGGCGCAGATGCTGGCGCACCTGGGCCGTGCCGAGGCCTTCTTCGGGGCGCTCAGCCAGGCCAACCCGATCCTGATCAACGAGCGCGTGGAAAGCAGCACGCCGCGCCAGGCCAACTGCTACTACTCCAGCTCTGACGCCGCTTACTCAGACCGTTATGAGGCCCACGCCGACTACGCCCGCGTGGCGGCCGGCACGGTCAGGCTCGATGGCGGCTGGCGCATCTATTCCAGCGGCCCCGGCATCGCGCTGAGCCTGGTGATGAACCATCTGCTGGGCCTGCGCCTGGAGGCCGATGCGCTGCTGATCGACCCGGTGATGCCGGCCCATCTGGCGGGCCTGCGCGCCGAGGTTCAGCTGGCCGACTTCACGCTGGAGCTCACCTACCAGCCCGGCCCGCAAGGCGCTGGCGTGGTGGCGCTGCAGGACGAGCAAGGCCAGCCGGTCTCATTCAGCCAACGAGCCAATCCCTACCGCCCCGGCCCGGTCGCCATCGCACGGCCACAGGCCGGGCAGCGCCTGCACCTGGTGGTGACGACGGCCTGAGCGCTCCTATCGATCCCACAGGCCGAGCTTGCCCAGCATCGCCATGATGTCCTCGAAGGCGGCGGGCTTGACGAGGTGGCCGTCGAATCCGGCCGCGCGGGCGCGCTGCGTGTCGTCGGCCTGGCCATAGCCGGTCAGCGCGACGATGCGCAGGCCTTCGAGCTGTGCCTCGGCGCGCATGCGGCGGGCGACCTCGTAGCCGTCCATGCCCGGCATGCCGATGTCCAGCAGCACCGCCTGCGGCCGCCAGTCCAGCGCGGTGGCCACGGCCTTGCCGGGGTCGGTGACGGCCTGCACGACATGCCCTTCCATCTCCAGGTTCAGCGTCAGCAGTTCGGCGGCGTCGAAGTTGTCATCGATCACCAGGATGCGCGCCGAACGCACGGCATCGTCGGCCGCGGCCGGCACGGGTTCGGCCGCGCGCAGCGGCGCGGTGGCGAGCGGCAGGCGGATGCGGAAGGTCGAGCCCTGGCCCAGCCCGGCGCTCTCGACGCTGACCGTGCCCGCATGCATCTCCACGAGGCGGCGCACGATCGAGAGGCCGATGCCCAGCCCGCCTTGCGCGCGGTCCAGCGTGCGTTCGCTCTGCACGAAGAGATCGAACACGACGGGCTGCAGCTCCGGCCCGATGCCCGAGCCGTTGTCGGCCACGGTGATCAGCGCTTGGCCGGCCTCCTGCGTGAGCGACAGCGCGATGCGGCCGCCGGGCTCGGTGTACTTGGCCGCATTGGCCAGCAGGTTGACCAGGCATTGCTGCAGGCGCGCCGCATCGCCGATCACGGTCAGCGTGGGATCGGCGCTGACGCTGACCGCGTGGCGGCGCTCGCGCATCGCCGGCTGCACGGCCTCCAGGCCATCGTTCAGCACGGCCGCGAGCTGCACCGGCTTGCGCTCCAGCTCGATGCGGCCACGCGTGATGCGCGAGACGTCGAGCAGGTCGTCCACCATGCGCGTGAGCTGGCGCGACTGGCGCTGGATGACGTCGACGGCACGGCCGGCGCGCTCGTCCATGCCCAGCCGGTTCAGCAGCTCCACCGAATGCTGGATCGGTGCCATCGGGTTGCGCAGCTCGTGGGCCAGCATGGCCAGGAACTCGTCCTTGCGCTGGTCTGAAACGCGCAGCGCCTCCTCCATCGATTTGCGCGCGGTGATGTCGAAGGACAGGCCGCTCATGCGCAGCGCCTTGCCCTCCTCGTCGCAGACCACGCTGCCGCGGATCTGCAGCCAGTGCATCTGCTGCGACTGCCCGTGCAGCACGCGCACCTCGTCGGTGAACTGGCTGCGTCGGCGCACGGTGTCCTCGAACAAGGCGCGGTGGCGTGCGAAATCATCCGGGTGAAGGGTGGCAAAGGCCTGCTCCACATCGTGCGGCGGCAGGCCCAGGATCTCGGCCGCGTTCTCGGACAGCACCATGGCGCCGGTGGCCAGGTCGACGTCCCAGGTGAAGATCTGCGCGTTGGCCAGGAACAGGCGCAGGCGCTCCTCGCCGGCGCGGCGCAGGCGGTCCAGTTCGATCAGCGCGGCCACGCGGGCCAGCAGCTCGCGGGCGGTGAAGGGCTTGATCAGGTAGTCGTCGGCGCCGGCCTGCAGGCCCTCCATGCGGGCTTCGTCACCGGCGCGGGCCGAGAGCAGGATGACCGGCAGCGTGCGCAGGCCTGAGTCCTCGCGCACGGCGGCCAGCAGGCCGAAACCGTCGAGCCGCGGCATCATCACGTCGGACAGCAGCAGCGCCGGCCGCTGGCGCGTGATGGCCGCCAACGCTTCCTCGCCATCGGCCACCGTTTCCACGCGGTAGTAGGGCTGCAGCAGGCTCGTGAGGTATTCGCGCAGGTCGGCGTTGTCGTCGGCGATGACGATGCGCGCGCCCCAGGTGGAGCGGTAGCGCGCGCCGATCTGGCCGGCAGCCTCGGTGGGTGAACCGGCCGTTCTTTCGGCCTTCTCCGCCTTCGCGCCCTGCTCCCGCGCCTCGGGCAGCCAGCGCAGCGCCTCCTGCACATAGACGCCGGTCTGCCGGGCCTGTACGGCGGTCGCATCGGCCTCGCTGATGCTTTCGCGGCCCAGGTGGCGGTGACCGAAGGGGATGCGCACGGTGAAGGTCGTGCCCACGCCGGGCAGGCTCTTCACGGCCACCTCGCCGCCATGCAGGCGGGTGAGTTCCTGCACCAGGGCCAGGCCGATGCCGCTGCCTTCATGCGTGCGGCCATGGATGCCTTCCACGCGATGGAAGCGCTCGAAGAGCCGCCCCACCTCATGCTCGGGCACGCCCACGCCGGTGTCGGCCACGCTGAGCACCGCGTGCTCGCCCTCGGCGCGCAGCTGCACCGAGACCTGGCCGGTGAAGGTGAACTTCAGCGCGTTGGACAGCAGGTTCAGCACGATGCGCTCCCACTGGTCCCGGTCCACGTAGACGGGCTCGGGCAGCGGCTCGCACTGCACCTCGAACGCCAGGCCGGCGCGCGTCATGGCCGAGCGGAAGTTGCTGGCGAGGTCGCCGGTCAGGTGGGCCAGGTCGGTGGGCTGGAAGCTCGATTGATGTCGGCCGGCCTCGATGCGCGAGAACTCCAGCAGCGCGTTGACCAGCTTGGCCAGGCGCTGCGCATTGCGCTCCACCAGGCCCAGCGGCTCGCGCAAGCTTTCGGGTAGGCGCCTGTCGGCCAGCACGTCGCCCAGCGGCGCGAGCATCAGCGTCAGCGGCGTGCGGAACTCATGGCTGACGTTGGAGAAGAACTCGGTCTTCGCGCGGTCCAGCTCGGCGAACTGCTCGGCGCGCTGGCGTTCGAGCTCGTAGGAATCGGCACTGGCGATGGCGCCGGCAACCTGCTGCGCGACCAGCACGAGGAAGTCCCGGTAGTCGGCACTGGGAAGGCGGAAGGGATTGAGGCCGATCACCAGCACGCCTTCGCGGCCGCCATCGGCCGAAGGCGTCATGGGCAGCACCATGGCCTGGGTGCACGAAGAGCCCTGCCAGGCGCCGCAGGGCCAGTCGAACGCGGCGTCGAGTGGCACGACGCGGGCTTCGCCGCTCGCCAGCACCTCGTCCGCCTGCCAATGGCGGGCCGCTGCGTCCGCGGCTTCGCCATACGCGCTCAGCAAGCGCTCATCGCAGGCGCAGTGCGCTGCGAGCTGCAGCGCCTCCTGCCCGCGCCCGCGCAGGAAGGCCATCGAGAAGGTCACGTCGCGCGGGTTGTTGCCCAGGGCCGTGCAGCACAGGTCCAGCGCGGCCGAGACGGTGCGTGCCCTGGCCGCACTCGCAGCCAGGTCGCGCAACAGGCCCAGCTGGCGCTCGCCGATCACGCGCTTGGTCTCGTCGGAGTTGGCGCAGATGATGCCGGCGGGCTGGCCGTCGTCGCCCGGGATCGGGCTGTACGAGAAGGTGTAGTAGGTCTCCTCGGGGTAGCCGTTGCGCTCCATGATGAGCAGCTGGCTCTCGACGAAGGTGCCGTCGCCGCTCATCGCCGAGGCGAGCAGCGGCGCGATGTCGCCCCAGATCTCGCGCCAGACGGTTCGCGTCGGCTGCCCGAGCGCTTCGGGATGCTTGCCGCCGATGATGGACTTGTAGGCGTCGTTGTAGAGGTAGATCAGCTCGGGGCCCCAGCCGATCCAGATCGGCTGGCGCGAGGTCAGCATGATCCGCACGACGGTCTTCAGGCTGCGCGGCCAGCGCGCTGGTTCGCCCAGCGGCGTGGCGGACCAGTCCTTGGCGCGCATCAGCGCACCCAGCTCCCCGCCGCCGGCAAGGAAGCCCATGTCGTTGTTGTCGGCGAGAGGGTTCTCGGCGGGCTCGCTCATCACGCTCCTCGGTCGGCATGCTTCAGGGCCCGGCAGCGCGCGCGGGCTGTGGCGCAGTATAGGAACGCGCCCCGGCAGTTCAGACGAACCGCCGTTGCTTTTCAGTTCGAGCGCTGCTCGCTCAGTTCGACCGCCGCAGCCAGCAGCTGGATGGCTTCGAAACCGCTGAGATCGGCAGCGCGGACGACGTCTTGCGCAGCAACGAAGGTGCTCGTCTTCCTGCCGGCCGCCACCTTGCTCAGCACGGCGCCGAGTTCCTGCATGCGCGCCGGGTACTGATCGCCCAGCAGCGAGCGCGCGGTCTCACGCGTTTGGTAGAGCATGGGGGCCAGATCGGCCCGTGTTTGTTCGGATGCGTTCAAGGCTGTTCTCCCCGCGCCGTTGCATGTCAGACGAAGGCCAGAATCTAGCGCTGGGCCCTGTCGCCGCGCGTAGGACGGCACCGCAAGGCGGCGGCCTGTTGCGGGCTTCGCGGTGCCTACGGGCATGTCGGCTCGAACCTACAGAGGAAGGGGGCGATGGCTTGCCCGGCAGCCCGGCGCCGGGTTTCAGGATGAAGTCCTCGAAGTCATCCCCACAAGGAGTTCAAGATGAGCCGTTTCCTCCCCTCCCGTTACCGATCCGCGCCGCTGGTTGGTCTGCTCGCATGCCTTTGCGCCGCTCCGGTGCTGGCGCAGAACACGCCACCAGCACCCAGGTACGAAGCGATGCCGGCCACCTCGGCAGGCTACGCCAGCAGCAGCAGCGACAGCTATTCCCTGCTGCCCTACACGCACCGCGGCTACTGGGGTATCAACCTCGGCCGTACCGATTTCGACCTGACCTGCGGCAATGGCGGCAGGCCTTGCGATGACCATTCCAATGTGTCCGCCAACGTCTACACGGGCGGCATGTTCAATGACTGGCTGGGCCTTGAGCTCGGCTATCTCAACACCGGCAAGCTCGACCGCGCCGGCGGCAGCACCAGCGCGCAGGGCGTCAACCTGCTGCTCGTGGGCCGCATGCCGCTGGGCTCCTCGTTCAATGTCTTCGCCAAGGGCGGCGGCATCTACGGGCGCACCAAGGTGACAAGCGATCCGCTGTCCGGCGTCGGCTCCGGCTCCAAGTCGGGCGGCGGCCTGTCCGCTGCCGTTGGTGTGGGCTATGACTTCACGCCGCACTCGGGCCTGGTGCTCCAGTGGTCGCGCAACAAGTTCCAGTTCGCCGCGGAAGGCCATCCGAACGTCGACACGACGCAGGTCGGCTACATCTACAAGTTCTGAGCGACGGCTGCGCCTGCACAGGTCATGAGGACCTGGGCAGGCGTTGGCCTCAATCGATCTTCGCGCCCGAGCGCTTGACCACGTCGCCCCACTTCACGGTCTCGGTCTTGATGAAGGCGGCGAACTGCTCGGGCGTTTCGCCGCTGGGCTCGGCACCCTGCTCCACCAGCTTCTTCTTCACCTCCGGATCGGCCAGCGCCTTCAGGATGGAGGCATTGAGCCTGGCGATGACGGGCGCAGGCGTGCCCGCCGGTGCCAGCAGACCGAACCAGGAGGTGGCGTCGAAGCCCGGCACGCCGGCTTCGGCGATGGTGGGCACATCGGGCAGCGCGGGCGAGCGTTTGGCGGTGGTCACCGCCAGCGCGCGCAGCTTGCCCTCGCGCACGAAGGGGATCGACGACGGCATGTTGTCGAACATCACTTGCGTCTGGCCGCCCATCAGGTCGGTCAGCGCGGGCGCGCTGCCGCGGTAGGGCACGTGCTGCATGTCCACGCCGGCCATCTGCTTGAAGAGTTCGGCCGAGAGGTGGATGGAGGTGCCGTTGCCCGAGGAGGCGAAATTGATCTTGCCCGGATTGGCCTTGGCGTATGCGATCAGCTCCTTCACGCTGTTGTAGGGCTGCGCGGGGTTGACCACCAGCAGGTTGGGCACCATGGCCACGCGTGTGATCGGCGCGAAGTCCTTGATGTTGTCGTAGGGCATCTTGGCGTAGAGGCTCTGGTTGATGGCGTGCGTGCCCACCGTGCCCATCACCAGCGTGTAGCCATCGGCCGGGGCGCGCGCCACGAAGAGGCTGCCGATATTGCCGCCCGCGCCGGCGCGGTTGTCCACGACCACCGTCTGCCCCAGGTCCTTGCCCACGTACTGGCCGACGACGCGCGCCAGGATGTCCGTGGTGCCGCCCGCCGGGAAGGGCACGATGATCGTGATGGTCCGGTTCGGATAGGGCGCCTGCGCCTGTGCAGCCAGCGGGATCAGGCTGCCCAATCCCAAGGCAGCGGAGGCAAGGACCAGGGCACGGCGCTTCAGAGCAAGGCCGGATGAGGGTTGCGGCATGGTGTCTCCTGTTGTGATGGGGGTCCGTCGGACCACGGCGTTATACAGGCGCTATGGGAAAGCCCGCCGCCGGCCGTGTCAAGCCCGTATCAGCCCATGTCAACCCCAGCCCACGCACTCAGGGCTGCATCACATCCGCCACCGCGCCCGGCGTTTCTGTACGGATGAAGCGCAGCAGCATCTCCAACTTGCGGCTCGCGCTCAGCGCTTCCCAGGGATCGAAACTGTCCTCGTTGCGGGCCACGCTGACCGCTCTGCTCGCGCGCACCTCGTGATGCTTGAGCACCTTGCCCGTGGAGAGGTCGATCAGCGAGACGCGGTAGTAGGCATAGGGCGCGATGAAGCCGCGGCCCGACTCGCCGGTGTCGGAGCGGCGCATCTTCTTGTCGTAGTCGAGATAGAAGCCCAGGCCTTCCAGCTTGCCGTTTCCGATGCTCCCGTGCTTCGCCTTCAGCAGGGCATCGCTGCGGTACTTGCTCACCAGCAGCAGATGGGTGGCACCGGCCTTGCGCAGCGCTGCCGCAATGGCCTCGTCGGGCTTGAACTGGTCGCCATCCAGCAGCGGTTCGGGCGCGCTGCCCTGCGCGGCCGGCGCCTGGTCGAGCAGGCTGACCTGCGCCTGTGCGTCGGCCTGCTTGAGCGCCTTGTCCACGGCCAGCAGCGCCATGCGGTCGATGCCTGAATCGGGCAGCTCCAGCTTCTCCCGGTCGTTGCGGTCCAGGTGGCTGCCCACCTCGGGCTCGCGCCGCACCAGGGTCAGCGCGTCGCCGATGCGCGAGAGCACGGCATAGCTGCGGGCCGGCGGCGCCTCCTGCGCCTGCGCTGCGGGCGCGGCGGCCAGCACGAGCGCAGTCGCAAGGCCGAACAAGAGTCTGGATTTCATCGTCGCTCCCGCAAGAAAACAGTGCGCGGATTGTGGTGCGCAGCCTTCCTGGCGAGGGCGGTCGAATTCACTTTCGCCCCGTAAAAATTCGCAAAGCCACGGCGGTGATCCGGCGCACTCAATCAAGCCACTTGGCGCGCTCCACCGCGAACTCCTTCTCGACCGCCTTGCGATAGCGCTCGATGTCGCCCTGCTTCTGCATCTGCGCGATCACATCGCCGAGCCTGGCGGCCAGCTCGGCATGGCGCTTGTGCAGATAGCCGTAGACGTCCGGCGTGCCGAGCACACCGGTCTCGACCAGCGGCAGTTGCGAGAGCTCGGGCTGCGCCAGGGTCGAGAGAATGCTCAGCTCCTCGTCCGCATACAGATCGCAGCGGCCCAGCGCCACCATGCGCAGGCCGCGCTCCGTGTCGGGCAGCGCGATCAGCTGCGCGGGCTTGAGCACGCGGGACAGCTGCGTCATCGTGGTGTGCACGCCGGCCTTGTAGGCCACGATGCCCGTGAAGCCGGCCAGGCTGTCCCAGCCCGCCACCGGCACGCGCGCGCTGCGGCGCGAGAGGCCCACGTAGCTGACCTGGAACAGCGGTGCCCGCAGGCGCACGATGTCGGGCGAGGTGGACTCATACGCCATCGGCCGGCCGCCCTCGCCGTCCACCGCGCCGCTGCTCAGCTCCAGGCTGGCACGCGCCGCGGGGTAGTCCACGAAGGCCACCTCGCGGCCCAGGCGGCCGAAGGCATCACGGTAGATGAGACGTTGCCAACGCCCGAGCAGTTGCGTCTCGGGGCGGATCATGGCGAGGGTGATGGGCTTGTCGCGCGGCTGCGCCTGCGCGGCTGGCAGTCCGGACGTGGCAAGCAGTGCCACGCCCAGCTCACACATCAGCTTCAGGCATTCGCGCCTGTTTCGCCTGCTCACACGAGTCTCCCTTCCATGTCGCCCCGATCCTCAGAAACCGTACCGATCAGCATCAAGCATAAGCGGCGCAGCCTTGCCCAAAGAGAGACGCGAAGGCCATGCGCCGTCGCGTGGCGCGGTGTTCGCACAGGCGCCGAACTCACGAGCGCCATGCCGCGGAGATCAGGGATATTCCTGACGCACGTTCATGCATGCAACAGCCCACCGTGGCCCGAAACGTGATCGGCGCTCGCTACCATGCCGCGACATGACGCAGCTGGGAGGCGCGATTGCTTGTCGGTATTGATCTCGGAACCACGAACAGCCTGGTCGCCGTCTGGAAGGACGGCCAGGCCACCCTCATCAAGAACAGCCTGGGCGACTTCCTCACCCCGTCCTGCGTCAGCATTGACGAAGACGGCTCGGTGCTGGTGGGCCAGGCCGCACGCGAGCGGCTGCAGACGCATCCGGACCGCTCGGCGGCGCTGTTCAAGCGCTACATGGGCAGCGACAGGAAGCTGCGGCTGGGCAAGCGGGAGTTCAGGCCGGAAGAACTCTCCGCGCTGATCCTCAAGTCGCTCAAGCAGGACGCGGAAGCGGCGCTGGGCGAGCCCATCACCGAGGCCGTCATCACCGTGCCCGCCTACTTCTCGGACGCGCAGCGCAAGGCCACGCGAGCGGCCGGCCAGCTGGCCGGGCTCAAGGTGGAGCGCCTGCTGAACGAGCCGACGGCGGCCGGCCTGGCCTACGGCCTGCATCAGCGTGGCGTGGAGACGCGCTTCCTCGTTTTCGACCTTGGCGGCGGGACCTTCGACGTCTCGATCCTGGAGCTGTTCGAAGGCGTGATGGAAGTGCGCGCCTCGGCCGGCGACAACTACCTCGGCGGCGAGGACTTCGTGCAGGCCATCGTCGACCTGTTCTTCCAGCGCCTGAGCCTGGCCGCATCCCTGCGCTCGGACACCGGCTTCATGCAGCGCCTGGCCGCGCAGGCCGAATCGGCCAAGCGTGCGCTGAGCACGCAGAAGAGCGCGACCCTGCGCGTGCGCCACGGCCGCAAGGATGAACTGCTGCAGATGGAGCTCGACGAAGCGGCGCTGGAGGCGGCCTGCGAGCCGCTGCTGCAGCGGCTGCGCGCGCCGGTCGAACGCAGCCTGCGCGATGCGAACCTGCGCAGCAGCCAGCTCGATGCCATCGTGCTGGCCGGTGGCGCCACGCGCATGCCCATCGTGCGCAAGCTGGTCACGATGATGTTCGGCCGCTTCCCGGCGGTGGAGCTGAACCCTGACGAGGTCGTGGCCCTCGGTGCGGCCGTGCAGGCCGGCCTCAAGGCCCGCGACGCTGCGCTCGACGAAGTGGTGATGACCGACGTGTCGCCCTATTCGCTCGGCGTGGAGATCGGCGTGCGCGTCAGCGAACGCGAGACTTCGCAAGGGCACTTCGACCCGGTCATCGAGCGCAACACGACGGTGCCGGTGAGCCGCTCGAAGACCTATTTCCCGCAGCAGGAGCGGCAGCCCCAGCTGCTGCTGGAGATCTACCAGGGCGAGGCCCGCATGGTGCACGACAACATCCACCTCGGCAGCCTGAGCATCCCGCTGCCGCAGGCGCCGCAGCATGAGTGCGGCGTGGACGTGCGCTTCACCTACGACGTCAACGGCCTGCTGCAGGTCGAGGCCACGGTGCTGAAGACGCAGACGACGGCGCAGGTGCTCATCCAGGGCAACCCCGGCCTTTTGACGGACGATGAAATCGCGACGCGGCTCAAGGCCCTGTCCGATCTCAAGATCCATCCGCGCGACCGCATTGAGAACCGTACCTTGATGGCGCGCAGCGAGCGCATGTACGAGCAGCTGCGAGGCGAGCCGCGCGAATGGCTGGGAGCTCGGATCCTCCAGTTCGAACGCCTGCTGGCGACACAGGACCCACGCACCATCGGCCCCGGCCGCAAGGAGTTCGCGGCCCTGCTGGATCGCTTCGAGCAGGACAGCTTTCTTGACCACCGCACGGATTGAGCCCGCGTGAACACCGCCCGAGTCCCTCCATTCCTGGCCGCGCTCGGCCTCGACCTGAGCGCCGACGCGCGCGCCGTGCGGCGCGCTTATGCCCAGCGCCTGAAGCAGATCGACCAGGCTGCCGATGCCGCGGGCTTCCAGGCGCTGCGCACGGCTTATGAGACGGCGCTGAGCTGGGTCGAGCGCCGCGCGGCCCAGCCGCCTGCGCAGGAAGCGCCCGTCGTCGAAGAGGAAGAAGAAGTTCATGCGCCTGAGCCGGCGCCTCGCCGGTCCGTCGACAGCGGCCCGGTCACCGATCCGCAGCAGCTCGGCAACCAGGCTTTCGAGCGCTTCATCGCGACAGGCCTGGCGACCGATGAACCCGCCCTGCGCGAATCGCTTCAGCGTCAGCTGGCAGACCCGGGCCTCATCAATATCGAGGCGCAGACCTGGTTCGAGTGGCGCATCGCGAATCTGCTGCTCGGGGGCTGGCAGCCCGGGCACGAAGTGCTGTTCGTGGCGGCCTACCGCTGCTTCGGCTGGGAAGAGGACCAACGGCGCCTCACCCTGTTCGGCCAGGCCGGTGCCGTACTCGATGCCGCCATCCGCGAGATGCTGATCTTCCACCGCCAGGGACCTCAGCACACGAACCCGCAAAAGCAGCTGATCCAGCAACTGCGCACGGAATACATCCCGAGCGAAAAGGGCCTCGCGCGCGACGGGCCGCGCCTGCAGGCGCTGATGCAGCGCTACCCGCATTGGCTGCGCATCATCGCGCCGTTGGCGCAGTACCAACGCTGGATGACGGGCTACGAGGCCCTGCCCGAGGCGCTGCGCCAGAAGGCCCCGCCGGTGCCCCTCGGCCCGAAGGATGGAACGAGCTCGACACAAGGTCGTCGCAGCCCCGGTTCTTTCCTGTGGTTCTGGTTGTTCCTCGTGCTGAGTCTCAGCGGAGCGCTCTCGAAGTGCAGCTCCAACCATCGCGAGCCGCCGAACAGGAGCATGTATCAAATGCCGGCTGCAGTGCAGCAACCCGGGCCTCTGGACACGAAGCAGATCCTGCCTTCGCTGAACGGTGACAACAGGGAGCCGTTTGCCTGGACCAATGGCACGCCTGATTTCGGCGGCAGCCCTCGCGGTCTCAATGCCCCCCCAAGGGACCTGTATGGTCTGCCCCAGCCGATGGGTTTGGACAAGCCCAAGCGGATCGAAACACGTGTGCCGCCCAAGCCTCAAGCGCGCACAGTGCCTGAACAGCCACCGCCACAACAGCGAGTGATCGCCGTCAAACAGGACACTTCCCTCACGCCTGGCGAGCCGGGCGCGTCAGCCCCTGAGCGCTAGCGTCAAGCGAGCGCCGCCACCACCTCCGGCGGCGCCTGCACCAGCTCGATCAGCACGCCCTCGCCGCCAATCGGGAACTCGTCGCTGCTCTTCGGGTGGATGAAGCAGATGTCATAGCCCGCCGCGCCCTTGCGGATACCGCCCGGCGCAAAGCGCACACCGTTCGCCGTCATCCATTCGACGGCCTTGGGCAGGTCGTCCACCCACAGGCCCACGTGGTTGAGCGGCGTGGTGTGGACGGCGGGTTTCTTGCCGGGGTCGAGCGGCTGCATCAGGTCGACCTCGACCTTGTGCGGGCCGCTGCCGATCGCGCAGATGTCTTCATCGACGTTCTCGCGTTCGGAGACGAAATTGCCGGTGACGGTGAGGCCGAGCACATCGACCCAGAGCTTGCGCAGCGCGCTCTTGTCGGGGCCGCCGATGGCGATCTGCTGGATGCCGAGGATCTTGTAGGGTTTGCTGCTGTTGCTCATGAGGTTCTTTCTCCTAAAGCGGAAGTTGGCCATACAGCCAGCCGGTCTTGACGCCCGCCAGCACCAGCACCGACTGGTGATGCACGAAAGGCAGCCGGCCACCGAGGCCGAAGAAGGCATCGCGCAGCCACGGGCCGAGGCGGCCGTGTGACTGGAACAAAGGCGTTAGCCCTCGGCTGGCCAGTGTGTAGAAACGGATGTGGGCGCGCCGCGCAGCGCTGAAGGCGGCGAATCGGCCGGGCCAATCATGGCCGCCATCATGCCGCGCAAGCGCAGCCAGCACCTGCGCATCGACCAGTGCCATGTTGACGCCTTGCCCCAGTTGCGGGCTCATGCCGTGGGCGCAGTCGCCGATGGCGAGCACGCGCCCATCGTGCCAGCTCGACATGTGCACATCTGCGTAGCGCGCCTGGCGCAACTGGCTCGCCTCCTGCAAGGCAGGCAGCAGGGGCTCGACCATCGGGAACAGCGCGACCATCTCACGCTTGAGCGACGCCAGCCCGGCCGCGCCGGCGTGCGCCCAGGCCTGGACCTGCGGGGTGGGCAGGCTCCAGAACAGATTGATGCCCTCGCCTTGCTCACCAAAGTTGCGGCCCACCGGCATGATCCCGATCATGTGCCGCGCCGCGCGAAAACGCTGGCGCAACTCCACCGCCGGAAAGCCGGGCGGCGTGGGCAGCACGGTCCACACGGCGCCCCAGGGGAACAGCCTGGCCGACTGCCGCACGCGCATCTGCTCGCGCAAATGCGAGAAGCTGCCGTTGGCGAGGATCAGCGCATCGGCGCGGCCGACTTCTGCATCCTGCGAGAACAGGCGCACGCCTTCAGCCTCATGCTGTTCGTAACGCTCGACGTTGACGCCACAGCGCCAGCGGATGCCCGGCGTGGCGCGCACACGTTGCCACAGCAGGCCCATCAGCGCGCCGCGCTGCAGGCCGAGGCCGAAGGACTGCGGCTGGTAGCGCTCGTAACGCATCTTCAGCACCTCGCGCCCGCTCTGCGTATCACCGAACAAGCCATGCAAACAGGCGCCATGCGCCAGCGCCTCGTCCAGCAAGCCCATGCGCTGCAAAGCCTGCTGGCCCGTGGGCTGCAAGAGGATGCCCGCACCGATGGGCTGCGGCTCGGCCACGGCCTCGAACAGCTCGACTTCGAAGCCTTGCTCAGCGAGCTGGATGGCCGCGGCGCAACCGGCAACGCCCGCGCCGACGATGGCGACGCGCTTACTCAAATTTCAAGATGATCTGATCCACCGCCAGGCTCTCGCCCACCTTGGCCTCGATCGCCGCGACCTTGCAATCGCGTTCGGCCACGAGGATGTTCTCCATCTTCATCGCCTCGATGGCCGCGAGCCGCTCGCCGGCCTGCACCTGCTGACCGACCTGCACGGCGATCTGCACGAGCAGGCCGGGCATCGGTGAGAGCAGCATCTTGCTGGTGTCGGGCGGCGCCTTGAAGGGCATCATCGTCAGCATCTCGGAAGCGCGCGGGCTCATCACATTGGCGACGACCGTGAGGCCCGCGTGCTGGATGCGATAGGCCAGCGGGTTCCTGGCCGTGCCGCGGTCGGCCTGTGCCGTGAAGGGCTTGCCGTTGACGGTGCCGGTCAGGCGGATGTCATTGAGGCGCGATTGGCAGACGATCTCGTAGCTCTTGGCCCCCACGCGGACCGTGGCCTCGCCGAGCTGGCCCACGTACTCGGAGATATGCACGGGATAGCGGCGGGCCTTGCCCTCGCCCTCGTTGACCACGGCCACGTAGTCGCTGTCGATGCGCACCTCGTGGCCCGGCAACTGGCCGCTGATGCCGGCCTCGCGCTCGCGCGCCTTGCGGCGGATGAAGCCGGCCAGGGCGATCAGG
>FSVW01000533.1_pt1 | contig 15794 bp, 11 predicted proteins | sample 1637551 | NCBI WGS metagenome assembly FSVW01 (sample SAMEA3914814, study PRJEB12502) | metagenome | biome: forest; material: soil | place: USA | collected 2011-09-16 | depth 0.1 m | reverse complement strand
CGTCGAGTATCTGGGGTTGCCGTGGGACGACCGCTGCCTGGGATTCCACCAGAATCGCCGCATCGTCAAGACGGCCAGCGTCGCGCAGGTGCGCAAGCCCATCTACAAGACCTCGGTGGCGCGCTGGAAGCCGTACGAGCGGCACCTCGGGCCGCTGCTCGGCGTCGTCAAGGACTATCGCTGAAGCAGGCTCAGGCGGACGGCGCGCGCAGCACGGTCACGTCGCCCGTGGCCGCGGCCGCCTTCGGGTCGCGGCAGACCTGCTCGAAGTGCGCGCGATCGCGCGCCGCGCCGCAGGCCTCGACGCCGGCCCAGCGGTTGCGTCCGCCTTCCTTGGCGACGTACAGCGCCTGGTCGGCCAGCCGCGTCACCTCCGACCAGCTCGCCAGCCGCGGCTCGTCGGCATAGAACGGGAAGCTCGCGAAGCCGATGGAACAGGTGACGGGCAGCGACTTGCCGTCGCCGATCTCGAACGGCTGCTCCGCGACGACGCCGCGCAGCCGCTCGGCCAGCACCGCGCCTTCGCCGGCGTGCGTGGCGCGCGCCACCAGCAGGAATTCCTCGCCGCCCCAGCGGATCAGGAAGTCGGTCTCGCGGATGACGCTGCGCAGCCGGCGCGCCATCTCCACGAGCACCGAGTCGCCGGCGGCATGGCCGTGCTGGTCGTTGACGGACTTGAAGAAATCGATGTCCAGCATGTAGAAGACGAGGTCGTGGTCCAGCGTCGGGTCGCTGGACGGCTGGCGCTGCTGGCGCTCGAAGCGGCGCAGCGTCAGCCCGATCTCGTCCTCGATATGCGCCATCAGGAAGCGCCGATTGCGCAATTGCGTCAGCGGATCGGTGAAGCTGGCCTCCTGCTGCTGCAGGTAGGCCTGTTCGAGCAGCCCGTTCTTGCGCGCCAGCTCGTCCTGCGCGAGCTGCAACTCGCCCAGCGTCTCGCCCAGCAGCTTGTAGGCGCGCGAGTTGTGCAAGCCGATCGCGCCGTAGGCGCAAAGCGTGCGGAAGATCAGCCGCTCGCGCTCGCCGTAGACGTGGGCCTTCGGCGACTGGATCGACATCACGCCCAGCAGGCTGTCGCCCACCACCAGCGGCGCGTACAGCGCGCTCGCGGAGCGGAAGGTGCCGGGGATGTGGTTCGGGTTGAAGCCTTCGGGCGCCTCCTGCCGCAGGATCTCCTGGCGCGTGCGGGCGCAGCGCGCGATGTTCGACACTTCGCGATCCATCGGGATGCGGCGGCCCGGCACCATGGGCTGGCCCTCGTCGATGCCGAACGCCAGCTCGATGGTGTCGCCGCCGGCGTCGAGCGCCCAGACCGAGAAGTGGGTGGCGTCCAGCAGGTCGTGCACGTGCGCCTGCAGGATGTCGAACACCGCCTTCTCGTCGAGGTGGCGCGTGATCTCCTGGCCGATCGCGCCCAGCGTCTCGAGCGTGGCGGTGGTCTGCTGCAGCGTGGTCGCGAGTGAACGCTGATGCTCGGCCTCGGCGCGCGTGCGCTCGGTCTGGAAGCCGATCTGCATCGCGATCGAGCGATTGAGCGTGGCCGTGCTGACGCTGGCTTCGCGCGCCTGCGCGGCCTGGCGCGACACTTCGTAGGCGAGGACGTAGTTGCCGACGTGCGCGTATTCGCTCGCGAGCGCCTCGTACAGGTCGCCCGAGACCTGGTAGCCCTCGACGGACTTCGAGATCTCGACCGCCTCGCGCAGGGCGTCGAGCGCGGCGACGTGGTCGGCCGCGCTCGGCGGCGGCGCGCCCTCGGCCACGGCGACGTGCAGCCGCGCCAACTGCATCAGCAAGCGGATCTCGATGGTGCGCCGGTTGTAGTCGCCGGTGTCTGCGCGCGACGCGCGCACCAGCGCCAGCGCGTCGTCGCGCCGCCCCAGGCCCGCCATCGCGACCGCGCGCGCGAGGCGCACCTCCATCAGCATGTCGACGGCATCGAGCTCGGTCGATCGCTCCTCGAGTTCCGCCAGCACCTCCAGCGCCTCGACATGCTTGCCCTGCAGGTTCAGCAGGTCGCCGAGGTAGTGCAGCGTGATGACCAGGTTGCGCGAGCGCGGCACCTTCGCCAGCATGCTCCGCGCCTCCTGCAGCATCTCGAAGGCCGCGTCGTGCCGGCCCAGCGGCGGCAGGATGCCGCCGACCTGGATCAGCGCCCCCGCCACCGACATCGGCCAGCCCAGCCGACGCGCCTCGTCGAGACCGCGCTCCATCCAGATCAGGCTGCTGTCGTGGTCGTTGAGGTTGGAGAAGGCGGCGCCGATGTTCGTGAGCGCGATCACGGCGCGCTGCAACTGGCCGCTGGCCAGCGCGTCCTCGTGGGAGCGCAGGCGATGCATGATGGCGGGCCCGCTGTCGTCGTCGGCGAAGGCGAGGTTGCCCAGGAAATCGGCGACCCAGGTCGCGACGCCGATCGGCCAGGGTCCGCTGCCGTCGCCGAACTCGTTGCCCCAGCGTTCGCGCGCCAGGCGCGGATCGGTGAAGACCGACCAGCGCGCGATGGCGGCCTGGGCGATCAGCGTGCGCTGCGGATCGTCGAGCCGGCGCGCGAACTCCTCGCAACCCTGCAGCGAGGCGTCGCGCATCGCCGGATCGCCGAGATCGACGGCGATCTGGGCGTCGACCCACAGCGCGTCCGCGGCGGCGGCCAGGTCGCCCGACGAATGTGCTGCTTCCCTGGCTTCTGCGACCAGGCGCCGGGCGTTGTCGTAGTCCGCGCGGCCCCAGCACAGCTCGGCATCGACCAGCGCGAGCCGCATCGCCGTCGCGCGCAAGCGCGTCTCGCCCAGCGCGAGCTGCGGCAACAGCTCGCGGGCTTCCCGCGCGAGTTCCGCGGCACGCTTGCCGTTGCGCTGGCGCAGGTGCCAGGCCAGGTGCACCAGGCCGGCCAGCCGAGCTTCGCCCGAGGCGGCCAGGGTGCGCTCCTGCTGCTCCAGCTCCTGCTCGTCGACGACGAAGGGAAGGGGCACGGCACTCACGTTGGCCGGGATGCGTTCTGCATTTTCTGAATGTAACCCAGGGATAGCCGGCTCCTGGCGCCCGCGGCGGTCAGATCGGGAGGGCGCGTGCGCAGTCCGCCACGGTCCGGGCCAGGCAATGAGTGGTCAGACGACGGATCACCTCGCCGCGCGGCGCGGCGCCCGGATTGCACGCCGCAGTCGCCTGGGTGTTGACAAACCGACCTACTAATCAGATAGTACTAACCAAGTAGTAAACAACCGGAAGCGCGAACACCGTCATGACCGATCCCCATCCGACCGAAGGCGAACTGGCGATCCTGCACGTGCTGTGGAAGCTCGGCGCACCCGCCACCGTGCGTGAGGTTCACGAGGAACTGCTGCGCAGCAAGGACACCGCCTACACCACGGTGCTGAAGATGCTGACCATCATGGGCGACAAGAAGCTGGTGCGCCGCGACGAGTCCGAGCGCAGCCATCGCTACACGCCCGTGCACTCGGAACCCGCGGTGCAGTCGTCGATGCTCAAGACCTTCGTGCAGAACACGTTCTCCGGCTCGGCGTTCAAGCTGGTGCAGAGCGCGCTCGCCGACGACCGGGCGAGCGCCGAGGAACTGGAAGCCATCGGCAAGCTGATCGCGCAGGCCAAGAGCCGGCGCAAGAAGTAGGGCGGGGCGGCGATGAACCTCACGATGAGCCTGGCATCGGCCGCGGCCTGCGCGCTGCTGCATTCGCTGTGGGAAGTGGCGCTGCTCGCGTTGCTGGCGTGGCTGAGCCTGGCGCTGCTGCGCGGCGCCAGCGCGAGCGCGCGGCACGCGGTCGGCATGGCCTGGCTGGTGGCGATGGCCGCCGCGCCCGTCGTCACCTTCGCGCTGTACTGGCACGCGCCGACGCTGGTGGACGCCAGCGGGCAGGGCGCGGCACCGTTGAACTTCGAAGACAGCGCCCTCGACACGCCGCTGCTGATCGTCAACGCACGCAGCAGCTGGCAGCTCGTCTGCGTCGCGCAGCTCTGGCTGCTGGGCGTCGCATTGATGCTGGTGCGCCACCTGGGCGGCTGGCGCGCGGTGCGGCGCTTCGAACGCGAGGCCTACGTGCCCTTGCCGCCCGAGTGGGCTCGGCGCCTCGACGAACTGCGCGCTGCGCTGGGCATCTCGCGCCGGGTCGCCGTGCGGCTGGCCGAACGCGTCGCCTCGCCGTTCACGGCGCACGCGTTGCGACCCTTGATCTGGTTGCCGCTGGCGCTGCTGACGCGGTTGCCGCGCGAGCAGGTCGAGGCGCTGCTCGCCCATGAGCTGGCACACATCCGGCGGCTCGACTGGTGCTGGAACGCCTTGCAGTGCGCCATCGAATCCGTGCTGTTCCACCATCCCGGCATGTGGTGGCTGAGCCGGCGCATCCGCGAAGAGCGCGAGCACGCCTGCGACGACCTGGCGGTATCGGTCTGCGGCGATCCCGTCGTACTGGTCGAGGCGCTGGCCGAGCTGCAGAGGCAGCGCCGGACGACCCGCATTCCCACACTGGCCCTCGCGGCCGAAGGAGGTTCCCTGATGAAACGCGTTTCCCACCTGCTGTCCGTCGCCCCGGCGCGGCCCAGCCTCGTCTGGCCGGGGGCGCTGCTGCTCCTGTTGTGTTCCGGCACCTTGCTGGCCATGCAGGTCGCGCCACCCGCGAGCCTGCTCGTCAACCTGCGTTCCGAGATCTCGTCGCAGGGCGAGCTGACGCCCGGCAACTTCCGCGAATACACGGCCAGCTACCTCGGCGACAAGCAACGCAAGTACCGCATCAGCATGGACACCGCGGGCCACGTCGACGAGGTGTACACCGAGGGCGGGCAGCGCAAGCCCATGGACGCCGCCGCACGACTCTGGCTGAAGTCGGTGACGACCATGGATGCCAGCAACGCGCCCACCGCGCCCGCCGCTCCGGCCGCATTGCCCGCTCTGCCGCCGCTTCCGCCGCTCCCACAGCCGTCCGAGTCGGTCGAGTTCAAGGCGCTCATGGCCGGCATCGAGGCCGACCCGCGCGTCACCGCGCTGACCGGCCAACCCGCGGCGCTGAACCGCTCCAGCTTCCACGGCAGCGTGCACGTCTGGGGTTCGCGCGACTTCCACCTGTGGGGCATCGACGATCCGGCCGGCGGCAAGGCCGCGTTCTCCGCCAGCTTCAAGGGCCCGGCAGGCAGCGTCGACGTCGCCTGGTCCGGCAAGACGGAGGCGGGCGCCTGGAAGGCCGATTCGATGACGGTGTCGCCGTTGTCGCGATGACTCGACATCCCCTTTTTTGCACAGAACTACTAACCAATTAGTAGACAACCACGAGGACGAAGCATGAACAAGACCCTGAAATCCGGCCTGGCGTTGACGCTGGGCATCCTGCTGGCGGCGCACGCAACGGCGCAGCCGCCCGCGCCGAAGTTGTCGGCCAGCGAGCGCCGCGAGATCCTGCAGACGCTCGAAGCCAGGCTGACCGCCAACTACGTGTTCCCGGAGACGGCCTCCCGCATCGTCCAGGGCCTGCCGGCCCGGGCCAGCGCCTACGACAAGACGACCGACGCCGTCGATTTCGGCAACAAGCTGTCGAACGACCTGCGCGAGCTGGGCAACGACAAGCACTTCCGCGTCTTCTTCGACCCTGACTTCCATCAACGCGCGGCGCCGGACGCCGTGCCGAGCGCGCAGGACATGGAGCGCCAGCGCGCCGAGACCGAGCAGCTCGCCTACGGCCTCGAGAAGGTGCAGCGCCTGCCCGGCAACGTGGCCTACGTGGAACTGCGCGGCTTCGGCCCGACCGAGCTGGTCGGCTCCGCCTATGCGTCGACCATGAACCTGGTGGCTGGCAGCGACGCGCTGATCCTCGACTTGCGCCGCAACGGCGGCGGCTCGCCCACCAGCGTCTCGCTGTGGCTCAGCTACTTCTTCGCGCAGGGCGACGAACGCCACCTCAACGACATCTACACGCGCAACACCAACGAGACGCAGCAGTTCTGGACCAGCACCGGCGTCGGCGAGCGCTACACCAAGCCGGTCTACGTCCTGGTGTCGCCACGCACGTTCTCGGGCGGCGAGGAATGCGCCTACGACTTCCAGACCCAGAAGCGCGCCACGCTGGTCGGCGAAACCACCGGCGGCGGCGCCAACGCCGGCGACCGCTTCGAGCTGGGCCACGGCATGGTCGTCAACATCCCGACCGCACGCGCCATCAACCCCGTCACGCACACCAATTGGGAACACGTCGGCGTGAGGCCGGACGTCGCGGTGCCCGCCGCCGATGCCCAGAAGACGGCGTACGTGACGATCCTGCGCGATCAACTCGCCAAGGCCACCGATGAGGACGACAAGGAGGAACTGGCCAAGCTGCTGGCGCTGGCTGAGAAGGGGGAAAGTCCAGTGCCGGTCTACAAGATGAGGATGGAGCAGTGACGGGTCATTTAGTTGACATAACGCACATTATGCGCGGTTGCTTGCCTGGCTGACGCGCCGAACTCGGTGCCTGTTGGCTGCCGCAAGCGCCCATGACCACAAATCACGAAGCGCCGATGGCCACTCCGGGCCGTCGACGGCCGCGTGGCTTCCGTCAGGTCAGCTTGAAATTGTCTTCAAGCACAGTCCGCAACGAGACCCCGAGGCTCGAATCGAGTTGATCCATCGCCTTTTTGGTCATGGTGGCCACAGATGTGAACGTTTCATCGAGCCGGTCTCTGAGTACGACGCCGAGCGACTCATAGACGTCGCCTTCGGGAGGCAAGCTCTTCGCTTTGTTGACGGACGCCACGGCCTGGGCCAGCGTCCGCAAGTCCTCGTCCTCGAGCCCAGCTAGTACCATGGGGTCGAGCGCGACCCTCTCACCCGCTGCATTAATTTCGCGCACGCACTCCTGAAACGCAGCGCGCCCGTACGCTCCGCGGGAGTCCGTGCTCCCCTCCTCTTTGAGAAGCTTTGCAACTCGGCTCATCGCCACCATCGTCAACGTGCGGACGTTGAACGTTTTTTGGCCAAGCTTGACCTCCATCCGAGAGGGATCAGGCAATTCCGATGGATTGGGGTCGTTAGACATAGGTCAGGAGTCGGCTGGTTGAGCGCCAGTTTACGGAAACGGTCCGGTGATAACGCGGATTCGTGAAGATCTCGCTTGGCCAGCAGCGAACCACGTGCGTCGGCGACCGAGTCGTTCAGTCCTCTGCATTTCAGATGTTCCTCAAGCTCAGGCTCGCCAGGTGAGCTAGTGAGCTGGTACAAAATCTGCAACAGGGAGAAGAGCTTGGAAGGTAATCAAACCAAATACCAGCTGTGCCGAATGCTCTTGGTCAACGCTGGGACGAACATGCATGTTCCGAGCGCCCGCATCACGGCTATCGACCCTCGCGGTGGCGCCGCGGTGCTGGGCGACAACGGCGTGGGAAAGACGACCACCCTTCGCATCCTGCCGCTGTTCTTCGGGCACCTTCCTAGTCAAATCGTGGCAGCAGGACATGGCCAGGAGGCCATGATCCGGTTCGTCATCCCAACGGATGCGAGCGCCATCGCGTTTGAGTATCAGCGAGGTTCGAGTGACGAGAGTGACCTGCGCCTGGCAGTCATCCGGCGACGGGCGGATGACCCCGACACGCCCTTCTACCGGATCTACCGCTGCGGCTACCGGAAAGACCTCTTCGTCGCGGATGGACGCTTTCTGCCAGACGAGGAAACCCAGGCCAAGGCCATCGAGTTGGGAATCCAGGCGACCTCGAAGCTGACCACGGCAGACTATCGCTCCGTCATCCTGTACACCCCTTCCAGCTCGAAAGACCGGGAGAAGCTTCGCCGCTACGGGATGGAGTACTCCTTCGGGCCTCGGAAGCTGGACAACCTTGATCGAGTGGTGGCCGCGATGGTCAAGAAGCACATCAGCTTCCCCGACATCGTTCAGGTGGCAGTCGACTTGGTTCAGCATGACCTGGGACAAGGTGCGGAGCGGGCCAAGCTGACCTTCAAGCAAGGCAAGGGCCCCATCGATCGTTGGCTGGCCAATCGCCAGGCGTGCCTCGACGCATTTCGTCTGGCCGACGACGTCGCTGACCTCGAGGGCGACATCGGCGCGCATCGCGACGCCGAGACACGGCTCAGGGCTAGCCGTGCCGACGTCGCCGTCGTCCGAACCGCTCGCAAGACGGAATCCGAACAGCTCGTGGGGGAGGTGCAGGCGTTGACGACCGCCAGGGTGTCGACCTCGAAGTTGGAACAGGAGCGCAAGGCCGACCTGACAGACGCCGCATCGCAAGCTTCCCGATCGGCCATCAAGGCACGTGGGGAATTCGAAGAAGCCGAAGCGACCGAACAGAGCTTCAAGTCCAACGACGCCGAGGGTTGGGAGCGCAAGGCTGTCGAATTGCCCTCCCTCAAGGCCGCTCTGCGTACGACGCGGGAGCAGCTCGACGTTGCAGAAGCAAAGCACCAGGAGGCCAACCTTCGCTACACGCAACTGGAGAGCGAGGCGAAATCGAGGGCCGGCGACGAGTCCCTTGCGCTTGAGAAGGGCAAACAGGATCACCGCGATCGCGAGACTGTTGCCCTGGAGCAGATTCTCCGCGGCGAGAACGAGGCCCTCAAGCAGTGCAATGACGAGCTGGCTGCGAGTCGCGAACAACTCGAGCTGGCGCGTGACCCGCTGCTTGAGAAAAAGGGAACCTGGGAGGCACGAAAGCTCTCCCCAGCGGCGACGCCAGAGGCGGCGCAAGCGCTGGACCTCGCCAATCAGCGGTTCGAGACGCATACCGATGCTGCTGACAAGCTCGCCCAGGCCAAGGTGAGTGCCAATGAGGCGCATCAGGCCGCGTTGCGAGCGTTTCAGGCGCAGGAACTGGTGGTGGCTGACGCCACGACCGGACTGCGGCGCGCGCAGGATGGCGTGGAGGATGAGCGTCGCCGCATGACGCCGCCCGAAGGCTCACTCCTGGCGGCGTTGCGGTCCAACCAGGACGACAGCTGGACGCACACCCTTGCCAAGGTCGTCGATCCCGCCCTACTCCATCGCGACGACCTTGAGCCGAGCCTCGTCGATCTGAACGCTCAGACGCTCTTCGGTTGGCACCTGAACCTCACCGCCCTCCCTTCGCCCGAATGGGCCGACCTCGAGGGCGCCAAGAAGGCGTTGGAGGCAGCTCAGGAGCGGTCCGCGGCCAGCCAGCTGCGTCTGCAGGCAGAGAAGGACAAGGTGACCCAACTGGGGGTGACGCTTCAAGAGGCACATGGTTTGGCCAAGGAAGCAGACGCTCGCGTGACCGTGTCGCAGCAGCACGGCACTGAGCTTCGAAACCAGCTGGCAACGGCGCGCTTGAAGGTCGAGACGGAGCGCAAGGGGGCCGTCGCCAAGGCAGAGTCTGAACTGGTCAGGATCCGGGCTGAACTGGAATCGCTCAAGCAGCAGCTACAGGCGATTGCGAACCGGCATATCCAGTCTCAGGCAACCGTTCGGCAGACCTACGACAAGCAACGCAGCCTGGCGACGAAGGCGCGCGTCGACTCCATCGCAGCCATCGACGTGGCGATTGCCAAGAACAAGACCGGGCTGGAAGCCAAGATCCTTGAGATTCGGCAGCAGCTTGCCGAGCACCTTGGCGCGGAAGGTGTGGATGTCAAGAAGTTGGACGGTCTGCGGTCGGAGTGCAAGGATCTGAACACTCAGATCAACGCTCGCGAGGAGCGCGCCGGGCTGATAGCCCGCTGGAAGACCTGGGTCGAGGCTGGTGGCTCCCTAAACGTCGAACGACTTAAGGGAGTCGCCAGCCAGACCGCATCGGACTCCACTACTGCGACCCGTCGCTTGTCGGAGCACGCTGCCGAGCTTGAGAAGGCCGAGACAGCTTACCAATCGGCGCTCGCCGTCCTCACCAAGCGCCAAGAGCGTGTTCAGGACGACCTCGAGACCTTTGAGCAGCTCGACGACCTGTTTGGCGACTATCTGGCGATCGGCGAATCCGTCATCGATCCGAAGGTCGACGCCAAGGAGCTGAAATCCCGCGTACGGTCGCTTCGCGCCGAAATCGATCAACGAGAGAGCAAGGTTGCCAACCTGACGGCCTCCCTCCGGCAGAAACTCACCTCTCGTACGAGCTCGGTCAAAGAGTTTGTGGAGGCGACGTTGGGTGTGGTCGAGAACGGCAGCGCCGTCAGCCGCGGCGTTGCGCTCTGCCACTGCTACAAGCAGATCGGCCCGCAGGTCGCCAACGACGTCAACATCACCCTTCGGACGCTTCTCGCCAACATCGATGCCTTCCAGAAGGCGATCCACTCGTTCGAGCGCGAGGTAGCCTCCTTCAATAAGTCGCTGCAGGGCGGGCTGTCAGGTGTGAAGTGCTTCGAGCGCGTCAAGGATCTGCAGTTGGACATCATCACCAACTTCGAGAACCTCGGCTTCTACAAGAAGCTTTCCAAGATGAACGAGGTCGTGCGACGGCACGCCAACGAGGTGGGAAAGGACTACACCCGCGAACTGCCGCCGGATGAGACTGCACGTGCCTTCGCTGACCTGTTGCATGTGCTGGGCCCTGACGGGAACGTCGAAGTCAATCTGGCCGCTCACATCACCCTGAAGGGAAGCGTCGTCGACAACGGACAGCGCAAGGAGTTCAAACGCGCCAGTGAGTTGGAGAACATCTCCTCCGAGGGCCTGACGTCGCTTGTCCTTGTCACCCTGATGACGGCTCTCCTGAACACCATCCGCGGCAACGACCCTGTCCACGTTCCGTGGGTCACGGACGAGGTCGGTCGCTTCGATCCCAAGAATTTCGTCGCATTGATGGAGCGCCTGCGTGACAACCGCATCGATGTCGTGACCGCGTCGCCTGAGCTCGGGCATGCCCAGCAGGCCATGTTCGCGCAGCGCTACATCTTCGAGGATCGAGGAGTGATTCGAGACTTCAGGCCGGCCCGGCGCGGCGGTGACTCTGGCGGAGCGGGGGCAACGGCATGAACGCGCGCGTTTTGAAGTTGCTCCTCGAGGGCGCGTACATCTGCCAGTACCGCTACCGGGACGAGTTCCTGCTTCTGGAAGATGAAGAGGAGCAGCACGAGGTCGATGACTGGCTCGGGAAGCTGGACAAGCGTTTGGCCCGCCTGGGCGACAGCGGAGCCTTCTTCATGGCGCCGGCGTTCGTTGGCCCCAGGGACATCGCGCAGATCAAGGCAGAGCTGCTGAAGTTTCGCGACGAGTTCGGGCCCGCGGTTCTCCAGCTGGACTTCATCCGGCAGACGGACGCCACCCGCATCATGCTTAGTCCTGGAGAGTTGATCGCCCTCTTCGATCTGGACGCTGCGGTCTCCCAGTCGACCATGCTCGAGGCGCAGCTCAAGGCTCTCAACGGGGTCGTCAGCGGCGCCTCGCAGCGCCAGTCTCATCACGAGAACCTGCGTCGGTTGATGGAGCACCTGGCCAAGGACGGCTACGTGACGCTGGCCAACAAGGATTCCGGCCTCTACCAGGTCACGGGCAAGATCGAACAGCTCTACACCGTACTGCAGTTCCTCGACGAGAACCAGGTGATTCCGGACGCCGAAATCGACGATCGCGAAGCAGACGGGGCTGAACCTGACCTGGTTGACGCGTTGCGCACCGGCGGTGACGGAGATAGCGGTGATGAGGACATGCCGTGACTGAGCGCGGCGAGCAAGTACAAAAGCTGCTCTCGACGCTGTCGAGGCATTCCGACCTCGTGGCCGAAGCATTCGACGGCACGGTTTCGGGCGGCGACAAGCAGCGCAACAGCGGCATCGAGGCGCTGTTTGGGCTGGGAGTCCTCAAGCCCTACGACGAGGACAGCTACCGGCTGAATCCGCGTCTTCGGGAGTTCTTCTCCGAGCACTTCGCCAGCTACCACGCGTTCCAGGCCCTGCGCCGGGTCTCGACCACGATGCAGCAGGCTCAGGAGCAGTGGCGAGAGCTGCGCAGGCTTCGAATCTCAGGCTCAGCCAAGGACCAAGCCACCCTCTTTGCCGCGTTGGATGAGTCGATCATCGAGATGGCGTACTCCATCGAGCACAACCTCACCATGCTGCATGCGTTGCTATCGACGCAGTACGGCAATGTGGACGACCTGAACTCTAAGCTGCGCCAGAACCGGTACTACGCGCGCCAAGTCGACCAGTTCCTGCGTGACGTGCACGCCGTGGACGACTTCGTCGCCCGCACAGCTGACGAGGCCATCGCCGCGGGCATGACTGACGTCCGGCAGCTGGTTACTCGGCGGCTCGGGGCGAAGTGCTTGACGTGGACGGCGCAAATCAAGGACGCCCAGGAGGTCATCAGCAAGCGCCTTTTTGAGGCCAAGTTGATGGAGGTCCGGGTCAAGCGGCTGTCGCGCTTCTCGCTGTGGCTGACGCGCCATCGCACAGCCGACGGGTGGGACCTGCCCGTTGACGAGAAAGTCTCGATCGCACTCGTGCGTCCGGAGGGCATCGCCCTGCGACCCCAACCGGATGTCGTCGACATGGACCCGGCGGTTCGCGACAACTTGCTGGTGGCTGTGGCGAAGTTGCCGCTCAAGCCGCGCATCGCGCTCCCTACTGGGGAACCTCAGGTTCAGCTTCTCGCCGCCGAGGACGACGAGCCCATCTTCGAGACGCTCAGCCCTGCGCTGCAGGCCCTGCACGACCTCAAGGAGGCGTCACGGCGAAGTGCCGAGACGATCTCGCTGCTGGGATGGAAGCGCGACAGGCCAGAACTCGCAGACGTCCTGGACGGCGTCTGGCTGATGTACGCCAGCTTGCAACTCAAGGGGAGCGGGTTGTCGTTGACCTTCGCGTCCGAGGGCGTGGATGACCCGTTCGAGGTCAACAAGGGCTTCTACGACGTTGAGGTGTCCAGGCCTCTGCTACTGGAGGCATGAGCATGTTCACCATCCAGCAGACCCAGTTTCTGCAGCGCCTGGTCAGCCAGCGACCACCTCAGAAGCGTGCAGGGGGCGCAGCAACGCATTTCTGCCAGAACTTCAGCCTTGGGACGACGGTTGGACAGGTAGTGATCTACAACGAGGCTCACTTCCGGATGGCCGAGAGCATCCTTCGCGCCCACGACCTACCGGTCGTTGCGCCAGACTCCGATGCGAGTCGCGCGGACATGGCCGCGTTTGGTGGCATGTCAGAGAAGGAACTCAGCTCCAAGCCGCATGCCGACTCCGTGGCCGTTCGTTTCATAGGTGACTGCAGGCTGGACGGCTCGATCGTCTCCTCGCCGCCCGGTGCCTACCTTGTGGTCAACGCGGTGACGGCGCAGCGGGTCCAGTGTGATCGGCTGATGGTCGTCGAGAACCTCGAGACCTTTCGACAGTTGGAACGCTACCAATGGATCGACTACGAGGCGCTGTCTGTCATGGCCGTCTTCCGGGGTGATCCACGGCTATCGATCGGCGATGCACTGACGGCGATTCGAGGGTCAACCGCTCTCCTCTGGGCTTTCGTTGACTTCGATCCCGCCGGCATGCTGGTCGCAAATGGCCTCCCCGAATCCAGGCTGGAGAAATTGGTACTGCCGTCGCGGGAATGGCTTAGGCAAGCCGCCGACACGCCTCGCGGGCGGCAACTCTTCGCTGACCAGGTCGCTGGATGCGAGAACGTGCTCGACCGCACGGAGGACGAGGCAATCCGTAGTGCCTGGGCGCTCATGCGGGAGTTGCGCTGCGGTGTGACCCAGGAACGGATGCTCGCCGCATCACCCGCCATCAGCAACTACTAGATTCGAACGAAGCTGACGGCGCCGGGGCACCGCGGCCCCTTCACGGCCGACGTAACTAGGCTTCGCCTGATGGCGCTAACCCCACCTAGAGCGCGGCTTCCAGGTGCAGAGGCGCTGGTGTCAAGACGGCGCAGTCCACGTCGTGATGGCGCGGATGCGGCCGACTAGTGTCACGGAGGGTCTGAAAGACCAGCGAAATCGGGGGCTAGCCTCAAAATCAGTCAGACAGTGCGCTGGCCGGGCGTCCGACTAATCCTTACAGATCAAGGACTTGCAAACCGGTCAAATTTCTGTGGCGAGGCCAGTGCCTGTGGCTGCCGCAAGCGCCCGTGACCAGAAATCACGAGGCGACGGTGGCCACTCCGGCGCCAGTCTCCCGAAGACAACATGCTTTCGTTCGGAACTGTAAGGATCGGATCGTTCCCGCGACGAACCTTCGATGCAGCGTTGAGCGCGTCACGACCGTCAAAAATTTTCCGAGGAACGAATTCTTATGAACACACGTCTCGTAGTGCAATCTGCCCTGGCGTCCATGTTGACCGCTGGCGCCATGTCCCTCGCGCACGCTGGCCCGGCTGCTCCGCAGCCCAGCAAGGACAAATGCTTTGGCGTGGCGAAGGCCGGCGCAAACGATTGCTCAAGCACCAACGGAGCGCACTCGTGCGCCGGACAAGCCGCCAAGGACAACGATCCGGGCGACTGGAAGTACGTCACCAAGGGTACCTGCAAAACGATGGGCGGCACCCTCCAAGCCCCGAAGCAATAAGGCACGGGACAGCAGGCTGTGGGACGCCCATCGTCCCGCAGCCCGCTTCCCGTTGCTCTGCCAAAAAAGCGAAACGATAGGCAGCGCTGGTGAGTTGCGCCGCGCTCGATTGTGTTTGCTGTTCGCACCATTTGACCGGTTGCTCCGACCGGGGTGCAGTGGCCTGGAAGCAATCGGCGCGATCGGTGAGTCCGTCGCTGGACAGGTAATGAATTTGATCTGCAGGCCGAATCCGGTTAGGTCGGGTTTTGGCCTGGATTGTCTCAAGGGGATCCGAATGTTTTTGCGTCAATACTTCATCGCTGCAACGGTGTTGACCTTGACGTGGCTGGCCCAAGCGAACGCTGCTCCTCTGCCAAAACTTGTCGGCAAGACGGAGCAAGGTGCCACGGTTGATTTGGCCGCCTACAAAGGCAAAGTCGTACTGCTGTTCTTCTGGTCTACTGAATGTGCAGTATGTCTCGACCAGTTGCCTGAAATGAGGCGAAACCTAAAGGGCTGGCGCGGCAAGGACTTTCTCATCATTGCCGTAAATCAAGATCATGCCATGGCGAATTTAAATGCCTATAAACAAGTACTTGACAAGGTCGCGCCACCAAATCCTCAGATGGAGATCGTCTGGCGTCTCGACCCAGCGTATCGCGACAGCTTCGGCAACTTACCAATAAAGACACCCACAACGCTAGTCATCGATCGCAATGGCGCAGTGGCGAAGAGTGTCACGGGGCGCGCTGCGCCGGAGGTGTGGGACGATATTGCCGAGCTCGTCCTCAATTGCGACACGTGCAAGTGACCTTCGTTCGCTGCCAGAGTCGGCATCCGAACTTCGAGCGCAAAAGTTTGGCCACGCCGGCGCCCCGGCGCCGGCGTGGCTGCCTGAGCGGCTCACACCAAGGGTGATGGGTCTAGCGCCAGAAAATGGCTCGGGGATCGGGGCTGCCGGGTACCATCGGCTAGAACGGGCTGATTGGCAGAAGCACCACAAAGAGACGTTTCCACAGCGGGTCGTCGCGGCGAATGAGCTTGAGTAACACGTCGCTAAGCGTCTTGCGTGGTATTGCCGGGCTTCTTAGCTTGTTCCTGGAATCGGACATGCTCCCTATGGACTGGGCTAGAAGCTACACCCGAACTGCGAGGTCGCGCAGGTGGAAATGGCCACGTGGAACCTGATCATTGTTTGTCGTTTACTCAGATTTCGCCTTCAAGGCGAAAGCGACTAACTACCTGGATAAGATTTGCAGCCTGATCCTTCAAGCTTTCCGCAGCGGCCGCCGATTCTTCGACGAGCGCTGCGTTTTGTTGGGTAACTTGATCGAGTTGGCTAACCGCATTTCCGACTTGGCTGATGCCCTTGGATTGTTCACCGG
>FSVW01000329.1_pt1 | contig 15803 bp, 19 predicted proteins | sample 1637551 | NCBI WGS metagenome assembly FSVW01 (sample SAMEA3914814, study PRJEB12502) | metagenome | biome: forest; material: soil | place: USA | collected 2011-09-16 | depth 0.1 m | reverse complement strand
GGCGCGATCGTCGGCATCATCGGCCCGAACGGCGCCGGCAAGTCCACCTTGTTCCGCATGTTGCAGGGTGTTGAGCAGCCGGACTCGGGCACGGTCAAGATCGGCAAGACCGCCCGCATGGCCTTCGTCGACCAGAGCCGCCAGAGCCTGGAAGCCGACAAGACGGTGTGGCAGGACGTCTCCGGCGGCCTCGACAACATCACCGTCGGCAAGTTCGTGATGCCCAGCCGCGCCTATCTGGGCCGCTTCAACTTCAAGGGCAATGACCAGCAGAAGCTGGTCGGCCAGCTCTCCGGTGGTGAGCGCGGCCGCCTGCACCTGGCCAAGACCTTGGCCCAGGGCGGCAATGTGCTGATGCTGGACGAACCGTCGAATGACCTCGACGTGGAAACCCTGCGCGCGCTGGAAGAAGCGCTGCTCGAGTTCGCCGGTTCGGCCATGGTCATCAGCCATGACCGCTGGTTCCTCGACCGCATCTGCACCCACATCCTGGCCTGCGAAGGCGATTCGCAGTGGTTCTTCTACGACGGCAACTTCCATGAATACGAAGCCGACAAGAAGAAGCGCCTTGGCGAAGAGGGTGCGCGCCCGAAGCGCATGCGCTTCAAGCCGATCAAGTGAGGCCCCCGGGCCAGCGGCTACGCTGGCCCACCCCCGAGGGGGTGACGACAAAGGCCGGCTTTGACCGGCCTTTGTCGTCTTCTGGCCTTGCTTGGGAGCGGCCCGGCGCGGCGGCCGGAAATCAGGTCCGCCAGGGCGTGGAGGTCTTGCTTTACAAATGTTTTCCCCTCCCGAATCGCCTCTTGACGCGCTCCTTTGAAGATTCAGTCACGCAGCAAATGGCTGCAAGATTTCAGACAGGAGATCCCCATGCTCAAGCCGTCCGTGACCCGTTTCTTCAAGGCTGGCGCCTTGGCCGCCACCCTGGCCCTGGCCGCCGTGGCAGCGCAGGCTCAACCGCCCATGGAGCCGCATGGCCGCGGCGGCCCTGGCGATCACCTCATGATGATGCACCGCGAGCTCAAGGCCGCGGGCGCCACCGATGCGCAGCTTGCGCAGATCAAGGCCATCTTCAAGCAGGCCATGGCCGACGAGAAGGGCGCGCATGACGCCCTGCGCACGCTGCACACGCAGGGGCAGGCGCTGTTCGCACAGCCGGTGGTCGATGCCAATGCCGTGATGGCGCTCAACACCCAGGCGCAGACCCAGCGCGATGCCATCGCCACCCGCATGGCGCGTGCCTTGATCGACTCCGCGGCCGTGCTGACGCCCGAGCAGCGAGCCAAGATCTACGCCATGCAGCAAAAGCACGAGGCACGCATGAAGGAGCACATGAAGGACCGCGCGGACAGCCACAAGGCTAACCCCTGATTCCCGTGGCGTCCGCCATGCCTTTCATCACCCTCAGTGAGCTCGCGTATGCTTGAAACCCTTTCCTCAGAACACAGCCGGCTGTCGTCGCGTGCCGGCACACGATCCCTCGCAACTGCCATGACATCCCGACTGCTGCTGATCGACGATGACACCCGGCTCACCTCGATGCTGGACGACTACCTCACCTCCGCCGGCTTCGAGGTGGCGGTGGCGGGCTCGCTGGCCGCCGGCCGCGAGGCCTTGAGCAAGGGCGGTTACGACCTGCTGGTGCTGGACCTGATGCTGCCCGATGGCGACGGCCTGGACTTCTGCCGCGAGTTGCGCAGCGATGGCCAGAACCGCCGCCTGCCGGTGCTCATGCTCTCGGCCCGTGGCGAGCCCATGGACCGCATCCTGGGCCTCGAACTGGGCGCTGACGACTACCTGGCCAAGCCCTTCGAGCCGCGCGAACTGCAGGCCCGCGTGAAGGCGCTGCTGCGCCGTGCGGAGCCCGAAGAGCAGACCGACGAGGTGCTGCGCTTCGGCCGCCTGGAGATCGACCTGGCCGCCCGCATGGCGCGCCTGGATGGCAAGCCCTGCGAGCTGACGAGCCACCAGTTCGACCTGCTGGTGGTGCTGGCGCAAAGCCCCGGCCGCGTGCTCTCGCGCGACCAGATCATGGATTCGCTCAAGGGCCATCCGCTGGATGCCTTTGACCGCTCCATCGACGTGCATGTGTCGCGCATCCGCGCGGTGATCGAGGACGACGCCAAGGCCCCGCGCCGTGTGTTGACCGTGCGCGGCGTCGGCTACGTCTTCGCCAAGAAGCAGGACGCAGAAAGCTGACTTGAAGTCGCTTTATCTCCGCATCTACCTGACCCTGGTCGCGCTGCTGCTGGCTTTTGCCTTCGGCGCGACCTGGCTCTTCCAGCGGCAGATGGAGCATGAGCGGGTCACTTTTGACGCCGAGGCGAACGAGCGGCTGCTCACCATGGCCGTGCTGATCTACCACTCGCTGCCACCGGCTGGTGCGCCGCGCGAGCAGCAGGCGGCTTCCGTGCGCGAATGGGGGCAGCGCCTGCGCAGGGCGATTGCGCTGGAGGATGCGCAGGGCCAGCGCATCGGTGCCAGCGACCAGTACGAGCGCCGCGAGGAAAGCCCCGGCGCCCGCGCGGTCCGTGTCCCTCTGGACGATGGCCGCACGATGATTCTCTTGCGCGCCGTGCGGCCGCTGCAGCCCATGGCTCAGGCCGGCCCGGGCTCCGCCCCCGGTGGGGGATCAGGCATTGCGCGCGGCGAACCGCGCCACGAGGCGCCGGGCCCCTTCGTAGGCATGCCTTGGGTGGGCCAGCGCCCCGCGGGAGAAGCGCTGGCCATCGTGCTGGTGCTGCTGTTCCTGGGCGTGGCCCTGGGTGCCTACCCGGTCGTGCGCCGGCTCACGCGCCGGCTGGAGGCCCTCAAGAACGGCGTCGTGCAATTCGGCAGCGGCGATCTGGCGCATCGCGTGGATGCCAGCGGCAAGGACGAGGTGGCAGCCCTGGCGCAGAGCTTCAACGACGCGGCGGGCCGCATTGAATCGCTGCTGCGCTCCAACCGCAATCTGCTGGCCAATGCCAGCCATGAGCTGCGCTCGCCTCTCGCCCGTTTGAAGATGGCTTTTGCCATGCTGGACGAATCGCCGTCCAGCGCGGCCCGCGAGCGCTTGGGGCGCGAGATCAATACCAATATCGCCGAGCTCGACGCCCTGGTGGAAGAGGTGCTGCTGGCCAGCCGCCTGGAGGCCGGTGCGCAGCAGTCGACGCTGGATGCGGTGGACCTGCTCGGCCTGGTCGCTGAAGAGGCGGCACGCAACGGTGCCGAGTTCGAACCGGCGCCTGGCCTGGCCTCGCTGCGGGTGCAGGGCGAAGAACGCCTGCTGCGTCGCGCCATGCGCAACCTGCTGGAGAACGCACGCCGCTACGGCGGGCCCGAAGTGCTGGCGGAGCTCCGCCAGATCGGCGGCCAGGCCGAGCTGCGCATCTGCGACCGCGGCCCCGGCGTGCCCGCACCCATGCGCGAGCGCATCTTCGAAGCCTTCTTCCGCCTGCCCGGCCATGCCGAGCAGGCCGGCGGCGTGGGCCTGGGGCTCTCGCTCGTCAAGCAGATCGCGCAGCGCCATGGCGGCAGCGCGCATTGCGAAGACCGGCCCGGCGGCGGCAGCATCTTCGTCTTCAGTGTTCCTGTCGGTTCACCCAGGCCAGAAACGCGCTGAGCCCCGAGGCGGCCAGCACCAGGCCGGCGGTCGCCGCACTCCAGAAACCCGAGGCGCCGTGCAGGCGCTCGGGCACCCATGCGGCGCTGCCAAAGGCGAGGTAATAGCCGCCGCCCAGGCCGACGCCCCAGATCGCCAGGGCATAGATCAGCATCGGCGCGGTGGCGATGTGATGGGCGCGCAGGATGTGCGCGGCCACGGTCTGGCCGGCATCGGCCATGTGGAAGACCCACACCCACAGCAGCAGCGGCAGGGCCGCCTGCACGATGGTGTGCTCGTGCGTGTAGACGCCCAGCACCTGCTCGCGGAACAGGAAGACGACGGCGCCGAGCGCGCAGGCCAGCAGCTGGCCCAGCAACATCGAGTGATGGCTCAGATGGCGGGAATCCTCGAACGCCCGCGCGCCCAGCGCCTGCGCCACCAGCGTGCCGGCGGCACTGCCCAGGGCCAGCGGCATCATGAACATCATCGCCACGAGGTTGATGGCCAGCTCATGCCCGGCCACCTGCACGGGCCCCAGGCGCGCGATGAAGATGGCCATGAAGGTGAAGCCGGTCACCTCGATCATGATCGAACTGCCCATCGGGATGCCCAGGCGCAGATGGGCGCGTATCGACTCCCAGCGCGGCCGGTGCAAGCCGCCGCGCTGCAGGCCGAACTGGGCGAAGAAAGGGTCGCGCCGCAGCCAGATGAGCGCGACGACGACCTGCATCCACATCACCAGCGCGGTGGCGATGCCGCAGCCCAGCGTCCCGAGCTCGGGCAGCGGGCCGGCGCCCCAGACGAGCAGCGCGCTCAGCGGGCCTTTCAGCAGCAGGCCGCCCACTTGCAGGCCCATCACCGCCTTGGGCCGCGAGACGGCGGTGGTGAAGCCGCGATAGCTGGTGAAGAGCAGGCCGGCCGGCAGCGCGAAGGCCAGCGCGTGCAGGTAGTCGCGCACGCGGCTTTCCACTTCGGCACCGGCATGCGCAATGTCCAGCAAGGGCCCGGGAAAGATCAGGATGAGATTGCCGAGCACGCTCAGGCCCAGGGCCAGCCAGACGCTCTGGTGCAGCTGGTCGCCGGTCTCCTGCAGCTTGCCCGCGCCGAAGAGCTGGCCCGCGATGGGCGAGACCGCCAGCAGCACGCCCATCAGGCCGACGAAGACGCTGATGTAGATGGCCGCGCCCACGGCCAGCGCGGCCAGGTCGAGCGTGCCATAACGCGCCAGCAGGACGGTGTCCACGGTCGAGTAGGCCAGCACGGCCACCTGGCCGATGAAGACGGGCCAGGCCAGCGGCACCAGGCGGCGCACGCTGTGCAGGAAACTACTTTGCATGCTGTGATGAGTCGGCGCCGGTCGTCTCGCGGGCGCGTTCGGCATAACGGTTGAATCGCCAGGCGGTCGCCTCGATCGAGATGCGGCGCCAGGTGACGCGCTTCTCGATCGGCGTCATCACCGGCCAGTTCTGCACTTCGTCAAAGGTGCGGCCGCAGCCCTTGCACAGCTCGTCGCCCTGGCTGGTGGAGCAGATCGCGATGCACGGCGCATCGGGCGTGCTGTCGTACCACTGCAGCCAGGCCGCCAGCGCCGCGGGCTTGAACCGGGCTTCGTCGCGTTCCTCATCGCGGTCATAGACCATCAGCGCATAGACCTCGGCCAGCGCGCGCAGCTCGGCGCTGAGGCTCACGCCATCGGGCGAGGGCTTGCGCTCGCGCCACCAGTTGATGGCGGCTTCGACGTCGGTGATGTGGATGGCCGTCATCAGTAGGACAGGCCCATCGCGCCGCGTACTTCCTTGAGCGTCTTGCGCGCCACGGCGCGGGCGCGCTCGGCCCCTAACTCCAGGATCCAGTGGACCTTCTTGGTGTCGGTGGCGAGTTCCTCGGCGCGTTCGCGCCACGGTTTCTGCAGCTGGACGACCGCGTCGATCAGCGGCTGCTTGCAGTCGAGGCAGCCGATGCCGGCCGTGCGGCAGCCCTGGGCCAGCGTGTCGCGCGTGCCGGCATCCACATGGATCTCGTGCAGCGGCCAGACCGGGCAGCGCGCCGGCTCGCCCGCGTCGCCGCGGCGCACGCGCTGCGGGTCGGTCGGCATGGTGCGGATCTTCTCGGCCACGCGCTCGGGCGTCTCGCGCATGGCAATGTCATTGCCCAGGCTCTTGCTCATCTTGCGGCCGTCGAGACCCGGCACGCGGGCATAGGGCGTGAGCAGGGCCTGCGGTTCGGGGAAGACGGCGCCATGGCGGTGGTTGAAGCGCCGCGCCACCTCGCGCGCAAATTCCACATGGGCCTGCTGGTCCTCGCCGACGGGCACCAGGCCGCCCTTGTGGATCAGGATGTCGGCCGCCTGCAGCAGCGGGTAGCCGAGCAGGCCATAACTGGGATGTTCAGCGGCACGGTCCTTGAACGTCGGCACGCGTTCGAGCCAGGACAGCGGCGTGTCCATCGCCAGCAGGGTGAACAGCTCGGCATGCTCGGGCAGTCGGCTCTGGATGAAGAGCGTGGTGCGCTCCGGGTCCACGCCTGCGGCGAGCCAGTCCACCACCATGTCGTAGACGTTGTGTTCCAGCGCGGGCATCGAGGGCTGCGCGTCGGTCAGCGCATGCAGGTCGGCCACGAAGAAGAAGCAGTCGTGCGTGTCCTGCAGCGCCAGCCAGTTCCTGAGCACGCCGTGGTAGTGGCCGAGATGCAGGGCACCGGTCGGACGCATGCCGGAAAGCACGCGGGGGAGGGGGACTTCAGCATTCATAGAGGATCGCGATTGTTACACTGCCGGCCCCATGAAGAACATCGTGATCCTGATCTCCGGCAGTGGCTCCAACATGCAGGCCATCGTGCGCGCGTGCAAGGCCGAAGGCTGGAACGCGCAAGTGGCCGCCGTCATCAGCAACCGTGCCGATGCAGGCGGCCTGGCCTTCGCGCGCGAGCAGGGTATCCCGGCGGCGGTGATCGACCACAAGGCCTTCGCCAGCCGCGAGGCCTTCGATGCCGAGCTGATGCGGACCATCGACGGCCATGTGCCCGACCTGCTCGTGCTGGCCGGCTTCATGCGCATCCTCACGCCGGGCTTCACCGCGCATTACGCGGGCCGCATGCTCAACATCCACCCTTCGCTGCTGCCGGCCTTCACGGGCCTGCACACGCATGAGCGGGCGATTGAAGCCGGCTGCCGTTTTGCCGGCGCCACCGTGCATTTCGTGACTGCGGAACTGGACCATGGCGCGATCGTGGCCCAGGCTGTCGTGCCGGTCTTGCCAGACGACGATGCCAAGCAACTCGCCGCCCGCGTGCTGGTGCAGGAGCACCGCATGTACCCTGCCGCGGTGCGCTGGTTCGTCGAAGGCCAGTTGCAGGTGGAAGGTGAACGCGTCCGCGTCGCGAGCGGCGAGTCGCAATCGTTCAGCTGATTCTTCAGCCGATCAGCTTGGCGTAGCGCGGCAGGTCGATATTGCCGCCCGACAGCACCACGCCCACGCGCAGGCCGCGTACGTCGAGCTTGCCCGTTAGCACCGCGGCCAGCGCGAGGCAGCCGGTCGGCTCAGCCACCAGCTTCATCGTCTGCGCGAGCCAGGCCATGGCCTGCCTGAGTTCGTCGTCGCTGACGGTCAAGACGGCCCGCACATGCCGCTGCAAGACCGGGAAGGTGTGCTGGCCCACGTTGCGGCTCTGCGCCGCATCGGCAATCGTCTGCGGCGTGGCGATCTTCACGATGTGGCCCGCCGCCAGGCTCTGCTGCGCATCGTTGCCCGCTTCGGGCTCGACGCCGAAGACGCGGCAGCCCGGGCTCAGATGCTGGGCCGCCACCGCGCAGCCCGAGATGAGCCCGCCGCCGCCGACCGGCGTGATCAGCAGGTCGAGCGGCCCGCCGTCTTCGATCAGTTCCTTGGCCAGCGTGCCCTGGCCGGCCATCACATGCGGGTGGTCGAAGGGCGGGATCATCGTCATGCCGTGCTCGGCGGCCAGCGCCGCGGCGAGCTGCTGGCCGTCCTGCGCATAGCGGTCGAACAGCTGCACCTGCGCGCCATAGCTGCGCGTGGCGGCGAGCTTGATCTGCGGCGCGTCCGTCGGCATCAGGATGGTGGCGGGCACGCCGAGCAGTTGCGCCGCCAGCGCCAGGGCTTGCGCGTGATTGCCCGAGGAGGCCGTGACGACGCCCCGCTCGCGTTGCCCGGCATCGAGCTGGGCCACGGCGTTGTAGGCGCCGCGGATCTTGAAGGCGCCGCCGCGTTGCAGCAGCTCGGGCTTGAAGACGATGCTCGCGCCTGTCTGCGCATCGAGCGCCGCTGAGCGCAGCAGCGGCGTGCGGATGGCGATGCCGTCCAGGCGCCGGTGTGCGGCGGCGATGTCGTCGAAGGTGATGGCGAGGGCTTGCATGGCCGCATCTTGGATCAGCCTGCGTGCCGTGAAACTGTGCGGCCCGCGACATTGACACAGTGCATCGCCCCTGTGCCTTCACGCGGCGTAACGGTCTTCCTAAGCTGACTGCCATGACGACCGACCTGTTGCCCCTCGCCACCTACTGCGCGCTGATGTCCAGCACGCCCGGCCCCAACAACATGATGCTCACGGCTTCGGGCGCCAGCTTCGGCTACCGGCGCACGCTGCCGCAGATCCTGGGCATCGCGGTCGGCGGCCTCGTGCTGACACTGCTGTGCTGCCTGGGCCTCGGTGCGCTGCTCAATCTCGTGCCGGGCTTGCAGACGGTGCTGCGCGTGGCCGGCGCGCTGTACCTGCTGTGGCTGGCGGGGCGCATGCTGCGCAGCTCCGTGGCCGAGGCGCAGATGGTCAAGCCGCAGAGCTTTGCGCAGGGTTGCCTTTTCCAGCTGATCAATCCCAAGTCCTGGACGCGTGCGATCACGCTGGGCGCCGTCTTCACGCCGCCCGAGTTGGGGCCTCTGGAGGGCGCGCTGCTGGTCAGCGTGCTCGGTGCCGTGATCGGCGTGCCCTGCGTCTCCATCTGGGCGCTGTTCGGCATGGCGATCCGTCGCTTTCTGGCGGACCCGCGCATGCTGCGCGGCTTCAATGCCATGATGGCGGCCGGGCTTGCCGTGATGGCGATCCTGTTTCTCCGATAAGCCATGTTTGAACTCGACCGCGACTCCACCACGCCGCTCGCCGACCAGATCGAGCAGCGCCTGCGCGAGCTGATCGCCAGCGGCCAATGCGCGGCCGGCAGCCGGCTCATGTCGATCCGCCAACTGGCGCAGCAATTGGGCGTTAGCCCCAACACCGTCGTCACCGCGTATGACCGCTTGGTGGCGATGGGCATGATCGATTCACGCGGCACGGCCGGCTTCTTCGTCAGCGATCGCGCCGCGCCGCTGCCCGACGCGGCGGCGCTGGAGGCGGGCGAGGAGCAGGAGCCGGTCTGGCTCGCGCAGCAGGCCAACGACCAGCGCGCCGGCGTGCTGCAGGCCAGCAGCGGCACGCTCCCCGCCAGCTGGCTCTCCGACGCACTGCCCGCCGCCGCGCTGCAACGCGCACTCGCGCGCCATGAAGCCGGCATGGCCGCGCGCTGCCCGCCGCAAGGCCTGCCCGAACTGCGCGAGCACATCGCCGCGCTGATGCGCCAGCAGGGCATGGCGGTGGACGCCGGCCGCCTGCTCACCACCTGGGGCGGCACGCATGCCATCGACCTGATCCTGCGCGTGTTTACCCAGCCAGGCGATGTGGTGCTGGTCGAGAACCCGGGCTACTTCCTGATGTTCGGCCGCATGCGCCAGGCCGGGCTGCGCATCGTGCCCATCACGCGACGCTTCGACGGCATCGACCTGGATGAATTGGAAGCTGCCTGCCGCGAGCACCGGCCGCGCCTGCTCTTCATCCAGAGCGTGCTGCACAACCCGACCGGCTGGGGTTCCACCGCGGCCAATCTGCACAAGGTGCTGGTGATCGCCAAGGCGCATGGCGTGCTGATCGCCGAGGACGATGTGCAGGGGCATTTCCACCCGGGCCACCCGACGCGCCTGGCCCAGCTCTCGGGCCTGGACGGGGTCGTCTACTACTCGAGCTTCTGCAAGGCCTTGAGCCCGGCGCTGCGCCTGGGTTACCTGGCGGCCGAGCCGGCACTGCTCAAGCTGCTGCTGCGCGAGAAGATCTACTCGGTGCTGACGACCGGCGCGCTCAACGAGCTGGTGCTGCTGGAGCTGCTCAGCGCGGGCCGTTGGCGCAAGCACCTGGAGCGGCTGCAGGGCCGTCTGGCTGCGGCGCGCACGGCCGCGGCACGCCAGCTGCGCCAGGCCGGCGTGCTGTTGCACCACCCGGGCGAGGGCGGCCTGTTCCTGTGGGGCGCAGTGCCGCAGGGCGTGGACGTGGACGAGCTCGCGCGCGACGCCTACCTGAACAAGATCCTGCTGGTGCGCGGCGCCACCTTCCGGGCCGATGGCGCCAGCGATCCGCACATCCGCTTCAACGTGGCCTTCAGCCAGCACGCTCAACTGGCCAGTTACCTGAGCGCCAGGCTGGCGGCGGTGGCGGATGGACAGCGCGCGGTGCGCAAGGCCAGTGCCGCGCAATGAGCCTGGTTGCTCAAGCCGGTCGGGGCGTGGGCTCCGCCCGGCAGCGAAGGAGGGCTCCGACAGGTCGGGACGTATATTCAGTCGGCAGCTTTTCCAGCGTGTTGACCAGGAGTCCCCATGTCCGACAAAACCATCCTCCATCACATCACCGAACTCGTCGAAGAAGAGCATCGGCTTCGTTCAACAGCCGGCGCGGCCGAGGACACGCACGCGCGGCTGAAGACCGTGGCCGAGCAGTTGGACCAGTGCTGGGATCTGCTGCGTCAGCGTCGCGCCAAGCGCGAGTTTGGTGACGATCCGGCAAGCGCCCATGTGCGGGACAAGGGCACGGTGGAAGGCTACGAGGGCTGAACGCCGCTAGCTGATCAGGCTGGCCAGGATATTGATCGTCAGCGCCAGCACGCCCGTGTTGAAGCCGAAGGCCAGCACGGTCTGCAGCAGCACCAGCCGGCGCATCGGGCGGGCGTTGACCTGCACGTCCGAGGTCTGGGCGCAAGCCGCCACGGTGACCGAGAAATAGAGAAAGTCCAGGTAGTCGGGCCCGCCGTCGCTGTCATCGTCACCCGGGAAATCAAGCCCGTGGCAGCGCTGGCCGCGGTGGTAGATGCTGGCGTAGGCCAGCGCAAATTCGATCGGCAGGAACAGCCAGGTGCCGGCCACCGTGGACAGGGCCAGCAGCAGATGCGGCCAGCCCTGCACGAAATGCGTGCCCAGCTTGACCTGCGCCTGCTCCGCGGCGATGGCGCCCAGCGTGGCCACGGCGCCGGCGATGGCCAGCAGCAGCACCACGCCCGTGCCATCGGCGCGCACGATGGCATGGCGGCGCAGATGGTCGCGGTCGGCCGTCATCATCATGTAGAGGGCCTGCAGCAGGTAGACCCACACGCTGACGTTCCAGCCCAGCAGCGCGCGGCTGACGGGATCTATTGCGTGCGGCCACAGCAGCGCGAGCGCGCTGCCGAACACGAAGGAGCCGATCAGCCGCGGCCGGGCGCTCAGCTGTTGCAGCAGCTTCATAGCTTGCGAAAGCGCTGCACGGTGGCGCCGTCGACTTCCAGCGTGCCGAAGAACATCGCATGCGGGCGCAACCACAGGCCGCTCTCGTTGTAGAGCGGACGGTAGATCACATGGGGCTCCAGCGACTCGCTGTGCCGGCCCACGCCAATGACCTCGTACTCGCCGCCCTTGTAGTGGCGGTAGCGGCCGGGCGGCGTGGCGGGCAGGGGCGGCAGATCGTCGGTCATGAGGCGCGTGCAGGATGCGGATCGCGCATCGTAGTCTTTGCCTGTCAATGGCCGACCATCTGCACAGTCAAGGTCTTCCAGGCTGGCGAAAAATAGAGGCCGATCGAGGCCACCTGCAGCGCCACGCTGAACAAGCTGCCGAGCACATAGGCCCGCAACAGGCGCCGCCTTGTGACGAGGTCGTAGACGCCGATGCTCAGCACGAGCACCGTCGGCACGAGGTAGACCAGGGCCCACAAGCCCAGCGGCCCCGGGCCGATCGCGTGAATGATCGGCCCACCGACCCAGCGTGCAAAGCCCGCGCCGCTGAGGTCGATGCTCGCCAGCAGCATCAGGCGCTTGTGCGCCGCGCTGTTGCTCCGCAAGGCGAGAGCCGCGCCAACCAGCCCCGCGAAGACCGCGATGGACAGGAAGCTGATGGACAGAAACGGCGGGTCGCTGCGCGGGTCGCCAAAACCCAGGGTCTGGGTCACGATGCCGGTGACCGGGCCCAACACCACCATGACGATGGCCAGGCCGGCGCCGAACAGGCCCAGCTTCTTGTGCAGCGCCTGCCTTCCGTTGCGGATCAGCAGGGCCTGGGTGGTGAACAGCAGCATCCAGCCGATGAAGGCCGCGGCATGCAGATGCACGATCAGCGGGTAGTTGAATCCATGCCGGACAGCATTGCCGCCAAACCCCATCAGCACACCGAGCCAGACCAGGGCCAGCATGAGGGCGAGCGCGTTCCGATCCCAGCGGTGATGTGCCGCGAAGCGACGGTCCGCAGGCATTGAGAGAACTTCGGTGGCGAGCATCTGAGTCCTCCCTGGACCATGTTGCGAGGCGCACGCTAACACGCAAATTGAGCGTCATCTTGGCCGGAACCTTGCCGTGTCGCGTGGCCTGGGATAATCCCGGACATGCATCCGAATGCCCTCATCGAAATGAACTGCGTGCTTCTTCATGAAGTGCTCAAGCTGAACTTCCCTGCCGACGTCTGCGTCTCGGCCTACTTCAAGGAAAACAAGTCGCTCGGCCAGCGCGAACGTCACGCGCTGGCGGAGACGACCTACGCGGTGCTGCGCCAGCGCACGCTGCTGCAGAACCTCGCGCAATCGGGCAGTGGCCCGCTGGAGCGCCGCCTGGTCCTGCTGGCCTGGCAGGGCAACGAGGGCTTCATGCGCGGCGCCTTGTCGCCCACCGAACTGGAGTGGCTGGAGCAGGTCGCCAGGATCGACCGCAACACCCTGGCGCCGAAGTTCCGCCACAACCTGCCCGAATGGCTGGCCGAGCCGCTGCTGGCGCGCCTGGGCGAGGAACAGTTCTGGGCCCTGGCCGAAAGCATGAACGAGACGGCGCCGCTGGACCTGCGCGTCAACACGCTCAAGGGCAAGCGCGAGGAAGCGCGGGCCACGCTGGCCGCCGCCAAGATCGACGCCCAGCCCACGCCTTACTCGCCCTGGGGCCTGCGCATCCAGGGCAAGCCGGCGCTGAACAAGCTGGAGCTGTTCACCGGCGGCGGCGTGGAGGTGCAGGACGAAGGCAGCCAGTTGCTGGCCCTGCTGACCGACGCCAAGCGCGGCGAGATGGTGGTGGATTTCTGCGCGGGCGCGGGCGGCAAGACCCTGGCCCTGGGCGCTTCGATGCGCAACACCGGGCGCCTCTACGCCTTCGACACGTCGGGCCACCGGCTCGCCAATCTGAAGCCGCGGCTGGCGCGCAGCGGCCTCTCGAACGTCTACCCGGCGCAGATCGCGCATGAGCGCGACGAGCGCATCAAGCGGCTGGCCGGCAAGATCGACCGCGTGCTGGTCGACGCGCCGTGCTCGGGCCTGGGCACGCTGCGCCGCAACCCGGATCTGAAGTGGCGCCAGTCGCCGCAGGCCGTGGCCGAACTGCAGGTCAAGCAGGCGGCGATTCTTGCAAGCGCGGCGCGCCTGCTCAAGCCGGGCGGCCGGCTGGTCTATGCCACCTGCAGCCTGCTCGATGCCGAGAACGAGGTGATCGCTCAAGCCTTTGGCCAGGCGCACCCGCAATTCAAGCCCCTGGATGCCGCGGAGCTGCTGACCAAGGCACAGGTGAGCGATGCCGAATCCTTGTGCGAGAACGGCATGCTGCGCCTTTGGCCGCATCGGCATCAGACGGACGGCTTCTACGCGGCCGTCTGGGAAAAGCAGTGAGCTGGGATTTTCCGGATCCGTTTGTTTTGAGCGTTAGCCCCCAGCCCGAGGACATCGACGGGCTGGACCACACCAACAACGCCATCTACGTGAAGTGGTGCGAGAGAGCGGGCTGGGCGCACTCCGAAGCGCTGGGTCTGGCAATGGCCGACTACCAGCGCCTGGACCGCGCCATGGCGATCCGCCGCGGCGAGTACGAATATCTGCTGCCATCCTTCCTCGGCGAGCAACTGATGCTGGGCACCTGGCTGGTGGGCGGCGATGGGCGCCTGGCCATGCAGCGTCGCTTCCAGCTGATCCGCAAGAGCGATGGCATGACGCTGATGCGCGGCGTCTGGGATCTGGTCTGCATCGAGATCAGCAGCGGAAAACCCCGCCGCATGCCGCCCGAGTTTGTTGCGGTCTACAAATCGGTGGCCAAGGCCTAACGCCATTCCTTAGCGGTCCTTCCGATATTCGCAACGATGCATTCAGGATCTGCTGGTTTTTCCGGGAGGCCCTGACTTCTACAGTTCATTCCATGGATGCAGCACAAGACGCCGCTCCCCAGAACAGAAGTCAGACCAACCGTCCAAAGGAAACCATCATGAAGACCATCACCGCCATCATCGCTGTTGCCGTCCTCTCGACCGGTGTCCTGCTGGCCGACGGAGCTCAAGCCGCCGACACAAGCAAGACCCGCGAACAAGTCAAGGCCGAGCTGATCGAGGCTCGCGCCAACGGCGAGCTCGTCAACTACGGCAGCGACTTCGGCTACCGCGCTCCGCAAGTGGCCGCAACAAGCAAGCTTGCTGCAGCCAAGACCCGCGCCCAGGTGCTGGCCGAGCTGCGCGAAGCGCGCGCCGACGGTTCGCTCGACGCCTTGAACTCGGACGCATCGCCGGCTCCGGTTGCGCCGCACACCCGCCTGGCGGCCAAGGCTTCCAAGGAAGTGAACGCCGAATAAGGCCGAGCAAGTTACGCCACAATCGTCGGATGCAAGACGCGTCCAACGAAACCGAAACCAAAGCCCGCAATGCGGGCTTTGTTCGTGTCAGCGCCGCACTCGCAGCGCTGGCCCATGCCCATGAACCCGTCTGGCTGGAAGTCTCGGCCCGCACCTCGCAGGAAGCGGCCGATGCGCTGGGCGTGAGCCTGGGCCAGATCGCCAAGTCGGTCGTGTTCCGCCGCAAGAGCGACGAGGCCGCCGTGCTGGTGATCACCTCGGGCGACAAGCGCGTGGACGAGGCCAGGCTCAAGCCCCACACCGGGCCGCTGGGCCGGGCCGATGCCGATTACGTGAAGGCGCGCACCGGTTTTGCCATCGGCGGCGTCTCACCGCTGGGCTTTGCGCCGGAGCAGGGCGAGGGCCCGCAACTCTTCATCGACCGCGAACTGTTCCGCTTCGACGTGATCTGGGCCGCGGCCGGCCACCCCAACGGCGTGTTCAAGATGACACCGGCCGAGCTGGAAAAGCTCACCGGCGCGCCGGTCATCGACGTGGTGCAGGGATGACGGGCGGCAGCCGCGACGCGCCAGACCGCCCCAAGCAAGCGGCACTCCCCTCGGCCGACGAGGGGCCGGCATCTCCTTGCAACAAGGTCTGCAAGATCAACGAGCGAACCGGCTGGTGCGAGGGCTGCGCGCGCAGCATCGAGGAGATCATGTTCTGGGGCCGCGCCGATGCGGATACGCAGCGGGCCATCCTCTCGCGCCTGCCCGAGCGGCGGCGGCAGATGCAGGAGATGGGCATCAGGCAGTTGCAGGCCTGACAGACCCCTAACGCCCAGTGTCGGCGCAGTTTTCAGCGGGCTTGCACAGATGCTCAGGGCATACCCTCGCACCGCCCTTAATCTCATATCGAGAAATTAAAACCTAGGGTTGCGCCCAGGTTTGTCAGCGTCGGTTCAGTCTCGCGTCAGAACAGGGTCAGAGCTTGCTTCCATAGTCGCCATCGCGAGATGCGCCGGGTGGCGCCTCTGCCTATAAGACAAGACTGGAGACAAGCATGGCAACTGCAAGCGCATCGGCCAACAAATCGATGACCGCCGAGGAGAAGAAGGTCATCTTCGCCTCCTCGCTGGGCACGGTGTTCGAGTGGTACGACTTCTATCTGTACGGCACCCTGGCCGGCATCATCGGCGCGCAGTTCTTCACGCCGCTGGACCCGGCCTCGCGCAACATCTTTGCGCTGCTGGCTTTCGCGGCCGGCTTCATCGTCCGGCCTTTCGGCGCGCTGGTCTTCGGCCGCCTGGGCGACATGATCGGCCGCAAGTACACCTTCCTGGTCACCATCCTGATCATGGGCCTCTCG